>Ga0247734_1000328_pt1 | contig 42049 bp, 38 predicted proteins | sample UWRJL103311B2_FD_180933 | JGI IMG/M metagenome (GOLD analysis project Ga0247734, IMG submission 180933) | Plant litter microbial communities from Arlington Agricultural Research Station in Wisconsin, United States - UWRJ-L103-311B-2 | ecosystem: Environmental > Terrestrial > Plant litter >...
GATCTGGATGGAGGCGCACGACGTCCAAGCCGACAGGAACGAGAGCTTGAGCGGGACAAACGCCGAAGCATTGCACTTGGTATCACCCCACTCCCAATGCCTCTCAACGGTCCCAGCCCATATTCCTCCCGTCCAGATTCCAGACCCGTCTCCCGTGGCAGTCCTCTCGACAACAGTCTAATCGACTCTCGACCGGGCTCCAGGCCAGTGTCTGTAGGCAATCCTCTCGACAATACACTGATCAATTCCCGACCCACCTCTGGTGAAGACAATCGTGCGTCGGACTTTGAGCGACGAAACTTCTCTGGGTACACCTTGGGCTCAGAATCTCAACCCATGTCACGTTCAGGCAAGGCAGATGGTAAAGAAGAACCCGAGTCGCCACCCAGTGCTGGACCAACTACCTTTGATGAGATTTTAAAGGGAATCGAGGGCGACAATGTACCGCCTAAAAAGAGCAAGAAGCGATCGAGACTCTTCAAGTCTAAGCCCGAATAATTTAAAGTTGATGATGGAATGAATGGATGACATAGATTGATACATTACACAAAAGTTTTTACAGGGGGCGTTCACAAGCATTAGTAGGAGCTTGGTACATCTGACCTGGGTGGGGATATGTAGGATTTGGAGTTTTGTAGGTATATTTAAGTATATCGGTTTGCATTTGCAGTACCTCTCGGGTCCGTATGAGCATAGTCGAGGGATAATAATGGGGTTCCTTTTACATTTGCATCGTCGGCTGAGCGAGCCATTAGTCAGCTGTTTGGGGAGAGTGGTGAACTGTGTGTGGATTTCGCCGATGTGTATGAATATAATCGAGAGACTTTCCCGAATTTCGATTCTTGCTGATATGAAGTGAGTGATGTGAGTGATGAGATACGGTAGTCGAAATATCCATTCTATATGATGGAAACCAAATCTCACTTTCAGTAAAGTCGTCGGGGGGCTTTCCATGTCATGGACGGGGAGGGCATACACATGTACTGTACAGTACAAGCAGCTATCTACACGGTATCTCGAATCTCATATTGCTACAAGCCTCCTTTTTCTAATATAGAGAATTGATACAAGACTTGATCCTTATGTCTTTCGACTTACTCTATACCTACCTGCCTGACCTTTCTTAGATCTCCTCTCCAAGCAAAGGAAAGATTAAAAAAAAAGGAGCCTACTGCTTCCGGCACCTACCTAGCCATTTCATCCCTTTCCCCCAGCGCCCGTCGTTCCTTTCTCGTGAGTGAGTGTGCGAGATGATTGATACCCCAACACCAACACGAGATTAATAAATGCATGCCCATCATATCCCATATTTCGACCCCAACTACCGCACGACCACAGGCTGAAAATGCGCACCACCTCAACCAACAGCAAGGCCAACAGAAGAAGAAGAAGAAACACAAATACCAACACCAACACCAACAACTCGAAGGGGAGACCATACCCCAAAGAAAGTTAAAGATAAACCCAACCAACACTTCTTCTTTTTTTTTTGTTGCACATCGCACCCCCCCGACCCTATTTATATCCCCTTTGGCTTTGATTTATTTTTAAAACATCGCACAATAAAAATAGGTTTTGGTTTTACCGGTTCTCCGGGAATTGGAGGGAAGTTTGCAACTCTATTTATAAGTTTGCGGTTGGGTTGGAGGGGGGGAGGGAGGGGGTTTATAAAAAGAAAATCGGAAATTCTTTTTATAGTTGAGAGGAGAGCTATGTTTAGATGAGCACCTGACTGACGCCAAATCTAACCAACCATCCTAACCCTGAGTCAACTAAGCGTGTCGTGATGGATTGACTGGTGATTTGGAGTTTTGGGGGGTTGAGAAATGAGTGAGTGATTAGTGATTGAAAAGGGGGAGGTGTGTATTGTCTATAGAGGTGTATGATATATATGCGAAAATACCGGTGGTGGGTGGTGGGCGGTTTTGTTAGGGGGGGGGATTTGGATAGGTGTAGATAGGTATATATATGTATGAAGTAAAGAAATGTGGATGGTGCATGTGTGTCTGTGTTATAAAAAGGCTTTATTTTCTTCCTATATATGTATATATACACTCATAGATATAATGTATATATGTGTATGTTTTGTTGTGATTGGGTTTTGGTAGGCTTCGTGGTGGTGTTGTATAGGGGTAAATTGACACGGCGAATGGTAGTGTGAGAAGACCTGGATCTTTTATAATCCACAACGCTGGGCACCTATATTATTAAACACAAGAACAATACTTACTTATGCGGCTCTTGATATGATGATCCCCCTCTAATCCCCCTCTATCGAGTAATACCTGTGATCTGGGGTGATTTATTTGATCAGAGGAGAGTAAGGAAACCACCCGAGCCAACCAACCATCGAGGCCTTCGGGGGTGACGATAGAGCACTTCTAAACGCCTGCTTGCTCTGTAAGCATACGACATCCTACATCCAACATCCAACAGCATTCATTCCAAATATCCACACCTCTCTACCCACAATTCAAACAGTGGTAACCCCCCTCCCCCCTACCACCCTTTCCCCCCTTTACTAGGACTCGCTCGCTAGGATAGAGACCGAATAATGCTGTTTGGTTGGCGCGCGGAAACGGCATCGCGGTGACGGGACGGCCAGACAGCCAGTAAGCCGGGAGAAAGGGAAGGGGAGGGGTTATGGGGAAGGCGGCCTGGTAAGCTGAATATACAGTACATGCTGTACGTCTTACTGTAACTGTAACTGTACTTCGTACTTACTGGTAGGGCTGGATGTAGCTGTAGCTATATAGCTGTAGCTGTAGCTGTAGGTAGGGGGTTGGGATGGCCTGTCTTGCAAGAAGAGGCGTTTTTGAGGGGTTCACAACGCAGCACCGTACATGGAGGGGATGGGAATTGGGAATTGGGAATTGGGGTTTTTCGGAGAGTTTTCTGAATGGCTGGAAGGGGGAGGGGGGAAAGGGGGAAAGGGGGATACTGCAATAGAAGGATGTTTGCTGATGGGTTCAGATAACCTGTATGATGGATGATGGATGGATCCAGTTGGATGGAGTTGAATGGAGTGGATTGTTCTTGGTTCTCATAGATACTTACCACTTCAATTGGTGTATATACAGTAGGGGTTAGGGGTAGGGGTTTTGTTATGCGCATTTATACTGCTTACTTGCTTGTGCCGTATGTGTTGCATCGGCAGGTAAGCTGGACGTCTTAAATCACCAAATGTATATGTGGTTCAATTCCCTACCTTAGAGGTTCGTACTTTGGAAGTAAATAGTGAGTAGATAGATGTCTCATTCTCCAACATATACAGACTGCACACAAATAAATATATATCTGTAGATATATTTATATGTATATGTGAAGTTGTGTATGTAATCGATGCTACAAAATATACAACAGCAATGCCTTCATTACAAATCCTCAACATCCAGTCAGTAAGTAGTTAGTGATACAGCCTCTCTTCCCCTACTTACGATTCTCCGCCTCATATATACTTCGTCCCTTCGTACAACATACACTCCTTCCATCCTTTCCCTTCCCTTCGCTTTCCTGCCCCCTACACCAAACCCAAACTACGCCTCACGCCTCCTCTCCACTTCTACTCCTCATCATCCTTCTCTCGCCAGCCTTTCTTCCAACCACATCACCAACCCGTCCAAGGTGGAGCCCAGTGCGACATGCAACAAACCCCCCTCTTCTCCCGTTGGAAAACAAAATCCTCACAAGGCCCGGGCTATTGGGAGGGTGAGTATTTGCGTGTGTGTGACTTTGTTTTTTCCTGAGTCATCTTTCCCGTCACGGCGCCGTTTTCTCCCCTCTTTTTATTGTCTTACTTGGAAAAGCGGAGAGGTGGAGTGGAGACAGCAGGGTAATTGAATGATGGCATAAGAGAGGAAGTGATGGGGGAAACTCTTTTGTATTTACATATTTATATATATATATATGTTGTGTGTTTATGTGTTTATGTGTTTATATATATGTATAGATATATGTATATACAGAATGCGTATAGAACTTTGTCCACATAGATTATACTTCGCAGTTACTTGCCTTCTTGCTTCCCTACGAAGTATAACATTTGCCTCTTGGTATGCAATCACGGGCGAGGCGGATTGGCTATGGGTTAATGGTTACGAGAGGGCGAATTAGAAGCGCTGGATGATTATGATATGGGGCCCGCCCTCAAGTTCAAGCTCCAGAAATTCATTAGAAAGGTAGCGAAGGTAGGTATTTATTCCTTGGTAATTACCGATGGTTTAGTTAGGTAGGTAAATCCCGTAATATGATTTGAAAGTTGTGGGGCGTGAGAAGGCAAATCTACTAGCACTACTGTATAAAGAATCACGAGGAGAGGGAAAGACAGAAACCGGGAACTGAAGGGGGGCGACTGGTTTGACGTTGCACAAAGAATTCTCGGGGGCTTTGCTTCTTTTGGGCCGGCTTAGTTTCTGTAGGGGATGAGCGGGGATGCACGCGGGATGTGCTACCAGGGGTCCTGGAGGTGTGGGGGCGGGATAATGGGAATTGAGTAATAAAGTAAATCCCATCTTTACAGTCACATGAGTCCAAATATGAATCTCTTTTTCCCCCACCAAAGTGTCGGTAGGGAGTAGTTGGATCAAGAAGAGAAGAGGATAGAAGATGAGAGAGGGCCAAGTCATCGCAAAAGACAAGACATAGATTGATAGATAAAGTAAGTGAATGGTAAAGCACGCTCCTCATGTACCTTTGGTACTGTATTGTACTTGTAATGGGTACCGGGGTGCGGCTTAGGTTTTCTTTTGTCGTTTCACAACAATCCGGATCAGAAGGCGTCTCTTAAATATTACGTGTTTACAACTTATGAAAATATGGACGTCCTCTTGGGCTGAAGATGAGACAGAAGCGTGGCGTTGGTCAAGCGTTTTGGGTATTGAAACAACGCTGTTTGAGAGGAGGGTTGCTTATCTGCTTAACTCACCCCTGGGGTCAAAGGAGCTATGCTTCAAGTTGAATCCAACGGGTTGTGGATGACAAGCTAGATATATTCATTCATAAGCTTACATTTTCTTTTTAGGGATCTATGAATGAGACGTATATATATCCGATATTACTCTCCCACAGCGTAGTATCCTTAGCTTGCCTTTATAAGACCACTAACGCCTCGTCTTAATAGCTATACGCAAGCTAAGGGTAACTGCGACACTCCTGACGGCCGGCACACTCATCGCAATGCATATTTTCAACTTGCTCCTTTTGTTCAGCTTTATCAGACTGCAGAAATCACGATTACAGAGTATATATCCTATCTTCATGTACAGTAAAAACCCAGTTTGATGTTCAGTTCTTCTCTTCTCCAAGCCCACGGGTTTTCTTTTTAAGATAGTTCCCCTATGAGTTGCAAGAGAGAAAGGAAAGTGTCACCTTTTAGATTGTTTTTCTCGTTTTATACGAGACTGGAGTTTTGGGCAATGATCTGTGCCTATGGAAAGGTCCTTTCAGCTACCGCGGATACTGATTTCTTTGTGCACAGAGAAATAATTAGGGTTGCAATCGAGTACTTGATATCTAATGTTTCAAATAGTCTGTACATATATTTGACATTTCAGTTACACAGGTTATATCAACTTGGTCTTCACTACCATAGGTAACCTATGACTGATCGATTGCTCTAACAAGTAAAGACTGCTGGTCCCGGGATCGGGTAAGTGGTAGCTTGATATGCATCATACTTAATTCCCGGGTCAGATCCCTTATAAGCACCCGGGAACGCAACCTTCGAGCTCGGCCCCGTACTGGTGCCACTGCCCGTCACTTTGATCTGTATGCATGAAGGATAGAACTGAGCACCTGGATAGCTGTAGGCGGAATGCAGAGCGATAATCTCATGTCGCACGATGTACTCGCCGGCAGCGAGACACGAAGGCACGGTGAAGGAATATGCTGCCCCGGGTTTCATCAATGGCGTTGCTGCCCAATTATTGCTCGTTCCAGTTCTCCCCGCCTCGTGCACTTTGAACCAAACTGCGCTGTAGAACATAGCTTGGTCAGCGATCATGCTCTCCTTTTATCAAAATGGCTCGAAATGACTTTGTTCATCTCTAGATATGATATAACAGGTAAGGGAGAACTTACGCAGTGCCAGGCATGTAGCTGGAACACCCGGCGGATGGACATTTGGCCATGTAGGTTATCAACGGTCCCACGTGGCTATCGGGCCATAACGTCCACTTCAAACTCACGGTTCCGCCAGCGGCGACTGGGCCGCCAGCGAGTTTGGCGGGCGATGACCCGGAGAATCCGCCAGCGGTGTAGCCACCGCATTGCAGGTCAATGAGACTGACATCTTGCACGGGTCCGTTGCCTTGTATAGGTCTGATGATACGTGCGGCGGGCGGAGAGGTATAAGGGTCTTGATATGGCTGACATCCCATTAGCTAAATTCCATAGGAAGTGTAAGGTGGTTGTTATACTTGATAGCCGGTATATGTCACTCCAGCGATTGTGACGTTGTCAACATATCCGTGGGCCGAGACGGATGCTAGGAGGGACAATAGAGGCAAGATTGCAGAACGCATATCTGTGTTATTCAGGTTGGAGACAGGTATTTGAGTTTCAACAAAGCAACGACGAGCGGTATAAAAAAAAGATAAAGAAGGGTACACAGTTGTCTATTAGTAGTAATTGCAAATATTTCCGTCCATTGATGTTTCGCCGAGTGCCCATTCATCCGTCTTCCTTGAGCTCCAATTTAAGCAATGATGTTATACTCTCCCTTCTCATTTACTGGTCATCTATACCAGATGATCTATTCGTTCATAATGAATGGTCAACAAGCACTGAACATTTCACTTAGTTCCAAGCTAATACCACTTGACCCGGCGTCCCATTCCTAGTAACGCCGCCTAGGAAATATATGTTATTTCCTCGAATGCCATTGCGGCATTGATATTAGGATAATGTATGCCACACACCATGCGTGTCCAAAGGGCTTGTGGTACTATATCATTGTAACTATATTAGGAATAGATTTTTCGGTCCTATACCCAAAAACTTTATTTGCGCCATGAAACGTCCGATTATGGGGTGCATGATAATTACTGTAAGAACTGCGGGCTTTTCATTATCTTGAGACCCGCCATTTTGGTTCTCTTGTTTTGTTTTATGTTTGGGCTTTGTGTGTTTGGGCCAGCTAATTGATTTGATAACTAGTCCCACTGGACGGAAATATACAAGGTTGTTTCCGCACGGAATAATTTATAGGCAACCTTGCTTCTCTCGTAGGTCTAGTCTGCTGCCATGTGCTGGAAAAGGCGGCTCTGTGATCCGAACAATTTGAGAGAGATCTGATGAGCAATGGAGAGAGATAGAGACTAGTGGCGGAATGTTTTGTACGGATTCGCACAGAGTACCATCCTCTAGCTCAGTAAGTCAAGGCACGGGAGCACAGGACAAGCCGAACTTCCGAAATCACTTAACCCCGTTCAGACTCTTCTCCCAATATATATCTAGTTTCTTGAGGCTCCTTCATTTCGCTCTGGCCTAGCCACTCAGTCCAGTCACTTTCTGACTCCCACTTGTTTCTCTTGAATACTGAACACTTACACTTAGCCAGGTGGGAGAAGATAGATACGGCAGTGGCGTAAGGCCGAATTTTTTGTCATGAGCAAGCCTCGAGAACGCCTATCGCACAAAGTTCGGTAATGGCGCTACACAATCGCATGCAGTAACCCCTTTTGATCAAGGTTACAACGCAGCTTGCCACTCTTGGCATAGTCCTCTGAAGGTTTGACAGCTCAACAATCCAAAAGAATGCAATACCGTCAAAGCCAAACTCATATCTTCAATATTAATACATTTACTGCCGAATGGCCTATGAGTTGATCTTTTGTTTGCGTTGTCGTGGTGTTATTTGACTTCAAAGATATTAGCCGAGAATGGCAAACCGAGCTTTTATTCCGGAGGGGAAACTGTGTATTCATGCGCGCCAACGCATTAATAAATGGGGGTGACATCGTTCCATGTGCTCGGAGTAGTCCATATCCATTGTTGTTGGAATCAATGGGGTACCAATTTCGTCGTGGCCCCTTCGTTCATCATGATGATTGATCTTCCTTTCAGAAATTCGTGAATATAGTTTACGGTCAGGACTCCTGTCGAGGTTACTTGGCAACTGTCATAGACTTGACCTGAGTCGCAATTCCGTCGTATTCCGGGACCTGACTTGGGCGTTTTTCATTCTTCTCTGAAAGAAAAAAAGATACAGTTGAAATTTTACCAATATCTTCGATGGCTTCGAAACAGAAGACGAAGGTGATAATCATCGGTGCAGGTTAGCAATATTCACCATACCATCTTCATCTTCGATAATTTGACACTCTTAGGATGGGCTGGACTTGCTGCAGCCAAAACGTATGTTCCATTGAGCCATAAACTGAAGCTCCTAAACGCTTATTGAAGCTAGATATCTTGAAATCAACCCCGAAATCGACCTCACGATAGTTGATGCCGAGAAATCAATAGGAGGCGTCTGGTGTGCTGAGAGAATATATCCTGGATTTCTGTGTGACAGTCCTGTACGTTGTTGTATACTCTAATACCATTGAAAGTGTGCTGAGTACTATAGTCCGGTCTCTTCGACTATTCTGATCTCTCTATACGAGACGCACTTGGTATTAAAGATTGGCAGGACGTTCCTGGTTTTAAAATACACGAGTACCTGATTGCCTATGCTAAGAAGTATTCGCTTCTTGAACGGGTGAGACTGAACGCCTGGGTCTCCAATGTTCAAAGAAATCATGACCTCAGGCGATGGGATGTGATCCTAGGAAATCTGAACGAGATCCTAACCTGTGACAAATTGATTGTCGCCACTGGAATGACTACAACACCCAATTGGCCTAATGTTCAACATCACGACTTTATCGGCCCTGTTTTTCACTCGAGATACCTCGGACAACATTATCAAACCCTTACTTCGTCAAAGGTAAATCGTGTTACTATCTACGGAGGCTGTAAGTCGTCAATAGATACCATCAATTTATGTATCTCGGCTGGGAAAAAGGTTGACTGGGTTGTCCGTGATACTGGAAATGGACCAAGTATGATGGTAGAAGTAAAAATGGGTGGCGTGCATGGGGGTATATTTTTGGGGCGATGGAAGGACGCTTTTTTGCCCTCTATATTCAGAACTGAAGGATTCTCTTATAGGTTCTTTCATAGCGGAGCAAATTCCTTCGGCACCTGGCTTTGTACCAAGCTGTGGTCGATCGCGAGCAAAGGGCCCCTCTCAATGGGTCCATACAGACCAAAATCCAATAACATACAGAAACTGATACCAGAAACAAGAGAGTAAGTTTGCTACGCTATTTTAAGGGTCCTTGCTTATAATATTGCAGTTCATTATTCTTCACTTCAAGCCTTGCCGCGCTTCATGGAGAAAAGACCGGGGAATTTGTCAAGCAACTCCACAGTGGAGAAAATATTCAAGTGCATCGTGCCAGCATTATATCAATGTCCGGCTCTACTGTCTTCTTATCAAACGGAACTTCTTTGTCTTCAGACGCGGCAGTTTTCTGTACTGGCTGGGACTCAACTTGCCAGATTTTAGACCCAGCCGTATCACATGAATTGGGAATATCAGCTCCTTTAGAAAGTCAAAATGACGAGTTGACTACGTATTGGAATGATTTGGCAGCAAAAGCTGATGCTGAAGTGGTGAACACGCTCCCAAGGCTCGGAAACCCGCCTCCATATAACAAGAAGAAAATCGTCAATGCCCCAAATCGCCTATATCGCTACATCTTGCCCCCAGCACTAGCTGCTAAAGATGACCATTCGTTAATATTTCTGGGTCAAGTCGTGAACATCATGACTTCTATTCTCTCGGAAGTCTCCGCTTTGTGGGGTATAGCATGGATGGAAGGCATGCTGCAAAATTCACACACTATTCCTTCGAAAGTAGAAATGGACTACGATATCGCACGCTTCAACGCCTGGTGTGCCCGACGATATCTATCTAGGGGAGACACAAAACCACTCGTTGCTGCGGAAACACAGGACCTGATTGATTTATGGATGCAGGACTTGGGTCTAAAAGTTCACCGTAAAAGCTGGTTAGCTGACAGGTTTGTAGCCTACCGTTCACAGGATTACAAAGGGATAGTGCAGGAGTTACTTGAAAAGTCTAGAGCTTAACGGCAATCAGAATTGATCCGGTGCTATTAGTACATAAAGAGGAGGCCATATCTATCTATAGTTATTCCACAATTTACTCCTACAACGTGAACCGTCATCATTCCAGTTCACTCTAAGCGACGTGCATTCTAGTCTTATTGCTTGGAAAACATCCCACCTCCCTTGAGCTTCTTAGCAACTAATAAACTCACAGCACCAGCAATCACAAAAGCTCCACTGAAATCCTGCGCCTGCTTGAAACTACCATATTTCGACACCAAAGCACCATTAATAGGAGGTCCAATAAGTGTTGCTAGCGAAACAACAGCCATTCCCATTCCCATATAAGTTCCTATATTCTGTGGGTTCTTTGTAACAGTTGTTAAGGAAAATGTCATAAGTGAGATGATGGCGCCAGAGAAAAATCCATAGAGCGCGGCAAAGGCTATGATCTCTGCATTCGTTGTCATGACTTGCCAGCAGAATACCAAAATTCCAGTGCAAAGCCCCGCTGCCATCATCATATTGAGAGCTCCAATCTTGTCCGCTAGAACTCCTGGTACAACTCTACCTAAGAATGACGCCCCATTGAGTATAGCCGAGAGGTTCGCCGCAAGCTCTTTGTTCATCCCATGTTGGACGGCATAGGTTGGTAGGTAGAAGAACGGAGTGAAGATGCCAACCAGCATCAGAAAAACGGAGAAAATAATAGCGTCATATAAAGGGATCTTGAACGCTTCTGGGAGGAAGAATCGACCTTTGCGAGGAGGAAGCCGTGCGCGGATGACGAAACAAGATGGCAGCATCAGTGCGGCTATTATAAAGCCAAGGATACGAATCGTCCATGCAAACTTGAGGGTTCCGCTGTAAAGCATTTTGCTTAAAAGAATGGGGAAGATAATTCCACCAAGCGATGAGCCGGCGATTGCAAGACCCATGGCCGCACCACGTTTCTTATGAAAGTACTGTCCTGTCGAAGCCATAGCGGGTCCCATTAGCATTCCCATAGATAAACCTCCTAATATGCCTTGGGCTAACATGAACTGCCAAAGTTTGGTGCATAAACTGGTCATCATAACGGATAAGATGTATGTTAGCGCAGGTGGCCAGATAACCTTCACGAACTGTTAGTAAAGGTGACATGAATAGAATCGGCATCAAAGGATAGTCACCTTTCCACCCCAACGATCAAACATGGGGCCCCCAAAAAGTGTTCCTCCAAAGAGAATAAATATGTTGATCGAGCCGATCCAGGATATATCGGATGGACTTTCATCTTTCAGTTGATGAGTGGAATAATATTCTTGCAGAACACTGATGAAGATTTAGAAACAATATCTACGCAAGATCTAGTGAGGTTGGAAGGCCATACCCAAATGCATTTGCATATCCAAAAGTACAGAAGAGGATGCATGATGTTGCCGCAACCACTGACCAAGCTCTCAAACCACCCTCAGGATATGTGGTTTCCTCGGCGTTGACCTTGGTATCCTGACCTTCCAGAGTGGAATTGTTATTTTGGTCATCATAATGAGCTTCAGCATCTGTTGAAGAATCACTAGGGTCTTGGAGGACAGAGTCTTTCGTCTCGCGGTTATTGAATGCCATCGTCGTACTAATCATGTGATATCTCGGCTAATTAGGGGCACAAGTAGGTTTGCCTGTGGGGTGTATCTTCCTGTGTAAGAAAAACAAAGAAGGTGCAAATTTCGATTCGAAGATGCCACTGAGGTTGGATAATAAAACATTATGTAGAAATTATCGTCGGCCGGCTACTTAATATACAAAATTGGACATTCAGGGTGGATCTTGAATCCAAGATATGAACCAGCAGTTTGAACAAGTCAACGCTGCTATTGGCTGCAAAATACCGAAGCTAATACGTTTTAGGAAAGAAAATGCCGTCCGTAACCACTACTCGCTCTCACCTCGAAAATGATTTAAATCCGTCAACATTCTCCTTCTCCGAATAGTCTTACAAATCCTCTAATTTATGTCTGCAACGGCCGTTTAATTGCATTGCATTGTTGTCTTTCCGTGTTCTGCTCAAACAGCCGAGTAGAACCTCTTGGCATAACGTTAAACATACTCGGAGTTAGTCACTTAACTCATCAGGCCGAATCCGGCACACGAGTTAATGAACGTGTATCATCATGTTCGGCGTAATGAGCGAATCCTGTGGTTCGCATTCGGCTCGAAAACGCCGCAGGCCAGCTCTCTCTTGCGTCGAATGCCGGAGGAGGAAAGTCAAGTGTGACCGGAACATCCCCTGCAATCACTGCAGACAGTCAAAGACCTCTGCGTGCATCTATAAAGAGCCTCCTTCGGTGGCTTCAAACCGACAATCGGTGAACCAAAATCGACCATTGGCACCAGCTACTCTTGATAATGATGACACTTCGTTCCAGTCTAAAAGCTATGATGTCAGTGTGCCCAGAAATATCTGATTTGCATTCCAATCTGCTCCAAGGTATTTGATTTTCATACTAATAATCCACCAGACGTCTTCCAATATCATCGGCTATGTGCCTAAGTCACCGAAAGTGGCCATTCACACAATACGCAACGCCGTGGATGCATTGCAACTCGAGAAAGGTTCTTCAAATTCAACGCCACTGACCAGCCTAAAAAGTGCTCCTAGTCTAAAACACAACGATATACAGGAGCTCGTAAATCGTACCAGTCGATTGAATTACAATGTAGCTGATGCCCTGATACCGACAGAGAAGGAATTAGCTAATCTGCCATACCAACAAGGCTTGGGTGTATGCTTCGCGACATTTGGAGATGTAATTGTCCAAGACGGCGAAATGGCAGCGCAACTGAGAACCAAATACTTCAGCAAATCCGATGAAACTCCAATTCAAGATTTGAAGGGTCAAATCTCCAAGACCCGTTTTTTTGGGCAAAGTCATTGGATGCATGCCTTCAAGGAGGTACTTAACCCCAGCCCCTAAACCAATACTTTCTTTGATCATGCATTTTCTACATTTGGGATTTCTAGTTACATTACTCATACTAAGTTTGATTTCAAAAGAGGTTTGGCGTCTTGGTTTAATATAAGGCAGAACACTCTTGAAAGTGCTAACGAGCGCTCATGTCTTAATTTGGTTGGTGAAGGTTGAAATACTAGATCTCAGCCTTACTCCATGCTCTCTTTGAAGTCTTACTTTAGTTGAGCTAACGTGTACCCTTGAAACTAATGTCGGGAAGTCTTTTGGTACCAAATTCTGACTTCTTTAGTTCCAATTCGTGTGCCATCTCCGTTCTAAGGAAATGTTAAGCAAACATGAAAATGACGGCGCGGCCAACGAGGTAAAGATGTTGCTTGAAAAATGCAAAAACTTAGCCCGGAAAGCAAAAGCAGAACGACCACATATGTGGCACACGAATCCAGACTTTCGAGATTATGTTCCCGAGCGAGCATTAGCAGACAAGCTGATTGATCACTATTTCCGCACAATGGAAAGCACGCATAGAATATTACATATCCCTCACTTTAAACTGGAGTACGAACAATATTGGGTGAATCCTCTTTCTACGCCTACTACATCCGTGGTGAAAATCCTCCTTGTCATGGCGATTGGCGCTTGTTTTCATCAAGAAGAGGACCACATGACCGTCAGAGCCATGGCACAACAATGGGTATATTCAGCACAGTCTTGGGTTGGGGCCCCTTTTGAAAAGTCAAGGCTCAATCTCTCTGGGCTCCAAGTTCAGTGTCTACTCTTACTAGCACGTCAAACAAATGGTGTAGGTGGTGACGTTATTTGGATCGGAGCCGGTGCTCTACTACGGACAGCTTTTCAAATGGGTTTCCATCGCGACCCAAATAACTTTTCAAAGATGTCTATTATGCACAAAGAAATGCGGCGAAGGCTTTGGGCAACAGTTTTGGAGTTATGCGTCCAAACGTCTCTGGATTCAGGCATGCCACCCCTGATCACAACTCTCGACTACGACACTGCACCGCCATCAAATATCGATGATTGTGACTTCTCGGAAGTAACCACCGTGCAACCTGCTTCCAAACCAGAAAGCATGTTTGCACAAGCCTCAATCCAAATCCAACTTTTCAAAACCTTAGGCACCCGTATAAGAATCTCACAACTCATTAATAACTTTCGTATTGACCCTTCATATGAAGAGATTTTGAGTTTAGGCGCTGAAATCGGGAATAGCATTAAGGAAGCAACAACTCTGTTATCTTCGTACCCGGCTCATCTTCCTCACCCCACAATCTTGCAGCGTAATCTTTTGAACCTAGTACTACGCCGTTTTATGTTAGCTCTTCACAGACCGTCGGCTTTGAAATTCAGCCAGGATTCGAAATACTACTTCTCCCGCAAGGTGTGTCTCGATACTGCCGTTACAATACTTTCCCTCTCTGGTTTCGAATCAGGCGTTGTTATAGAGTCTGGTAAAATGGACGACTTTACGAGATTGAAGGTTGCTTGTGGTGGATTTTACAAGGAGATTTTCATGGCTGCTGGGGTGATCCTGGCTTGCGAGTAAGTAAACCTCTCTGTCCGAATGACGTGATTTTGAGCATTGACAACAAAACACTCCATACTCTTAAGCCTCGATTGTGTTAAACACTCTGATATTCTCCAACTGTGTCATTAAGTTAATCACTTTCGACTTTGGCCAGTACCCGTCACAAAAGTAAAACAATATTTTGGATTATATCAGAGTGTTTACTGCAAACACAATAATCAAGCTCTCCGGGGCTGCTCCTAAATGTCGCAAAGATTACATTATCAGTTTCCGTACACTAAAAATGGCAACTGCTTATTCCGTTTTTTAGTCTCAGCCTCATGATTGAAGATGAAATCAAATCTGGGCTCTACCCTTCTGCATCTGGGAAGCTTGCTCGAGCCCCCCTCATTCAAGCAGTGAAGGATCTTGAGCCCATATATGCCTTAAGAATCCTCTTCGGAGACAACCAGGTCAAGGCGCACCTCGTAGTCAGCGCCGTGGTGGCTCAACTCGAATGTTTGGAGAATTGCACTGATGTTGAGCAGGGAATCATGGCAGCCATTCGAAAGAGCGCCAGATATTCCCTCGAGCTTCTAAAACAACGTACCCAGATTGTCAACACGCCTTCTGATTCTGATTCTGGAGAGCAAACTGGAAATACAGAATCGAATACAGAGTCAACTATAAATACTGATTTCGATTTTATGAACGTGGAGCAAGATGCTGGATTTGATTTCTTGATGCAGGATGCAAGTCCCAATTTTGACTTCGATCTGCCAGACTCGTGGCTCTTTCCAGAGGGGGAGATGAATAATGCTCCTTGGTAAATATCAAAAGTTAGCCCTTGTTAGGCGCTTTATCAAACCATTGTATTTCTTTTAGAGAAGGATTGTGGTCTGGGGAGGGGGGGGGATTTATGTATTTTAAAACGGATAACACTGGCGGTATATCTCCACACAACATGTAGAAATAGAAATGCAAAGCCCACTCACTCAAAATTGCATTCCATCTCATTCTTCAGGGCCATTCATTAGGGCACTGATCATGCCATTTTTCAAGTGAATCATTTGGTTTGAGATGAAGTTAACTGTTTAACTCGTAACCCGTGGTCAAATATGGGATTTCATTACACACTAGTTAAAAGATTGGTAGCTTCGCTACGGAGATATTGTTCAAGCCAGGTAAAGCTCTCTTTCCTTGAGTTTCAAGAACACAAAGGAGACAGGAGTATTTCATGAAGAAGCTCACATATAATATTAGTCACAATTCTTGACAAAATTACAGCAAAGTAGTTATTTCATTTCTCTGTTGTGTGGAGCAATTACTTTCCAATTTTCAAAGCAAGTCATTGACATCGTACATATCATTATTGAGAGGTATTCCCATGTAGTGTTTCTGTCAATGACACCTTTTGCTCATTAGAACCCTGGCACACTCAATATCTCACATCCATCTTGCGGGATCAATCCTATAATCCATGAATCGGTCTCTATAGAGTTGGGAAAGGTAATGTGGCCCATAGTTGAGGACGAAGTTCACCCATGGGTAGAAATCGTGGCCCCGTGCCGTCTGGAGAAACTGATTGGAAATAGCCTCTTGGGAAATTTCTCTCGATTGGTTGTTCGGAATCGGCAATGGAGGAGCTATGACCTCCACTTCCCACGGGAAGGGTCCTTCTTGCTGAGGTGGCTGGATTCCTAGGACCCAGTGTTGCCATTCTTCTGTAATGGTAGAAGTATGAACCCACCGGCGGTAGAATGGATCCCAGCGATTGCCAGATTCGCGCTCGAAATCTCGAAACGCGCCGTAAACTGCCGCAATTATGGATGTACTGGCATGCATCATGGATAGATTCCCACTATGGACTGTAGAGGCAGCCTCTGCCAATTGCCAAATTTGCCACCTCTCTACCTCGGTGTAATTATTTTGTGCCCAGAAGTCGTGCGTGAATAGGCCATACTGCCCACGTTCTATGTTATATAGTGTGTGGGCCTGCATTACGCTTGCGACGACAAGGTGAGGTGTAATAAGAAGTTCAATCTCATCTCCGAGGCGTCCGGGGGATGCAACGAGCTCAGCTTCACCTCTATTCTCCACGATCCTTTGGTATAAGGAGACAAATTGATTCCATCCAAAATCCACCTGGTCCAATTCTTCATCCATGTCGTACAAGGAGGTAAATTGATTCCATCCAAATTCCACCTCGTCCAATTCTTCATCCATGTCGTCGACATCCTCCCATTCAATCTTAATAGCAGGTTCTATCTCGTATCTGCACGCGGGACAAGTAACGGCTGCTCCATTCTTCTGTAAGGAATTTGCCCACTCATCCATGCAATTTTCGCCAAACTCATGACCACACGGGGTTTTGTGTGGCTTTTCAACGCCGTTGACGTTACTGCAGAAATAGGGGTTCTTGCAAATTCCGCAGCAAAGACGAGGCTCTGTGAATGGTTCTTTTGAGGAATTTGATAGATCGATTCTCTCTTGGTCTCCACTTTCAAGGATGCAGCTCATCTGTTCTTGGGAAAGAAGTTGCGGACCATTGTTTAGGTTCATCGCAACACTGATGAGCTCTTCGTTTCCGATTTTGCGGAGAATCTCCATCTGCTTTTCAGAAAGAGCTTTTAATGGCATGGTGAGAGAGTTATGTATCTCAGGTGGTTGAAATCCCAAATTTCTAGACCTTGAGGACGAGAGAAGATCAATTGTTCTTTTTTTGATTTGGCACGAATTCGATTGAACTTGAATGCTTCAGTGGAAGTTTGTAATTATTGAAGGTGTGCGTTCGAAATTGATGGCAGGAGAGAGGTTGTTCTGTTTATTGGTGATGGGGAATATCAAACAACTGCAGATTTGAGTCTTGGGATGACTGGGGGAGAAAGACAGTAGGGGGGGAGGCCTTTCTTTTATGGCTTTCACTGACTATATATCCATATGAACTAGATATGTTGCCCATGTTGGAAAATGACCGATGACTGGCCAAAGTATACAGTTGTGTAGGTGGTACATATCAGAATCGTGGAGATCTTAGATAGTTATTCGGATTTTAGTTGGTCAAAATACTACAAGTGAGCGAATTACCATTAGCCAACGACTATAACGTCTAAGATGGAGTGTGGCTGTGTAAAAGTATAGCATTCTCTACTAAGGTAGTACAATTAGAAAAATATCACTCTCCATAGCTGTGCAGGAAAATGGCTCATAAAATCAAAAGGGAGAGTTTGAAAGATCCAAAATAGTGGTGAAATAGTGCACATGAGAATCAGCCAACCGCTAGATTGTCCACAAAGCTTAGTCGAAATCAATATCATCAGTAGAGAAAGCACCAGAAGAAAAGAAAGCTACGATACGAACTTGCCGTACACCCATCACATGAGTTCTTCAATTCATATCGCACACATGTTTGTGTTGCACACAATCGTTTATCTGCTACAAAAACGCAAGTTAAAAAAAATCACTCCAACTAATGAATTAAAGTCCCACGAGAGTAGCATATTATTCGATGTAATCAGCTCAAACCCTGAAATTCCACCCAGCCTCCACCACCCCCCACCCCCTTTCACATCTGGTAAAACGCAATTTACAATAATAAGAGCTATGAAATTACAAACTATGCCAGCAGTGAGTATAGGTAGGTGTCCCATTTGCGGAAACGAACGAGAAAACCACCCCCCTTTAAAATCTCGCTTACGCCTGCCCACCACCGTCTTGGCAGAACTTATCCCCCTTCAAATTTCTCCTCTCTCAGTTTTCCCCTTATCCCGCGTTCCTATTACAGTAATATTCGATGAATAAAGCATCATTCAAGTCCTCGCTCAAGCATATTAGCATATTCAAGCATACTTTTTCAGGACTTTTGCAAAAACCACCCACGATGTCATTTCAAGCCGTATTAAAACTTTCGCCTCTGAATCTGAACCGAGAAGCCTGTTGGATTTTTCAACGAGGATATTCATTCTTCTCTGCAGAAGAGAAGTGGACACCGCGGTCATTGAATAGCGGATTTGCTTACAGAGGTGGCCTTATGGAGCTGATAGTAGCAGCGTTGAATTCGTCTCCATCTCTCGCTTCCATGAAATTTGCATGCCGGAAGTCTTAGAATTGGTTTATTACAGCATCCAAGCTTCGTAGCCTCATTCTTTCAGATCTTGAGTTCCATTGTTACAGTCGTTTCTATGGGCAGTAAATCTTACGCGAGCCAACAAGTATGAGGTCCTTGAGGCGTCGAATCCGATACTTTTTTTCGTCACAGGAGAGCTGCAGATATGCGTCTCCAGAACATTTCTGGTCATTGGAGATATGATACACCACGAACCATTTGGTTTCACATGCCGCCTCCTGATTAGCTTAATCTCAGAAGCAACCGAGCCATAGGGAATATACTAGCAGATTTAAGAGACCACCAATATGTTTGTTCAGTTTTAACAGGAATTTACAGAAATTTGATATTATGTGCACGATAGCAGCTTTCTTAAGCTCTGACATTCCCATTATCTCAACGAAAACCCCTCGGATATGAGCTAGCTACTCTATTCATCAGAAAGCTCTAGCCCCCACATCCTATTCATTCAAAATATTGATGGTCCCCAACCCGACTGTCAGAATCATGGTCTCAAACGAATATTATCGTCAAATCAGTTCCCTCATCAGTCAACTCCTCCGCAAATCTATGCTGTGTCCAAGCATAATCACTACCCGCACCATGACGACCCAATGGGAACTTCATCTATATTGCAGCCCAAAAGATCCCACCACGCGCTCATCTTCTTCATTCTCTTCCGAGAAAAATGCAATTGTCTGAATCCCGTTTCAGGCTACATTGTGATTATTTCTTTCAAGTTGTCGGTCAAGGCAGGCGCTCTCAAGGTTGAAGATACGATCGTCTTGGGCGTTTTGATAATTCGTTCATGACCTTCTCGTTGAGGCATCTCTGTTTGCCCACTGGAAGCTATCTTCATTTCATATATAATTAGCATGAATTTTTTAACGAGTATCCATTATATTCTATCGTTTAGGAAAAAAATGAAAATATAACCTAGGAGGCTTGAGAGACTTTGTGGTTCCTAACATCGTTGCAAGCAAGTTATTCATCAAGAACCAACGCGGATGGGGTCTCGCTAATACATGGAATGACAGAGCCCTGAGTGGAGCAGGTGAATAACGAAATGGAATTAGTGAAAGGGGGGACAGGAACAAGGTTTATCACAGGAGCTCGAGAGAGGGTAATAATTTGGGTGTGTAAGGGCCAATATGAGCTAAGAAAGGGCACGTAGAATGTGCCTCAAAAGCTTACCCTACTCTGATGATGTGCTTGACTTATTAGCACGCGGGATTATGTTCCTGAGCATTTCATAAACCTGGATATGGCTGCTTCAAATACCTCAGCAGGGTGTTTAGGTGTTTAGGTTTTGTTTGCGAGTGCGTTGCAAGAGAGGATTGGGGGGATGTTCAAACTTCTCGCAAGCTAAATGTTCAAAACCTACCACTTCAAAACATGTGAAACCCGAGGCTTGGCAAAATACTATTGCAAGTTTACTGAAATAACAGAAGCCCCAAAACATGGTACTACCAAACTGACAAAAGCAAGCGAAAACGAAAAACAAAAATCCTATTGGTTTCCAGGGCAAGCTTTTCATTTTTTCCTAACCTAGTATATGCAACGCTGACAAACCACCATTCCCAAAACGCCTTCAATTTTCATAACTAGCACATCAAGCTGTATCGACATTGTACTTCAGCTTGATCCCCATGGCCGCCAATTCAACATCCAAATATTTCAACACTCCCGGAACAGCCACGATCGTCGTATCCTCGCCGCCAACCCACCGCCCGCCCTCCCCATCCTCCCATACCTCCCCACTACCCACACCACCAAAGCCTTCAACTTTCACAGCACACCTCCTACATCTTACCACACCGGTTCCCTTCTTCCTTGGTGCAAACGCGGAGACTGTAGGCTGCGTACTCAAGAATGTGCCACAGGCTTTACATATCCAGGAACGGGTGTAGTCCGAGCAATTCAGAAGACGATCTTGGAGTAGGAAAGCAGTGCCGTGGGCGAGTAAAGAATCACGTTCCATTTCTCCAACACGGATTCCACCACCCTTTTTACGACCTTTGATAGGTTGGCCTGTCAGCTTCGTGACCGGACCGGTGGTTCGTACTTGGTATTTGTCGTTTACCATGTGTCTCAAACGTTGATAGTATACAAGTCCGATATAGATATCAGCGTGTAGTTCTTCGCCGGTGATACCTGAATACATGGGCTCGTTGCCGTAGTAATTGTAACCGGCTTTCATAAGTTGATGGCCGAAGTAGTCGCCGGCAGTGTTTTCTTCATCAAAGCGGAAGGGAGTGCTATCCTGTGCTAGGCCGTGCAATGCACCGGCTTTACCGGCTAAAGACTCGATGAACATACCGATGGTCATACGGGAAGGGAAAGCGTGCGGGTTGATGATTACATCGGGTTGCATACCAGACTCGGAGAATGGCAGATCGATCATAGGCCATTTTTGGGAGGCTACACCCTTTTGCCCGTGGCGGGAGGAGAATTTATCACCAATGACGGGGGATCGGGGAACCCGTAATTTGATGGATATCATGGATAGGGGATCGACACCGTTCTCTGAGCCGAGGAGGCGAACTTCTTCGACGAAGGCAGTTTCGCCATCTTTGTATCGCTCGTAATGGGTGACACCATCACGGTTGACGAGGGTGCCGTTTACATCCATTGAGACGGTGTGCCAGCAGCAAAGAATTTCACCATCTTGGACTAGCCGGCCAATCTTTGGAAGTCCATCGTGGTCAATTCCTTCAGCGAGTCCTTTGGCTTCGTCTCCAGTTGCGAAACCAAACGCCTTTTTCATCTGGGCGCCAGACTTCGAGCGGGAGCCTTCCAGAAGATCAATTTTCTTGGTTTTGTAGATTGTACCATGACCGAAACCACGTTCGTGGGCAGATTTGTTGATTATCATAGCGTCATCCATGTCGTAGCCAGTATATGAGATAACCGCTACAACGGCATTCATGCCGTTGGGGAAGTTGTCGAAACCGTAGTCGTTATGTAGAGGAGCGCGGACAATGGGTGTTTGCCCAGTTTGGAGTCGGTAAGTTTTGTTGTCAGATCGGTAGCGGGTTGCAGTACCAGGAGTTCCCATAGACTGCTTGCCCATCTGGCATTGGTACATGTTTCTGGGCGACTGGTTGAAGTCGGAGAACGGCGTCATATTGGCAAGGATAGAGAGGATGTTTGTAGGATCAAATTCGACGTGGGTAGATTCGCCGGATTCAATTTCTGGTTCTGTAACAGCGATAGACATAAAAGGCTGTTCCTGGGGACCAACGAAATCTTCTTTATCGAGAGGTAAATATTTTACTGGTCTGATCATGCGTGAAGTGGACGAAGACATATAGATTCCGGGGTATTGGCCTCCTGAGGATTTGGGGACGTAGCAAATCTCCAGCTCCTTAGGGACGTTATGTGTTCCCTCAACCTTCCAGTATCTCAGAGTATCCGCAATGAGAATTGATTGCTTGGGGGTACACCAACCAAGGACCCTGCCATCTAGAGTAACCACGACAGCTTCATCGGTTGAAGATGATCCTGTAGTGACAACTCCAAGTTCGACAACGAGTTGTGGAACTGCCGATGCATCAACTGCACGGGTCATGATCTTACATTTATGTGAAAGATGGTTCAATAGACCACAAGGACTTCCATCGGGAGTATGGACGGGACATAAGAAACCCCAACTTTCAGGGAGCAGCTTTCGGACTGTCGTAGTCTTCAGTTGAGCAAAGAAACTACCTCTGTGGACCATACGGAAATGACTGATGAAGCGCAGGAAGTTGATCTTTTCTGCCACAACAGTAAATCCAGAAACTTGTTGCAGATCCAAACCTGTGGGACTGACGAGGTTACCGGTTGACATGAAGTATTCCATAGCTGATCCGATATTCTCGTTCGTTTTGCCAAACATCTTTACAGGGAATTGCTTGAGAAATTCTGGGGATGCGAAGTTATTGTCTGGGCTCTTCCTTATCCACTCCCGTAAGACCAGTCGAAGATTGGTTCCAAGCCAGTCGTCGAGGCGCTCCTTGATAATCATCCCGTACAGGAATCCTCCGAGCAGAATTTCCTGATTCTGGACCGCATCGGGATTGTCCCCGGAACAGTCTCCGCCAACCAGAGCATAAAGCTTGCTTATCATGAATAGAAGCATCTTGAATTTGTCGTTATCCTGTTCCTCGGTGACATTGACGTTACCCAGGTGAACAAGAACAATCTTACGCAGAAATTCAGTACCGCAGTCGTAATTCGACATGGTATCAGGAACACCAAGCTGTAGACGGAACTTCTTTCCTAGGAACGCTCGCGTCTTGCTTTTGGTGTAGAGTCCGTAATGCTTGTATGATCGTAGCAACAGCTCTACACGATCAGTCAAGAATGTGTTGTTCGTTGCTTTTGATCCTGCTAAACCGACTAGGCCTTCGAAGATGGCACGGTCGTTTGTCTCTACTAATGCCTTCAGGATCATCATAACTGGGATAAGATACTCGTTCTTCCGCCACGAGAATCGAAAGGTACAGTTTCCATCATCCAAATAATGTATAACGTTGGTTTGTGATGTTTCGTCAGGTCGTACTGATCGCACCAGCATACCATACTGTGTAAAAGCCGGTCCTCTGCCCTTGAATGAAGGGCGCAAAATACCCATAGGGAAGTTTCTCCGATTGACGACCAGCAGACGGATAATCTTCTCAATACCATTGACCACGAAGAATCCACCTAATTCCTCGGCTTCTTCTTTCCGTTGTACCAATAGATCCGGAGAGTTCTTTTCCAAGTGGCAACGATTCGACTTTCTTCCTATCAGCATAGCTTTCCACAAATAGCTGAGATACATACCTTTAACATCAGCGGAATCTGTCCAACGTCTCTCACAAACTCATGTGGATCCCCATTGTTTATCCTGAACTGCAGCGTAGCCATCATCTTCCCCCGATACGTAACATGGCGCTCTCTGCATTCTGCCGGGTATATCTCTCTGTGTTTCGAAAACTTGTTGGATGGAGGCAACACTGCCTTTTCCACTCTGACATCCTTGATTTTGATGGACAGCACATTCTTCCCAGCCGGCCCGGCTCTCTCATCTCCATCTAGGTAGTATTTGGTGCCAATGTCCGCGAGTCCTTTCGCTATTAAACCGTCTTGTTCAAACAGTGCATTGAACGACTCGATGTGGGGGGCAATTGCTTGCTCGAGAAGAGGGTATGCGGAATGATCCTTGGGGGGGTTCTTAAAGAGATTCTCTCTGCGCAGGGTGTCGAATTCGTGACTCCATTTTGTATTCGTAGCTTCTCTGGTACGAGGAGGCATGTTGACGGACAGCTGGGGTTTATTAGTTTGTGTGCAATTGCAATTGCCTCTTCACATGGAATCGAGCCCCGCCCCGGGTGGAGGAACTACTCACATGCCAAAGATTGACCAGCTGAATTAGACGTCGATGGTGAGCTTGTGCTATTCCATACAAGCTTCTCTCTTCCGTACTTTGAGCTTGCAGGCTTGCCTCCACGAAGCACACCTCTTCTGCTGGGGGGGGCCGAACTCAAGATTTTTCTTTTCTGCCGCGGGCGGTGGACCAACAATAGCGGGTCCGATAAGTGATAAGCTCTGGTTGGGGGTCACCAGTCCAGTTTCCAGTTTTCCAGTGCAGCAGCAGCACCAGAGACACCAGTGAGGAGTGTTGGATGATGATTGCGGGCCCTCCATCCAAAAATCCAACCTAACTAACGGCGGCGGCGGCGGCGGTAGGAGGAACTTTCACTTCCGCTCTCTGCCTGACGCTATGAGCTAGCCAGATGATGTATGCTGCTTTTGCTTTGCTTGGACAAAACAAACTAATTCGTCGCTCGCTCTGAACCAGACCTTTCTTACGGACAGACCCGGGGGTCGGCCATCTTCGACCGTCAATATCACTCACACTCACCACCATCCAAACAATAATAATAATCAGAACAACGAACGACGAACCATCAATCATACAACTACATCTCCTCACCCGCCCGCCCGCCAGGCCAGCCAGTCAGTCTCGGTCGTCACGTCGCGCGCCGTTGCTGCTCCTGCTACTGCTACTACTATTAGTATTAGTATTACTATTACTATTACTATTACTATTACTACTACTACGACTACCGCTACTACTAGTAGAGTACTACTACTTTTACTTTAAAAATACTAGACCCGTTACTGCTGCTGCTGCTACTGCAATCATCATCCATTCGATTTGATTCGGTATTAGCTCGTCTTCTTCTTCTTCCTTATTAGGTACAGAACATCATCCCTTGCCCACCACTGCCGAGCGTAAAAGGCAAAGCTTCACCCTGCAAACTGCTGCACTGCTCCTGCACGGTGCCTCACTGGAGATCACAAGCTCGTTCATTTCCTTCGTTCGCTCCCCCATCACTCCAGCGGATATTCTGAACGCACACCGGTTACGCCCGCCTAAATTGGGGAATTCAAATCCAGAGTTTGCTAGATGCGAATTGCTTCGGATTTCCTACGGATCGTATTGCGACATCTTAATAAACTATCTATCTATTCTAGGTGGTGCTTTTTCCCGCATCCCGCTTTACCTTTACACCGTTTCCCCCACCGCAGCCTTGCGCACAAAACGCAGCAGCTCTCCGCAACAACAACAAAGGGTGTGGACGGTTATCAAAAACGGCACGAAAAGAGTTTGTGGTGATCTATGATCATGGCGGGCATTTTCAAACGGGTGTATGATTGGCTTTTGCGTCTCTTTTGGTAAGTCAGTCAAGGTCGCTCCCTTTACCCATTAATCTACCCAGTATAGCTTATAGTCTCACCGTCTGAGAGCCGGTATCAAACGTAGGACCGTATACTAACTGGGCTTTCTTTGGGTAGGGCCACAGAGATGGATATCACGATGATCGGGCTGCAAAATGCTGGCAAGACGTCGTTGTTGCGAGTATTGGCGGTCAGCGCGATCCCACTCCCTTCATCGTACAGCTACTGACTTCTTGATTAGGGCGGAGAGTTCACCCTCGAGTATGTTCTTTCGATACCTCGTGTGCCTCATTTCGAAATCCCACCTTTGTAAAATCTACTAACCACGTATTCCAGCTCGATCCCAACAGTCGGATTCAACATGAAGCGTGTACAAAAGGGCCATGTGACACTGAAGTGTTGGGATCTCGGAGGTCAACCACGCTTTCGATCGATGTGGGAGCGGTATTGCCGCGGTGTGAACGCCATCGTTTTCATCGTCGACTCAGCAGATGCCGAAGCCTTCCCTGTTGCAAAAGACGAACTGCATCTCCTTCTCGAGAAGCCGGTGCTTGAAGGTATCCCATTACTGGTCCTAGGAAACAAGTCGGATCTCGAGGATAAGATGTCTGTGGATGAGATAATCGAGGCTTTGGATCTGAAGAGCATATCCCATCGAGAAGTGAGCTGCTACGGCATTAGTGCGAAGGAAGAGACGAACTTGGACGCAGTTTTGCAATGGCTTGTTGCGAAAGCGAACAAATAGGCCCGAACTTCAACTCGTGATGCGCACAATAAACGATAACGACATAATGGAAAGACAAAAACATTCTTGTTCGGATCTGCGAAGATCTTCTATATCTCAACAGCTCACTGCCGGAATATGCAACGGACCTTTTCCTTACCTCCTCTTCAACTTACTTATAATGAGCCATGTTTCTGGAACGACGAGATGATTATTGATGACTTGCGTTCAGAGTTTGGTTGTTACTTTTAGCGCGCTAAATATATTAGCGCTTTTTTCCTGGCATTTTTAAAGCGTATTGTTTCTTCGAGCGAGGCGGAATTGCACATTGGAGAATTTTGGTGTTGTTTTGCGCTGGGAAGGGACAGGCATTGTTAGGTGTTCTGGAGGACTCGAGGCGCGCAGCTAGCCAGCATATTCATTCTATCTTATGTCGTTCATGCCCGATGGATTCAGTTCATTCAGAACTTCGCGTTCCAAAGTTGCTCGCAGAGTACACCTTCGTAATGGTGAGCGAGGGCCTGTAGCACGCATATGAGTGACTTGGCCAAACTTCAGGTAGGCTGGTGGTTTGAACCAGAACCAGAATCTAGCAACAGGATATCCCATACAGGAATTCGCCCTCTCGCACGCATGTACTCGCGAACCGGAAGAAGGAAAGAAGAATGAGGAAGTATCGCAGACAAATGCTCCTAATAATGGACAGCGCTACGCACAAACCGCTGATGCGTTGGCAATGAAATGCAAGCCACCCTAGTCGGCAGATACCGCATTCGTTGGCTCTGAAACCTCATTGGCGCAACAGCTTTGGTGGGGTCACTGGGCGCAATATCGGCGATAGAGCTTCTTCGGACTTTGGGTGGAAAGGGGGTAAGCGAAGGGTCTAATTCAACATAATCTATGTCTACTATATATATATATACCCTGTTAGCAATCAAAAGTAGACTTTGAACATTTGGTATCGAGGTCTTCAAGCTGTATTCAAGCTATATTGATACTACTCTGCTATTCAGACCCGGTATGTGTGTGCTGCAAAGTAGGGTGCTTGCCGGCTTTTTAAAAGCATCTAGGTGAAGCAGCTGCAACTTGCAATGCCAACTGAGAGAATTCCCACGGTAGTCAAACACATTACTAATCTACTAACATGATTCAAAGCAAATGTTTTTTTTAATATCATTCCAGATGCGGAACGTGGGAACGGAACTTGCTTGCAGTTCGTCTGTGTACGGAAGGAAGGAAGCCAGCCATGAGGGGCCGGAAGAACCTGTACCACGCAAGGAAATACAATAACACAGATAGGGTATTGTGTGCCACCAGATATAGCCTATCCACGGCGGTATTGTAAAAAATAACTACTTCTTTGAGTAAGCGCGATTTTAAATCTTTTTCATAAGATAACTCAAACTTTGGTTATTTGATAACAACTCCTGAGTGTCACGTCCAAGGTGACTCTCGAAGTGATCAAGAAAGCATCTGATTCTCTAACACCTGTATTCGTAGCTGATCGCATAGGGGAATTGTTATTGTTGCTAGTGCTAGGGAAAAGTAGCCAATATATCGTAACATGCCACCTAAACACCTCGCTACAATCAAAGACCTCGCCTTTTCCGTCCCCGAGGAAGTCTCTGAAGCTTCTTCATTCTTATATTTTGTAGCAATTCCCTCGGAGAACGGTGGGCATGAGGAATGCGCCCTCGGAACTACTCTGCGCGGGAATTACTATATCAGCAGATGGTCAGGTGTTTGCTTGCGGTCGTTTTGTGGCCGAGGAAGAAAATCATGCCACCACCCGCTGCTATGGATTTTTTTCTCACAGGTGATTTTATTTTTTACTCTAACTGGTTTTTGGGTGGGATTGCTATTGAATTTCTGATTTAAGCCGTATGTTAGGTGCGCTGTCTCCTTTTTGAGATGCTTGAATACAGTGCGTTGTGGCATTTGTACAGTGCATGTCATGCCATTTTTTGATTCTCGACTGTGTGGATACAAGGTTAGCTTTCGCATTTGGATGGAATACCACTTGTGAATACATCCTCCGAGGACGCTATTGAGAAAAGTTGAACTGCTGGCATAAATCCTGGCGCACCAACCAGTATGACTGGCAAACTGGAGGGTGGAGGGACATGTCCTAAACTGCCGAAAGATATCGGTTAAGAGATCGAATGTAAATACCTGAAGATAGGGTGTTGCAATAGAACCATATATACAATAATAGCTTTGAGATATATATATATATGACTTCAGAAATGCGTGCTAACCCAAAAGAGATCCACCAACAACTTCTCCGGTGCGTCAGTTAGACCTGGGTACCAAACTAAAACGTAAAATCTGCCCTTCCGCGACAGAGTCGTTTTCAAGGGGACGCAAATCTACCGCACTGACTTGATTCCTGCTACATGGATTGGATTTCTTATGTTGATGCATGTGCTTGATATAGAGACATGTGGGAGATTCTCTTCCGCGATGGCTGCTGCCAGTTTCTTGGCCCCGGATACACCACAACATTCCTCGCGGACTCTTCACCCATCATGGAAACTCTCCCCACCATGGACTTCTGAGTAGCATAACTGGACAAGTCTTTAGAAAGATAGCCAAAGTAGCTGGGAGTGTGGAGCTAACACGCTCTTCGGAAGAGGTATGCCACTCGCATCCCAGAAAGTCTCAAACAGCCCGAGAACTTGTAAGGTACTCAAAATGTCTTAAATCCTCAAAAGCGGACATTAGCTTGTCGTAAGAGCCGCAGGGAAACAGCTCTGAAAATGGATTCTGAAATTATTCAGGAGATTAATGAAGATGATTACATTGGGAATTACAGCGAGGATGATCTCTTTGGGGTTTGATCGTCCGTCTATTTTATCAAGAACTACTGTGTTAGGTTTGACTGAAATTACAAGATTTGCAACAAGTAGACAGACAGTATTCCAATTTTTGAATGAGAACTAAGTTGGATGGTCCAGCATCAGGGAGAAATTAGATCTGTATGCAGAGGCTTAGGCGGTAGAATCTGAATGGAGAGGTAAGAAAGTACTCCGGAAACTGAGTGAAGTCGATGGTGCTACAATACTATCAGGATTAAACAGACTGTTCTTTTTCGGCTCACCAAATGTTCCCTGTCCGTTGGAAACCAAATTTTTCCCAACCAAAATGTTGGTCCGTAACTCTGATAGCCAACAACCAGGCAGCAACTGGGTTTGGAGCCCAAAATAAATATTTATTCTTGAGGCGAATGCCAGCAATTTATCCTAGAATCACATTAACGAAACAAAGATTCTTTCTACTTCACGAAACATTTTCGGAATAGTTTATCAGTAACAGCAACGGGAAGATACGCGCCATGCCAGAGCCCCGACATAAGCCATACAAGTTAGACCTTAATGCACCTCGTCCCAGTAGTCCCACCCCAACAGCCGATGAAGCACAGGGCGACTTGCAAGTCACTTTACGACGCTTTCAACACCTCTGCAAAAACGTTTCTCAAGCAGAACTTGCAAAGATCCTGAACCAATGGCCCGACATTCCCCGCTCTACAAGTTCACTATGTGAAGCTGCGAAAGCCGGTCACGTGTCTCTAATCGAATACTTACTTACTAGAGGCTTCACTCTCTTCCCAGCAGACTCCTCGGACGCTGTTCCGCAAGCTGCAGCGAGCGGTGCCGAAGAAAGCGGAGATGTGCAAGTTTTGGAAATGTTATTGAGGCATGGGTGGGATATTTCTTCTAGGAATTATGCTGCCATGGCGTAAGCTCATGCCTAGCCCATTATATCTGAAAAATGAGCCACCAAAAGTTTCCAAATTAATCTTATAACTTAGATTTGCTATAAATAACGAAGAGGTCGTGCGCTGGTTTCTTGCTCACGGTGCTGATCCCAATGGCCCATCCCCCAAGCATTTAAACCGCACCGTCACAACCCTCGCAGCTTCGGTCGCGCCTCTCTCCGTCGTAAATCTACTTCTCACTCATGGTGGAACCGTCACCGACACAGATGCAGTCGCGCAAGCGGTAATTGGTCATGTTCGTGGTACTCCTGATCGCTTGGAGGTTGTTGAAGCCTTACTAGATAACGGCGCGCCAATCGATGAATACGCCTATGTGAATTATGAGAAATGTCAGAATCTAGTCTTGATTGAAGGACTAGAAAATGGACTCCACCGAGCCACCAGAGCAGGGAAGAGAGATATGGTCGAACTGCTTTTAAAGAAAGGAGCTGACAAAAGCAAGAATACTGGCAGAGTATCAGTGAACCGTGACCGCTGGGACCTGACTGCTCTAAATATTGCTGACATGAAAGGATTTGAGGATATTGCCGGTCTTTTGAAAGAGCAGATAGTCTTATGATTATTATCTAAAGACAAGAATATTCTAATATAGTTTACAACTTTAAAGAAAATCTCCTGTGATATTTACAGCTCCCATAGTATTCACTTAAGATCTAAGTAAAGTGGTAAAGCCAGTGTGGGTTTTAATTGGCTAAGCTGGTAAATAATTAGTTATTCAATGAATTAACACTCGTCTCTGCATCAAGAGGGAGGACCGTGCGCTACGCTTTACGCTTTGCCTTATACGGGTTTGTAGTTTCTTGATACAGGCTTGCCATCTGGTAGTTTACTGAATAAATTAAGATACCATCCGGGTTAGCATTGCAACACTAGATAGAACTCGGGCTGCATCGAAATATTACTTGGGGCAAGGTGGGCAATAGCCTACTAAATGTAGAAATCAAGCAAAGGGTATTCTGGGGATTATACATTATTGACAGGGGATCTCACATGGTTGAATGCCTATAATGCCTATAATGCCTATTCTATTCCCTTGTATTGAGTTGTGTGGGTAGCTTATATGTGCTTTTAGTATATATGGGACTGGGATAATTAGGATTGCACTTATTACTTTTGATTTGAGCTGTCGAGCGGTGGATTGATTCTTCGGATAAAAAAATGGCCTACTTGGAGGCAAGTGAAAATATTTTATGAGGTTTTTTTTGCGGATTAGGGAGGATTGTAATGGGGAAAGTTTCCTCCCTCTCTGTCTAAGTTTCTGCATCAAAAATAACCATCGTTGAGCTCCTGGAGGATTGGGGTAGATACACCTGCGAAGTTACTAATCACGTATCTTGCAGGTATTAAAGTAGAAATCCCAGGTCTTAGGAGAAAGTAATGTCCAATTCCATGCTGCGGTTGGCAGTGACTCTTGAAAATACACTTGTAAAGAATCAGAATTGAATGGTAAGTTCTTATTTAGTATATTGTAGAGCCTGCTCATAATGATGCAGTAGTTGTTACTATAAAAGCAAATGAAAAGATTTCCAATAACATTACTGACTCAAAGATTAAATAATGTTCTACTGCTTACATATACATTATATTAATTACATGTCTTTGAGTATACAGGTAACGTAGATGCGCGTTTGTGCCATGACGCCTGTTCCTCGACAGATAAGGCTTTCCATCGAAAATACGCAAACTTATACAGATGACCCTGTCGAATCTGCTGGAACTTTTCTTGGATTCCACCCTCTTGTTCAGTTAAGAACAGAAGGAACGCTGGATCTGTCAGCGGTATATGGCTGCAGATCATCCTCTCTATGTTGTCCTCCACACTAGTAGTGATGTCAAAGGAGGCCTCGAATTGAGGCCCGACAATATCCTGGGTTTTTGAGGCAGTAGATTTTATACTTTGTAATCCCTTTTGTAGGGCTGCAACATATTCATAATATCGCGCTAGCCACTCTTCCTCAATTATAACCTCTTCTTCATCTAGCTGTATCACCCCTTCTGTGAACAAGCCTAATTCCGCCTTCGCGAATTCTATTATTTTATCAAACACCTTGTCCCGCCGTTGGACATAACGCCGGGTTTCCTCTCGTAATGCTTCGACTTGTCATTCACGATATCCGGGATCGCGTGAGACATATAGAAATCCTGCTGCGAGAGCTCTTTGCTTATCTTCTAAGATTAATAGGTCATTGGTCCACGGTCTATTATCCAAATGTCTGTATTTCTCGCCAGTAAACCACCCTGGCTTGCTATGATGAAAGTTGCTTCCTAGCAGAGTTAGCTTATCGTTATTGAGTATACTTAAATTTCCGAAGGTTGCCAGATTTACGAGAACCTTTTCCACGAGGCCGCCGACAGTTGATAGCTCGTTATGGGTAGCTTGCTCAATGTTGATGCGGACGATATCCGGGGAGGGTCGACCGAGCATCGCGTTACGGTCGCTATCGCCCAAAAAAAGCAAACGATAAGGAACTGCGATGCACTGATCCGCAAACTTGGAAAAGTGACCGCATTGTCGAATAACGGGCAGAGATCTGTCGGCAAGCTGATCAAACTGATTCTGTAGGTGTTCTCGGGATCTTGAATCCGATTTGAACTTAGCAACATGCTCAGGCTGAATCATCTCGCCATTGTATTGGTAGGCAAGCCGCTTGACAAATTCTGCAAAACTCGTGATCGTCACCAATTTTTGAGCTAAAGCCGGGCCGACAATAGTTACAATGATAAATATTGCCTTTATAATACCCATCGCCATACTTTCTTTTTGTTCGTTCATTCGCTGTGACTGCTGATGAGGTTAAAAGAATCGAGTAATCAAGAAAAGGAAATTTGGTCCCCACTAATTTGTCCAATGTAAGCGGAAGTTGTACGATATTCAAGTACAACTCTACCAGCAGGCAAAAGAGAGTCGATAGAAGAATCAATAGAACCTGTCTATTGCTGCTCGGCCAAAATCCATCGTCGCTAAAGCGTTCGCAGCCATATTATATTATGTTGTGCCACGAGCTATCATAGCCATATGTTGCGCGTAACTAAGAAGAATGCTGACATTGCGAAGGAAGCGCCTCTGCTATATACAGACCACTAGATACTTGACCTAGCACTAGCTCCCCCCTCTTTAATACTGTAGGCGTAGCACCCTTGCTTCTAGGAGCTCTCTTCCAGAAGCCATATGCTTCCAGAACCAAGTCGTGGGGACACTATACATAAATTATCCCTATAATAGAAGAGCAGGTAGGAACACCTGTAGATGGCACTAGAATTTTTGTACTAGAAGCCAACTGATAACTTTAAACCATTGGTGCGAATGCCTTGATAGTACAGGATTGACCACTTGGTGGTATTGTACTGTACCATTAATATAGTGGTAGAAACCAACTAATGATTCTTGCCATCCCGTGACTTGTGCCAAGTTGGCTCGGTTGACTCGGTTGGCTCGTGACACAGTAGATGAATACGACGCGTAACGCAAGCAAAATGGATCAGCCTTATTAGCCTTCCTTAGCGATGATATAATGCCAAGATTACCGTAGAAGTGTGATGACGCCAAGGAGTGAATAGTAGGGAAGTAAGTGTATACGTAGAATTTGGAATTCAAAACGGGTGATTCTCGAGCACAACCACGAAGCTTTAACTTGGAATCACGTTAGCCACGGATTTGACATCCAGTATCTCAAGACAACGAGGATCAAATAGGATCAAACACGGCATATGTATAAGGCAAATTCGGAACTTCGGCACTGAACAAGAAGTCGAATGACAACAGCTTGCTGGGCACTTTTGTCTTGGGCAGCTGAACCGGAAACTCAAAGAGCAACGACAGCTGGCTCAGCCACCCCGCCCGAAAAAACCTTGGGACTGCTGCTTAAACATCATCTCGTCCGCCACCACCACAGATTCTAACTTCCATCAACTTCAATACTTACTGAACTGGGCTCAGTCCAAAACCATCAACACCCGTCGCAAACCATCTACTGTGACACCCTGCTCACCTCAACATCGACTTATTACATACCCGGCGCAACATGGCACCGACTGTTCACGATACAGCTACGTTGGGGAAGCGCTACGACATGTTAGCTTTCCCTTTCAATAGATCTTCCTGAGAGCTGCCGCTAACAAATGTCTAGCTGCTATGATGAGTTCTCCAATCGAAATTACAGATGCAACTATTCCAGGTGGGACGACTGGGGCAGATGGGTTGCCCTCGCCGTCATTGTGATCTGCGTCCTCCTCGTTGCTTTCCTATGCTCGTATGTCTTGCATGCCCCTTGCACACCCTCCCGGACGCAGGAACCGCTCACTAACAACTACTAAACAGATGTTTTAATGCCCGTCGTCGTCGCAGGCGTGGTATGGCCCCTATGTATGGCACCGGATGGATCCCCGCTGTTGGCCCAAAGAACTACCAAAACAATGGAGGCTATTACAACAACCAACCATACAACGGCGGTCCAGCACCTCCTTATCCCGGCCCTTCCAACCATATCCCAAATCAGCAAACTGGCACCACGTTCAACTCAAACGATGGATATTATGGACAACACAACAACGGTGGTTACGGACAGCAAGGAGTAGAGTTGCAACCGCCGCAGAATGCGTATCACGGTCAGAGAGGTGGGGATCCAGTTTATGAGGCGCCACTTGGAGCTCCACCTGGAAAGGGTGATGGTATCGTACGTTAAATTATACCGAAGGAACGGAGAGGGATCAAGAATGTTATGATACTTTCGGGGGGGTGATGCTTGGAGCCATATGATGCGGGAAACACACCAATAATGAACGCGTGGTTTGATTAGGGCGTTTTGGGATGCTCAACAGACAAGCCTTCTATGCTAACTGACTTTATGGTAGCGAATTAATAAAATATAATTTCCGTATATTTTGGTTTGTGAGAGGGGAGCGTCTTACACAAAAGACTGGTAAGACTATAACTGAAGTATAATACATGTGAATTGACAGTATTAGGATTTCCTCTTAATAGAGTGGGAAATCTTACACATTCAGCTTGGATGCTAGCGTAAACTTTAGCCATATCGGTAAAGTATTCTGGAAGGTAGGTAGCCTTCGAATTCCGATATATCATATTTGAATAGACTAAAAGACTGCGCAAGATTCAAGGTAGGTAGAGCCCTTCAGAGGTGGCACAGCAAGCTAGGAATACTTTCTTTCTATAGCAAGTAAAATGTAATCTAGAGTTTCAAACCCCCAATGCGAACGCTTCGGAGAGCGATATGCTTATTCACTTACCCCATACCACCCATTGGGATATTCTCATCCTTTCTACTGCCCAAATCACGACCCAGCTATATTGACTTTGACCTTCGCAACTATCTTAACTGGGAACTAGGAGCAGCTGAAGTATTCACATTAATACTTTCATGGCTAGCTAAATTCCAATCAGACATTTTGCATCAGCCAGTGGAATGATGACAAAGTTAGAAAGTGGAGGGCTGGGTTTCGCTTGAGAAATCGCTAATTGGTTATTACTGGTGCGAGGGGAGCAAAAGAGGCATGGGCTGAGGTGTTTGAAGCTTATATATATGTGCCGTTAACAAAGTTAACTAGTTCAGCTCCAGTGCGTGGTAAGCCACAAATTTAATGGGAGTGAACATCGCAATCGTATGTGCACAATAGAGGTGGATGCAATCTCTCAAGCAGGATATGCCATATATATTTGATTGAAAATCCTATAGCCCAAGCTGCGATTCCCTCGCTTACAGTGTTCTGTCCCTCCAGTTAATTCTTCTATTCTAATTGAGCATATGTGAACTTCAGATATTAAATCAAAATGACTCCGTGGTTATCTATTTGGACCGCAGTGACCCAGTCCATACTTTCCACAGTTGGAATTGAGTGGCCTATACATTACACACCCAACACTCAGATCGACATTTCCCATCTTGGAAACCCAGCATTCACTCCACCCGGTAGCAATATCCCTGGCTTCGAATGTGACTATAGTAAGTATATGCCAGGGTGGGAGAGATGCGACACCCCAAATGACAAGTCTTGCTGGCTTCGAAATACCAATGGCCCTGGTCAGTTCGACATAAATACAGATTATGAAGCTATAGCACCTATTGGAACTGATCGGTATTACACCTTGGTTGTAGAGGACCAGTGTATCAATGCCGACGGCAAGATATTTCGTGAGGCAAAAGTAATCAACGGGACTTTTCCTGGTACACTTATTGAAGCATGTTGGTATGTGGTCATCACCTTTCCAATTGGGATCGGAAACTTGGAGGTTTATAGAGACTAATGCAATGCTGCAGGGGAGACAGAGTGCATATCACTGTCATCAACAAGATGGCAATGAATGGTACTAGCATTCACTGGCATGGAATCAGGCAGAACCAAACTATGCACATGGACGGAGTCAATGGTGTTACACAGTGCCCCATAGCACCTGGTGATCAATTCACATATTCTTGGAACGCAACTCAGTATGGTAGTTCTTGGTATCATAGCCACTATTCTGTACAGTACGCAGATGGTGTCCAAGCACCTATTGTAAGTAACACAAAGGATCTTTCAATGTATTTTTTAGATAGGGTAGGCAATCATTAGTAGCACTTGCTAATATATATGCAGACTATCCACGGACCTGCATCTGCCAACTTTGACTTAGCTAACGAGCCATTGATCATATCCGACTGGGGTAGGGAAACCTGTCACTTCTATACGACCTAATACACTAATGAAAACTTTAAATAGACCATAACAGTGCTTTCGAGCAACTATACACCTTCTCCCCAGACACACCTAGCATCGTTCTGAATGGCCGTGGAAATATAACTCGATGGAATGTCAACAATGGGCACTCTCCTAGCACGCCAGAGCCATATGAAATACCATTCAACACCACGACGTGCAGCTCTAAAAGGGCGTGCCGGTATCTTCTACGGATTATAAACACCTCCTTTAGCACTTCTTTTGTATTTTCAATCGATAATCACAATCTCCAGGTTGTCGAAACCGATTTTGTGCCTATCACTCCCTATAACACGACGTATTTGAATGTCGCAATCGGCCAGAGATATAACGTAATTGTCGAAGCCCAGCCCTCATCAGCTTATCCGATTTCAGGTGATGGAAATTTCTGGATTCGTGCTCTCGTCACAGAGGGCTGCAGTCTCCAGGACCCGGTAACACCAGGCTATGAAAGGGTTGGAATTCTTCGCTACAACAACAACCCATCCACCCCTTCGAGTAGTAGCTGGCCAACTCTGAACTGCTCTACTGATACAGTTTGCACTCCGCCATGCGTAGACGAGGATGTCAACGATCTATCTCCTATATTACCGTGGAAAGTCGGCAACCCACCCGCCAATAGCCCCAAAGGTGAGGGCTTTGCCGTTTCAAAAATTAAAGGTAACACTGGCCAGTACGGTACGGCCTTTTTCTCTCTTGAGCGTTTCAAGAGTCAATCGAACAATCCTATGCAAGTCGATTATGGTAATCCTACATTTTTAAATTTAGACAATCAAGCCGGTGTTTGGCCGGTAGGTTGGATGGTAGTGCCGGAAAACTATACTGCTACAGATTGGGTAAGCTTTGCATGTTCTATTCTATTAAATTCTACAAGTAAGCTTGGCAAAGAATCTTATATTCTAACATTCTTCAATTAGGTATGGCTCGTTCTGACCAGTGATTCTAGACAGCCCCCTCATCCGGTAAGCCAAATGATTGAACGTTATTATCACAAAAGTCTCAAGTGAGATTGGCGAGTATAATCTGATACTAACTGACATGATCTAATTTTCTAGATGCACCTCCATGGCCATGATTTTGCCATTCTTCAAGTTTCCAATACTTCATATACAGGAGAGCTCAACCCCAAGGTGAACAATCCTGCTCGCCGTGATGTGGTCCTTCTACCAAGTGGAGGCTTTGTTGTTATTGCCTTTAAGACGGATAATCCAGGCACGTGGCTTATGCATTGCCATATCGCCTTTCATGCATCTTCGGGACTGGGACTGCAGATCATGGAACGCCAGGTCAGTCATGTGCATTCAGTAACCCTCATTTGATAAAACAAGTGGGATAAAGGACATAATCTGGCACAGTTACTAACATATATAATGAAATGCAGGCAGCTGCGAATGTGATCTGGCCTCCGAACAACTCTAACGCTCTCAAAGAAGCTAATCGCGTGTGTGCAAATTGGAACTCGTGGGTATACGACTGTAAGAACCAGTGGCCAGGTAATACAGGGACAAGCAAATCTCCGAATTATCCTTCTTGCAACGACGCAACCATGATCCAGAATGATTCTGGCTTCTGATTATTACGTTCTTTGCTTTGCAATTTCGTAATTGCAAGGGGGAGCTTCAATATCGGTCGATGAGACTGGCGGGTTCAATTTCTTGCTTAACATTCATTAAGGGTTTCTTCTCATTACTTTGAGTTACTGCCCCTTACCATCTTTCCTCAAGGAAGCTCATTATTCCTAATTTTAATAAAATCTCTATATAAACTGCACTCCCTTTCTCGCCTTTGCTCCGTCTATCCTTTGCTCCAACCATCCATATCTGTATCAGCATAGTAGCGTACATTCTCGCCATATCTTAGATATGATCTGCTGGCGTCCTATTAGACCATCGGATCTTTTCGCCTTTTGGTGTGGAGGAATCATCTGGATGCATTTTCACACAATAATGCAAATTCCGGCCTCAAGCCTATACGAAATACCGAGTTCATATATCCTTCTTAAGTTTCCAAGTACCTTCACGGAGACGATCTTGTTACCGCCAATCCCATGCTAGAATCTCTTTCTTATCACTGCACCTCTGGAAGATTCATCCCTGCATCTTAAATCGCTATGAAATCATCCGTACGTCCTTATATCAGACTTCATAGACGGATAGAGAAGAGAGCCAGTGTCGTCTCGTTCAAGTATCTCTCTGCGCTCAGGTATCATTTCGAAGTCGAGTTTTGATAATGATATTGTGAATGTGTAGTGGATTGGGTGGGGGGGGGGGAAGAAATATATGAGCTGTGGACAAGGTATACCGGTTGTGAAATAGTCTGAAGGAATTCTAGAGAAAGAAGGCCATGCCAAGAGTATATATCAACAAACATGCCTTTTTCTATTTCAAAACCCTTCAACTCTAGTTTCCTAAGACGCAACGCTTCACCTCAATCATTGTACATAGAGTATAGTACGTAAGCACAGTGCTGTAGCTTGTTCTCCACGTCAGCGTACCATCCAACTTCCGCCCCCGCCTCATGCCGGGACTGTACTGTTCTTTATTTACTTCCGTATTACGTACCTCGCGTACATACGTACTCCGTATACGCGTTCCCATATATATATTCTGTGTTCTTTGCCACATCAGTCAGATGATAGCGCAATCACGTGACCAAACCCGAGCTGTCAGAAGATCGGTCGTGGCTGAAATTAGCCCGTGGAACCCAAAACACAAGGCAGATTGTCATTCCCCTCCTCAGCCGCCTTCTCCCTCCCCCCTTATCTCGAACCACCACACCACACCACATCTTCCCAGCCATTCCTTAAGCCCAAGCTTCTACTGATGTTCTTTTCTGACTTGTTCCAATTCTGATGCAGTAACTCATTATATTATAAAATTTAAAAAATAATAATCGCTCTACGTCAGTCGCATCGATCGGTCGGTAGTTGTTATATTTCCGACACTTTGACGAGGGCCCAGTCGTGATCTAGAGCATAGCCACCCCGTTTCATATGCCAGTTTTCGTGAACCAGCTCTGGCCAATATAGCTTTCTCGCGCTTTCAGCTTTTGGCCACTTCCCTACCTCCCTCCTTCACCGAACCTGCTATTATATTCAAGCATCTAATTATTATACCAAAATTGTTTTCTGGAAAAGCACTGGGAGTGCCTGACGCCCTCTTTTTGCGACCCAAGAGAGACTAAGAAGGCCGATCGGAATTTGGAAACGGACTGAAAGAGGAATATGGGCATAAAGGGATCGGCGGCTACGAAATCCGAGTAGAACTCGAAAATCCCCCTTAGTCCACGAGCGAGCGAGCGAGCGGTTTGGAAACAAACCGACCCGATTTTTGTTTCTGGTTCGACAATACTGGTGTTGGGATTGGAATATTGGAGTCTGGACAAACCCCCTTACAGCGTATCTGGATACCGAACGATGCCGCACATCACGACTGCCATGCAGTGGAGCAGAAGGAGGGGAGTTGGGGATATCGTGGTCGATAGCTTGTTAGGGAAAAGGGCGATTACGGACTCGGTGAATAGTGTTAAGACCACGTTCTCGAGTTGGGATAATTGTATGAAGGAGTCGTATTGCAAGTCAGTATTCCCCCTTCCTTTCTCTCTTGGTCAACGAAAGGATGCGGCTTGCTAACATGTAGCAGATGGCCAGTAATAGCAGCAATGGTAATAGCAGGTCTAATCGTCTTCTCGATCGTTACCTGCATCATACGTTGCGCCTGCTGCGGCATGTCCTGCTGCTGTACTTGTTTCTCCTTCCTCAAATGCTGTGATTGCTGCGGCGGAGCCTGCGATGGCAAAAAGAACAAACCGATGAAGCACCTCGATGATCCCTTCTCCCAGGCGCCACGCGCACAAGGCTATCAAGCCCCAGCTCCCATGATGGGTGGTGGTGCGAGAGCAAATTCCCCGCCTCAATTCGCACAGTTCGAAATCGGGAAGAATGGATTTGCGGTGGAAAAACCAGCACAGTTAAATGAGGATGCTCTACCACCGATGCCGAGCTGGGATGATGCGTCGAAGAAACATGTGATGACTGAGGAGGAGAAGAATGCTGTGGAACTTGGGGAGTTGGATCCTGCGACAGGACAGAAAATACCGTTAATGACTGCTGCTGCTGGGACTGCACCACCTAGTCCGCTAAATGGGCCAGCACACAGTCCATATGGAGCTCCGCCTGGACAAGCTGTCGGCGGTGGGTATATGGGCGTAGCAGGCAATCAATATTCTCAGAACAACCAAAGTGAAGCTAGCTACGACACATTCGGAAATGGACAACGACCGATGGGTAACTCAGCGGTTGGAAGAGGATACCAAGATCAATACTCTCAAGATCAATACGCTCAAGATCAATACTCAAACAACAACTACAACGCAGGATACGGTGGACCCCAGCGCGGACAACCTGAACGCCAATATTCAAACGGTTCACGCAGCCAATATCCACCTTCCCAACCAACTCGCCAATACTCAAACGATTCCCGTCCATCACTGCCAAGACAACATACGGATAATTCTTACCAAGCCAACTCGGCATACTCAGATCCTTACCAGCAACCACGCGGACCCTCTCGTGGTCCTTCCCGTGGTCCCCCCATTCCACGTGTAAATTCACCCGCGTTGAATAACAACTCAGGCTTTGATTTTGGTGGCAGTGCAGTGGGCGGTGTGCAAGATGGGTTTGGCCAGCAGAGACCAGTGCCCCAGCAGCAGCAATCATATAATACATACCAGTCCGCGAATTCGTATAGAAGTCAGAGTCCGCAGCAAATGGATGATGGTGAGTATATGGGAAACTCAAGAGGACGTAGGCAAGACTATAGAGGACCTCCGCCTGGGAATGGAAGGGGTGCGCCTGGTGCAGCTTATGGTGGGAGAGGAAACGGACAGGGAGGAAGGGAACCCCAAAATTGGGATCCAGTTCAACGGTGATCACGCTGGTAGTCAGGCACTCACCCCGACCAAAGAAATTGGAAAACGCGGCATAGCGTTGCAACTTCTCTAGGTATCACACATGTGAGAAATTTTCCGTTATTGGAAAGAACATACCAATGCAGTGGCACACACCACCTACATGCATGGCATGTTAGTTTTTGTACAATTAAAGCGTGACTTGTATCTACTGGATAGTTGCATAGCCCTGGCGTTTCATGGGCAAAGGGAAACAGCAAAATGATTTTGGACATTTTTCTATGTCGGTGGTATTTGTTTTTAACGGAGTCTTCGCACGTTTTGTGGTCCTTTTTGAAGCGCAGCATTTTGAAGCGGGCAGAAGAAAGATTTTGGTGGTATATTCCCGAGGAATAAGAAGGTATATATATGTATGTATGTATATGTATCTGCGTGAATATATACTCCACTATCAAGAGGAGGCGTCAGTTAGCTACATAATTAGTGAAAGATAAAAGACACACAAATATTATCT
>Ga0247734_1000329_pt1 | contig 42026 bp, 33 predicted proteins | sample UWRJL103311B2_FD_180933 | JGI IMG/M metagenome (GOLD analysis project Ga0247734, IMG submission 180933) | Plant litter microbial communities from Arlington Agricultural Research Station in Wisconsin, United States - UWRJ-L103-311B-2 | ecosystem: Environmental > Terrestrial > Plant litter >...
GGTCCGGGCCGGGCGTGTATGGGTTTGTAGATTAAGCTTATTTGCATTACTCAGCATGCATATGCAGTATACTAAAGCGCAACCGTCGCATTGCATTGGGCATAAGTTAAACTTCGGATAATCCGACGTTGAGCTTTCCTCGTATCGTAATCAGGGTTATGAGGCTGAAATAAACACGTCTTGACAGGCATATTTGTGGCAAAGCTTTGAACCCCCTACCCTCATGCAGATTATCTTGGTCCCTAGCAGAATATGCAGTGAGATTCATCGTTCACTATGGAGGTAGCTATGTTTGGCTCCCCTAAAGTGATCGACTACAACTCTATAAGCTATCATAGCCAATTACTAGAAGTGGTTACGAGATAAAATCTTATTCGGTAGAAGGCCATGGAAACATTAAGGTTAATTTGATATTGCCAAGTAGTTTGTATAAGATGTGCAGGTGTCACGCAATATTAAGACTGGCAGGTCTCTCCATAATTGCTGGTCACAGTTACATACGCTAATTGAGTTGCATAAAATAACACCTTCTACCAAATTCTTGTTTTTCTATCAGAGTAAACTAAAACAATCTCAATTCACCACGAGCTCAGCCATATCCACGATCCAGCAGATAATCCATAGAGGCAATTGAGTCTACATTGTCCCGAAATGTCTTTGCCAGAGAACCAGCACGGGAGCAACTCCCCCAATACCAATTCACTGCCCAATCAGCGTGCGGTGTTCTCTTATGTGGATCCCAAAAGAACGACACCAGCTCTAGCAGAAGCATTCAAGGTCCTTCCTTTCGAGCGCAATGTTCTCAAACTTGTTGCTCATGCGGAAGGGTTATTTCCAGCCATCTCTCACCTGCTTTCCACTGTCTTTGCTCCCACACGTGAGCTGGCAACTCTTGAATGGCAGTTGGTAGTTCTGCGTACTGCAGCACTCATCGGTGCACATTATGTGTTTGAGATCAACAGCCCGGTGGCTCTCGTCAACGGCATGCCTAACGCAAAACGTCTTCTGATTGCATTTGGCAAGACGACCGACAAAGAATTTTTCTCCACGCGCGATCAGCTTTTGGTGGCATTTGTCGAAGAGTTGGTTCACACCAACACGGCATCTGACGCCCTTGTTAGCAACCTCAAGGAGAATTTTACTGAAGGGGAAATTATGGAAGTCATTGTGATTGTTGGTCTATACACCATATTTGGTCGAGTCGCCAACGTCAGTAGAATTGATGAGGATCCGGAAATTCCTGGGCTTCTGGATTCTTTGTCTAGCTTGACTGCTCAGAAGGAGAAAGCAAGTCAAAATGGAAATGATAATTAAAGTGAGAGATTTGATTAAGGTGGTTGTTTTCAGATGATGGAAAGACTCTCGTTTCGAAATCTCTTTGATAGTTTGACGCTATTTTTTCAGTTTTAGAACGTTTGATATCAATTCAATCCACCATAGATTTCAATTTATCTAGTACTCGAGAATTTATTAAAAACTGCTTGGTTTACATTTGGTATATCAAGCTTATGTGCGAAGCTTAGCTAAAAACTTAATCTATTGTGATTGTCTAATAAAGTATAACAGTCATAAATAGTCTATAATACCAACTACGCGATATTACTTTCGCCATTGATTTTTGACTGATCTTTACTGTCGTTCTTTTTAACTGAAACCGTTAACTAGGCTAGTAAGGTGGTGGTAGTATTAGGTGAAAGCTACGAAGAGCACGACATTTCCTTCATGTCCGTTCCTAACATACTATGAGTCATATTAATAGCATTCTTACGACAGAAAGTTTTGCCCAAAATGGCTAAAGATTAGCGTGGACTTTATGTACAAGGCAGGGATTCTTCAAATTTCTACGTTGCACACGGGAAGCTGACGGGAGTGCAGGATCTGCTCTAAACACCATTGTTATAACCAATCAAGAATCTTTCCACACCACGAGTAGAAGCTCGCCACCCTCTATGGGGCGTAGTTTATTAATAGTTAAAAATACTAAAGCAAAAATCTGCTCACGGAACATCTTAAGGCTTTACCTCTTAGCTCAATGTTTCAATGCAGTCTGAATTATGTAAGACACATATGCAAGCGAAAATCTTTCGGAAAGAGCGAGCTGGAAAAGAAAACTGCAACTATTTTGTCAGCGTATGTAGTCGTATTGAGTCATTTTAGTGGATACTATACTAGGACATCAGTGGGAGCTGTGCAGCATATTCCATGCACAAACATGCTGCGGGATCGATGTGACTTTAGAAACGCCGACCAAGAATCCTACTCACAATAGAGATGGGATATCAGCGCTAGAGGAAACGAGTACTCCGGCGAAAGAAAGCAGTAAAAATTATGGGCGTGGAGGGCCAGGGAAGAAAAAAAAGAGTATTTAGTTTCAACGACTCACATAGAAAATAAGCTATCCCAAAATTCTTTCAGTTTCTCTTTAGATAATACATATTTCGAAAATGAAGCTTTACAACGAGCCTCAGCTTACAGAATGGTCTGCTTTATCATTATTCTCAAAAAAGTCTCCAGTTTTGTGGAATGATTTCAATCATGGAATTCACATACCGATTGGGTCTCAAGTTGAAGACTTTGAGATTGAGGCGCTGCCAGTCACACCTAGTCAACTTGATATTCTTGCAGAGACTGGGTTAGAACGATCAGCATGGGTGAAATACACGTTCAGTTTTCTGAATCTACGTTTCGCAAGATATGACCGTCTTAGAATGACCTGGCAGGCGATTGCTTCCTGCAATCCAGTTTTGCGCACTTATCTAGCAAATGGAGGTACTGCGTCTCCTCTATCGATCCATCATCAAGTCCTAAGAAGAGCACTTCCAATGCGCTTTTGCGAGGAGATACCTCAAGGAATATCGGCTCCCTATCTTGTCTATAACGAAGCAGACGGTGGACTTTCAACCCTTACTCTTCACATACATCCTGCCTTGATCGATGAGTTGTCTCTTGAAAAGTTGAGAGATGATTTTCAGCTCTTTTATAATGGGTACTCCATCCCATTTCGCATCCCCTTTCAAATCTATGTCCGAGATGTGCATCACAGACACCAAGATGACGCTCTTAAATACTGGCATCAAGTTTTCAGTTCCTTCCGGCCCAAGCCTGTATTTGAGTCTCAGCAAACAGACACCAGCGAAACTAGATCGATAACTACGATCAACGTTCAATCGGATCTTTTTTTGAGACTGTCTCAATTTGAAACTTCCTACCATGGTCTATCAGAACCGCTGATTTTGGCAGCCTGGGGAATTGTGATCTCACGCCACATCAACATGGAAGATGTTGCTTTCAAAACTAGTCTTCGCGATAACCAGGCTTATGGCAGTGATGATATGATAGCCTTCCTGGAAGTCAATGTTCCTCTTCGGCTAAAGATCGACCCGAATGAGCGAGTCCTAGAACTGTTAAGCAGAATACAGCAAAGCCACGCGTCTGCGCAAAAGTTTGGGTATATCGGTTATCGGAAAATAGAATCACTCTATCCCAGTTTCAAGCGTGTTCAAACAAGCATTAGGAAGGTCAACGGAGCAAGAAGAGGGTCGCCTAACCACTACCGCTCATCGGATCTTGCAGTTGAGATTGATATTGCTTCAAACCAAGTCATCGCTCATCATTCGTTGACAGCTGTCACGGCGGCTTGGGTAACATTGATGATAGACCACTTTCTACAAGCGCTCCATTCTATGCTGTTAGATCCAGGTGGCCTAGTTGGAAATGTTAGTCTTGTATCCGTCGAGGAAGAGAGCCAACTTATAGAAATTGGGAAAGCCAAGAAAAAAGTAGTTCCGGGTTTAGCTCATGAACTGATTGAGAGGCAATGCGAAGCTAGCCCTCTTGCTCCAGCCGTGCATCATCTCAACCAACAGTCTATTACGTATTCACAACTCAACTCCATGGCCAACCAGCTTGCACGGCAGCTTCAGAGAATTATTGGACAAAACATGACTATAGCGGTACATATGGAAGTTGGCACGCATCTTATTGTCAGCTTGCTTGCCATTCTCAAAGCTGGAGGAAACTACGTCATCTTGGATCCATCTCATCCCCGAGATAGAAAGCAGTTTGTGATGAAAGACTCTAACGCTAAGTTTTGTATAGCTGAGAGCAAAGATTTAGCCCAGATCACCAATATCAATGTTGAAGTTAGTGTCATTTCTGTGGACCTCCTTCTTGATACCTCCGAAGATCATGCCAACCTGAACCTCAATATCGACATAGAAACCCCAGCATACATCATTTACACTTCTGGATCAACGGGGAGGCCAAAGGGAGTAGTGCTCAGTCACCGTGCTGTCAGTTCAGGCATTTCTTGCGCCCGAGATCTCCCCACATTTCGAAGTCTACTCTTCTACAACCCCGTCTTCTCTGCTGCCCAAAGAACGATATTATCAACTCTTGCACATGGCGGATGCTTATGCTTAGCAAGTGGATCTGACATTCAGGTACATCTCACAGATACAATTAGATCACTACAAGTCAACAATTTGGGTATCACCTCCTCTACCATGTCCTTGGTTGATCCAGCACGTGTACCTACACTCAGGGAAGTCACGGTTACCGGTGAAGCTATGGATCCGAGTTTGATTTCTATTTGGGGAAATCGCGTTAGTCTTCGAAATAATTATGGGCTCAGTGAATGTACTCAGCTAAATTGGGGAGCCCAGCTTTCTGCGGCGAACTCAACCTCACGCTCTATAGGATTTGCCGATGACACTACTTCGGCATACATTATAGATCCCGATGGAACTGCGCTTACACCCTTTCTAGTTCCTGGTGAACTATGTTTATCTGGCCCGCAGTTAGCGACAGGTTATCGGAACCAGCCTGAACTTACTGCTGCTGTTTTCTTACCAAATCCCTTCTCTCCGGGGGAGATACTGTACCGTACAGGGGACATGGCGGTTAGATTGGAAGATGGATCAGTAGAGATAATCGGAAGGAAGGACTCCCAGATCAAGATTAATGGTCAGCGAGTAGAACCTAGTGAGGTGCAGTCCGTACTTCGATCTCACGAGGGCATTGACTCGATTGCTGTTGTGGCAGCAACTTTAGAAGGACGAAAAAGCCTCGTAGCTTGTATAGTTGTTGCGCCAGGTTGGGTTTGGACCGCACTAATTCTCAAGTTGAGGGCAATCGCAGTAGGAAAGCTGCCAGCCTATATGGTACCAAAATTCTGGATGGAGGTATCATCTTTGCCAGTTAACCGGAATGGCAAGACTGATATTAACTCAATCAAGAATATAATTGAGAAAAAGTCTATGGCCGAACTTATTGGCAACTCCATTGCTTCAGAAGCTTCAAATAATAAAGCTTTGACCGAGGTGGAATTAATTTTGCAATCAGCTGTCGCCAAATCTCTCGATTTATCTGTCGATATGGTAAATATTGACAACTCATTCCTCGCATTCGGCGGCGATTCTCTCCGTGCCATCAATATAGTCTCAGAGTTACTCAAAAAAGGTTACAGCGTGGATGTGGCAGATATTGTGCTTTCTGAATCCCTAAGCAAAACTGCAACCACCATCAAAGAGATAGAGAAACAGCAGATTGAAACACCAAAGCCATTCAGTATGGTTTCGAAAGACTCGGAGATATCACTTGAGCTTTATGACGATGTCTATCCTGCAACACCTTTACAAGAATCAGTCGTGTCTGCGCATATTTCTAAGGGTATATACCTCTATGATAGGGTGTTCCGAATCGACAGAACAGACGTCACAAGGTTGAAGACTGCATTTGAGGCCGTTGTTCGCGAATATCCTATATACAGAACTACATTCATACAAGCCCAGGGTTCATACATGCAAGGTGTAATCAAGCACTTCAACCTGCCATGGCATGTGTATAAAGGAATGAGTGTACAAGAGGTCCAGAAACTAACTTCGGAAGATAAAATGGAACTTTCACACCCGTTTATTCGAGCATTGCAAGTAGACGACAACTTTCTCATCATCAGAATTCACCACGCTCTTTTCGATTTCTGGTCCTCTAGATTTCTTTTTGATGATGTCGCAAAAGCATATGAAAACAAGCCTCTTCCATTCAGGCCATCATTTAATTGCTTCGTGCGAGAGGTACTAACAATAAACTCGACTGACTCACGAGACTTTTGGGCGACTTACCTGCAAGCAGTACCCTCTACAAAACTGGAAACCAAGTCAGTGGCTGCGTTTAACTCTGCGAGTTTAACATTGAGCCTTGATATCAGATCGCTTGCTACCTCTGCTAGGCTGACGATTGGTGCTCTTGCTTATGCTTCATGGGCGTTAATACTGTGGAAGCATACTGGCAATCAAGATATCACATTTGCAGTCACGCTGTCTGGCAGGGACACCAAAATTAGGAACATCCAAGATCTCAATGGACCAACATTGGTGACGGTACCTTTTCGAGTCCATGTTGAACCTACGCTGTCACTTCTTGACTTTGCTAGAGAGATTCAAACCAAGATTTGGGAAGTTGCGAGATATTCCCAATTTGGTATGAGAAAGGCCCTAGAAGTGTCTGGTCATCACATTTCTCCATTTGATACCATGGTCAACTTCCTGGTGAAGAACGATTCCGATGTTCGTACAGAGTTGGTTCTTCCCTCATACGGTGGAAAGCCAATTTGGGAGACGGGACTCACTACATTTGAACTGGAAGAATCTGGTCATGGAGCTCTAGAAGTTCGAATCTCGGGCCGGTTGGAACCTATCCGAACTAAATTTATTGCCGAGCAGGTCAGCAAATTACTGACAGCCCTCACCTCTGACGGCAAAAGGAGAATTGATCAATTCGACTTCGTCTCCACCTCCGAAGCTGTGTTCTTGGAAGATCTCTCATCTAACGTCTCGCGACGAGAGGCTACCCTGCTTCACCATCCGTTTGAAAGAATAGCGGCCAGCAAACCAAACGGAGCTGCGATAGAATTTGAGGGTGAACAAGTGGCGACATATTCACAATTGAATGTCAGAGCGAACCGCATTGCTAGGCAACTCGTGAAATACGGTATTGGACCTGACGTCTTGGTTCCTATTTGCCTGGCAAAGTCTATAGAGGCAGTGGTTTGTATCCTTGCTGTTTTGAAGGCCGGGGGTGCTTTCGTTCCGTTAGACCCAGATAATCCCCCAGAGAGGAACAATTTCATCGTCAATGATGTAGCAGCATCCATTGTTCTTACGGACGAGAATTACGCCTCCATTTTTGCCACGCAAGCAAGCAACGTCCAAATTCTTGATGTCAACTTCCTCGATCAAATAGGCGACCTGGATGAAAATCTTTACATTCCCGCTTTGACACCAGACCATTTGGCGTACGCAATATACACCTCTGGGTCGACGGGTGTTCCCAAAGGAGTACTTATTCCTCACAAATCCATCGCTGCAGGTATTGAAAGTATAATCGCTGCAGAGGGTGTTGATTCATCTTGGAGAAATCTCCAGTTCTCCAATTTTGTCTTCGATGTCGCCATTGGCGATATTTTCTGCACTTTTGGAGTTGGTGCAATTTTGTGCATGGCTCCGTTTGAGCGGATGTTATCTAATCTTGCCGATGTTGTTAATTCTATGAAAATAACAAGATTATTCTTGACACCAACAGTTGCAAGGTTACTTTGTCCGGAAGAAGTTCCTAGTGTTGAGGGTATTTACCTTGCAGGAGAACTTGTTACACAAGATCTCGTCGAAACCTGGACACCCTATTGCACAGTGATGAACTGCTATGGGCCTACAGAGGCATCAATTCTATCCGTCGCTGGCGAAATTGAAAGGGGAGGAAACTCACGTGTTATTGGGCGACCTCTGAAAACTACGTCTGGATGGATTCTGAATCCAGAGAGTCTTGACATTGTTCCATATGGTGCAATTGGTGAACTATGTCTCGGCGGTACTCAGTTAGCACGGGGATATCTTAACAGACCAGAGGTCACCAATAGTGCATTTGTCATTAGAGATGGTCAGAGGCTCTACAGAACAGGTGATTTGGCTAGATGGGTGGAATCGGGGAAGATCGAATGTTTCGGAAGACTTGACAACCAAGCAAAAGTCAACGGCCACAGAATCGAAATTGGAGAGATCGAAAGCGCCATATTGGCGACTGGCACAATACACGACGTAGCTGTGCTAGTTGTAGAAGTAAAGGGGAAAAGCCAGATTGTCGCGTTTTGTGTCCTTGGAGCAGGGATAGATCAGAATACTGATTCGCACCGAGAAACCTTAGCACTTCTCAGTATTAGTCTAACATCTCTTCCGCCATATATGGTCCCGCAAATATGGATTCCCATTGCGTCTCTTCCACGACTACCATCGGGAAAGAATGATCGTAAAGGGTTGATGCAGAAGGCACACAACTTGGGAGACGAGCTGCAGACATACTCCATCGGAGGAAGTCAACCAACTGAGATGAAGGAGGCTGTCACCAATGAGCAGGTACTTTTACAGAGCCTATGGGGGAATCTCTTTGGTATAGATCCCAAGTCGATCAGTATCACCAGTGCATTTTTCTCACAAGGTGGAGATTCCATCTCCGCAATCAATCTGGTTGGCAAGTGCAGGGGCAAAGGCTACATTCTCAGTGTCAGTGATGTACTTGCACATCCCGTTTTACAGGACATGGCTTTGCAAATGAGACCTATCACTCACAAGCAAGAAGAATATCTGATTCCAAGGATCGAAGGATCCAGCCACTTAAAACTGGAGCTTTCTAAAGCCGGCATCGATGATGAAGACATTCAATGTATTTGGCCGGTGGCGCCTGGCATCGAGGAGTTTCTGATTCGTGGTGCTGAGAAAGAACAATTCTGGCAATGTCAAACAGTCCGCAGGGTGCCAAAAGACTTCGATTTTATTCTCTGGGGTCAAGTTGCAACCCAGTTAGCTCAGAATAATGATATTCTAAGATCAATGTGGGTACAAGATGAAGAGAAATGGTTGCAAATCGTTCTCAGTAACGCTCGGGTTGATATAGCGACGGTAGAATGCAACACAGAGAAAGAGGCAAAGGAAGCTATTGCTGAGAGTTGGGCCTCTCGTTTCGAACTTACTGCTGGGAATCCATTCGTGCGATACCGTCTCATCGTTACTCAATCGACCGGAACTCGTGATTTATTGATCAAAATCCACCATGCAATGTACGATGGTACACTCCTCCGTATTCTAGATGATCAATTCCGAGCACTCCACCGCCAGCAGCAGTTGCCTCCCTCGGTCCAGTTCTCCAAATACGTGGGCTACCTCAACGCTACTAAGAAACATCAAACTGAGTCTTTAGCGTTTTGGAAAGATCTTCATGCCAACCGCCCCCTTCCTTACCCCCAGTGCAGCAATCCCACTTCAACCGGGATGGTTCTTGAATCAATAGATTCCAAAGTTGATGCGTTTGCTGCTCAGTGTGGCGTAACAGCCCCGATTGTGTTCCAGACAGCCTTCACCCTGCTTCTTGCAAAATTGAGCGGGCAGTCAGATGTTAGCTATGACAATCTCATAACTGGCCGCAACATCAATATGGAAGATGCTCAAACGATCAATGGAAACTGTGCAAACTTTCTACCATTTAGAAGTATAATCAGCCCCGATATTACTATTCGGAAGCTCCTAGTTTCGACTCAAACCCTTTTCTGGAAAACCACTGAGTACGGAGATGTCAATACAACCCAGATCTATGACGCATGCGGTCAGACCCGGGGGATAGCCGCGAACCGTGCTATGTTCCTCTTCCAGCCGTTCGAACCGGTCACTGGGTCAGTTAAACACATGCGATGGATGGTCATGGCCGGAAGCTCCGCCCAGATGCCAGTTGACTACGCCTTGTATTTCGAGGTTTCAAAAACTGCGAGTGGATATAAGTTGACCTTCAAATATGATGTTGAAGTATACAGTTCGAATGAGGCAGGGGAGTTAGCAAAAAGCATGATTGAAATATTACAGGGGATGATGGCAAGATCATTCCTCCCAGCTCAAGATTTTTTTATGTAATTAAAATAGACTGAGTATTTAGAATATTTCTTTTGCTTTCACTTGTTTCGTTTTCATAATATATTTATACTTACATAGTGAAATACATACATCAGTGTTCTCTAAAATTTAGCTTGACAAAGACTAGGAAGTTTGTATCTGCAAACTGTATGTTCAATTCCTCTTGAAATACCACTACTGACGTTTCATTTAAAAAGGTTATATAAACTGATCTACGACTGAAAGACCCCAGACCACTTTGATATCCATTTTTGTGCCCAACTAATTAGATGTAGCTGACTTTTTGATCCATCCTAGCAACCTTCCCATCTACAGATTGTTTCCCAATCACCGTCCAGTTCATCAGCACACCAAATCCTCAGAATTCACAGCATCTTCGAAATAGACGGCCAAAATATCACCTACTCGTTTCGGCGCTGCAACGACCTTCAATGCTTTGTGGGCCTCACAATCAGCATCATAATATCTCATATCTTCCAAGTTCGCAAACACTGTTCTAACGGCAAGAGTATGGCCTTGAGCACGTGGATCTGGAATCACCGTTCCAGCTTGAACAGATAGAATATATGGTTTACCACCCTACAGCAAACCATTAGTGACTCCGAACAGAGCTGGTATCATGAGGGCTAAGGGCATACTTTAACTGCTTTCTTTTGCAGATTTTGATACTGTTCAATCATGGGAGCTAGATCCTCCTCCTTTGGTATTTTGAACAGCGTGAGACGGTTGATTGTCATGTTTATGTTTGTTTTGGAAGGTCAAATGTCTATGGTACGGACAACTAAAAGAAACTGAGGTTGAGTAGAAGTTGTATTAGTAGTTGCAGTAGCGAGAAATCTGTGGTTTTGGGGTATGCTTGCACAGCTTTGAAGGCTCTCACTTCTTTAAAAACTGCAAACCTGTCAGCAATGACAAGATCACACGGCTCACCCGGGTTGCCCGGCCCGTCCTTGTTGACACATACATACTCACGCTGACCAATCGTGCCTTATCCAAAGATCTTCTTTTCGCAATTACATGCAATGTCAATTCTGGGGCATTTTGCAAATATTTTGTATATAACAATTGTTAAAAGAAATCAGTTCAATTCATACATATTATCATCTTATCATTTTATAATACACATTGCATCCAATAGAACCAGCGTGCTATATTTCACAAATTTCCAACAGTCCACCAGTTGCTCATGTCGTCTTCAAATGGTTGTCCTTCGCTGATGAAAGACTCATTAAATAACTCCCAGCCGAGATTATCGAGCGTTCCAGCTTGTATTGATTGCTCACGACTTTCCTGCAGCTCCAGTGATACTGGTGTTGGATAACGAGAAAAGTTGGGGACAGACATTGTGAGATCTCTTGTATTACCTGGTGTTTGGCTTAGTTTGATATTGGAAGGCTCCTTCTCCACTGCACCGAGGGCTAGCGACGGAGCAAATATGCTCTTTCCCGTTTCTCTTGATTTACTCTGTACCGGATATGATAAAAGATCCCATATAAGTGACAGATCTGACGATGGGATCTCCAGAATTGTGAAGGGGTGGGATTGAGAGAATTTCCATGCCAGTGCTTTTTTGCTCACATTGAGAAGATTGTTAGCCTACACGACGTTAATATATGATTAATTTCGCCCATGCAACATGGCTAATTCTCAATGCCACTTACTATTACCTGAACATTTGGCCATTTACTAGCAAGGCGGAGTACAAAATTGTAGCATGTGGCGAACCTTGCTTGCGCCTGCTCTTTGACACCTCTATCTTCCACATGACAATATCTCAGATGACTTAAGCATGCAATAGCAGCACAATAACCTAGAAATGGGTCTGAAGGTTCAAACTGTCTATCTCCGAGGGTCTCGATGAGCCTTGCGATATGCTTTGCATGAAGTAGTGCCATATCGGAAGCTGTTTCCATGAATGACGTGGAGGAAATGCCAGCGTTGCTTTTCACCTTCTGGAAGAGGTAAAATGGATTGTTCAGTATGCATAGCGTTCCATGATAAGTGAATTGGACATTCAACCACGGGCCCCAGTATCGTGTATTCATCTGTAAATCCGTTGGCGATTGCTCAGAAAACATAGCATGAGCGGACCGATGATTTCGACATAGATAGGTTTCCCACTCCATTATAGAGGAAGACATATCAAAGTAACCAGATCCAGGAGACCATGGGACCTCAGTGGATTCAAGCGACTTGATAACGTACTGGAGCGCGTTCTTCCAAAGCTCCACCAATTGGAAAGAATATCCTATAATTCCCTTGTCTTGCGTTTGGCCAGAATGACAATCGCCAAACTTTGGCAAGATTGCACGGCCACCATGCTCAGATCTCACACTCAAACTTGGAGGAAATGGCGGTTTTTCGTGTGGTAGTGCTAATCGACCGGCAGAAGCATCACTGCAAAGACATTCGAGCATATAGAAACCCCAGAAACAGCGTCGATACTCATTTAACTCAAGTTGGTCAATGTTTCCTTCTGGCGACGGGGGCTTAGGTATCGAGATTACAAGTCGCATACCAATGCCTATGCTAAGCCAAGCACGTTGTACGTTTCCAGCTGTACGATGTTAGCGAAGAAAACTCTAATGGCAGCTGCTATAATACTTATGATATCGAAGAATGCATGAAGGCACAGAGCCTGCAGGGTTGTCATTTCTACATCCCCTTCTACTATTTTACCCATAATAATTTTTCTGGTAGCGTTGGTGTATTGTAGTGCTAGCTGTGCCGTTTCTCCTAGGAGTTGCGATGATTCTGAAAACCGTAATGACAATGCCAAAATGGAAAACAAAACTTCTGGCTTGCAAGAACCAAAATTTTGCCGTAAATCATCGACATCAAAAATTGATAGTGGCTGGCAATCACAGCGACGTATATAAGTCTCCAATAATCCAATAATGACGTGGGGTGGCAGCGATATTCTGATGGAACCATTTTTTAGTCGAGTTTACAATAGATGAAGCATCACATACGTTTCTAAGCTATCGTTTCTTTGAACTTTCGGTACGGTAGAGTTATGGAGAGATGGTATAGTTTGACTGGATATTGAGGTATTTGGAGGCTCTCTGGATTGTGTGGAGCTGTTGATGCACGGAGGTCAGTACCGTAAAAAGACCTTAGGACAGTAAGAGTTATTACAGGACAGTGTTAAGTACTAAGTCGACCTTAGCCTCGAGCGTTTCGAATCGTTCTTCCTATTGCAAGCAAACGTTTCAGTGGGCGAAAACAATGACAGAGTTGTTTCCCCTTCACTCACCCACATAGAACCTGTTTGTTCGGGGTTTCCACTTTTTGGATAGGCAGAGCCTTCCCAGTCGTCTGAATATTTACATGGCTGTTTCAAGCGGGAACAAAAGGAGCAAATTGGTTTCTCCCCTGGACAACGTGACTTTTTACGCCTTCAAATGCCATGTAAGTTAGCTACCTTCTCACAGGAAGTTCTCGCCTTGCGGGCTCATCAAAGCGACTTCATAGATGGGATCATAGTTGAATAACTTACCTGCATGGCTCGCATGCCTGCCTTGCTCTCTTTGCAGGCCTTGAATCCATAGCGACTGATCTGTTAAAAGGTGACTTTGGAAGTAGTGTGCGGGCTGTCCGAAGGCTGGCAATGTTCGATCGTGAGTCACGGTCCGTCTTCCGTCTTTGTGCCGGGTCACGTGCTATTGCTCGGATTTTAGACTTGAGCGACAATGACATAATCAATGTTATCCTTTTTTAAACTTCGGATGTATCTTGGAACTAATCTTGTTCTACTATATAATATAATAGGTCAATGCGTTTTCAAACTTCTGGTCACATATACTGTGTTTTGTAACATCATCTGCTGGGACACCATGTTTGACTTATTTCTCTTGGAACTAGAACAAAAGCTATGATTTTAGTATATACTAATCCTAGCTTTTGAAGCTCTAGCCCTTATGTGCTTTGTATAGCCATGCAAATATAAATTGAAGTGGAACTTTGAATCGTCATCAGATGATACATAAAGTGGTGCATAATATCAATGCAAGTAAACATCGAAGCCAAGTAGGCTCACCTCGCATCCTCCTAACATGATCACTTTCCAAACCCGACTTTCCGCCACGCCTTATCCGTATCCTTCAAAAGCTGCAGAAAATCTGGATCATCAAGATTTTCGCAGATAAAATCGTTGAGAAGAATATGACGTTCATCATCATCCATCTCCGCATATCCTGGGGCTTCCCATAACTCCCTTTTAGGTTCCTTTGGAACAGGTCGACTTTGGTATTTAGCAAGAACGATATCTAACGTATCAAGATAATGTTCCGGTGGAGAATTAGGACGTCTGGGCTCACAAATCAAAGGCTCGAGGGTCTTGCTAGGAGCCTCGGACTGGCTGTCCGGAGTATGGTCGGAGCCTAAAAGAGTCTGTGTTTGCGTGCCTGCATCAATCATCTTTGGGCGTTTAGCAGCAGAAGACGGTCTAGGAGGAGCACGTTTCTTCGTTGTAACGGCCTTGCTTTGGAGTCGAGGCGCTGCAGATGCTGGTCGGGAAACTGCAGCACTTTTTGAAGCTAGTGGTGGAGAGAATTCTTCTATTGGAGCGGTAACTTTATTGTTGTTTAAGACATTCTCGGACACATTGTTTTCAGGTTCTTTCCTCGTCAATTCAGTCTTCGCCACCTTTGCTGTGGGAGCTTTTCGATGAGCAACACGTTTGTTAGCCGCTTTTGGGGCAGTGACTTTAGTGACCTTGCCTGTATCCTTATTTGATGTATCTATATTAGCTACTGGCTCGGGTCTTGGAATAGAGGTAGAATTGGCTGTAGAGGAAAGACTGGAAGTCGATGAAGGTCGAATTGGAAACGGAAGGGTCCGCTTAGGAGGCATATTGCTGTTCACGATCATATCATGGGTATCCTCTTTTAGATTGTATCGCTCACTACTTCGAATATCAAAATTTCTGACCGTTTGAATTTCCTGACTAGAAAGTGGCGGAGACTGAGAGCAGGCTCGGAAAGGGATTTGAGATGGAAAGAAGGGCGATGTGGCCGGATTGTGGCAGGTGGAGCTTTCTCTTTGCAAGTCTGAGTCTGCCCGGCTCCACCGCTGCCCCTCGACTGTGTATTCTGGATACATTCCTGAGAAACTGCTCTGGCGTATTGAAGGGGGAATGGGGTGGGAGAAGTGACGACCTGTAGCCTTGTTTCAATCAGTCACTATTCAGTGCTCTATATTAACTGAAGAGAACTCACTTCTCTTCCCAATTGTGTTAGATGCATCGAAGGCGTTTGATTCTTTGCATCTGCCCTATTATTGAATGCAAGGTAGTTGGTGGTGAAATGATCTACAGGCGACTGGATCGCCAAAGGGGAAGAAGACCTAGAACCGTGCTGGTGATTGAAATATGAAGGGTTGCTAGCTGGTCTTGATACTCTGGATATGGCACTGTCAGGCCGGATCGGAACTTTGAACAGCGATTTGGTTGGAGAGGAATGTAGTAGATGCTTAGTAGACACGGTCGGGAAAGGAGATGGCACAATAGTCTTTGGGGAGGATGTCCCTGTAGAGGCGGATGAAAACATCGTGTTTGCGGGAGAGATGCTTGGTGGACGAGCTGTTGAAACAATCGAGGGAACATTACTTGAAAGTGTAGAGGTTGTGACTGGCAGTCTGAGCTCTTCCAGAATATTTCGAACTGTTGTAAAGTCATTATCATTCCTGAACTTCACTTGGATTCGCCGGACCTAGTATATGAGATAAATTAGCTGACATTAAACAAGGGGTGGAATTGATCGCATTGTATGTTTTGACATACATTGCTTTCTGTTCCTTGTGGATATCTCATTGCTAAGAATGGGCTTTTGGTAACAATCTGAACGGGGTGCTCAGACCCAGAAGATATATCCGCAACTGCACGACATATCTTAACCAAATCTCCGAGGTCTTGAGCTTCCTGCAAACAGTGTTATAGAATAAATCTAGAAGTGTTGCAATATACATACAAGAAGTTCTGCACCAGCTGTAATCTTCATTACAACTCGATTTGCAAGATTGCCCATTTCATCGACCATTCTGGAAGTTTGGAAAACAATATCCATATCTTCCCTTAAGCTGACATGATTCCAAACAAAATTGCGAGTGCCAACCGGGCATGAGTTGTGGGAGAACTTTGCAATTGGTACGACGATCCAATCGAGACTTTTGGCTTCTGACATGCTGGAATATCAAGTGATGGAAGGATAGACTGTAGATATTGATACTACTCAAAGACAACTGACGCTTGCCCCAGGGTGTAGTATCCATTGATGGTTGGGGATGTATGTATGAATGATTGCATGACGAAGTAAACGATAGCTCAAAGTGAAGGAGAGCGAGCTGAGGTGGAACCAATCTTGAATACTGAACAGGAAGGGACGGCGGTGGTTGTGTGGTCTTGGCATTTTGAATACGAGAGTTTGCCCATTGCATATCAAGATAGAAATCCAACCACTAGATAAAGGAATGAATGAATGGATGAATGAATGGATGAATGAATGAATGAATGGGAACATGAGGACGACTCGCATTCAGATATGTATTTATGGTAACTTGTAATCCTTTAACAATATCTATTTGTCCCTTTGCTAATTGGGCTTAACCTACATGCATACCAGCCGATGTTGCCTGCCTTGATCCCGTAGCTCTACAGATCTGATATACCGAAAACTTATAAGGAGAATTGGGAACGAACTAGAAGATAGCTTTTCTTTTGGATCCATAACACTTCTGAGGCATCATGCGAAGAACTCCTGGTGGAAAAGCGTCCGCTGTCAAGAAGGTGGCCAGCTGTGCTGGGGATATATTTATAAAAGCACGAAAAATGGAAAGGACCGAGAAGCGTTGGTTTGGTATTCACATGCAGCGTAGAATTGTATAGAGTACAAGAGATGATGAAAATACAAATTCAGAAGCTAAATACCAGGGGAACGCTAAATGACAATGAATTGATAGAAGGTGGATTTATTCTCGCACTCTAACTATAATAGGTAACTTAGCCTAGTTAGTGGCTCTGGAGGTTTGGCTTTACGCACGTGATAAGGCTGAGATTAGGTAATACGATCTAGTTAGTTTTGGGGTTAGTGCAACTTTGTTAACCTCCTAGCCTGTCCTGTCCCAAGCTTTGAATTCGGTGTGCCCCAAACGCGACAGACTCCAAAAAACCGCGTTGTCGCAAAGGAAGTCGCAACTTATATCTTGTCAATTGAAGCAGCAGCGCATGGCAGTATCGCAGCCATAACAGAAATGGCTCCTGCACATCCTCCAAATACACCAGCATATGCTGATGAGCGCCGTGAATTCATTTCAAAGCTACAAGCCTACCACCAGAAAAGAGGCACAAACTTCGATCCCGAACCTCGGGTTGGTGCCCGGACGGTTGATCTCTTACACCTCTGGAATACTGTGATTGATGCTGGAGGCTATGATAAAGTCAGCGACGAGAAGCTAGCTTGGAGGAAACTGGGCGATAAATTTAACCTGGGTCAAAACCATCTGCCTGCCCTTGCCTTTCAACTAAAGACAGTGTACTATAAATACCTTGCAGCTTATGAAATATCCACGTTATATGGAAAAGAACCACCGCCGAGAGAGATTCTGGAGGATACCACTGCAAGGGGAGGAAATTTGTTGACTAGAACCGTCGAGAACTATCGACCAGCACCAGCGAAGGGAGCAGATTATATGGGACCAGGAGCTGATGGGGAAGACGCATCTGGTGACGACGGAACACCAGCGAGAGATAGACTTGGGAGTGAAGAGGCACCCGGGTCAGGTGGAAGAGTAGCTCGCGGTTTGCGACAGGCTCCGCCTCAACGCGTATTATTTCAGCCAGAAATGCAATCTTCCAGACAATCCCGTCAAATTTCTACGAACTCGCACGCATCAATGCAGCAGCAGCAAAATACTCAGCACATCACGCCTCGTGGCGCATCCTCATCCTACAATCCCAACTACAATATGGAGAACATGTCCATGTCTGTGACAAACTATGAACCTCGAACTCAGATGCCTCTCACCCTTCGACCCGTAATTACACCTGGAAATAATGCAGTAGAATTTGCAAGACGTCAGCGTGCTCTTGCTGCGGCTGCCGCAAATGACGGGAAACCTGTAACCAATGCGCCAAAAGTCATGCTACCTGGCAGTAAGTTTGTTTTACACTCATGAAGACATTTTAGCTGACAAAACCCCCTAGCTGGGTTTGATGGACCTAATATTTATGTACGTTGCCTTTGTGCTTTAAAGTCTGGTATTCCTTCAGAGCAAGACTACGCACTTCATCATCTGGTCAAGATTTCCATGGAACGAGGCGACAAATACCGCTTCGAGTCTTTTGCTGGCCTGGCCGAAGCCTTGATCGAGAAAGTCCTGGAGGTCAGCTCTCTTTTCTATAATGTTGATTGGCAAATCACTTATCTTGAAGATGGCATCATCCAGGGTTCGGAGACGCTTGATGGTTTACGAGGTACACCAGATGTTCTCAAGAAGATAGCTAATCTCACTGCTATACCCATGGATGATAACATACACAGCGAGGAATTCAGTGATGCTCTTCTGCAAATTAATGAAGCCGCTCTCACCATTCGGAATATGGTCATGCTTGAAGAAAACGCAGCATACGTCTCAGAGATATACCCGCTTCGCGACTTTCTCTGCATCGCGCTCAATCTTCCCACGCTTGATAGTCTGGTTGAGCTTAAGCACTATGCACTCGAGATTGCGGAACAGTTGACCAGATATCTCTCCTTCAATCGTGCAGACCCACTTTACATATCCCTACTAGCTCAATTGCAATCAGAGGATCGCGGTATTATTTTGACATCATTACGGGCCATGACTAGAATCTCTATGAACCTGGAAGAAACCAATCGTCTTACGGGTGTGCCAGTCGGGGCTATACAGAACATCATTGATTGGTTATTGCTCAACGACGAGGACATGGTCCATGCATGTCTGGACTTTTTGTACCAGTATACGGCTGTTGTTGAGAATGTTGATTTTCTTATCAATAATATACGCCTTGAGCCACTAATCAACCAATTGACCCGTTTGTTAACATATAACGCCAAGACAGTCGACAAGGAGTTTGCTATTGAACGAGAAACCAGAGCTCCTGCCCCAGAAAAGCTAGCCGAGGCACCACAGGAGCTGATAGATGAGCTACTTAGGTTGGCTGAGCCACAGAGAAGCTCACTGTGGCTTAAATGTATGTTTGAGGAAGATCGTGAAGAGTCTATCACTCAGATTGCTCTCTGGCAGTCATATCAAACACAGTTCATGCTTCCCAATTCGCCTAATGGACAGAATATTCTTCCAGCCGCCGACTTTATCAAGAACGTCAGTACCACCTTCATCGATAAGGCCTCAGCCCAAGTGCAATCAGGACCTGTGCCGAAATTTATCATTAAAGGTATCAGATATCGAGCCGCCCCTGTCAGCATTCAAGGCGAGGAATTTAAGCCCTGTTTATGGAAGCAGCCGGACGGCAAAACCTGTAGTCACTTCTTCTTAAGTCCAGAACGCATGAATACTCATATCCTTGCCGACCATATCGGTGCAGTGGCCAATGAAGATGGCAAGTTTGTCAACTCGAAGGGTACTTATCACTGCCATTGGACCGCATGCCGCCGCTTCCACAGTGAAGCTGCCCCTAGTTTACTCCGACTTGCACAACACATCCGAGTCCATCTCCCTAAGCCAGCTTTCGAGGCCAAAAATGGAATATCCAATGAATTAGCCACCCCTTCCTCACACCCCCCAGTAAAGAAGCAAAAGCTCTCATATATTACATCCCCAAAGAAAATCTCACTCAAATCTCAGCATACCGCGATGGATGAACGAGGTGACGCAGCAGGCATTCCGCTCAGTGCGGTTCTTGTTCTCCGAAATCTCGCACGCCAAATACCAAAAACAGAGGCAGATAATTCTTCTACCCAAGGAGATGCGTCCATGTGGGTCGATACGCTATTCAAGCCTGTCGAACGACATCTGTTTGAGATCATGGCTCATAACAAGAGTTTGGTAGGGTTTCTACTCGTCCACTCAACTAATGCGCAGCTAACAATCAACAGACCATTTATTTGACCGATTTGCTAAATGCAATCAAGGATGCGACGTAATTGGCATGGTGGTGTTTTCTATCAGACTCGCGGATGTGATAGCATCTAATTAATTGTTGAGGTAGATGGAGTTTGGCGGAACACTAAGATGAATTAGTTAACGAGGCGTTCTATAGGGCATTTAGTGATTTATATGCCTGCGTGTATGTAGTTTTATGACAGATACCTAACTAGGCTGGATGACAATGGCGAGACTTCGAGAAACAATCCTACTTCTGTGATCTACTGATATCGGGTCATGTGCGAAGTATGACTTGTAGGTGGGGTGGTGGTTGAAGAAAAGGGGGTTAAGCGAGAATAAACAAGAGGTGTAAACAAATAATCTTCGTAGCCTATGTCTTCCAAAAGCTTATATTCAAAATGGGTATACTACTACAGATGAAAGACAAAAACACCGATTATCCATCTCTCCTAGCGACATACTCCCCAATCCAAGCCTTCACAAATCCTACATTTCCATTTGCTCTTTCAATGAAAAATCTCAGTCTCCTTGGCTCCCCTAACAGCCTGTCCCACCCCTCTAGCTCCAACATAGTTAGACAATCTCTCTGCTTTTTCGTCAACCCCTTCATCTCTTCCCTCGCATCCCCTCCATTGATGCCAGTAAATGCTCTCACATTGTTCCCCGTTGAATTTTGTGGCTGACCTATCCGTTCCCGTCTGGTACCCTCCTCCCGCTCTCGCAAAAACGCAAGAAATTGCGCCCACTCGGGGGTTCGCACAAGTTTATTGAACTCAGCCTGAAATTCCGGAGTAGGTGGTATCATTCCCGGTCCGTGACCGATGCAAGGTCTTTCACCACGAGCTAAAGTGTCCCAGAGGGCTTTCACAGAAGCCTTGGCAGCTGCTTTGGCGGTTTCTTTGGCGGTCTCTTGAACAAGCGCTGTAGCTGTACCTTGTAGACCGTGATGGAGAGTGTGTGCACCCTATATGATAGCGCAAGGTTAGTGCGTTTAGGATTTGAAGGACAAGAAAAGGGAGACAGGTACATACAAGTGTGCTAACAGCAGTAGCAGTAGCACCACTAACAGCATCATGCCAACTTGGTTGCAGGTCGACAATCCCATACGCTTGTAACGACTCAAGTGTAGTGTCTCCAGGAAACAGATCAGGTGGTGCTTCTCCATACCCAGAATCTGGAGGAAGAATGTCTTGATCCAGCGTGTACGGAATGTCAGTTTGTAAACCTGGGATATCGGGTTGCGTGTCCAATGGTACTTGATTTGCATCCTGCCAATATGGTGCTGAGGGATCAAGTGTCGGGCCATCTGCATAGGTGAGATAGTTTTCTGGGCCTGGGAAATATGGATTAGAAGGGTCAATAGGTGCCTGAAAGAGACCACTCGAGGTGACTTGGCCGTAATCTGGTCCTACTGGAACACCGTTTATAGCCGGTTGGATCCCATTTTCCGTTAAGATAACGCTGGTGTTTGGGATCTCTACTGGGTTTATCTGGGTTGATGGCGGGAAGCCTGGGGCGGGAGGAGCCGGTGTTGTATTGGAATCAACTCCTGGTACTGTTGGTATTGAAGATCCATGATCTGTGGGGATGGCAACAGATGTGTTATCTATAGGCGGTGTTATATCGGGCGGTGGAGGTACACCACCACTTATACCATCTATGAGCGCTCCCTCAACTCCCGTACTAAATCCCAGTCCAACAGCTCCCAGAGCTACTGGCAGAGCATAGTCTTTCCAGTTCTTTTTGTGGCCGTCCCAGCCTTTCTTTCGGAGTTGGACTTCTATCATCTGGATTCTGTCGGTGTTGACGTCTACCCTTCGCCCGCCTATAATCGTTCCAACTATCGAGACTCCGCATGTTGGGATTGCTGCCAAGCCCCCTACTATCATGGATGCTGTATAGAAAGGTTTTGTAAGTTACTTTTTATGAAGGAGAAGTGAAATGATATACGAAATCATATGTTCCGGAAGTTCTGACCACGAAACCAAAGAATGAGAATTTTCGAATCTAATTCGAAGTTATGAAGTAAGAAATAATAGCTCACATACTTCCGCCGCCTATTTTTTTCCTAATCATCTGCTTGTGCAAATCTTGAAGCTGATCTGCATTTAAACATTCAAGCCCTTTCCTAAACTCATCCTTGTCAATACCCGTGAAAAAATGAGAAGCCGACTGCTTGATATTCATATCTACTGCGATTTGACCGAAAACCTTCCCAATATTTTGAAATGGGGAAGAGGTGGGTATGATTTAGGTAGTTGTCAACTGGAAGTCAAAAATAAAGTCTTTAGCTCAACTTATTCATCGGCCATGAGAGATAACCAGGCCCGACAACTTGGTAAAACTCTACTACGGGGGCAGGCTCAAAGTCTATATTAGGACTTTGCGGGATGAGCAGCACTATCATTACGCCAGATAATGAAAGTAATCATTGGGTGGGAGGTGCTGAAATATTGCTAACAAATCGCAGCAAACCAGAGGGCTAGGCAGACCACCACGACACCAAACAACACTACACGAATAGAACCACAAAATCCCATCCAGTCTTAGTTTCAGCCATCTGAGCGCGATTTGAATAAAGCAGGGTTTGTTGGTAGAACTGGACTGTATAAAGTCGCTTGTGAAGCTCCCACGGCTCGCAAGTTTGAAATTCTACCAATAAGGCTTTCCGCTTGCCGAGGGGCTTTATTGCCAAGTCGTTCTCGACTACATCCCATCTCGGGCTGAACTCACGCAGCCCGTCCCATAAGTTCTAAGATCGAGGTGGTGCAGTGGGGATGAACTAAAAGATAACATTGCTGGAGGGGTCCTCTTTGGCACTTAAAGTGGGAGTCTGCCTTTAACTACTTGTGGAGAAAACTGGACATTGGATCTGCCAGATTACTTTAGTATCATATCATGGATCAAGAACTCGACTGGTTCGCAAATGCATCTGCTACAGATGCGTGCGCATTCATAGCAGCAGGAATATCGGATTTCAGCAGCACTCAAAGCGCGAAGTTTGAGCAACGTCAGCGGTCGAAGAAACAGCTTGAATTCGCATTTACATCAGGCCGTATCAGCGCTGTGGATAAAGAGAGATATGATGCTGCACAATCTAGTTTCGAAGAGCAGTGCCGTATTACTGATACACATAACGATGTATTGATAATACTTGCGGTGCTAGGCAGCCGCATCGTCAGGCTTGGAGTTGTAAACCATTCCCAGATTATTGCTGCGAATAGTGTTGTCAGACAGGCTTTTGGGAACCTAAGTTCTTCCATGTTGTATGGACATTATGATCAACTGGCAAGTTCGGTGCAGATTGGGGTTGTAGTTGGAATGGTCTTTTGCGCCGAGTGCTATCCGATGCACATATGGCGTGGGTTTGCCACTGGCGTTAGAGCAAACTGGGAGAAGTTCACACCTTGGACAAATAATGATGTTTATGATACTTTGGATCAGTCGATTGCATTTCTCAAATCGACGCCCAGAAATTTTGCATTACTAAAGAAGCTCCCTGAAGGCATTGAAAGGTTCTCACCCTGGGATCGTGGGAAGGAGAAATCTCAGAATGAAAAGGTATGGAAAGAAGGGAAAAAGGATCGTAAAGCGTTGGAAGAATCCAAAAAAGACTTCAATAAGTATGACGCCGTCATAAATGAGAGAATCCTAGCTAATCACACTGTACAATATTAGGCGTGTTGAGAAGAAAGGATTTCCACAGCCAATTGACAAGAGCTTCGTCATAACTTCCTGGTCGCTTCCGTTTGCGACGTGGAATAGTCCATTTGTGGTCAATAACGAAGGCCATAGTTGGATGAATATATTGCGATACCAAATGGATCCCGGCAGACTGCTCCATGCATTCGTTGTGGGCGGTCACTTAATGCTTCGTGAAGGTGAAGTGATGGTTATTCCAGCTGGTCCTGCCGAATGTCTTGTCCGATGGCTCGAAGGACTCGACGGCATCACCTTCAAATTGATACCCGAATCGAAGCTCGACTTCAGGAAGCTAGGGCTAAAATCCTCAACTAAGAAATCTATGAAGAATATAGGCACGCAGGATGCATACGCGATTCGAGACGCTGCGGCCGTTGCAAGGAAGAATGAGCATTCTTTTGCCCATCCAGCCCCTATGCCACCAATTTCACCCGGAAATGTACCTTCGGTACCAAAGATGCCATGGGAGAGAAAGGAGCCAGGGGCAAACTTCAAAGCTCCACCTATGCCAAACTTCACCACGGCAAGCCCTACTAATGAGGACTCTCCTCCACCTCCACAATACGCATCTGTCAAACCAGATTCCCCGGTAAAGACGTCTCCAAGATCCCCTTTAGCGGAGATGAATGGTGAGTTGAGTTCCCCAACTAATTCTCCTATAACAGCTGCTATGGATGGTCATACAAAGTCGGTTCTGACTCCAACAGCAGAGCAAGCTAGAATGGATATCCCAAAGATGCCTATCATGAACGAGGATCAATCCTCCACTATACCTATTCGTGTGAACACTACCTCAAGTGCGGGGAATTCAGCACAAGGAATACCGAAGATGCCATCAATGGACGAAGATGCACCGTTTTCAAACCCTCCCAACCCCCAAAACCAGACACAAAGCATCCCAAAAATGCCCTCCATGGAAAATGAAGGCCTATCTCCCTATACCACTCAGCCTATTCCCTCGATGCCTCTCTACTCGGGTAACGCGCCATCGTACCCACTTCATATGGCTGATCGGAGGAGTGTATCATTTCCGACCGCGGCTATGAACGCGCAACCTGCTGGACTAGATCGTAGGTCCTCAATGATGGGCTCCGTGAGACGGAAAGCTGTTAGTCCTTGAAATCATAATTTGGATGCTGTCGATTGAGATTGGGCCGATTCCATGCTGGATTTCCTGCCGACTTTTCACTGATGGTTATTAACTTAAACTTGGTAATAGTAGTATTGAAAGAAAAAGCCTTTGTTGAGGTGTATTAATCTTAAACCTGATAATAATAATGTTTTAAATCATTTGATAAGTTTGATAACTGTTTAAGCTATATTGTGTTAGTAAAGAGGAATGTACTAATCGGAGGTGTCTGCATTTGATATAACAGAAATGGTCAGAGAGGTCTGGCCGCTACTGGTACCATCACTGAGCGCGGTATATATATCTTCTCAAAACCCACGCCATTCTCTTTGAATCTGTTTCAATTATAGTTATGCAGCCGCCAGGTATCGCTACTCCAAACGCCGTACAGTTTTTGTACATATTCTGTCACATACTCGTATTCATAACCTCAGCCATCTCCTGTTTACCACCCAACCTATGCACGTCTCCTCAAAATTATTATATCAAACAACAATCACCTTGCCTCCGTACTCAATTCGAAACCCCCTAATTTTCCCTCCAACAAGTTCCCGACCTCTTCTACTCTTTTTCGGATACTCCATATACCGCCCTGGCCACGCTCACTCCCTACACTCCCCGCTTCCGAGCCCGCTTTCAAATTTGCTTGACTATCATTATACTGTAAAGCGTCCCTCGGGCTTCCTGCCGCCGAGATGGCAGGCGAACTAACATACTGCGAGCCTGAGAGATGTGCGCCTTGTCCAATTGCGACAAAGAGAAGCCCGGACGTGAGCGCGCGTATGCACATTATGCCGTGCTCAAGCTGAATTGTTATTGTACTAGGACTTGCGTTTGTAGCCCGTGGATTCGCGTTCGTGATTGTGGTTTGACTTGAGTTGGCGCCGGGATTTATTGGAAGAGGGTTATATGAGGACCAGAGCGCAACGGCGAGAGTGGCTTGTGTACGTAGGACTGAGGCGGGCGAGGAGGATGCGCTTGCTAATAGTTTCCCAGTTGGAGAGAGGAGTAGCAGAGTATGGAGTTGCTGAGACGCGGATTGGGAGAGGAAGGCTGTGAGTCGTTTTGTGAGGAGCATTGTTTGCGACATTGCGGGAAGGTGGTTACTGTGATTTTTTGTCAACTTTTGCAAGAGACTTTAGAAATAGTGCAAACTATGGCATCTACTGATAGGTATCAGCCAGGTTGCCAGAGAGTTAAAGAAACAATGATTTGCAATTGACATGGACGTTATAATGTAAACCCTGAAGCTTATGAAGCTATATACTGAGCTGAGCTTATCTTATCTTGTCATATAAGCTTGGCAATCAGCACTGTCACATGACTTACCCCTTCGCTTATTGAATCTTACCTCGCAATTGCCTGCCTACCCTACGGCGGAGTGCGGGTTTTATCTTTAGGAAATCGTGTCCACATAGTTGAAGCTTTCAATATTCAATATGTCCTTCCCTTCTTCCATGATCTATGTTTTTTTTTGCTTCATAGAACAAATTCAAGTACCGCCTCAACTTCCACACCCATCTCACTGAGAAGTCAACCATACCGTTCCAACTAGACAACAAAATGCTCTCTATCGGAAAGTCAAGACAAGCTGCAACCCAGCTCCTAACTTTCGCACTTATGTTAAGCACCACATTCATGGCATGGAAAGGCCTGTCTGTTATCACAAACACCCCCAGTCCCATAGTTGTAGTTCTGACTGGATCCATGGAACCGGCATTCCAACGAGGCGACTTACTATTCCTGAACAACCGCGATATATTTAAAGAGCCAGGTGTAGGCGATATTGTAGTCTACAACTTAGATGGACTCCCAATCACTATTGTTCATCGCATTATTGGGAAATGGGAAGGAGATACCTCCAAATTTCGCACTAAAGGCGACAATAACCACGCCGATGATGTGGGTTTATATGCTAAAGGACAATACTATTTAGAGAGAAAAGATATTGTAGGGAAAGTTGTTGGATATTTTCCTTTAGTTGGATATGTTACGATTGCTTTATCCGCCTATCCATGGTTGAAGCTTGTGGCGTTTGGTGCAATGTGTTTAATATCTATCTTATAGTCCAGTCAAGATAGGAACTGAAGATTAGAACGCAAATCGTTGGACTCTGCCTATTGTTAGAACTTGAACTGAGATGCTTCAACATCTCAGTTCAGCATTTTAATGGGAGTGCCAAGAGAGCATTATGCACCTCTCGCGAGCACTTGTAAATATTCTCGGGGTACTGGTCGTAAAGATGGTTTTCATTCTTCCAATATACAAGGAGCTTGATTTTCCTACTACTTTTTTGCTCTATCTGACAAATCATATTGAATAGGCTACTGATTGCTAGACATTAATTACACCATCCAATATTCTGGGATGAAGCTTTGAGTACCAACCTATCTAGACAACTAGATATCGAAATGGCTGCGATTAAATTATAGATAAGAACCGAAAAGCCTTAAAATCAGAGATATTGGCGTATATCGCATAACGGTTCTGATAAATAAACATTTTCCCGTTCCCATTGCCTTCTCCATTTGGACTTCTCTATTATCTACCTAGTCATAAAAACAAGTGAGTATGAATATGGGATGAAATTCGTTAAAGACACGTGAAGCCCTATTATACGCAAGATATAAGTTAGCTTATTGTGGTAGCTTACTATTCACATGAGAATAAAAAAAAGGCATCTATTTATAAAGAGAATGTCTCCTCTCTGGAAGAGATCTCAATTCACTGCCATGGTTCTTCATGCCTACAATTGTTTCTCTCCTAAACTTGATGTTAGTCAATAGTCTCTAGTTTGTACGCACCCCGAGTGACATAATATCTCCATAATAGGCTTTTTATCCGAGATACGTCTATTTCATCTGACTAGTACATAAACCCCGACCCGGGATACGCCATGGGGAGAATAAAGATAATATTATTTGCTGCACCGATACTCTTTTCACCTAGTAGGTCAAACATCATCTGCATTGCAGGCTTGATATTATCAGATCGTCCGAATCTGAAAGCACCGTCGCTAATACTGAAGTACGGATGACGAGGATATAGTTATATCGCGCATGAAATCCACGACTTTGCGCTGAAAGTTCAACCTACGCCTACTTCTTATCACCTTAGCATTGACATTGTAATTACAAAATAGAAGGGACAAAGACTAATAAGTTATAGATGAAAAACTGAGTAACTCGTGAATATATCCTCTAACTCAATACAAAGTATTTAATCCCAAAAAATGAAACAAGATTAAAAAGAGTACTAAAAATCAAGGTCAAAATCTCTGGCATTGCCTTGATTGATGCTTAGATGACTCTGAATTTGTGGATTTAGTGCCAAAGGGTCAAATGGCGTGCAATTGAAGAATCCTTTTGTGGTAGCCAAAATCTGTCTTTATCTTCAGATATGCTCTCTTGCCTGGCGTTTCTCATTTGAAATTATATATGTACGCAACGGCATGTATACCAAGAACCACCTTTGAGCCATGCAAGGCACAAACAGATCAGTTACGCCACCGGAACAAACTTTGCCTGCAAGCTCCAGTTCGCGTCCAAGCTCTAATTCCAAGCTCATTCAATTTTTGCATATCTTACAATTGTAGACTGGGCTGTAGATGTCATGATAAAACCTAAGGGCTTTAGCTGGATGGGCTAAGTTTGTTTCTGAATTAATTATTACGTTCAACATGCCAGAAATGTTAAAGGATCGCTATCTAGACAAAAAATGCTTAGGAAATCAACCTCCTATTCGATCATTGTTTACATATTTCCTTTTGGGGCTCCATATCCCTTGCCCATTATTTCAGCGGGGAAAATCCACTTGACGTCGTCACTTTGGATGATACCGCACAACACCCCTGTCGCCAGTTCGAATGCTTCCCCTCCCCTCAAACCAACCATCCACTCTTCCATCTCTTATTTTGCGTCGCCTCTCTATGCAATCATTTACAGCTGTGCAGAGAACTTACAGCATCGCTCGACATATCATACCCACACTAAGCTCCAAGAAAACTCACTTATATTCCCCTAGTAGGTCTGCTGCCAAATTAATGATGACGGCGGAATGCTGATTCGTTGTGCGTGCAGTCTACAAAACATTCGCAACAATGGCAACCGATCCGAAAAAATACAGACTCAATCACTCTATGATTCGAGTAAAGGACCCTAAAGTATCAGGTATGTGCCAATCATTCATCTATTGCTCTAGAATTGTATTCCCTCATCAAACCCCCGACCTACAAAACTGACAAACCCGCAGTTAAATTTTATGAACACCTCGGCATGACTATGATCAGAAAGATCGAACAACCAGAAGCCAAATTCGATCTCTACTTTATGTCCTATGATTCTCCGGGTGCTGCATCTCATGGCGAGACCCTTTCCAACCGACAAGGGCTCATCGAATTAACACACAACTACGGAACTGAAAATGATCCCGAGTACAAAGTTGCTACTGGTATGATACATGGGGAAGGGATAATATAGCCCTGAGTAGTGTTGACTTGTTGTAGGAAACGCGGATCCGGGAAGAGGTTTTGGACACACTTGTATTAGCGTCGACAATATACAAGCTGCGTGCCAAAGGATCGAGGATGCAGGATACAAGTTTCAAAAGAAGTTGTCAGATGGCCGCATGCGAAATATAGCTTTTGTTCTCGATCCGGACGGGTATTGGGTGGAGATTGTTGGACAAAACCACCATGAAAAGACAATGGATGTGAAGACAACTGATCTGGAAACATACCGAATGGTACTCATGCCTACTCTTAGCTGAGAATCACAAAGCTAACATCCTGCAGAACCACACGATGATCCGGGTCAAGGATCACGAAAAGTCTTTGAAATTCTATCAGGATGTTCTGGGGATGACTTTAGTCCGTACGAGCGAGAATGAGGCTGCCAAATTCAATCTATACTTCCTTGCTTATCCAGGCGATGAAAGCATCCCAGCTACATCTGCAAGTGGAGGCAGTGGAACTGCGGACAAAGAGGGTCTTTTGGAACTGACGTGGAACTATGGGACTGAGAAGGATCCCAATTTCAAGTATCACAACGGGAATGATGAACCACAAGGGTTTGGACACCTCTGTATGTATATTCTTATCACATTTGCACGAACTAAATCCTAACCACTTCTGATAGGCATTTCTGTCGACGACCTGGATGTCGCGTGCCAGCGATTTGAGGATTTGAAGATCAACTGGAAGAAGCGGCTAACAGATGGGCGCATGAGACACGTTGCTTTCATTCTTGTACGCACCCCCTTTCAGAAGCAACGGATGACTTCGCCCCCTCAAATTTGCTTGCTAATTTGCAACTATAGGATCCAGATAACTACTGGATTGAGGTTATTCAGAATGAGAAGTACAAGGAGTCATTGGTCAAGATGTGAAAGCAGCCCGGCCCAATGGGCTCTGAAACAAACACAGCATAAAGCAATGATGACTGCATACCACTACTCCGTACATTTCTTCGTCTCAGGTGACAAGTCGCTATGTACAGCAACTGGCTTTTCCGTCTGTAAGTACGTGGGGGATTCATTGTCGAGAATCGCCTCCTGGGGTGCTGCTGCACCAGCCAGGGCCACCCCAAGACGCCATTCTCAACGAGGCGGGTGCGGGGTAGCTCCCGTCATGCTATGTATGAGGAGATCTCCAACCCCTCCAACCAACAACAGCGCAACCCCCACCACCCCGACATCGCCTGAACCTTACTTTGTAATACAGGCGACTTCTATTCATAAGTGCGAGCCTATTTCTCTTTCCCTTCTCCGTCAGATTCTTGTTCTACACCTAAGTGGATTTTCCCTTCTGCCAAACTCCTTTGTTAGCTCTAGCTTCTTTGTGGGCAAACTAAAACAGAAGGTAAAGCACGATACCTCACTTCATTAGTATCATCAACAGGTATTCGTAACAAATCCCTACACGATGGCTCCCGCCGCAATTCTAGTTCAAGAATCAGAAGCGATCACCTCAAATCACCCGAAAATTCTCATTCCCGAAAAAGTCTCCCCAGACGGTCTTGCGCTTCTAGGATCCGGTTTTGATATTCACCAGCCAAAGAACCTCTCCGCAGCTGACCTCCTGGCAATAATTCCCGCCTACGATGCTCTTATTATCCGCTCCGAGACGAAAGTTACGGCGGAGGTTCTTGCAGCCGCCTCGAGACTAAAAGTTGTCGCCAGAGCCGGAGTGGGAGTGGACAATATCGATGTGGAAGCAGCTACGCAGCACGGTGTTATTGTGGTCAACAGCCCAAGTGGGAATATTGCTGCCGCAGCAGAACATACAATTGCATTGCTAATGGCAGTTGCCCGAAATGTACCTGCTGGAGATCGTAGTTTGAGGGCTGGTGGATGGGAGAGAAGTCGTTTGGTAGGAACAGAGGTTGGGGGCAAGACTTTGGGGGTAATAGGACTTGGGAAAGTAGGGTTGAAGGTTGCACGAATGGGTGTGGGGCTGGGTATGAAAGTTGTGGCGTTGGATCCGTATGCCTCAACAGAAATTGCAAAGAGCGCGAATGTTTCTCTGGTTCAAGATCTCAGTGAACTCCTTCCCTTGGCAGACTTCTTGACGATCCATACGCCACTCATTGCGAGCACGCTGGATTTGCTCAGTACGGAGGAGTTTAAGGTGATGAAGAAAACTGCCAAGGTGCTGAATGTCGCACGCGGCGGAGTCTATAACGAACAGGCCCTTCTTGATGCATTAGAGTCTGGCACCATTGCTGGTGCCGGACTAGATGTCTTTACTTCTGAGCCACCCACTGCCGGCTCAGCTGCAGAGGCACTTTGCAGGCACCCAAAAGTGGTAGCAACTCCTCATTTGGGTGCCAGCACTGTTGAGGCTCAGGAGAATGTGAGCCTGGATGTTTGTGCTCAGGTCCTAACAATCCTTACTGGCGGTTTACCCACAAGCGCTGTTAACGCACCTCTAATACTACCTGAAGAATACCGCAAGCTTCAACCATATGTTAAACTTGTTGAAAAGCTGGGTAGTTTCTATACCCAACACTATATTGGAAAAGGCGTCGGCGGCACTAAATTCGACCTCATATATGAAGGTGAATTAGCAGGAATCTCAAATACACGGCCTCTTTTTGCCGCTCTCGTGAAAGGTCTCACAAGCACGATTAGTGATCAAGGTGGCCGAGATGTCAATATCGTCAATGCAAACCTCATCGCCAAGAGCAAAGGAATCGTTGTCAACGAGACACATACCCGCGAATCCGCAGATTTAGCCTATGCCTCTCTAGTAACGTTGCGTTCTGAGAGCGGACAAGTTATATCTGGATATGTGAGCGGGAAAACCATTTATATATCGAGGATTGGAAGGTTCAGCTCCAGTTTTGTACCGGAGGGCACGCTCTTGGTATTGCACAATTTTGATGAGCCTGGCAAAATTGGCAGTGTAGGAGGTGTACTAGGAAAGAACAACGTTAATATCAAATTTATGAGTGTGGCAGCGCTGGATAGACAGGAAGGTGAGAAAATAGAGGTGGAGAGGGAGAACGAGGCGTTAATGATTCTGGGCGTCCAAGGAACAGTTGGAAAAGAAGTTGTTTCAGACCTGAGAGCTGAAGAGGGTATTTTCGCAGTCAGTGTTGTGAGACTTTAAATGCAGCAACTAGAGGTTACCGGGGTTTATTCATCGCAATTTCCCCTATATTGGGCAGGAGTACCTACCACTAACTGTCTCAAAAGATATTAAACCTCAACGGTAATATCTGTTTTTTGACTTATTTTTAAAATTTAAATGTTTTCACGATAATTTAAATATATCTCTAAATGTTAGAAACGCTAAACTCTACCCGAAACTTTTACACAGCTTCTAGGCATCCTAAAGCTCACCAGCTAACAATACGTTCCATACAATCCCGACAACGACAATTTTCCGGCCCAAACCTAGCTGCTATGCAATCATCTTCACCATTATTATCACTCTCACCTGACCTATTTTCTCCCCCACATGTAGGATGTGGACTACACACTGCCAATGGTGGTCTTGGAATTACAACACGGAACATGTCGTGTTCAAGCTCTCTCTCAGTATCGGAAACTGGTCCAAAGATATCCTCGTCACTGCAACTAGTTGTGTTTTGTTGGGTTTGCTTGCCACGTTCTCTAGCGAGGGCTTGATGTGTTTCTGGAAACTGTATCTTGAGCTTTGCAAATCGGTCAGAGTAATGTGGAGCATTAGTCTCGCTTTCTGTTCCTTGTTCCGAACTCTTCCCTAATTCGTCAGAGCCAGATGAAGATGATTCGGCTCCAGAATCCTCATCCGTAGTGTAGTCCTCGTTAACTTCATCTTCATCCCATATCATCGTGTTTTCAGGACAGCTGAGCGTCTCATGAAGCCCCCCACAGTGCCTGCAGTTGTATACCTCTTTTTCTTCTTGCTTCGTTTGTCGTCCTCTCTCAGTTCCGTTTCGCGGTGGCTCTCGCTGGTACTTCTCGAGCTTCAAGAGCGTCTCCCACGCCTCCAAAGGCTCGATCCACTTCTCGGTGCTCCGGTTCTCACAACCGCGACTAGCACCAATCCCTATCATCAAAAACCACCTAGGGACCTGTAACAAGCGAGACCAGGAAGGACCTCCTCCGAAGAGTACCTCGTCTTTTGCATTGCCATGGCATTGGCACGCAAGCCGTTTAAGCTCAATGGGACTGAGGTTTTTGTATTCTGAACATATTCGGTTAAGAGGAGCCAGCGTTGGTGGGGGCGTATGGCCTAGTTGCGGTGTGTCTGGTGGTGTGGGTGCTTTTGGACGGAGTGGAATGTTTAGGTTCAAGGTGGTAGGTATAGAGAATGCTTCGGTTAGGCAAGCGTTAATAGTCATTTTAGCTTGTTATTCATAATCTGATTTATAGAAATTGTGGGCGTCTTTTGAGAATCGTAGAGTAATTTGGGATGATACTTAAAATGGAGAAAGCTGTCTCTTTCATATATATATGAGAGAGGCCTTTCGTAGTCAAGATTAAAATATATCGGCGTGAGTGCTAGGTCGAAATGAAACTTAAACTAGTTCATTTCACTTCGTGTCATATATTAACAGCATGTGGACTAGACTAGGACCAAACTACTGGAACCCTAAGTCTACTAGAACTCAAGCTTAGTATATCGAAGAAGCCCCTTTTAATTATCGCTTATTAAGTGGAGATAGCGAAGCGATTGCTTAATGACAATAAACAACGGCATACCCACCTTCGATTGATTCGAATTTTAGGAGGAGATTAAGACTCTGCGTTAAAATAAATCCGGCTATGAAGGCTACAGTATAAAATCTACGTTCTTATATACTAACAACCTCAAAAATGTAGCAAGATGCTAAGTCTGTTAGAAGTTATTCCGCTACCGACAGTTCCCTCCCCCAAACCCTGAGACGTTACATTTACGCATTGACAACACTTCCCTTAACCCTTTCTCTATTGTGCTTATGCAAATACTGTAAATGCATGATTCTGCTGATATTCCTCCGGACGTCTGCCCACCCTTCATCCCAGTGACTAGACAGAATACAAATGAAATAACTTTGTATGTTTCTACTGCAAGGAAATGAACTATAGAACACTCGGGTTATTGTCAGATATTATTAGCGATAAACCTGAGAGAAAAACCAGCAGGCGCTGCCTAGGTAGAGACCAACTGTATTGAAATAGAACAATACTAAGCAGTCACTTATTGCTGCTCAAGCTATAATTTGATGGATCAGGGTGATAGAATCAACCCGTAAGAAGCACTTCACACAATCTCTTAACATATGATTATCCGTGCAAAGTTTCGATCAGCTCCCGTAAAGGCAATCTTTTGTTCTGGAATAGTCTTACCGTTAATATTTCCAATTGCCTGTTGATATTCTGGCCTGACACCCAAGTCCCGTGAAGTAGACACGGGGTGCGAGAATCGGAGAGGGCACCGAAATCCGCCAGCAGCTGAGCTGTTCGGCATAGTTTTTCGTCCCGATGGAAGCCGGCGTTCTTCTTGCGATCAAATTCTCTAATAAATTGGAAGTCAGCATTTAATTGATTCATAAACCACGTCTTTGAAGTTCCTGATATATGCAAGATAATCTTTATTTCATTCGTTCGAAGGTCAGCTATATAAAAAGGCACTGAAAGCCAGGGTTGTGGCAGTCAAAACACATGCTAATTATTAATTACTTAGATAAGGTTTCCCAGTAAGGTGCTACAGCCCCTCCAACGCCAAGCCAAAGCTCCCCACCGCCGCCAAGCTGCTCAGTCCGCGGTTAACGCTCTGCCGAACAGCTCGCTCCAATCCTGTCCAGCCCTTCGGTTTCTTCTTCTTTAAATCCAAATCTGCTCTTGTGAGTTTGCTTCCCTATTCACAGTTTTATTTTTGGCGGCTTTCTGTTTTCAGCCAGCTCTGCACATCTCCTCTCTACCCAATTGACCAACAATGTCGGCCATTCGTAGTGTTCGCACAGCTCCAAGACTCATCCCAAAAGCCATTCGTGCCCCTCTTACCGCATACACCTCTCGAGCAACTCTCGCAGCTGCCAGAACACCCTTCAACAAGCCTACACAGTTCTCGAAATTCTCCACAATGTCTCCTTTACAATCAGGAGCTCCTCCCCCACCTCAAGCTCGGGAATACGACCCTGAGATTAAGGATATTGCGTCCTATGTTCACCACACACCAATAAACTCGGATCTGGCTGTAAGTAACCCCGAGATCTTGAAATGGCTCTGTTAATAAATCCACAGTTTGACACTGCCCGATTCGTCTTCCTCGATACCCTCGGATGCGGTCTTGAGGGTCTTAGATTCAAGGAATGCACAAAACTCCTCGGCCCAATCGTGCCAGGAACAACCGTTCCCAGCGGAACCAAGGTTCCTGGTACCGACTTCCAATTAGACCCCGTCAACGGTGCTTTCAATATTGGTGCTATGATCAGATGGCTCGACTACAATGACTGCTGGCTGGCCGCAGAATGGGGTCACCCTTCCGATAACTTGGGTGCTATTCTCGCTGTTGCCGACTGGATCTCGCGAACAAACCGTGCCGGTGGAAATCTTGGGTCTGGAAAGATCATTACCGTTAAGGAGGTTTTGGAAGCTATGATCAAGGCACACGAAATCCAAGGTTGTTTAGCACTCCTTAACTCGTACAACAAGGTTGGTTTAGATCACGTTGTACTTGTTAAGGTTGCTAGCGCTGCTGTTGTTTCCAAGATGCTCGGTTTATCCGAGAAGCAGACTGCCGATGCCGTTTCCCAAGCTTGGGTTGATGGCCAGAGCTTGAGAACATACAGACATTCCCCCAACACCATGTCGAGAAAGTCATGGGCTGCAGGTGATGCTTGCCAACGTGCTGTCAACCTTGTATTGAAAGTCATGAAGGGAGAGCCAGGTGTTCCAACTGTTCTTAGTGCTCCAGTCTGGGGTTTCTACGATGTCCTATTCAAGGGCAAGCCATTTGAGTTCCAACGTGGATATGGAAGCTATGTTATGGAGAACGTCCTGTTCAAAGTTTCATACCCAGGTAAGCAAGCTTCCAGTCTTTTGTGAGAAAAGTAAATTTCTAATCTCTACAGCCGAATTCCACTCCCAAACCGCCATCGAAGCCGCAAAGGCTGTTCACCACAAGCTTAAGGATATGGGTAAATCCGCCGCCGATATCAAGGAAATTACCTGCCGCACCCACGAAGCCTGCATTCGAATTATCGACAAACAATTCAAGCCCATGGATAACTTTGCCGATCGCGATCACTGCATCCAATATATGGCCTCTGTCATGCTCGTCTACGGACGTCTTGAGGCCACCGACTACACTGATGGAGGTGAGGCCGCTACCTCGCCTCTCGTTGAGTCCCTCCGTCAAAAGATCAAGTGTGTCGAGGACCCACAATTCACCGCCGATTACCACAACGAGAACATGCGTACCATTCCTAACGCACTTACCGTCACTCTTAATGACGGAACCGTTTTCGAGGAGATTGTCGTCGAGGCACCACTAGGACACAGACTGCGCAGAGAAGAGGCCAAGCCAGAAATCTTGGCTAAGTACAAGAGACATCTTGGCCCACATTTCAGCGAGGAGAAAGTCAAGCAATTGGTAGACCTTGGAAACGATGGAAAGAAGCTCGAGGCCATGGCCGTGGATGAGTATGTTGACTTGTATGTTACCAAGGATAGCAAGTTTGTGTAAATAAATGGGAAGAGTATGATGGGTAGATAAGAAGCAAGTAAAGAAAAGACAAAATAAACACAATTTACATCCTAATCAGAACTCCGGTTGATAATCTTGATGGCACGTACTGGCTCCTGCTTTCAAAGTATAAAGTAGAGAAGTGTCGCGGCAATGCAAAGTATTTCCCGAGCCGAACCGATCACATCGCCAAGAATCTTTATAACAATGACAGTTCTTCATATGTAGTATTCAATGATATACAAATTAATTCTTCCTACATGAAACAACTCACTGGGCATATATATGTGTGTATTTTCAATGTAAATTTTGAGAACGCTTGGGTTTCGACGGTTATTGTTGGAACTTCCTCATATTACCCTGCTCCTCGATTGGTTAGGTAACTGGGTGTGAATCAAGAACAGGGGGATAGCTAGGTTGTCTGTTTCATTATCGATATATCCAGGTGACCGTTTTGCTTGATTGGAAGGCGAGTAAAAGGAATCTCATATGTCTCTAGTTTCCGTTCCTGGGATCGTTCTTTTCTTGCTACTTTGATATTGTTCGTAACTGTTTTGTGTTTTTCGCAATCTCTTTGCGTTACGATTGTTCTCTCGCAAATATTGTTTCTTACTACTCGCGCTAACCTCTCACTTCTATCACCCTCCACCGCTATTTAAGGAACCTCTGCTCTCTCAAATTCCTTCACGGTTTTTGTTAAATCACTGAATACAAAGCAACTTCACTTGACTCAACCCAAATAACGGACTCAAGCATACTGTAAGCTCATTAGAAGTACTCACCTTACTTCCCACACAAAATACCATTACAAACTAGAGATACCGCCTAAGACAAATATAAAATGGCATCAACCATTACCAACACCAACGCGCCGTTTTCAACCATCCACCTCGCCATCCTTACTAGAGCTTTCCAGAACGGCAACGATGTAAGCAAGAATTGCGGTCCTACTCCTCTTTTTTTCCCCACCTTCAAAACCTCTCAGGCACTCCACCCTAAAAGTGAACAAGTGCACTAACATGTCATCAATATAGCACACAATACGCGCGACTGAATCCGCCATTCTTGCGCAGCTCATGGAGAGTGACAAGGGCGCCAAGAAGATTGCTGGTATAGGTAGCGCAGGTGTTGAGGATGTTGGCAAGCGTGTTGTTGATGAGGAAGTCAATAGAATTGAGCAAGGAAAGAATGGAGGTATGTATACCTATTCCCAGACGACATTAGATATCGATTTTCCTGCATCCTTTTTAAACGAATGGTTTAAAAAAATGAGCCTGATGAGAAGAAATAGGAACTGAGGAGCGGAAAATTGTGCTTGCGAGGGGACTTCTGACCGGTAAGTTGAGTTCGCTCCGTTGTTTGTGATTTTGGGGACAGCTTGTTGACTAATTGATTTATAAAGGTGGTTGTGTGGTCTCTTAAAGGCAATAATCTGGATCCTTTAGGGGGGAGATTATGATAATGCAACACACTTTCTCGGCTTTACGATTCATCAGGGCAAGGTTGGGTGGTTGGAGGATTGAAGGATTGAAGGAAATAATATCAGGATTCCAGGATGGATTCTTTTTCCTGGGCGTTAAGATATGAAAGGTGATGGCAATGTGATGACGGTGCATGATTGATGCTGGGGGATGAGATGAGAAATAAGCATCATACTCTAGTTACAATAAGTCTTTCCCCGGAAATCTGGCCGTGTCTGATGTTGGTTTTATGCTGAATTTTGGTTTGTGGTGCTTCGTTGAGACAAGTTTATATATATATATTCTTTCTGGGGGAGGGGGGAGGGGGTGCCCCGACACTTTCTTAGACGCCCCAGAACAGCCAAAACCTCCGCATTGCTAACTAACAGATACAAATCCATAAGAGTCTGGGATTTTATTTCTTGGTCTCAAATAATATGTCAATAAACAGAGCAGCTATTGTACGAAAGAACGGCTGGGAGGTTAACTCAAGATATAGGATGGAATGCACAAATTTGGATCCCGGGAGCTGGACCTTATTATCTCCGGAGTTCTATACTGTACATATATCATCATCATCATCTATCATACAGCGACGGTTGCGAAGGGTAATCGAGGTTTATACTTCTACCCTTGGTGTCTCCTTGAGCGACGAGCTTCTGTGAATTCTTCTTTTTTGACTTTCTTGCTTGGAGCAGGTTTAGAACTTTTCGTACCCTTCCGTGGTTTCTCTAGCTCTTCATCCAAATCCTCTTCAGGCTCCGACTCTTCCTTGACAACTGCAACAGCTTCTTTTTTCGGCTTTCGTCCTTTAGGGAGGACAGCCTTCGGGGTCGGCTCGATGTCAGATTCCTCGGACTCTGTTTCCGCCTTTCTTTTCTTTGCTTTTGTTTTAGTTTTTGTTTTACTTTGTATAGGCTCAGCACCATCCTTCAGCTCCTTCGTATTTGCCTTGATATCTGCAGCTACCGCACCAGTCTTCTTCTGTACACTTGGTACAACACAGCTTGTTCTCCCACCAACTGTCAGAAAAGTAATGGCTGCCCCACTTGGTAGTTTTGTAGGTGCATCTTTCTTCCCTTTACCCCAACGATGATTGAATAACCATTCATCTGGAAATTTGCTTGAGTCCGCTAGTAGATCAACAGCTGTTTTGGTGACGTAGAGAATTGAGGTATGAAGTTGCTTGAGCTGCGCTGCGCTGAAAGTATCACTGTATTGCTCGGGGTGCAGCTTGGCGTGATATAAGATTTCGTCCCTAAACACATCAATATATGTTCTCAAAAAGATAGGATCTACAAGACTAACCCAACCCAGTTGCCAATCCCTGAGATTAATTTATTAGCTATACAGTTGTAATATGTCAATATCGTGACATACCAGAGATGTTTGCCTGATTCAATAGCAAGGCTTTTACGGGAACGTGCTTAGTTCCCATTTTCTGTACAAGCCATTCCTCAGTCAAGAGTTCTCTGTCAATGACCGGATCAGGTCCATTTTCCTTTAGTGGAGTCGTGTTCCTGATGTCTTCCGCCGCACAATCTACCAGCCGAATTCGCGCAAAGCGACGAGCATCCGTAAAAGCAACTTCTGTCTTCGGCTCCCCGTCTGTTTCCATGATAAACTTCCAATACGTTGGGGGCCATGATTCCTCCTCATCCAAATGCTTAGGTCGGTAATGAACAGACCGCTGTCCACGAATATGCACCCAACCTAGGCACAGATTAGTACGCGTGAGGCAGTTACTCGGATGCCAATTTACCTGTCATTCCCAAGTGCATTACGGGATGTGGTGGTGAGTCCATAAGTAGCCTATCGTGAGAGCTTAGTCGGTGCGATCAGAGCTACTTCAGAACTCTCATACCAGAAATATTTGCCTTGTTGGCTTGCACCTATGACTTTCTTGCCAGTAAGAGCTTTCGAGAATTCCGTACCGCTCGTCCCAACTTTACCATATACGTTTGCGTCATCTTGAGCAACCACTGATTTCAGAGTCTTGCCCACGAGATTTTTCTTCAGATAGTGAACGACGCGTGCGACTGTGTTGAGATGTTAGTAATAATGGTTTAGACAACTGAACATGGTTAATGAAAAATGTACCTTCTGCGATTTCGGGCATCGTTTTTCTTAAATAGAAAAGTAGCAGCAGCAGTAGCAGTAACTAGTGGTAGCTTTGTTGAAGTTATTTCTTGGTAGGTAAACCAGATGAGAATGTAGGCTTCGTGTTGTGTCAGCAATCAAGTCGTCATAATAGCCATACAAGCACGTGTCGCTTCAACGCGAGAAAACGTGATGATAATTGCTGACTAAGTGGTGAACTCTGTGATAAGCCAAATGCCGAGGTCTTAAGTCGAACAGCCGCTTCGTTTTAGCATGAACTCCAGAGCTCCTCAATGTCCCGACGGCATCACAAGCATCGATTTTCGGTACATTAATAAAACCACGACCTCTACTCTACTCTACAATCATAAAATCTCCCCAATTTGCAGCATATCAGGACAACACAATGGTCGCAGACGCCCTCATCTACCATCCCTCGGTGACGCATTATCTGAAGTTCGTGTCCACCACAGCAGGTCGTGATAAGCTCCTGAGAACAGTTCAATACTTTGCTCGGTTCTATGCATGGTATCTTTTCCGCACAAATGGCACACCCGGCGAAATTGCGCCATGGGAGGCCGTTAAGAAGTCGTTCGGACTGATCCGCAAAGGAATGCGTGTATGTTCACATTGCATCCACTCTCCATCAATGCCTTTACTAACCTAGGCTGGAAAACAGCTAGGTAAAAATGTTGAACACTTCAAGGCTGCATCTGTAGCTGCAGACTCGAAGAGTTTGGATCCGATCATCAAGTACTGCACAGTAGGCAGGCAGCTAGGTTATGCAGGTTATTTGTCACTCGATGCGGCGACTTTCCTAGATGTCGCGGGTATCCGGAAATCGCCTTCGACCAAGCGTCTACAAAAGGAGGCTGCCAGGTTTTGGATGACCGGTATCCTATTTAGCACCATAAGCGGTGTTTACTCGCTGTACAACTTGCGCCAACAAGAGGGGCGGATTGACAAGAAAGAGGGCGAAGGTGTGGTTGCTAGCAAGCGAATTGAGAAGTATGTTATATTTCTTGCATGTGATGCTCAGGGTTATGAAAATCTTCTAACAAGTGATAGTGAGCGTGCGGCAATCAACAAACAACTGCTTCAGGACCTGTGCGATCTCGTGGTCCCCGCTACCACATTGGGCTTCACAAATTTCGACGATGGATTTGTTGGTTTGGCTGGTACGGTTAGCAGTTTGATTGGTGTACATAGCCAGTGGAAGAAGACTGCATAGAGAATTACTGAGTATGGAGGATATGGAAGAGAAGGCCAGAGGGATAGCATGTGCTTGCAGCCAGAGGATGAAGTTTGATACCTGTACTGGGCGTGGAATCTAAGTTTTTCTATTCAGATATATAGAATTCTAGATTATCTCTGTGTTATTACAATATGCATTTGCGATCTATATCGAAGAATTTCTGAAACTTTATTTATTTAAGACC
>Ga0247734_1000330_pt1 | contig 41924 bp, 43 predicted proteins | sample UWRJL103311B2_FD_180933 | JGI IMG/M metagenome (GOLD analysis project Ga0247734, IMG submission 180933) | Plant litter microbial communities from Arlington Agricultural Research Station in Wisconsin, United States - UWRJ-L103-311B-2 | ecosystem: Environmental > Terrestrial > Plant litter >...
ACTCATTTTGATTTTATCAGCAGCGCGTCATCTCTGTTTGTTTATTTAGATATCGGGAAAAGTCGATATATATTTGCGGCATGGATCAGCTCACCATTTTTAAAGCATTATCAAATAGTACGCGCCTGCAAATTCTGGCCTGGCTTAAAGAGCCTGAACTAAACTTCCCCGGGCATACCGCTGCTGGTGGGGAAGGTGTATGCGTAGGTAAAATACAGGAGAAAGCCGCGCTCACGCAATCAACCGTATCCGAATATCTATCGCTATTGCAAAGGGCCGGCCTGGTTACCGCTACCCGTATAGGGCAGTGGACTTACTACAAACGCAATGAGGAGGCATTTGCTGCACTTAGCGAAATGATCGGCTCTGAATTATAATTAAGCATTTATTAAAAGACAATATAACATGAGTACTACAAGCACTTTATTCAGGCCGTTTAGTCTGAAGTCCCTCCATATTAAAAACAGAATTGTAATGGCGCCTATGACGCGCTCTTTCTCGCCAAACGGCGTGCCTACAGCAGATGTAGCCGCTTACTACAGCAAACGTGCCGCAGGCGAGGTAGGGTTGATCCTTTCTGAGGGAACAGTTATTGACAGGGTGTCTTCATCGAACGATGCCAATATTCCGCATTTTTACGGTGCCGGGGCGCTTGCCGGCTGGCAAAATGTAATTAGCGGTGTGCATGCCCAAGGCGGCGCTATGGGGCCGCAAATATGGCATATGGGCATTATGGATAACCACCACTCAGGCTGGTTGCCGTCGCAGCCGTTTGAAGGGCCATCTGGTTTAAACAGACCGGGAGTTAACAATGGTAACACCATGACTGATGCCGACATTGCAGATACCATTGCCGCATATGGCCGCGCCGCTGCGGATGCCAAAAGATTAGGCTTTGATTGCGTGGAACTGCATGGCGCGCACGGCTACTTGATAGACCAGTTTTTTTGGGATGGTACTAACCAGCGTACAGATAGTTATGGCGGTAAAAACTTGGCAGAACGGAGCCGCTTTGCTATTGAAGTGATTAAAGAAGTCAGGAAACAGGTTGGCGAGGATTTTGCTGTCATCATTCGTTTATCGCAGTGGAAACCGGCCGATTATAATAATAAGCTGGCTAAAAATCCTCAGGAAATGGAAAGCTGGTTAAACCCTATGGCTGATGCCGGGGTGGATATTTTCCATTGTTCGCAGCGCCGTTTCTGGGAAGCTGAGTTTGAAGGATCGGACCTGAACTTTGCAGGCTGGGCAAAAAAGATAACCGGTAAAGCTACCATTACAGTAGGTTCGGTAGGTTTAGATGGTGAGTTTTTAGCCGCTTTTGCGGGCGAAAGCTCACAACCAAGCTCGCTTGATGAATTGCTGCGCAGGATGGATAGGGGCGATTTTGACTTGGTTGGTGTTGGCCGCCCGCTGCTGGCCGACCCGGAATGGGTTAAGAAGATTCGCGAGGACCGTACTGATGAATTGAAAGGTTTTTCTAAAGAAGCCCTAATGCAATTGGTTTAACATCAGAAAGGTTAAGTTATAGAAAGCTATATTTACTTAGGTAGATATAGCTTTTTTGTTGAATGAGGATTTCTATTACTGTTTATTAGCTGTATTGTTATTTTATAATTAGGCCGTTATTTGGCAGGCAAGCTTTAATGAATAGCTTCCCAAATTCTGTATTCAATATCCGCTCAACTTTAATTATTTTATCGCCTAAGTCTTCATGTTCACCAGTTGGTTTTTGTATTAAATTTAAACTTTCAAGATGTTCAATATACATTAATAGATTTTCTGGGAAATTGAGATCATTAATTTCTAATCCGATGTTTGTGATTTTAGGATTAGACAAAATATTTTTATGCCTATCGTAATTAAGGGTGTATTCTACATTTATTTCTTTATCCTTAATTTCATATAAAAAAAACACTTCGTCAGGGGAGAGTTGGTCTATTACATGAAAAAATGCTGGATGTGCTTCATTAATTCTTTTTTTATCAATAGCCCGGGATAATAAATTAAGATACATATCTGTTAAATAATTACTATCCTCCAAATATTTTAATCTGTCGATTATAGGGCCACTTAAAGAAGCTGGTGCTTCAATTTGTTGTTCTTCCGGAACAGCATTTCTTACGCGATCAAAATATTTAGTTAACCTATCTTGGTATGCTGCAGCTAATTGAAATGGTGCAGTAAATAATCTTGCAGATTTAATAAAGTCTGTTAATATTTTACTGGCTTCTTGAACAGGTACGGATAACCCGTCTTCGTATATTTTTTTCATTGTTTCAGCTCCCAAGATATTAGCCAATTTTTCCACATCCATGTTAACTCAGTTTAGTAGGATTATTCTAAGTTGGTAAAGTTGCGATTTAATTATAAGTAATTGAATCGTTTAAATAAATATTTATATTGCATTATGGAACAGTACGATGATAGGGTAGATGCTTATATAGCCAAGTCGGCAGATTTTGCCAGGCCAATTTTAACCCACCTGCGCGGGCTGGTTCATCGTGCGTCGCCGGAGATAATGGAAACCATGAAATGGAGCGCGCCGTTTTTTGAATACAAAGGCATTTTGTGCCATATGATGGCCTTTAAGCAGCACTGCGGTTTTGGATTTTGGAAGGCTGATACCCTGCCCGATCCGCACCAGATATTGCAAACAGAAGCCGGCGAATCTGCAGGTAACCTGGGCCGCTTAACCACTTTGGCCGACCTGCCGGAAGATGACATCCTGATCTGGTATATTCAGCAAGCTATGGCACAAAAAGGACCGGCAACCAAAGCTCCATCCAAGCCCGCGGTTAAAAAAGTGGCGGCACCCGCAGCGGTATTAGATACGCCGCAATACTTTGTGGAACTGTTGGATAGTGCCCCTGATGCTAAAGCCTATTTTGAAAAGTTTAGCCCCTCACAAAAAAAGGAATACATCACCTGGTTTGAGGATGCCAAAAGCGATGCCACCCGCGACAAGCGTTTGCAAACTGCTTTAGAGTGGATAGGCGAGGGCAAAACCAGGCATTGGAAATATAAGTAGGGGACACGATTTGCACGAGCAAGGGATTATACCCTGAATCATATTGGAAAGATGTGCGTGATCGATCTTTTTATTTCTCTACCTGTTTAAGCCATTCTTTAATAACGTGTTGCAAAATATCCTTTTTGGTCAGCACATCATCCATGTCTTTAAACGTAGCGGTTCGGCGGCCGTCTTTGTAGTCGCCTTCTAAAAGGCCGGTGGTATCGTTCACTTTTGCACCGCTGGGGAACACCAGCATAATGCGGCCCTTAAACAGGTTCATTACGATCATATCCCGCTTGTACTCCTTCGGGGCAAACTCCTGCATTTCGCCAGTGTAATAAAAGGTGGGGTTATTCCATTTAATCTGCTCACCAATTTTGGCATCAGTACCCAGTATAATGTGCCGCAAAATTTCAACTATAGGCACTATCGCCGCATCCAGCTTTTGGATGTGATGGGTAACCTGTTCGGTAACTGTAAGCTTTGTTTTGGCCATGATATATCGGTTTATTAGGATACCCAAATATAATGATTGCCTTTTTATGGTCATGCAATTCAAAAACTCCCCTTTCAGGGGGGCCGGGGGGCTTCGCCTAAAATTCCAGCGGGCCCAGCCTGCGCATATTTTGCCTGATGAGGTACTGCCTGTGCTTTAAGTAACGGGTTGGCTTAGTAGCCGACCATTTTAACGGGCTCGGGAAGATCACTGCTATTGCCGCAGCCTGCCTTATGGTAAGCTCCGATGCCGGCTTATTAAAGTATGCCTGCGAAGCTGCCTCGATGCCGTAGATGCCATCACCCATTTCTATTACATTAAGGTACACTTCCATAATGCGTTTTTTGCTCCAGAAGGTTTCTATCAGTATAGTAAACCAGGCTTCAAAACCCTTGCGTACAAACGAACGGCCAGGGTACAGGAAAACGTTTTTGGCGGTTTGCTGGGTAATAGTGCTGCCGCCTATCAGCTTTTTGCTTTTTGAATTTTTTTGTATGGCTTTTTGGATAGCGTTAAAATCAAACCCGTGGTTTTCTAAAAAGGTTTGGTCTTCGGCAGCCACTGCAGCCCGTTTCATAGGGTCTGCAATTTCATCAAAATCTACCCAGTGCTTGTCTATCTTCCAATCTTTACCATCTGCTTTGCGTTCGAAACCGCGTTGGATCATCAGCCAGGTAAAGGGTGGGTTTACAAACTTAAACAGCAGTACACCAAAAAGGCTGGCCGCTATAAAAGTGATGAAAATGAGCTTAACGATACGGAAGATCAACCGGGGGATACCGCCGAACCGCGATTTGGATACCCCGTATTTTGATTTAGAACCGGAGCTTTTTGATGATTTGGAAACCTGGGCCATTTGTACTGCTAATCTATAAAACAAAAAAGGTGCTTTGCTAATGCAAAACACCTTTTTTTAATTTTTGTCTAAATTCCGAAATCAAAAATCCGATATCCGGAATAAGCGCAATTACTCAGCTACTACTTCAAAAGGTACCTGAACTTTAACTTCTTTGTGCAGGTTTACATTTGCGGTGTATTCACCAACAAATTTAGGCTCCTGGTCAAAAGTAATGCGGCGACGGTCAACTTCAAAACCTTCTTTCTTCAATGCATCAGCTATCTGGATAGTGTTGATGGCACCAAAGATTTTACCGGTTTCGCCAGCTTTAGCACCAATGGTAAGTTTAACACCTTCCAAACGTGCAGCAATAGCGTCAGCATCTTTGCGTATTTTATCTTGTTTAAATTGAGCCTGTTTCAGGTTTTCTGCTAATACTTTACGTGCAGATTCTGTGGCTAATATGGCATAACCCTTAGGGATTAAGAAGTTACGGCCATAACCTGGTTTAACGTTTACTACATCGTCTTTATCACCCAGGTTTTTTACATCTTGTTTTAAAATAACTTCCATTTTGTAAGTCTCCTGTTTATTTTAGTGAATCGGTAACGTAAGGTAACAAACCAATGTGGCGGGCACGTTTAACAGCCTGGGCCACTTTACGCTGAAATTTTAACGATGTACCGGTTAAACGGCGTGGTAATACTTTACCCTGGTCGTTAATAAACTTTAATAAAAAGTTAGCGTCTTTGTAATCGATATACTTAATACCATTCTTTTTGAAACGGCAGTATTTTTTACGGTTATCCTCCACTTTTGGAGCGGTAACGTATTTAATTTGGTCGTTTGCCATTATTTACTTTCCTCCACTTTAGCTACTGGTTTCTTGTTAAAGGCACCGCTACGTTTTTTGTCGTTGTAAGCAACGGCGTGTTTGTCTAAAGCGATTGTAAGGAAACGCAATACACGCTCATCGCGCCTTAACTCAACTTCCAATTTGTTAATTACTTCACCTGGAGCTTTGAATTCGGTTAAGTGATAGTACCCTGTAGTCTTTTTTTGAATAGGGTACGCAAGTTTTCTCAAACCCCAATTATCCTCCTGGACAATTTCGGCTCCGTTGTCAGTTAAAACTTTGCTGTATTTGGCAATTGCCTCAGCAGCTGTTTCGGTAGACAACAACGGGGTTAGAACGATCACGATTTCGTACTGTTGCATTGTTATACTTTGATTTTTAATTAAATACCCGCTAATACGGGGCTGCAAATGTAGCGAGAAATATTTTATAAACCAAGCCGATTATTCTGTATTTTAAGGGCATTATAATACACTGATAAATATCTGTAATGAAAAAACTTTTACTTGCATTGCTAATTACCGCAGGCTTTAACGTTGCTAACGCCCAAACAAACATAGGCCCGGCAGAAAGCAAACTTACAAACGCGCTGTGCGATTGCATTACCAAGCTCGACCAAACAAAACTTACAACCGCCGCCGAAGCCAAAAAGGCATTTGTAGATTGCTTTAGCAAACAGGTAGATCTTTTCCCCGATGTAGCTGCCGAGCGGGGTGTAGAAATGACGGATGCTGAAGCGATGAATAAAATAGGAACTGATATTGGTACCAACCTGATGAAGCAAAAATGCGAAGGTTTTATGCCACTGGCCATGAAAATGGCCAGCAAAGGCGAGGGGACGGAAGGCGTCGAAAGCCAATCTGTTACCGGCACGTTTAAACGGATAGATAATAAAGGCTTTAACTATATTGTAATTAACAGCGGCGGGAGCGAGAAGTCTTTTATCTGGCTGAGGCAGTTCTCCGGCTCGGAAAAGTTTATGGGGGTAATCACTAAGCTAATAGGTAAAAAGCTTAAAATTACATCTACCGAAATTGAAGTTTACCTGCCGCAGGCAAAAGGCTATTATAAGGTAAAGGAAATTACCGCGATAGAATTTTTATAAAAACATATTGCAGTTAAACCCTGTCTTACATATACTATAAAACAACCCGTATGGAATTTACTGAAAGCATACTCCCCGAAACAACCAGCACTATGTTTTTGTACGATACTCTTACACAACCAACCGGCAGCAACGGCAACCCTTTAGAGGGCGACTGGGACGATGAAGAAGATGAAGACTTTGACGACCAACTGGAAACCGAGAACGACCTGCACGAAATTAGGGTGGATGACGACTTAGGCGAGCCCGACCCGGAAGAGGACGACCACCTGCCGGATGACGATCTGAATTGATCGGCAAAAGCCACAATATACTAAAATCAACTTCGGCTATTTTAGTTAGCAAATTGTTGTTACCTTTATACCTGTGGATAATTTTATTGTTTCGGCACGCAAATACCGCCCGGCTACTTTTGAAACGGTTGTTGGTCAGCAACATATAACCAATACGTTAAAAAACGCCATCAGGAACAACCAACTGGCGCAGGCATTTTTATTCTGCGGACCACGTGGTGTGGGCAAAACTACCTGTGCACGTATCCTGGCAAAAACCATTAACTGTACCAATTTACAGCCCAATGGCGAGGCCTGCAGCGAGTGCGACAGCTGCCGTGCTTTTCAGAATGGTAACTCTTTTAATGTACATGAGCTTGATGCGGCATCTAACAACTCGGTAGATGATATCCGCAGTTTAATAGAGCAGGTGCGCATACCGCCGCAGGCCGCCCGTTACAAGGTTTATATTATTGATGAGGTGCACATGCTCTCGCAGGCGGCGTTTAACGCGTTCCTGAAAACGCTGGAAGAACCACCTAACTACGCTATATTTATATTAGCCACAACGGAGAAGCACAAGATCCTGCCAACCATTCTTTCGCGATGCCAGATCTTTGATTTTAACCGCATCCGTGTGGAAGATATGGCCGGCCACCTGGCAGGTATCGCCCGAAAAGAAAATATCAGTTACGAGAACGATGGACTGCACATCATCGCCCAAAAGGCCGATGGCGGTTTAAGGGACGCGCTATCGATGTTCGATCAGATCGTAAGTTTCTCTGGCGGAAATGTTACCTATCGCTCGGTTATTGATAACCTTAATATATTAGATTACGATTACTACTTCAGCATAACCGATAAACTGCTGGGCGAGGATAACGCCAATACGCTGCTGCTTTTTGACGAGATTCTGTCTAAAGGCTTTGACGGTGCGCATTTTATATCGGGTTTATCAGAGCACTTCCGTAACCTGCTGGTAGGGAAGGATACGGCAACCATAAAACTGCTGGAAGTTAGCGAAACCATTAAGGCCCGTTACCTGCAGCAATCGCAGGCGGCATCTACATCGTTCCTGCTTTCGGCCATGAATATTGCCAACCAGTGCGATATCGCTTACAAGCAAAGTAAGAATCAGCGTTTACAGGTAGAACTGGCGCTGCTGAAGATGTGCCACCTGCTCTCGGTATTCAACCTGGCCACCGCGCCAATGCATCAGCAGGTAGCCGCTCCGCAAGGAGAGGTAAAAAAAAAACCTGATACCCCAGTAGAAAGCCCGCAAATACAACCGCAAAGGCAGGATGAAGTATCCGTTATGCGCGATACGCCCGGCGTTTATAACAGAACGCCGCCTTCGCAGCCTGCATCGCAGCCGGTTGCTTCGGCTACGCCACAGCTGGTAGCCGAAAAGCCTAAGATTGCTTTTACACCTAATTTGCATTCGGGTGTGTCCTCTATCAAAATCCCGAGTTTAAAGGATCTGGGTAAACAGGTTGAAGAAGCTTTGGCGGCAGAAGAAGACCCTTACTTACAAGGCGACGACCGACAACCTTTTACCATGGATGCTTTTCTGCAATTGTGGACAGACCATGGTGCCAAACTAAAAAAGGAAAACAAGCCGGCTACACTGTATAGTATTTTTACATCAGTTACGCCGCTGGTAATATCTCCTGAGCAATTTGAAGTAGTAGTAGCCAATAAAGTACAGGAAGCAGCCTTTAGGGATGAGCGCCCCAGCCTGCACAATTTTTTGCGCACCAGGTTAAAGAATTTTAGCATTGAAGTAAACTCCAGGGTGGAAGAATCTACCGTGGTAAGAAAGCCATACACATCTTTAGAGAAATTTCAGCATATGGCAGCAAAAAACCCTAAACTGATAGATCTGAAAAACAGGTTTAACCTTGATTTTGATTAGCATAAGCGGTTATTTAACCACAAAGGAAAATAAGGTTTCGCAGAAGGAACAGAAATAAAAGAGGGATAGCTAAAAAAAACTATCCCTCTTTCGTTTTATAATTCCGCAGGTTCTTATTTGAAATCTGGCGGGGTGTCGTTTTTGGGATAACCCTCTTCATCAAGGTCATCGCGGTCGTCTTCAGGGGTATGGGATAAGATCTCGTCTATTGGGTCAAGCTCTACAATTTTGCCGCTATCTATATGCATGCCTAAGTTACCGGCATCGGTTTCTATAGACCGTTCGGCATCGTATTCGCCTTTGGTATCATAAGGGTTGGCTTCGTCGTAAGTAGAACTAAAATCATCGCCATTTTTAACAGCTGTATCGTAAGGGTCGGGGTGGTCGTAATCCGGGTCGTCACCTTTTACATCATATTCAAAGCTGCCCTCTTCCTCGTTAAAGTTAAGGTCGTCGCTATCTACGGTATCTTCCGCGTTGTTATCTAAATCATCTGCCCTGTAGTCCGGGTCAATTTTTGAGTCGGTATTTTCGTTATCGGGTATCATAGGTTGTAGTTTTATATATTAATTATACTCACTAAAACCCTGCCAAAATAACGCCGCTGATAATATAATTGCAGGTGTTTAGTAATGTATTTGTTTACGATATGAGGTTACGCCGCCCAGTGCAAACTTAAGGGTAACGCTATATTGGATTAAAGCGTCCTTGCTTTTACCGGCATCAAAACCATCCATATTATCGTTAAAATCGCGGTTGTACTGCATGCCCAGGTCAACTTTAAACGATGGCTGGTTGTACTGGTTAAAAAACTTTAATTCGTAACCTAAGCGGGCTGGTAAAAATATCTCGTTGCTTTTATCAAGGCCGCCGGTGTAAAAGCCCTCAATTACACCCGATGTGCGGTTTATATCGCGTATATCGTTAATAAGATAACCTAAGCCTGTTGACAGATAAAAGTTTTTAAACGCGTTCATGATGGGGCTGCTTGAGTAATCAATAAATTCACCTGCCTGCAGTTGCACCCTGAAAACAAACGCAGTATAGTTATTTTTAAAATACCTGCCCGATTTTGAATAAACATCGCCGCCCTCTAATTTGCCGGCCTGCCCTTCAATAATATAATTAAGAAACGGGGTTTGGTTATAGTTGAAATTTACAGTAAACGAAGGGGTAGTTTTAACAGTTTCTGCATCGCCGTATACCTTGTTGAGGTTTACACCAAAGCCCATATCGTACTGGGCGTAATCGTAACCTATTTGCGCTTTGGATAATAAGGTAACTGAGGTTAACAGTAAGGTAAAAAGTGTTGTTTTAAAAAGCAACTTTATCATAATATAACTGCAATGCTACAGGAAAAATAGCTAATGATTAAATTTTTATAAAAATAGCATCAATGTTTTAAAAAGCAATACCGCCTTAAAATTAAATACCGCTGTTAAAATACACTAATTATTTAATACATAAACCAAGTTTTGTATCAAAGGTTAATTATATACTGCATGTTAAGATGTACTGCCCACAGTTTTTTTAAATTATGTTGCCTGCACGAAAACTTGCAAATGAAATTTTATGTAAGTTTGAAACCATTAAAACATAAAATAAGATAAAATCAGGTATGTCAAAAATTAAAGTAGAAAACCCGGTAGTAGAGCTGGATGGTGATGAAATGACACGCATCATCTGGAAGTTTATTAAAGATAAATTAATTGTTCCTTACCTCGACCTGGATATAAAATATTATGACCTTGGTATTGAGTATCGTGATGAAACTGATGACCAGGTAACCATTGATGCAGCCAATGCTATTAAACAATATGGTGTAGGTATTAAATGTGCCACTATTACACCTGATGAAGAGCGTGTAAAAGAGTTTGGCCTTAAGCAAATGTGGCGCTCACCAAACGGAACCATCCGTAATATATTAGATGGTACCGTTTTCCGCGAGCCTATTGTTATGGCTAACGTACCCCGCTTAGTACCAAACTGGACAGCCCCTATCTGCATTGGCCGCCACGCTTTTGGCGACCAATACCGCGCTACCGACTTTTTAACAAAAGGTAAAGGCAAGCTTACCGTTAAATTTACACCAGAGGATGGCAGCCCTGAGCAGTCTTTTGAGGTGTTTAACTTTAAAGGCGATGGCGTTGCTTTAACCATGTACAACACCGATGAATCTATCATAGGCTTTGCACACGCTTGCTTTAACCAGGCGCTGATGAAAGGCTGGCCGTTATATCTGTCTACAAAAAACACCATCCTTAAAAAATATGATGGCCGTTTTAAAGATATTTTTGAAGAGATTTACCAGGCAGATTACAAAGCTAAGTTTACCGAAGCCGGTATTACTTACGAGCACCGCCTGATTGACGACATGGTTGCATCGGCCCTTAAATGGAATGGTAACTTTGTTTGGGCTTGTAAAAACTACGATGGCGACGTACAGTCTGACACCGTAGCACAAGGTTTTGGTTCATTAGGTTTAATGACATCAACGCTGGTTACACCAGATGGTACCGTTATGGAAGCTGAGGCAGCACACGGTACAGTAACCCGCCACTACCGCGAGCACCAGGCCGGCCGCCCAACTTCTACCAACCCAATTGCATCTATTTTTGCATGGACCCGTGGCTTAGAGTTCCGTGGTATCCTTGATGGTAACCAGGAACTAATTGATTTCTGCAAGGCTTTAGAGCAGGTTTGTATTGAAACCGTAGAAAGCGGCAAAATGACCAAGGATTTGGCTATCACCATAAAACCAAAGGTAGAACACGGTACCGATTACCTGTACACCGAAGAGTTCTTAGAAGCTATTGACGAAAACTTAAAAGTTAAACTGGGTAAGTAATTATATCTGTTTGGACATCATATTAAGCCCATTTGCCCGTAGCGGCAGATGGGCTTTTTTAATTTAAGGTAGGTGGTTCTTTTTGTAATATTTCACAAAAACGTTATTCTATGCTTTCCTCAAAATATTTAACTTAGCCCGCAAAACACATTACCATGTCAGCATTATATCCGCTAAAATTCAAAACCATCTATAAAGATAAAATTTGGGGTGGCCACAAAATAGAAACTTACCTGCATAAAGATATTGGCGACCTGCCAAACTGCGGCGAAACCTGGGAGATCTCGGGCGTAAAGTCTGACGTATCGGTAGTTGATAGCGGCGAGCTAAAAGATCAATCGCTGGCCGACCTGCTTGTAGCGTATAAAGGCGAGCTGGTAGGCGAGAAGGTGTACGCGCACTTTGGTAACATCTTCCCGCTGCTGATAAAATTTATTGATGCTAACGACGACCTGAGCGTTCAGGTGCACCCGAATGATAAACTGGCCAAAGAGCGCCACAACTCCTTCGGCAAAACTGAGATGTGGTATGTAATTGAAGCTGACCCGGGTTCTACCCTTATAACAGGCTTTAATAAAGAAATGACCGAGCAGGAATATGTAGAAGCTTTAAACAGCGGCCACATTATGGATATCCTGAATAAGGAGGATGTAACCGCTGGCGATGTTTACTTTTTACCTGCAGGCCGTGTGCATACCATTGGTAAAGGCTTGCTGATTGCCGAGATTCAGCAAACATCAGATATCACCTACCGCATCTACGATTTTGACCGTGTGGATGATAAAGGCAACAAACGCGAACTGCATACCCAGGAAGCCCTTGCCGCTATTGATTACAAACACTACCCGGAATACAAAACCCTGTACGCCCCGGTAAAAGATGAAACCGTGCACGTAGTAACCTGTCCGTATTTCACCACCAATATTTTAGATTTCACTCACGGTACCGAAAAAGATTATTCTAACCTCGATTCTTTTGTGATACACGTTTGCGTAGAGGGTGAGTACACTATTACTTACAACGATTTGGCATACCCGGTAAAAATGGGCGAGTGCATCCTGCTGCCAAAAACAATTAACCATGTAGAATTGAAAACTACATCGGGCTTTAAAATATTGGAAAGCTATATTGAGTAATCAGAAGAGATCTTAAACTCAGGAGCGGCAGGTTTAAAAATCTGCCGCTTTTTTGTGTAATCACATCCGAAATCTTGTTTATAAAACCGGGCTGTGAACTTTTCTTAATAAGCAGAATGTATCTTCATCCCCCGCACACACCATACCTCAATTGGTCTCAATTAATATTCTTCAACCCGGGAGTAGGCTGATAGGTGTTGATGATACCCGCCATAGACAGCTCATCAATTGGCTTTAAAATGTAATCGATAATTGCAGGATTATTTTTGGCCCGGCTGATATCGTTCAGGTCTATTGATGAACTTATAGCATAAAGTGCGATATTTTTGCCCAGGTGTGACTTTATTTCCTCAAAATTCTGGGTAAATTCCCATCCATCCATTATGGGCATGTTAATATCTACAAAAATAATATCGGGCAGTTTGCCGGCAAAGGCAGGGTTTTTAAGGTAATCTATAGCCTCGCTGCCGTTGCTAAAGTCGAGTATTTCGGCAAATATGCCTTTAAGTTGCATGAATTTTTTAAAGCCGTAGGTAAAAATCTTATCATCATCAATTATACAGGCTGTCACTAATTTTCCTTCCGCAAGCATTTATTAGGGTAATTTATACCAGCCTTACAGTAAATTTTGTGCCAATATTTACTGTGCTGTCTACTTCTATAGATCCGCCGAGGGCTTCAACCTGGTTGCGGGTAATAAAAAGACCTATGCCCTTAGCATCTTTATTTTGATGGAAGGTGCGGTACATGCCAAAAAGCTGGTCGCCGTAACGTTTCAGGTCTATACCTATACCGTTATCTTCAAACACCAGGTAAACGTTGCTGCCATCCATATAGCTATAGCAATTAATAACAGGCTCCCTGTCGGGGTGTTTATATTTTAAAGCATTGGTGAGCAGATTCTGAAAAATGCTCTCCATATACGCGGGGATGTAGCTTATCTGCGGTGCTTTGCTGAAATCTAAATTTATCTGCGCATGGGTAGCCTCAATATTGGCCCTTAATGCCGATGCCACATTGTTAAATATACTTAGCAGGTCAACCGCTTTACGTTCGCGGGTAATTTCTGTTTGGATCTTTACGATTTCGTCCAGGTGCCCCATGGTAGCTGTAAGGCTATCGCTGATGGTTTTTATGTGCGAAAATATTTCGGTTTTATCATCCTCATCGGTGGTATCCTCATAAAGGTTTACCATAAACTTAAGGTTGCCCGCATGCGAGCGCAGGTTATGCGATACAATGTAAGCGAAGTTTTGCAGGCGCTTATTCTTATCATCCAGCAGGTTGATGGACGACTGCATGCTCAGCCCGCTTTTTTTAATGATATCTATATCTTGAAAGATCCCGCGGATAGTGATACACCTGCCCAGGTCATCAACCACGGGGATGCCCTTGGCGCGCACCCAAATCACATGGTTTTTTGCCGTGCGGAAAAGCACCTCCAAGTCGTATGGTTTACAGTATACAACAGCATCGTTTACGGCCTTGCTTATTACGGGGCGGTATTGGGGTTCTATAAAACAAATTGCATCCTCTACACTGAGTTTTATATCGCCGTATAGTTCAAAAATGTTATAGATCTCGCGCGACATGGTAAGGTCCATGCTGGCAACGTCAATCTCAAAGCCGCCTATGCGCGCAATACGGCCGGTTTCTTCATTCAAAAAATCGTTTTTGGAAGCTTTCACTTCTGCGAGTTTAAAGTTGTTAATGCTGTTTATAACCCCATAAATAAACTGCCCCTCCTCGCTATCGTGTTTTAAGGCCGAACTCTCAAACCATTGGTACCCCCGATTTTTTGTAAGCAGCCTGATGTGTGCAACAGGTGCCTGCCCGGGGCCGGTATAGTGTGTGGCCTTTAAAAATGTTTGTTTATCCTGGTAGTAAAGTAAATTCTCAAAAAAGTTATTATAAGAGCACTCTGTTTCGCCGGGCTGGTAACCAAGTATATTGTAAAACCCGTCAGACCATTTTGCCTGTCTTGTTTCGGTATTATACTCCCATATGCCGGTGTTAATGTTATTGATCAAACGCACAAGATGAGCAGTGCTTTCACCAGAAAAATTGTGCCCTACAGAAAAACTCATCTCTTACGCTTACCTTGTTAATTAATCTTTAATATTTATTATGCACTACCTATTAATAAACATGCCAAAAACGGCCCTGGTGTAATTATTACAACTACCTGTTGTGCTAATTACACGTTTATTAATGGATTATACTTTTAAAGAAATAGATTATTAATTTTTACGAAAGTATCGATTTAAACTGGTTTTACTTATCTAATTATTAATCATTTAGCATAAATAATTAACACTTTAAAAGTACGTAAGAAGCTTATACGGGAATTTTGCGCCAGGGTTATACTTATTATTTAATTGCAGAAACAGGAGCGACAGGCGTTGATTGATTGGTAATGAAGGGCTTATAAACAGTTTTTTTGTTTAATATTAATAACGACTGGTGCGGTTAAGTGTTATATATAAATACTACCATTAAACCAATTACAGCAATTATTAAAGTTTGCTATATTTACCTGCACCAATTATCATCAATGAAAAAACATCTCTTAAAACTTATTGCAGCTGTTTTATTTACAACGGCTTTAAACACAACTGTAAACGCGCAAAAGGCACCTGCCGGCAAACAGTGGCCGGTTGCCAAAGCCAACGCCTGGTATGCGCAGTATAAATGGATGAGCGGGGCTGGTTTTATCCCCAGCAACGCAATTAACCAGTTGGAAATGTGGCAGGCCGACAGTTTTGACCCGGCAACGCTGGATAAGGAGCTGGGTTACGCCGAAGGCATTGGCTTTAATACTATGCGGGTGTTCTTGTATAGCCTGGCCTGGAAACAGGACAAACCCGGTTTTAAAAAACGCGTTGATAAATACCTTGCCATTGCCGATAAGCACCACATTAAAACCATGTTTGTGTTTTTTGACGATTGCTGGAACGCTACCGCCAAAATTGGTACGCAACCCTCGCCAAAAATGGGTATCCATAACTCCGGCTGGCTGCAGGACCCTGGTAACAGGCTACACGATGCCGGTATTTACCCGGAACTGGAAGCGTATGTAAAAGATGTAATGACCACCTTTAAGCACGATAAGCGCATTCTGCTGTGGGATTTATATAACGAGCCAGGTAACTCCGGCAAAAAGGAAGCATCAATGGGCCTGCTTAAAAAAGTATTTAGCTGGGCAAGGGCGGTTAATCCCGATCAGCCCATCTCCGCAGGTTTATGGGACTGGAGCTTTGAGAAACTGAACACCTACCAGGCCCTCAACTCGGATATTATTACTTACCATGATTATACCGACGAGAAATCGCATCTCAAAACCATTCAGTTTTTAAAAACCCACGCCAGGCCCTTAATTTGTACTGAATATATGGCCCGCACCCGCGGCAGCAAGTTTGCCAACGTAATGCCTATGCTAAAGGCCGAAAACGTAGGCGCGCTTAACTGGGGCTTTGTAATGGGTAAAACCAACACCATTTACGCATGGGATAATCCTATACCGGATGGCAGCGAACCGAGGGAATGGTTCCATGATATTTTCAGACAGAATGGTACACCCTACATACAGGAAGAAGTTGACCTAATAAAAAAACTGAACGGGAAATAATACATCGATATAACGTCTATAAAAAGCCCTCTTTCAAAATGATTGAAAGAGGGCTTTTGCTTTTATTTGTTTACAGTCGGCTTTCCTAACCCCTAACTAACCAATCTTTAAACAATTAAATATTCCACCAATAGGTCCACTTTACGGTAAGCTGCCTGTTCTTTACTGTAAACGGCGAAGGGATGGAGTTATCGCCATACACCACAAAGAAATCTGATGCAGGGCGATAGCGCCATTGCAGGCGTGTATTAATATTCATGTTTTTCAGCTGTTCGTTATACTGCACATAGGTGGTAAAATACAGCGAGTTGGTGAAGGTAACATCTGCCCGCGGGCCTATTAGCCAGAATTTGTTGCGGCCATACGGCGCGGCAAGGTGCAAGTCATTATATGAGGCCGTAACATTAAGATTTACATAAGGTTGAAAGCGGTAACCTATCTGCCCGCTCAAGCTCAGTTTGGTACCGTCGTAATAGTAGCCTCCGTAAGATACATCAAACAAGTAAGTAAATACGCTTTGCGGTTTGGAAGCGTATTGCACATCGCCGGTGTTCCAGTGGTTCTCGAAGCCAACGGGCAGTGCGCCTTTACCGGTATTGGTTGGGTCGAACGGGCGAAGCAGCTTTACATAGGTATCCAGCCCCGAAAACGACAGGGTGCTTTTATTACGGAAGGTGATGATATAGCTCAGGATGCTTTCGTTATCGGTACGTTTAAAATTCTCGTTAAAGAAGTAATTAGATGAGAACTGCAAGCCGTGGATAAGGATAGCCCCGCCTTTTGGGAAAAAGTTATGCAATATCAGCGGACTAAACTTGTTATATCCGTTGCGCGGTACATAGCCAACTTCAGCGTTGTAATTACGGCCAACGTATTGCTGCTGCAGGTACAGTGTCCAGTACTTGCTGAGGTATTGCAGGTGGGCGGCCTGCACAAAGTCGTGCCCTTTTACGCCGGGGCTGAAGGATTTTAAGCCCAAAAACTTACCCGTCCACAAATTATTGGATGATGCCAGATTATATTCTAAACCTACATTGCGGTTATATGCACTTGCGGTGCTGCCCGGGTTTGGCGCGCTGCCGGTGCCATCCTTATTGATGAACATAATACCGATGTTTGATCTGGAGAATACCCGCCTTTGCAGCGTAAGCACCCCAAAGTTTTGCGCCGGCAGGTTACCCGCGCCTGATTGCCCCGTTTGTACATCCATTAAACCTACGCGCCAATCCTTGTCCAGTTTGCCGGTAAGCCGCGTGCCAAAACGAATAGGCGCATTAAGCCCTATCCTGCGCGAAAAGAACGGGCGGATATCAGCGTAGCCGAAGTTAGAGAACAGGTCGCCGTTCTCTAAAAAGAACTGCCGTTTTTCGGGGAAGAACAGTTCGTAACGGTTAAGGTTTATTACCTGTTGATCTACATCCACCTGCGAAAAATCGGGGTTAACGGTTAAGTCGAGGTTGAGTGATGAGGTGAGGCCTATCTTCACATCGCCGCCTATATCTTTGCGCCATTCGGTGGGTTTGTTGTGCTCAAAATCTTTAATAACACCCCCAAGTGCATACGGAATAACCGAGATATTACTACTGGCAACCGGCGGTTCTTCGTCCCAAACCAAAGTACCTGTATAAGCCAGCGATGCCGTTGGAAACTGCCTGGGCACCGGTGCCCAGCTGGATTTTTCGGTAGTCTTGAGGTCATTCCGGCTAAAGTTAATGCCCCACTCGCGGATGCCTTTTTTGTAGCGGATGCTTTTGAAGGGTATAGCCGCCTCGAATACATACCTATCGGGATAGTTCTTCACAACGGAGGTCCACTTATTATCCCAGCTAAGGTCTACCTTGCCGCCTTCGTACATGGTACCGTCCCATTGTGCGCCGGCTGCGTTGGCCCCAAAGCTAAAGCCATCGGTGCGGGCATCAAAGGGATCCATAAACAGCAGGAAGTTATCGTTCTTTACAAAGTTAAAGTCGCGCTTAAGCGATTCCACCATGTTTTGGCCGGGCAAACCGGCGTAGCAAATGGCCACCAGGTACAAGTTATCGTTGTCATAAGCCATACGTACCACGGTACGTAGTTTGGCAAAGCTTGTATCCATGGGGTTTACCATGTAAAAGTTGGTAGCCGAATCGGACCGGAGCCAATCGGCCTCATCAACCACGCCATCTATTTTTATGGGCGATAGTGCGCGTTTAATATGGTACTGGTAAGCAGCGTTCTTTTTTTGGGCGGAGGCGCTAAAGCCATATAGGCAAAAGCAAAGCAGCAGTAAGGTGAGTTTTCCTGTTGACAATGGATTGAGAGATGATAGTTTAAAATATTGCGGTTAGCGTAACAATATAGGTAAAAATATTATGGTGGGGTATTAGGAATAAAAATGTTACGGAGGGAGTGCGGCGGATAGCTAACCCATTGCTACTATTCGATACAATGGATTGCTTCCTGTCCTCCCATCTTTATCCTTACCTTTACTCTATGGAAATCAACCTGCAGCAGCTTTACGGCAATATCGATATCTACCTGTTCGACCAGTTACTGAAAGGCCGGTTTAACCATTGCAAAAAGGTGCTGGATGTTGGTTGCGGCGGCGGCAGAAATATTGTTCACTTCTTAAGGAACGGTTACGAAGTATTCGGCATCGACCCAAACGCGAACGCTATTGAAGCAGTAAAAGCATTATCTGCAGAACTTGCGCCTGCTAATCCATTAACAAATTTCAGTATCGCGGCTGCGGAAGATCTGCCTTTTGAGGATAACATGTTTGATCTGGCTATCTGCAGCGCCGTATTGCATTTTGCGGAAGACAGTAACCACTTTGATGCCATGCTGCGTTCGATATGGCGGGTGCTAAAACCCGGAGGTTTCTTGTTTGCACGGCTGGCATCTGATACAGGTATAGAAACCCTGGTAACACCATTAGGCAACAGCCGCTATCTGCTGCCGGATGGCTCGGAGCGTTTCCTGGTGAATGAGCAGATCCTGCTGGAATATACCCGCGAACTTGGCGGTGAACTTTTTGAACCCATCAAAACCACCAATGTACAGAACCTGCGATGCATGACCACCTGGTGTATGTAAAAGAAATAAGTTATTACACATCCTGCAATCCCGATAGATCACACTCCAGCCCCTCGCTCCATTTACCGGTTTTGGCGGCGGCATCGTAGGTGCTTTGCATAAATTTAAGCAGGGTTTCCTCTGGCTTATTGGCTTGCTGCACTACCTCGTACATCAGGAAGAACTCGCCCATTTCGGCGCTGTAAAATGCTTCGGGCGGGCTTACTTGCTGTTTGCCAAAATCATCCGGCGTAGGATAGCAATACGAGTAGAACGCGGGCTGCGGAAAGGAATCGCTGCCGGGCCAAAAACCACATGAACTTACCTCGTGCGAGTAGGCTTCCTGCATAACTTCTACCGGGATGTTTGGCGCACCACCCTGGTGCTTGGGGGCTGTACGGCCCGAGAAACGGGTAACCGCCAGATCGAACGCGCCCCAAAAGAAATGTACCGGGCTGCATTTGCCGGCAAACCCCGCCCTGAATTGTGTAAACACATTGTTTATACGCACCAGCGCCTGCCAGTAGTTGTGCATAGCCGCGGCATCGTAATGGCAGGGCGTATCGTTTTCGGCAAAGGGGATGGCTTCTTCCAGTTCGTTAGGTACAGCGTAAATATCTACCTGTACACCTGCGGCATGCAGGTTCTCCATCAACTGGGCATAAAAAGCAGCTATGGTTTTAGCCCCTAAAGCGAAAGACTGGTTATTCCCCGCGCTGGTGGTTATATTAACCTGGTGATTGATAAGATCCAGATCTATCTGAAAGATGCCACCCTCGTAAGGGATACTCCCGGTGGTTAATCCGGTTGGGCTGATATATAAGGTTACATGCCAGGAATGGTTAATCCAGGGTGTATTCTTAAGCCGCACCTTGCCAATCATCTGCGTCCACAGGTGTACGGTAGCAAGGGTAGCTTTAATGTAATGATAATCGAGTTTGGGCCAGGCTTGGGTAGTTGGATTGCTCATATGTAAATATACAAGTGATTGGGGGGAAAGTGTTTGTGATTTTTGTTATTTTTACATCCTGTTCATTAGGTAAATTTCACCGCTTGGCTTATGAACAGGATATCTCCTCACGCTACTCCACAAGCCTGCGCTTGTTTGTTCGGGATGACATTTAAGATGCAAAAAAAGCGACAGGCTCTCCAGCCCATCGCTTCTGAAAACTACAACACTTTTGTTATAATGACGTCGCGGGTAGATTCGAACTACCGTGCAAGGTTTTGCAGACCCTTACCTATCCTCTCGGCCACGCGACTCTATAATACTCCTGCCGCCTTTATTTATTAGGCTGCGGAGTTAACCGTAAATATGGTTTTACCTCTACAAACCCTTTAGGGAATTTGGCGGGGATATCTTCTGTTTTGATGGATGGCAGCACTACAACCTGCTCGCCGTCTTGCCAGTCGGCCGGGGTGGCTACGCTATGGTAGGCAGTTAATTGTAAGGAATCTATCACACGCAGTATCTCCTGGAAGTTGCGGCCTGTAGACGCAGGGTAGCTGATGATCAGCTTTATTTTTTTATCTGGGCCAATGATGAACAGCGAGCGCACAGTAGCAGTTAACGAAGCATTGGGATGGATCATGTCATACGCTTCGGAGATCTTGCGGTCCTCATCTCCGATGATAGGGAAGGTAACCTCAACGTTCTGCGTTTCGTTAATGTCGTTTATCCAGCCAATGTGCGATTCCGCGCTATCTGTACTCAATGCTATCACCTTTACATTGCGTTTTTCAAACTCATCTTTCAGAGATGCGGTTTTGCCCAGTTCGGTGGTGCAAACCGGTGTATAATCTGCCGGGTGAGAGAAGAGTACCCCCCAGCTATCGCCCAGGTATTCGTAAAAATCAATATCTCCTAATGATGTTTTTGCTTTAAAGTTTGGTGCTTCATCGCCAATTCGTAAGCTCATAATTTCAAGTTTTTTTAATTTGTTAAATATTTTATTACAGCCTTTTGCCTAAAGAATCATTTAAGTCCATCTCCTTTGGAGAGGGATTTAGGGTGAGGCCTACGTAGCAATAAAGCTATGCAATTGCAAACAGGGTATCAAAAAAATTATCCGTGGAAAGTGTTTAAAGGAAGCGCCAAATGGTGCGGGAAAGATCGCTTAAATCAGCGTTCTGTTTCTTTTAATCAGCTTATCTGTCTCCGTTTGGCGAAGCAGGAATTAGCACCTTACACCATACTTAAAGCCGGTACAGGTTGCTAAGACATCATAGGGCCTTTCCCTCTGTCTTTCTGGATAAGTATTTTAAAGAACGATTATAAGCCAAAGGTAGATATTAAATCTATAATTCCTATAGTCTTTATATTTTATTTATTTATTGAATGTAATTTGCTGAAAATTAGATTGAAAAATTATACAGTTGACCCTTATTAAGAACACCACAAGTTCCATTGGAACGCTTGGTTGATAATTGCGGAACGGAACACTTACTACCGCTAAGTACCCCATCCCTGCAAAATTCCATCACCCAACTATCCATATTCATCAGTAAATATCCCCGCTCGTCGGGTTTTCATTTCTGCAACAGGTTCCGCTGTGTTGATTTGCGCTAATTAAAACGTAAACATCAAATGGAAACTATTCATCACATTAATATTGCTATCCATGTTTTGGCGGGCAGTATAGCGCTTATGGCCGGCATAGCTGCTTTGATAGCCAGGAAGGGTGCATTTTGGCACATCCGGTCCGGTAGGTATTTTACAAAGGCTGTGGTTATTGTAATTGTTACCGCGCTGTTTGGCGTATTTGTATTTAAGCGCAATAACTTTTTGCTGGTGATAACCCTGCTGAGCGCCTACAATTGCTACAGCGGGTTGCGCGCTCTCAAACTACGCGGACAAAAACCCAGGTATTACGATTACCTGGCCCCCATGCTGGTAATGGGCGCGGCCTGTTACTACCTTTATTATATCAACTCCATTGGTATGTACTGGGATATAACTGTTACCTTTTCTACTATAGGCGCCCTGTTTGTGATGACGGTGTACGATCTTTCGAAGGTTTTCCTCTCCGTCGGCTTCCTTAAAAAGGCCGTGATGTATGAGCATGTTTACAAAATGGTGAGCGCTTTTATTGCTCTGGCGTCGGCATTTAGCGGTACGGTTTTCCCGCAGTATAAACCTTACAGCCAGGTTTTGCCATCTGTTTTTGGTTTCGCGTACATTTTTGTTATCTTCATTAGGTTGGCTAATCAATCACCGGCCAGTAAAACGCTCAGCTATCAGTAACAATAATGCACGCGGCTTTAAAAACATTACTTATTTGTATACTCATCGGCCTGTCGTTTGGCACGTACCTGTATTTTACTTACGATCACCGGCCGGTGCGTATTGCTATCTCGCTCATCTCCAGCGTAAGCATAGGCTCTTTAATGATGCTGGCCATTTACCAGCGGCATTACTTTACTGGGCTGGCTGGCTACCAGGGTATTAAGGTGCTCGTCATGATTGTGCTACTGGTATTGGCAGCACTGCTGGGTTCCGAACTTACCTTTTGGCTGCAAACTTTTATTACCCATGCCGCCTATGTACCCTTTACGGGCGGCGGCGTTTATGTATTGAATATTTTGGTGGCGCTGGTGGCGGGCATCCCCATGTATGTGAGCGAGGAGTGGAAAAATACACTCAACAGCCGCATCCTTAACCAGCAGTACCGCCTGCTGCAGATGGAACAGCAGAACACGCTATTTGAGCTGGAATTGCTGCGCGCCAAGATCAACCCGCATTTTTTGTATAATGTGCATAACACCATTGCGGGCCTTATCCCGGCAGATCCCGAAAAGGCTGAGGGAATGGTATTGCTGCTCTCTAAATTCTTTCGGTTCACGCTGAATAAAAACAGTGCTACTTTCCATACCGTGGCCGATGAACTGGATATTATAACCACCTATCTGCAAATGCAGCAGATTCGTTTTGATAAACGGATGCGCTACACCATAAATGCGGCGCCCGAAACCCTGAATTTGCATATGCCATCATTTATATTGCAGCCGCTTGTAGAGAACGCCGTAAAGCATGGTATAGAAATCAGCGCGGCAAACGGCTTTGTAGATATAAGTATTGCTTTGCAAAATAACAGGATAGTGATTACAATTGCCGATTCTGGCCCCGCGTTTCCGGATGCGCCGGGCAGCGGGATGGGCCTGCAAATAGTAATGAACAAACTAAAGCTGCTTTATACAGACAATTATACCTTTGAGTTGAACAATAACCCGGTAAAATATGCAGGCATCAGCCTACCCAAAAGAGATTAGTACACTGTTGGTTGATGATGAGGACATCGCCCTGCAGCGCCTCGGGAAGGCACTGTCGGCTTACCCGGCTATCCGCATTATTGCGGAAGCGAAGAATGGCCGGTCGGCAGTGGAACTGATCAACACCCTGCAGCCGGAACTTATTTTCCTGGATATCCAGATGCCGGGCTTTAATGGTTTTGAGGTGTTGAACCAACTGGTGTATACGCCCATCATCGTTTTTGTGACCGCTTATGAAGAATACGCCATTAAAGCTTTCGAAAAAAACTCGCTGGATTACCTGCTGAAACCCGTGGAAACCACCCGGCTGGCCATCACTATAAAACGTATTTTAGACAAGGGTACAACCGCTAATGATGCCCTGCAAAAGATACAGCAACTGATACAGGATACCCGCGCGCCCCAAGAAAAGATCAGCACCATCCCCGTAAAACTGGGCAGTAAAATAACGCTAGTGCATGTAACCGATGTTGTGTTTTTTGAAGCAAAGGATAAGTATGTGTATATTAATACTAACGCTGGCGATGAACAACTGATAGAGTACCCGCTCAGCTATTTGCAGGAGCGCCTGCCTGCAGCGTTCATCCGGGTACACAGGGGCTTTATCATTAATAAATTAAAGATAAAAGAGATCCACAAATACTTTAAAGGCACGTACGTAATTGTAATGGATGATGCCAAGAATACCCGCATTAAAACTGCGTATTCGTACAGCGAAGCGATAAAGACAAAGCTGTTGCTGCCTTAAATAAAATAAAATAAATGAAAGCTTTAGAAAATAACTGGAAAAGTAAATCGCTTGAGAATTTAGAGAAAATAAAACTGGAAAAGACTGACAGTACAAATCTTGTAAACCGTACAATCGCGCTTTGGAAACTGCCATTGAATGAGTTTACAGTGGAGGATCTGCGGATAATGATAGGCCAGCAGATGGGGCTTACTTATTTAATTCCACTGGCATTAGAAATATTGAAGGGCGACCCATTTGCCGAAGGTGATTTTTACGAGGGCGACCTTCTTCAGAACGTTCTAAATATAAATGTCGTTTACTGGAATAGTAATAAAGAGCATAAGATCCAATTAAACAATATATTAGCTGTTAATCATGAGGGGGTTACAGAGCGCAGTATCAATACATCTATTTTTGTTAAGTACTACGAAGGAAGTTTGTAAAAATTTGTAGTTTTGCAGCCGTTGCAGGCAAGCCGCGGCCTCAAAATTCTCCTATGGTGTAATGGTAGCACTTCTGATTCTGGTTCAGACAATCGTGGTTCGAGTCCATGTGGGAGAACATCAATTTTATCTGCCGGTTTATTCAGGCTTAATAGCTTAATACAAAACCCTCTTTACATTTCGTAGAGAGGGTTTTTGTTTAAGCGCTAATCTCCAGCTTATAACCTTTACCGCGTACAACAACAATGTTGATCTTTGGATCAAGTTCCAGTTTTTTCCGGAGTTTTGATATAAACATATCTAAACTACGGCCTACAATAACACCTTCATCTTCCCATATCTCTTTCTGCAGCCTGCTTCTCTCAATAATTTCGTTAGGAGACAGCGCGAAGATGTGCAGTACACGGGTTTCAGTGCTTGTTAAATCTATTGTTTTTCCGTTTATGATGAGCTTGCGATCCTTCGCGTCAAACAAAACGGAACCCAAAGTAATTATGCTCGTAGCCTGACTATCTTCAGGTAAGGCTCTACGCGATTTAACAGATCTCAAAAAAAGAAAACCAACAAATGCTAAAAAGGGCAGGCCGCCCAAAAGGTATCCGTTCTTCGCTGTGCTTAAGCCCTGGGGTTTAAATTTAACATTTATCAGATAACATGCTTTGGGCTGCTTTCTTCCTTTGCATGATACAATATCATCTTTTTTATTTTTGGATACGGCGTACCCATAGGCTACATCAGAGTTGCCGCAGTTTAGCACATTAACAACATAATCACTTGTGAGCGGGTCTTGCGCGAATAAACGCCTGGTGGTATTCACCAGCAATTCTGACTGAAAAGTAAGCTCTTTTTCAAACCCAATCTGGTATTCATTTTCTGCGATCTTTTTTACCGGGAGCACTCTTGATGTACTATCGCCCGACTGTAAGAGCAGTTCGTGCCCTACCCTGCGGAGCAAAACCTCCCGCCTGGCAATAGCAAAGTCGTCGTCACTGCTATTTATAGTGAACGCCACGCAGATTACCGAGGTAAAAACGAGGAGTATCAATCCGAACAGGAACTTGCCTTTCCCGGACAGGAGATTTCGACTATCAATCATAGTGTCAATATTTTATTTACAAAGTTTACATTTTTATTTACAATCCAAATTCCCTGCAACGAAATATATCAAAGTAATTTTGCTGAACTAAATTGGAAAGGACATAAAAAATAAGAGTATGTCTATGCCGATCTTATTTATCAAGAGAATCTTTATGTTATTTAATAAACCCAAAAAAGTATGAAAAATGTAATTTATGCGCTGATCTTGCCACTGGTTGTGGTGAGCGGACTGGTATTTGCTAATCGTGCAATCAAAAATGAAACTTCTCACAAGCCATCCCTAAAGCCGGTTTCTGTTGCCGACAAGATGGCCCACCGTGACGATTTGAAAAAATGGGAGGCTTCTCCTGATGGTATAAGGTACAAAAAATGGGAGGCATCTCCCGAAGGTATAAAAGCGCATGCCAGTGCTGATAAAATAAGGAAGCACATTATAGCTTTTACCAATATGGAGGGGGTTATAACCTCTCTTTCCCGTCCGTCGGGATCATTATGCGGCTTCGGAGTGATGGTAAGGATTAACGGCGATGAATACATTGTTAATTTTTGGCCGGAGAGGTCTGACAAGGATTTTACGAAGTTTAACAATGATCTTCGGCAGTTAAATAGCTTGAAAGTTAACGACAAAATAATTATAAGAAGCCATAGCGCAGGTTATTCGGGTAAGTCTCCCTATTTAATCTTATCGGGCGACTATATAGAGCGCGACAATAAAATAGTTTTTAAACGTGAGGTTCGCAAAGGTGGTTGCTGAGGGTACCTGCTTCACGATGCGACACATACACACAGTTTGTTGTTGATGGCGGTCGGGGGTAGTAAGGTGCTGCGTACAAAAGTAAAAGCCGTAAGTTGAACGTATGTTTGGCTTATGGTTTTTACTTTAGAAAATCTTTGCACACTTGGTTGATCTTCTATAATTTTAATATTATGAGAAAGCTTATCTATAGTATTAATATTAGTTTGGATGGGTGCTGCGATCACACCAAATTCAGCGGCGGGGATGATATTCAGGATTATTTCCGGGAACTGCTGGAAGGTGTTGATCTGGTTATTTACGGGCGGAAAACTTATGAACTAATGGTGCCTTTTTGGCCTCAAATTGCTCTAAATCAATCAATGAATGCCGCTGCAAATGCTTTTGCCAAAACTTTTGCCGGTATTGAGCGCTTAATGGTTTCCCGAACTACAAACCTGGTGGATGACAAGCATACAACTATTATTCACGAAAACCTTAAAGAAGAGATCCTGAAGCTGAAGCAACAGCCTGGCAAAGCCATCTCCACCGGCGGCGTGGAACTGCCGGGCCGGTTGATAGAGCTGGGTTTGGTAGATGAATTTCACATGGTTGTACACCCCGTTATAGTTGGCGAAGGCCGGCGCTTGTTTACGGAAATGCGCTTGCCACAAAATTTGGGCCTGAAACTGGTGTCGTCAAAAACGCTTATTACCGGCTGCATAGCATTACGATACAATAAAATTTAATAACACACGCGGCTGATAAGTTTCACTTTTTATTAGATCTTAAATTCCCTTAAACCGATTTCTTTATCCCGGACTGGTGTATATTTGGGTGTTGTCCAACAATCGTGAACCTTGAGCTAAACATCTTATGAATAAAACCTTTACCTTAATTTTAATCGTAGTCTTTACAATTGGATTAACCAGCGCCCTGGTTCATTATGTTAAAATGGATGGCTTTGCGTTCGCCTGGGCCTTAAACTTTCTGCTGATGTTATGCGTGCTTACGTTTACTGAAATATTAAAAGGCCGGTTTGCTTCATCCTATTATAATGATAATGGATGGGAGCGGAGAGGGGAAATATACGAGCGTATTGGAATAAATTACTTCAGAAAATTATTGGTTTTAATTGGCTGGGAAAAACTGAATAAAAAGGCTGCCCCGGTAGAAAAAAACACTGCAGCCCTGGTAAACTTACATTATCAAACAAAGAAAGCTGAATTAGGCCACGTAATTATCCTGGTTATTGTACTGGGATTTAATGTTTTTGTGGCGTTCAAATTTGGGGTTCTTAGATCTTTATGGCTACTGGCGTTAAATGTGTTACTAAACCTTTACCCCATTTTTCTGCAACGCTATAATCGCCCACGGATAGAGAGAGCTATAAATTTGAGTAAACGGAGATAAGTCGTCTTCATTTATATCCCATTGGCTGCTGTTAAAATGATGGGCTTGCCGGCTGTTACCAGTATGGTATGTTCGTGCTGGGCTACAAAACCGCCTTTGCTGCCTGTAAAAGCCCATCCATCTGCCTCTGTTTGGATATATGCCGATTTGGTAGAAATAAATGTTTCAATAGCAACTACAGAATCTTTTCTAAAGCGCCTTTTATCAAACCGGTCGTAGTAATTCATTATCGCACTGGGGTCTTCATGCAAACTTCGCCCAACCCCGTGGCCGCCCAGGTCGCGGATAACCGTATACCCCGCTTTTTTAGCTTTGGTTTCCATAAGGTTCCCAATATCAGATATTTTTACGCCCCCGCTAATTTGCGAGATCGCATTCAGCAGTATTTCCTTTGAAGTATCTACCAGGTGCTGTACTCCCTGTATGTCTTCGCCAACAACAAACGAGCACCCATTGTCTGACCAAAAACTACCCAGCTCTGCCGATACATCAATGTTAATAATGTCCCCGTTTTTCAGGATAACCTTATCAGAAGGCACACCGTGGGCAAACTCTTTATTCACACTGATACAGCTATAACCGGGGAAGGCGTAGGTTTCAAACGGGGCAGACTTTGCACCTTGGGCTTCTAACATTTGCCTGCCGTATTCGTCTATCTCTTTGGTAGACATGCCTATCTGCGTATATGCCTGCATTTTTTGCAAAGTAAGCGCAACGGCTTCACTTACTCTTTGCATTCCCTGTAACTCCTCTTCCGTTTTTATAATCATAAATTAATCTAATCATTTTTTTGCAAAGCTATTGGTAGTTAAATTGTGCTCATAGTAAATATTAGACATCCTATTATTCCCCTACCATTAACATTTCCCGTAAATTTGCAGCATGCCAATAAATTATCTTAAAAAGATACAGTTAGGGGAGTTTACCGAGGATGGTTACAGGATCAGCCCTTCAAAGGAGCTTCAATCTGTTATTGAGGGGTTTTACGTGTTTAGCAGGAACCCAAAGGATAATACCCATCTTATTTTTAACGATGGGTATCCTGTGCTTGTATTCTTGCAAAACAACGAAGATACTTTAGAGGTAACAGGCGGAAACAATATATTCCCAATTAAAGCGGCATGGGCAAGTGCCGGCTCAGTTAAAAACGTGTATGTGAAATATAATAATGCTGGGCAGCAGGTTTTTATAGTCAGGTTTAAGCCGGGCGCTTTTTACCGGTTGTTTGGTTTAAACGCGCAATACTTTAGGGCTAACCCGGTTGCCCCATTTGAACATATCGCACATAATAATAACTTCAGCATCAAAGGGTTTTACGGCTGCAAATCTGTTGAAGAAAAGATAGCATTCGTAGGAATGTACGTTCAGCAATCTTTAACAACAATAGATACCCCTAAAATTCTTAATAAAACATTAGCTTATATCCATAAGATAAAAGGGAACAGCACCGTACGCAGTATAAGCACCGAGGCCGGCGTAAACTATAAATGGCTGGAGCGAAGTTTTTTAAAAAACATTGGCCTTTTGCCCAAAGAATACATTCAACTCCAGCGCTTTATCCATGCGTATCTCGAACTGGTTGAAAACAAGGATGTGGACTTGATGCGGATAGCTGTATCAAACGGGTACTACGACGCTAACCACTTTTTGAAAGATTTTAAAGCCTACACCGGGAAAACCCCATTAGAATACCTCAGGTTTCAATTATAGCCTGATTGCTATCAATTAAGTTCACCGGTATAGGTCTAATAAATTCATTCACCCTGGTGTTAAAAGGATTCTGTTTGGGTGTTTCTTTTGCGGATAGCTTCTTCCGTCCTCGGGATAAAGTTTTCTCTCACATTTAGTTCTGCCCTGGCCTGAACTTCTTCAATAAACGGCCGTAAGTTTTGGTTGTAATCCCCAAAAGCCAATTCAAAATCCCCGTTGTGTTTTTCCAGCGCATCGGCTAATGCAGCAGCCCCGGTAATAGATAACGAGGCACCCATTCCGGCAGCGGGCGAAGCGCAGTAGCCGGCATCGCCTATCAATGCTACCCTGCCTTTTGTCCACGCTGGCATTTTTATCTGGCAGAATTTATCAAAGTAAAAGTTATCAGCGTGTTGCAGTTCTTCCAGTAATTCGGCGGTTCGCCAGCTTTGTACGGCAAATTGGTCTAATATAATTTGTCTTTGCTTTGCAGTATCACGGTAATCATAAGGGATCTCACTTTCTGAAACAAAACAGAAGATAATGTCGGTTTTATTATTGTAGGCATTAAGCATAATGCCTTTGCCCGGCACGTTATATGCCTGCATTGTTTTTTGTTTAATTAATAGTTTGTTGGCAACGGTGATGGAAAAATAGGCTTCCAGAAAATGAGCATACTCTGCTTCGTGGCCAAACCAAAGCCTTCTTATACCCGAGTGCATGCCGTCGCAACCCAAAACCAGGTCGTATATACATTGCTTACCATCCTTAAACGTTACTTTGATATCGTCTTTTGTTTCTTCTAACGCTGTAATGCTGTTATTAAAAATAAACTCAACACCATTTTTGAGGTAGTTGAATAAGATGCCTATAAACTTATCCCGTTCAATTTCAATTTCGTCATCTGTGATATCCGCGCCGTCCTCTGTTATCCGTATCGATCCTTCTGTTACGTCGTCAGCGTTTTTAAATTCAATCAGTTCCACGTTCAGCCTGTTTGCTTTCAACTGCTCAAAAATCCCCATGCGTTTGGTAATGCCAACGGTATCTCCGCGAATGTCAACTGCCGCGCCGGCGGTACGGAGGGCGCCTGCCATTTCAACAACCGTTACCTTGTAACCTAATTTGTTCATCCAGTAAGCGGCGGAAAGCCCGGCTATACTTGCGCCCGAAATAACTACTTTTTTATCTTTAAATAATTCCATTTTATGCGTGTTTAATTAACAGTGCAAAGGAACATTGTACAATAAGGCTAAAAAATGTCTATACCAAGTAAGTATTGGATCAATCGAGGTTTTTGCTGCGGAATGCTAAGGCCGTTATACCTGTAACTTTGGTAAACAGGCGCGAAAAATATGGGTAATCATCGTAGCCCAGTAATGCGGCAATTTCTTTCACCGATTTATCGGAATGAAAAAGCAGGCGCTTTGCTTCTAAAATTATCCGCTGCTGAATATGATAGGAAACCGAATAACCAGTTACGTTTTTAACGCATTCGTTGAGGTAAGGAGTAGATAGGTTTAGTTTTTGGGCGTAATCTGCCGGGCGTTTGGCGGTTGTATAATGGCGTTCCAGTAATTCCCGGAAGGATCTGTACACGATCTCGAACCGTGAAAGTTTGTCGATTGGCTTAGCTACTGCTAAATATTGTGATATAGCTAAAGCGATCAGGGCGTTACAGCTGTCTTTTAGGAACGAATGGTGGAGCTTGTCGTTTTTTAGCGCAGCAAATTTGATAAAAAGAGTTACCGCATCAGATAGCATTGCAAATGTTTCCTGCTGCAACACTATGGGTTTGGCGGGTGTAATGCCCTCCAGTAATTTAAGATATTCGGGATTCAGGTTTTCATTGGTAACCGACCAGCAGCTAACCGTTACATCATCAGACGCGATGGTACGGTGTACTTGGTTAGGGTGGATGTAAATGACGGACTGAGGAATGATCATATACTTTTGAAAATCAATTTCAATAGAAACACTACCACTCTCCAGCAAAAAGAAGGAATGGCCATCGTGCCGGTGCGATTGTTTCCCATCTTCCGGGGCGTATGAAGTAATGTTTTCCGGGTTGAGCAGATCTTTAAGAGAAACCCTTTCAATAGAAATGCCTGCGCCAAAACTATCGGCCATGGTATTTACAGGAATAAATCCGTTCTTTTTGCGCATTGTTTGTGATTCAGCATCCAAAGATAACTTTAATAAAAATCCACAATGCTCTTTTCGTTTCACTTAATTTTATATCTTTAAACTGTTTTTTCGATCCCTTAATTACTATAGATGACCACAAATGCACACGGGGCACCAGGTTCGCCTTCGGAAGTACCAATACTGCCCAACGAGACGGAACGTATTGCGGCTTTGCATTCCTACCATATTTTAGATACTGCCGAAGAAAAGGACTTCGACGATCTTACCGAACTGGCTTCCTTTATTTGCCAAACGCCTGTTGCCCTGGTTAGCCTGGTAGATACCGACAGGCAATGGTTTAAATCGCACAAGGGTACCGAGGTAACCCAAACACCAAAATCTTATTCGTTTTGCGCGCATGCTATAGCTTCGCCTGCGCCTTTTTTGGTGGTTAATGATGCCGGTAAGGATGAGCGCTTTGCCACTAACCCACTGGTTACCGGCGACCCGCATATTGCCTTTTACGCGGGTGTGCCGCTGATAAATAAAGAAGGTTTTGCTTTAGGCTCGCTCTGCGTAATAGACACCGAGGTACGCGAACTTACCGAAGCCCAGATAAACGCGCTGATGGCGGTGGCCAATCACGTTGTAGATAAACTGGAACTGCGCCGCAAAGTGATCCAGCTGGAAAACTCCAATCAAAAGCTTTTTGAGAGTGAGAACCGTTTCCGCAGGCTGGTGAGCCAGGCACCGGTAGCCATAGCTATATATAGTGGTCCGGAACTTATTATTGAGCAGGCTAACGATGCCATGCTGCAATTATGGGGGCGTTCGGTTGAAATAATTGGTAAGCCATTGTTAACCGCCCGGCCCGAAATTGCCGATAATGCTTTTGTAGGAACGTTAAATGGGATTTTAGAAACCGGCACAGAACAAATTGGTGTAGCTATTAAGGCGCCCGTTTACCGTAATGGCGTAGCTGAGGAGCGATATTTTGATGCCACCTATAAACCGCTAAAAGACGACGATGGCAAAGTTACCGGCGTTATGGCGATAGCTACTGATGTTACCGAGCGGGTATTAGCGCGGCAAACAGAGCTGGAAATGAACGAGGAACTTGCCGTTATTAACGAAGAGCTTACTTCATCTAACGAAGAGCTGAGCTTATCGCGCCAGTACCTGATAGATGTTAATAACGAACTGAGAGAAAGCGAGGGCCGTTTCCGTAACCTGATAGAACAGGCGCCGGTGGCAATTGCTACTATGAAGGGCCGCGAATTGGTGATAGATTGTGTGAACGATGCCATCCTGAAGATCTGGGGGAAAGACCGTTCGGTGGTAGGGAAACCCATTCACGCGGCTTTGCCCGAGCTGGAAGGCCAGCCGTTCTTTCAGATATTAGATGATGTTATTACCACTGGCAAACCATATTATGGCAACGAAGCCAAAATTACGCTGGATTACAACGGCACGTTGACAGACCTGTACGTAAATTTTGTTTACCAGCCAATTAAAGGTAAGGATGGTGCCACGGCCGAAGTTATGGTAGTAGCAACCAACGTAACCGAGCAGGTAGATGCGCGCAAGGCGGTTGATGAAACCAACCAGCGTTTACAGATAGCCTTAGATGCAAGCGCTTTAGGCTCTACAGAAGTTGACCTGGCTACCGGCAAAATGACCAGTACCGAGCAGTTTAAGAAAAATTACGGTTATGCTAAGGATGAGGAGTTTAATTACCCCGACCTGTTTAACGCCATGTTCCCCGAGTACCGCGAAGAAATTAAGCAACGGGTAGGCTTTGCCATAGCCAATAAAACCGTTTATAAAGCCGAGTACCCGGTAAGCTGGCCAGATGGTAGCATCCATTGGATAAGTGCACATGGCCGTGCACGCTATAACGACGAAGGCAAGGCCGACCGCATGGTGGGCATGACCAGCGACATTACCGCACAGGTAGCAGCCCGCAAACAACTGGAGGAAGCAGAAGAACGTTTCCGACTGATTGCCGATAATATTGCCCAGCTTGCCTGGATGGCCGATGGAAACGGCTATATATTTTGGTACAATAAACGCTGGTTTGATTATACCGGCACCACGTTGGACGAAATGAAAGGCTCGGGCTGGGTAAACGCCCAGCACCCAGATCATGTAGATAGGGTGGTAGAAAAATATAACCACGATATAAGTAAGGGCGTTTTGTGGGAGGATACCTTCCCACTGCGAAGCGCCGAGGGCGAATACCGCTGGTTCTTGTCGAGGGCGGTGCCTGCAAAAAACGAGGAAGGGGCGGTGATCAGCTGGTTTGGTACCAACACCGATATTACCGAGCAGCGCCTGCTGGAACAGCGGAAGGATGATTTCCTTAGCATTGCCAGCCACGAATTAAAAACGCCTATTACCAGTTTAAAGGCATCACTGCAACTGCTCAATTTAATTAAGGACAGGCCAAACTCGCCTATGCACATCAGGCTGATAGAGCAATCTAACAAAAGCATGGAGAAAATGAGCGTGCTGGTAGAAGATTTGCTAAACGTAAACCGATTAACAGATGGGTATCTCGATCTGGATAAAACAACTTTTACCATTGCAGAGATGCTGAATGGCTGCTGCAACCATATTCGAATGGCTGGCAAACACCAGTTGGTACTGCAAGGCGATGAGCAGCTACAGGTATTTGCCGACGAGCACCGCATAGATCAGGTAGTGGTAAATTTTGTAAACAACGCCGTAAAATACTCGCCCGATTCAAAAGAGATCTATTTAGTAATAGAAAAACTGGATGGTTACGCCAAAATTGCGGTGAAGGATAAGGGGCCGGGCATAGCCAAAGAGAATCAGCCTTATTTGTTTGACAGGTATTATCGTGCAGATCATTCGGGGCTTTCATACTCAGGGCTTGGCCTGGGGCTATACATCTGCTCGGAAATTATTAAAAGGCACGGCGGCGAAATTGGAGTTGATAGCGAGATAGGGAAGGGCAGCACATTCTGGTTTACGCTGCCACTGTAAGTTCTGTCTACAGATATAATTGTACCATCTGTTTCCAATACCTTGGGCGGTGGGCGTAATTGCCCCAAATAAAAAGGTCATGGTTAATGCCTTTATCATGCAGCAACTGGCTTACCTCGCGGTTGTTGGGTAAAAACGGGTCGGTTTCGCCAACTGCAATTATAATACTGAGGTTACGGATGCTGTTTAAAACGGCATCGTCGGTAAGGTTGGCTATGTACTGGCGGGGCATATTGAAATAAATATCCTCGTTATGGTACCCGTCAAACAGGTCTTTAAAGTCGGTAACATGCTGAGTAAGATCGTACCGGCCGCTCATGCACACCACTTTGTTAAACAACAGCGGGTGCTTTAGCGCCATATTTAAGGCATGGTAGGCGCCCATGCTGCAGCCTGCCACCTCAAAATAATCACCTTTATTTTCCTCATGCATCAGGGGCAAAACCTCCTGCAAAATATATTCTTCGTACTGCAGGTGGCGGTTTATCCGCTGGGCGGGTGCTATGTATGTATTGTAAAAACTCTCTGCATCAATACTGTCTACACAAAAAAGCTGCAGTTCGCCGTTGTTTATTTTATGCTGCAGGGCATCTACAATGCCCCAGTTTTCATAATCATAAAAACGCGCCATGCGGGTAGGGAACATAAGTACAGCGCGGCCGGCATGGCCAAACACCAAAAGCTCCATGTCGCGCTGCAGCTTTTTGCTGTGCCATTTGTGATATTCCCTGTTCATTTATTCATAGCTCTTCCGCCGGAAATATCCGTTCTGCATGTTACTTTAACTTAAACAAATAGTTAATGATTCACAGTAATACAACCTTCAATTACCTGTTTCCACAATTCATAGCCTGCCGGTGTAAGGTGCAGGCCATCGGCCTGGTAATATTCTTTTTTAGGGTGCCCCATTTCATCTATCATATATTTAAAAACATCAATAAACTGCCAGTTGTTCTGAGTTTTTAAAATTTCATTTTCGATGAGGCTGTTTGCGTATTTAAACTTATCGATAATAAGATAACGCGCAATGCTTGGCTTTAAGGATATAAAGTAGCAGGGGATATCGCCAAAGCGCTGCTGAACCAACGCAGCCAGTTGCTTAAAATAGGTTAGTACCTGTTCGGGGTTGCGGCCGTCGCCAAGGTCATTATCGCCGGCGTATACAATCAGTCTTTTTGGATGATAAGGCATCATCACCCGGTCAAAAAACCATACGCAGGCCTCCAGGGTAGAGCCGCCAAAGCCCAGGTTAAGCGGCTTTAATTCTTTCAGATCGTTATAAAGGCCGGCCCACATCCGTATAGATGAGCTGCCGTAAAAAATCGTTTCGGGCACATAACCTTGCGGTAAAGCCCTTTTTTCAAGTTGTTTTATATCCTCTTCGTACCAGTGCATGCAGTAGTAATTAGTAACCGGCTGCGCCTTGCTGGCGCGGCATTTTTATCAAACCTAAAAAAATCTTATTCTTTTTGTGCAGTAATAGCTGTTTATTTTAATCATTCAATAAATAAACGTATATCAATTTTCTCTACAAGCACTTAAAATCTTGCTATAATCGCTGTAAATGCTATTTTTGTTCACAAATTTGCTAAATGACTACTGCAAGTATAGCACACCCTGCTAATTTAAAACAACCTGAGCTGCCTGTTTTCTTTTTACAGATGGGCAGTAATACCAGTTTGTTTTTTGACAAGATACTGCAGCAGGCCGCCTTATCCAATGGGCGTGAAAATGTGTATGTACTTACCGATACCAACTTTCATCTCTATCAGGATTATAATTGTATAGATATTACACCTTACACAAAAGTAGAAAGGCCTTTTGATAAACTATACCAGCACTATTCTACTAATAAGTATTTTTTTGAGAAAACCTGTTTCGACAGGTGGTTTATTATGAACGAGCTGGCGCTGGACCTCGGTATCCCTAATTTTGTACATGCCGATTGCGATGTTTTGATCCTGCAGGATCTTAAACCAATCTTCCGCGAACATATAAAAGATAAATACGAAGGCACCATGATGTTCTTCGAGCGCGAAGAGGGCAGCGTAACATCGGCGCATACATCTTTCTGGAGCAACAAACTGCTTACCGATTTCTGCAATTTTATAAACGCCAAGTATACCGATAAAGAGGCTTTTGACGTTTTGCTGAAAGATACCCTTGCCGGCAAGTTTTTAGATAACAGAAACGTATCAGACATGATACTGCTGGATGTTTTCAGAACCGAAACTAAACCTTCGGCGCTCAATTTACTCTCACTGGAGGATAAGGGTATTAGCATTGATTTTAATCTTAGCGCACCGTTCAACGGCTGCAAAAATCATTATGTGCTTACGCCAGGCACCGGTATAAAAAAGATGATCCGCATGGCCGATGGCTTGTATGCGCAAGTAGCCGGCAATACCGGCCAGCCGGTGTACGCTAAGTTTTATACGATGCACTTTCAGGGGTATGTAACAAAAACATTGATACCCCTGCACGTAAGTACAAAAAGCACGTTTGAACGCCTAACCAATTATGCGCTTGGAAAAGCTTACTATTTTAACCGAAAGTTAAGATTGTTTAGAAACAGGGTTAAATCAACAGTTAAAAATTTTGCCGGTAAACAGCCTGATTCAGTATGAAAATAAGCAATATATATGGCGCTATTTTGAGATTTAATAAATTCAGTATTAATAAAATATAATTCGGATAAATTTTATTATTTTTAGAAAATAAGACGATTGTATTAAAAAAGTAAAATTATATTGGTCAATAATTTTTAAGTTTGCAAATAACTACCATTTCGCCTAATTAAAATGGTAGCTACGCTGGTGTTAAATTTATGAAAAAATCTACCTATTCACTCTTCACCATTTTATTGGCCTTTATGGCTCTGGCGTCATTAAATTCATGTATCAGTTCACGCAGGCTGGCTTACTTTAATAATATCACAAGAGATAGTACATCGCAAATAGATGTTCAAAAGCTTGAAACAAAAATTAACGTAAGCGATGTACTGCAGATAAACATCTCAACACCAGACGAAACCACCACCCGTATTTTAAATACACCTACAGCTTTAAACTCGGGCTCGGGGGCAGGCTCGCTTAACGGCTACCTGGTTGATGAAACCGGTATTATTAAACTACCTTTAGTAGGCACCGTAAAAGCAGAAGGCTTAACCAAAATACAACTGGCAACAGCAATTACAGAGGTGCTGGTAACCAAAAAAATTGCACGTGACCCTATAGTTAACGTAAGGATAATAAATTACAAGGTAACCATACTTGGTGAGGTGAACCACCCGGGTGTTGTACCTGTACCAAACGAACGTATTACCCTGCCGGAGGCAATAGGCACAGCCGGCGATCTTACACCTTATGGAAAACGCGATAATGTGCTGCTGATAAGAGAAGTAGACGGGAAAAGGATATATAAGCGCTTTAGCTTAAATAACAGCCAGTTGTTTGATAAGGAGATCTACAATCTGCAAAACCAAGATATAGTTTACGTAGAGCCTAACAAAGCAAGGGCAGCTTCTTCTGACAGGAGCACACAGTTAATACCATATGCATTCAGCTTGTTCTCGGTATTGCTGGTTGTTTATATACAATTTATTAAGTAATTTTTTTCTGTTGATGAAAAATACCGCTCAGGCTACTAATGTTACCAACCCATTTGAGGCTACAACCCAAAAGAATGCTATAGGTGCTATCGCTTTCAGATACTTGCCCTTTTGGCCAATATTTGTATTTACCATAGTAATTTCCCTGTTGTTAAGTTATTTTTATATTCACTATCAAACGCCAATTTACGAGGCCAATGCCACCATTTTACTTAAAGACCAACGGGGCGGTAACGATGGCGCAAGCGTATTAGAAGCATTAGGCGTTTCTAATGGCTCCAAAGTTGTTGATAACGAAATTGAGGTTTTAAAATCGCGTATCATCATGGAGCAGGTGGTAAGGGACCTTGGCCTTTACGCGCAGGTTTACAGTAAAGGCACCTTTAGGGATATTCTTATCTATCCAAACCCGGTAAAGTTTATAGCCCTAAACCCCGATGATCTTAAAAATTCGGCCAATCTTCCTATTTCGTTTGAATACCTGCCATCTAAAAATTATATAACTATATCCGGCAAGCACTATGCTTTAGGTACGCCTGTGCGCACGCCATACGGAGATTTTGTTATAAAGCCTATTAAGCAGGAAAAAGAAGCGCCTAACCAGGTTATTAAAGGTGAGTTTTATCTGCAGATCCGTACCATTAAATCGGCAGCAAAGAATCTCCAGAGCGCTTTGGCTGTAACATCACCGGTGCGCCAGTCGTCGCTTATCGCTTTGAAATTATCAGATCAGGTACCTATCCGTGCAGAGGATATATTGAATAACCTTGTAAAGGTTTACAACAATACAGGCATCTACGAGAAAAACTTAACGGCCGCAAATACACTTGAGTTTATTAACGAGCGGTTGCTGCTGGTTACTAAAGAACTATCAGGTGTGGAAGACACGATGGAAGACTATCGTAAGAAAGAAGGAATAGTTGATCTTTCTACTGAAGGTAAAGCTTACATGGCCAACGCTCAGGCAAATGACGAAAAGCTGGCTGCTTTACAAATACAGCTTGACGTGTTGGACCAGATAGAACGCTATATCGTAAACAAAGGTAAAAACTATGGTACCGTGCCTTCTACGTTAGGTATTACCGACCCGATATTATTGCAACTGCTGGATAAGTTGTATACCGCCGAACTGGAATTGAACAACCTTAAGCAAACCGCAGGCGAAAATTCGCCGCCGGTAATTGCCCTGCAAGAGCGTGTAAACCAAATTAAACCCGGTTTATTAGAAAACTTAACCGCACTGCGTCAAAACTTGCTTATCACAAAAGGCAGGCTGGAAGGCGAAGCGCGTAAAAACTCATCGCAATTAAGGGCAGTACCTCAAAAAGAGCGTAGGTTTTTAGAGATAGGCCGGCAACAATCTATAAAAAATAACATTTATACCTTATTGCTTACCAAGCGCGAGGAAGTTGCCCTTTCGCGTGCCGCTGCTGTTGCTGATAGCCGCATTATCAACTATGCCGAAAGTAAGGGTACACCTATAAAACCTATCCCGCTTAATATTTACCTGGTAGGCTTATGTATTGGGGTAATTATAGGTGTGCTGTTTGTGTTACTGCGCGAGCAATATAACCAGGAGGTACTCTTCCGTTCAGAAATTGAGCGTAAAACTGATGCTACGGTACTTGCCGAAATTTTACATGATGACAGCGGCGAAACCATCGTAATTAAGGATGGCAGCCGTACCGTTATTGCAGAGCAGTTTAGGGCACTGCGTACATCGCTTAATTTTATTGGCATACAGGGCGAAAAGAAAACCGTACTGGTAACATCATCCATCTCAGGGGAGGGTAAAAGTTTTACGGCTATTAACCTTGCCATCAGCTTGGCCTTAACAGGTAAAAAAGTAGCGATCCTGGAGTTTGACTTACGTAAACCTAAGATCAGTAAGATGCTGGATATAAGCCAGGAACTGGGAATAAGTAACTATATGGCAGGTTTGGCAACTTATGAAGAAATTGCTTTACCAATGGACGATCGTAAGATCCCCGGCCTGGTAATTTTACCTGCAGGTACCATACCGCCAAACCCTACCGAACTTATGCTGAACGGCAGGCTTGATGTACTGATGGAAAAGCTTAAGGCAGAGTTTGATTACATCCTGATAGATTCGCCGCCAATTGGTTTGGTAACCGATGCTAAGATCCTTAACAAATATGTTGATGCCTGTTTATACATGGTGCGCCATAAATACACACCTAAATACTACCTCAATTTAATTGACCATATATACGTTAACAACGAGCTGAACCATGTTAACATCATATTTAATGGTTTAAAACTACGTGGTATATTAGGCAGGTACGGTGCCGGCTATGGCGCAGGTTATGGCTATGGCTACGGTTACGGCTACGGTTACGGTTACGGTTATGGTTATGGTTATGGCTACGGTTACACGCAGGAAGATGCCCCTCAGAAAAAAGGCTTAGCGGGCATGATTGGCTCGATCTTGAAAAAATCAAATAAAAAATAACTTTCCGTGTAATTAGCCGCGTGCTGCGGCTAAGCCGGATCTTAAATAATATAAAATTATTATGGCGATAGATAATGCGCAGCAGGAATGGGATTTAGAAATTAAACCCCACGATACTGTCTTTAATCTTCACTTAAGGGATGTTTGGAATTACCGCGATTTGCTCTGGCTTTTAGTAAGGCGCGATTTTGTGTCTTTTTACAAACAAACCGTACTTGGCCCGCTGTGGTTTTTTATCCAGCCTATATTTACCACTATTGTTTTCACTTTTATATTTGGTAACCTGGCCAAAATAGATACAGGCAGCGCACCGCAGCCCTTGTTTTATATGGCCGGTACCATTGCATGGAATTACTTTGCTGATTGCTTAACCAAAACATCAACCGTTTTTAGAGACAACGCAGCTATATTTGGTAAAGTGTACTTTCCGCGGTTAATTATGCCTTTGAGTATTGTGGTATCTAACTTGGTAAAGTTTGGTGTGCAGTTTTTGCTATTCATTATACTATTTGCATACTACCTCATCAGGTACCATTATTTTGCCGATAAACAACCGGTGGAACCAAACTGGTGTATGTTGCTTTTTCCGGTAATTATGGTATCTATGGCATTGCTTGGTTTGGGCCTTGGGCTTATTATTACAGCGCTTACCACCAAGTACCGCGATCTGGCCTTTGTAGTAACCTTTGGTATGCAGTTGTTAATGTATGCCACGCCGGTTATTTACCAGTTGGGCACTGCTTTAACAAAGTTTCATGGTATTATAGTTTTTAACCCCATGAGCGGCCTGATAGAAACCTTTAGATATGGTTTTACCGGCAGTGGCCAGTTTTACCCGGGCGTATTTGCCTACAGCCTTATTGCCAGTGTGGTTTTCTTTATACTGGGCCTTATTATATTTAATAAGGTAGAAAAAGATTTTGTTGATACCGTTTAATACAACTGTTGAATTTATACCATGGGTGATATTGCTATAAAAGTTGAAGATCTGTCTAAAGCGTACCAGTTGGGCGATTTTGGTACCGGTACCCTCAGCCGCGATATTGAACGTAAATGGGCATTGCTGCGAGGCAAGGAAGATCCGTTCCTTAAAATTGGTGAAGCTAACGACCGCTCAACAGCCGGCACCAGCGATGTGGTATGGAGCCTGCGCGATCTCAACTTTG
>Ga0247734_1000331_pt1 | contig 41916 bp, 50 predicted proteins | sample UWRJL103311B2_FD_180933 | JGI IMG/M metagenome (GOLD analysis project Ga0247734, IMG submission 180933) | Plant litter microbial communities from Arlington Agricultural Research Station in Wisconsin, United States - UWRJ-L103-311B-2 | ecosystem: Environmental > Terrestrial > Plant litter >...
GGCGGATCTAGGCTAATCAAAAAACAAATACCCAGTTTAGGAGACAAAACCTACCGTCAAACGCTCCTGGCCGACGCTTTTCGACGAAAAGTTGTTCATCAAATCCTCTCCTGCCTTTTTTGCCGCTTTCTTTTTGTCGCCTCTCTTCTCTCGTTTCTTCCTGATGCGCTTTTCCTCATCCTGCCCGTCTCTCTTTTCTCGCTTTTTATGGTTATACAGCTCCTCGCGAGTCTTACGCCGCGGCTGTTTCTCGAAAATTTCTGGGCGATATTTGGCTTGTCCTAATGTCTTTGAGTCCACTGACAGGTCTGATTTCCTCTTCTTATATGCCTGAGATGCAGTTCGCTGTTCATTTTCGGCCGGCTTTTCAACGGTTTTCGAAACTGGTGATTGCAATCTAGTAGCAGGCTCGATAATAGAGCTATCTGACGAAGAGTTGCGGCTACATTTTTTTGTAATAGGCTGATCTTCTAACAAAAAATCTCTATGTCCGAGAACTTTCAAACCGCGCTGCGGTTTCTGCTTGATGTCTGACTGGCCTAAGATCCCAGATAGCCTGATCAGTAGCATCCTCAATTAGAAAAATTACCTGGACTAACCAAACTGCATCTGGATTGCTCGAAGATCTACAGCTCCGGCATCGTTCTCTTTGTGTATTTGCGCAATCCAGCTGCGGATATAGTTTCCATCTCGCCCTAGGTCTGGCAATGGATGGCTCTTATCTTGCAATTGTTCAGATTCCAGATGGCTTGCATATCGGGAGGCATGAGTGGCTTTCTGCCGTTCTAGAGGCTTACATGGACCGTCATCTTTGAGATGATTTTGGGTATGACCGCTCTTGCTATGATGCACTATTTTGCGAGGCTCGTGATGCTCCATATTGTCGCAGGTATAGATGGAATCAAGTTGTACGAAAACAAAAGAACACAGGCAAAAATAAAAGGTAACTTTCTTCTCGCGGCCTACGATACAAAGCAAGTTGTGGTATTAAAGCCATATCTCATGAGGTAAGAACGTTCATGGCTTGTTGTTCTGAGCAACAAAATAGGAAAGAGCGGTTGGTGCACTTCGCCTTTTCGGCCATTCGAGCCATTATGCTCCTAAGGACGACCTCAATTCAGTCTATGAGGTTTCAGTCTATGAGATTTGGCCTAAGCAGAGATATTCGGGAATGTATGTCAGAAGGATATTCCAGAGCTTTCTCACAGGTGCGAAATAAGTTTTAGCACAGAAGCGTACAAACTGAGTCGTAACCAATTGAACCAACTTTCCACAGTGCTTACTTGTGTAGACTCGATCATATTTTATCACGCAATGTGGGGGCAAGAATAAGCCATATCAATCAAGAATCATGGGAAATAAAGCACCATTCCAAGGGAGACAGATGGCTGGTATATAACAGGCGTGGTTCTGGAGAACTGAAAGGCGAAACAGCAGAGTGACAAGGGCGCATAAGAGCGGTGAGCCTCAGCCTTACGAACGCCAACGTACTAGGCATTGGCATTATGCAGATTTCAGTTCGTCCCCTTTTTCTCCGGCGAGGTGGAAATCCAGGTACTGTCCGTCCTCTGCATCGAACCAGGTCGGAGTCTTGATGGAGAATGGCCAGGAATAGTCACATGATGAGCAACTTGATGCGGCCGATCAAGGTGCGATGAATTGTCGGTGCCAATTCACGGGCCCAGCAGCTTGGAACTGGCCGGTTTGTGTAACGGTGCCCGGCCAACTACAACCTACAGTACAGTACTGTGCTGTACATGAGTATGAGAAAACGGCGGATACAAGATGAAATATGAGAGCCTGCCGAGCCCCATGTATGGTATGTTCGTCGTAAAATAAACAATACCAGGGGAGAAGAAGGCGAACGTGTTTGTGGGCCCAGCTTGCAACGGAGCGGCTTCCCGTTTGTTTTCGACGGGGCATAGGAGCTAATAAACCACGGAGACCACCTACATACATACCTCCCCCCTCCCCTACCTGCCTTAGCAGCAATTTTCGACAGACTGGTAGACTAGTAGACTGGTGGTAGACCTTCTACTTACTAGCAGTGGACCGGTGAGACTGTTACGGTTACGGAGAGCGTATATCTGGACCGCTCTGGAGAGGTGTGCAGCAGCGCGCGGCGGTGCGGTGCGGTGCGGTGCGATGCAGCGCAGTGCCAGTGTGGTTTTATCGGATCTATTGCTACTCTACCCATAGGAATACCTGGCAATTGTGATATCACGCCGCCATGCATATTATTTATGCTGGTGCATATTCCAACCGGCGTAGCTTCTGCACCGCTGGGCGAAAAAAGAACAAGCAACCCGCCGTCCGGTTCGTTATTGCGAATAGCCAAACAAAGCAATTCGGTGATGGATGGAGTGTCTGGCGGGCGACGAGGTGGTGTGGTGATCGAAGATGGGGAGACGGATAGGGCTCGTCCCAACGTGCTGTACAATGTAACGATGCACCCAGCCAACCAAATACGTACTACCAAATACGTACTCATGGACTCGATCGAGGGTTTTCTTTGTTTTTTTTTATCTCGGTGGGTGGGTGAGCAGAAAGTATAACCCAACCAGCAGGAGGAGCCAGACCAGATCGAGCGATATTCAACATGATGGCCGGAGCACCAAACAGCAGAAGGCGGAGGAGCAGAAAGGAGTAATAATATTTTAGCAAGACAAGAGAAGAAGCTGAGCTGAGCAGAGCTGAGCATCCTAGCCCTCGCTAGGTGCTCAGCTATCGATAAGAACCCCGCACACCGAACATCATCCTTTGGTTTTGGGGAGTGGGCGCGCGGGGCTGGTATGTATGTAAGCGGAAATGTGAGTGATTATGAGTGTGAGTATGTGTGTGTGAGTATGTGTGTGTGAGTATGTGTGTGTGAGTATGTGTGTGTGAGTGTGACTGTGTGAGGTAAGGCTAAATCTAACTTTGGCGGTCGTTGGGGCTGCTCGCTTCCCTCCAATACTTGAGCGTCAGGCATTGATTCGATATTTTATCAATCCTCATCAGTCTATCTTTTAGGCCAGCTACGCACAATTGCATGTGCAAAATATAACACACAATCGCATCATCACATATAGACTCGCCTGCAGATGTTTCACTACCCACGTAACAACAATCACATGCAGATATCTGGATTCTAACGATGAGTGCAGCTAACTTTCCTTCCATCACGTCTTTGCCCTTCAAACCCAGCGGACGAGGAAGGAGGTTTAGGCAAGTCGGTACTCGACGTATCATATCTCAATCAGCACCAACCCAACAAAACGGCAAGTGCACCGAGTAAATGCAACCTACAAGGACATATCCTGCAGCCCCAGAGCTCCACCACGAGAACCCACTGATTGGACCTTGATGGGATTTTTGGTGAGCCGAGTATATACATGAATTTTGGGAGTATTTGGCCTCTTTCTCAGTCCACCTCGTGAGTGTGGGATTGGGCGGCACAACTCCACACATCAATGTTGAGATATCGAGCGGAACGGGAAGTGAGATGAGCGGCACTGGCCATATATATATTGGGCGTTCTCTGGGGAGCCTTTCTTGGAGTTGGGTAACCAGAAAGAGGATAAATTTTGTGGTTAAACAGCAATTGAAAGGCACATTGCCTGGCTGCTTGGTAAGTGAGGTGACAATGGATATACATATACATATATATATATATGTATGTATATGTATGTGTATGTGTACTATAGCAATCCAATATCTGATCTCGCACACTCGCTCGTAGAAACACTAAATCTAATCGTGGTTTTGTCATGCGTATTTTTCTACTTCCGCATTGTCGTCCTTCTTCATCGTCTTTCTTCTTCGAAGTTTGATCATGTAGATGCTTCAAAATCAAATGGCATCAAGGTGAGCATGACCCCGGCCGGATATATTCTTCTCTCTCCTACCTGCCCCCCTTCTCGCAATGGCTGTGTGGCCATAGGGGTGTTCTCGCCGACTATCGTTGGAACCGTTGGAACTGAGCTCGTTCTTCCGCTCCTTTATTCTTCGTCTTCTGGACCTCCAAGAGCCAAAGGCAAGCCTGCAAACCATAGGCCCGTATTTGACGTACCCTGGCCCACTCCTCCTCCACACCCACAGACAGCCATATGCACCACCCACCACCCATCACATCACTCTCACCATTCCCCCATCTCGCCCCTCCGACTGGCTCAGTGTCCACCAATTTATCCACGTCCCAGTCGTAAATCGAATGGAATGGGAGAAAGCAAAGCAGACAAAAAGCTGGTGCAGGTCGCAGGCAGGGAAGACGCCATTCCCCATCGAGGCGTACATTAATCAAATTCGCCTCCACGTTGACAGGGGTCGGCCTATCACGATACCCCGCTAGGCCGGAAGCTTTCTTATCCCTCTGACCCTTACTCTTCTTGCTGCCCCTCTTCCCAAAACCCTCTTCAACCCCATCCACATCCGTTTGTGAAAACTTCTTCGCAAACTTTCGTCCATCTTCTCAATCAAAGTCAAGTTCGTACTGTCCATCAAAACGCCTGATATCAATCCTAACTCATCAGCAGCCTCACTCCTACCCGTCAACAAACAACAACAAACAACAACAAACAAATCTCAAGTTCGTGTTCTCTTGCTTGCCTCGCTGACCTTTGTCACCTTCCTCGATCTCACGATCGCCTTCACACGTCATATCGTATCATAGCACACATTCCCTCCCTCTCTGCTCATTGGAGTCCTGTTACCCCACGATGTATCTTTCTTTGCGTGTTGCGCGTTCCCTCCGTTTCCGTCCATACCTCACCAACGCCATGGTGCGCTCTTTTGTGTGATTGCGCGCGGACATTGAGACTTTCAGCCAGATTACCCAACAAAACATCCCCAAAGATGTCCAAGCTATTTATCGGGTAAGTCCACCATCCAATTTGCGCTGAAATCGGCACTGCAGCACACATAGACTAACCCACGCAGTGGCCTTGCATGGCACACGGATGAGAACGCACTCAGACAAAAGTTCGAGGAGTTCGGAGCAGTTGAGGAGGCCGTAAGTTCCACATCTAAGCTTCACCAATTGCGCTCAGTCACTAAGCAATCTCGCAGGTCGTCGTCAAGGATCGCGACACAGGTCGTAGCCGTGGTTTCGGATTCGTTCGTTATAGCCAAGATGCCGATGCCGATGCAGCCATTGCCGCTATGAACAACATCGAGTATGTACCTAACATTAAATTCGTCAAATCGTGTCTAATGACAACATAGGTTCGATGGTCGCACTATCAGAGTCGATAAAGCCTCAGAGCGTGGCTCCGGTGGTGGTGGTGGTGGTGGTGGATTCGGCGGTGGCCGTGGAGGCGGTGGAGGGTTCGTCTTAACTTTTCCTCAATTCGAGATGCTAGTACTGACAAGTTCTTCAGTTACGGAGGACGTGGTGGTGGAGGTGGTGGGTATGGTGGTGGCCGTGAGGGAGGCGGGTTAGTTTAACCATCTCCACTACTCGAAGTGAAAGCTAATCGGACTTCCAGTTACTCTGGCGGTGGAGGTGGCTACCAATCTGGTGGTGGATACTCTGGAGGTGGTGGTGGAGGATACCAAGGTGGCCAAGGTGGTTACGGTGGAGGTGAGCATTCAACCACAAAAAACCCCTAGAGCGGTTCTTTACTGACCATCAGATAAATCAGGTGGTTACCAAGGTGGCGACCAACAGCAGGCAAGTCTTTCCATCACACAATCTCATACCCGACACAAACTAACAACCTACTAGGGAGGCGGCGGTGGTCGCTGGCAATAAGTTCGCGTTGATTAGTGAACGTCTCTATGATCTCTCGAGTGTTCGTACGGAACTAAGACAAAAAGTTAAGCCTTGGGTTTGGCAGCGAAAGTTAATTGTGTGGTAAACTTTGGAATATCGTCCGTTAGGTGGTATTCTTGGGTTATCCTCGTGGTCTATTGATGCGGTTTTGACCTTGGGTTAGCGTTGAGAGGAGTTCAGGGGTTGTCTTTACCTGTTTGCTAGTTCACGGTTAAACAGAGTCGTCACACATCATCGCTGGGCATCTGATTTCTACCGAGATCGTTTTGATCGAGGTTTATGAAGACTGCATTTTCCGCAGTTCTAGTTATGCCAATAATTTCGACAAGAAATGAAAACGCAGTGCTTTCCTGAAACTATTTCTCTGTCTCCTCTTGCTTATCTGTGCTGCCAATATCTCTCAATTTATGCTGCAAAGCCTCACCTTGTATTTGATCAATGTCAACATTGGAGGCGGCTCTCAAACTTCTGAGCCTATTTGCCAAATCGGTGATATGTCCATCACCACTCTCAGGACTCAAACTGTCTAAAGCCGTTTCCAAACTCAAAAGGTAATCTTTGTTCAACCCACTTGGGCCAACGCTCTTATAAATATGCTCCGCTAGAGCCTGGGGATCCTGCGGTCCCATAAATTGCTCGTTATCTGGTGTACCAATATAGACCAATGTTTGAATATCCGCTGAACCATCAGCTGGATGGAATGGTGTGTAGTGAATTGTGTAACCGTTGATTTCTCGAATATCGAGGTACTCTCGCACTTCCTGCACTTTGGAGGCCTCGATGCGATATGCGGTTCCCCAGACCTTATCGGAACCGGATGGATGAGGGTCTTCAAGTGTTTCCCAGAATGAGCGCTCAATCAGAGTGACCACCCGCCCTGGAGCTTCTGGAGTTCCTCGATGGTCTTCGCTGGATACTGTCAGCGAAGCGCCCCGAAGGCAGGTTGGAAATGCGGAAGTACCTTGCCTGTATTCATATATAAGCCTTTACGCCAGATCTAAACAGAGCTCCGTCCACAAACCTGCCAGAATCTCCTTACATATCCTATGATATAACCTGGGATACGCCGGTCTATGTGGTATTTTATTCAGTTGGCCGCCTGGCAAGACGTCTATTTGACAACACACCAAAATGCGGTGGGGGTTTCCAAATGAGGCTTCTACGGCTTCATTAGCATGTGTACGTGCAAGCACCAGGTGGAATATAGCATACCCATATCCAAATATCCAAAACTCAGAGTTGGCTTCCGAGCCCAAGAATGCAGTACCAACCATCTTCATGTGTCAAGTTTCGAGGTGTTCTGATTCTTGTTTCTTGTGATTTTTCGGGCATCAAGAGTCCGTACTAAACGAAACCTTGTCTCGCCTTGTCTTGGCACGGATTTCAAAACCAACACAAGTTACAACCCCTCGTGTGGAGCTCTAAATTCCATGATTGTAGCTCTCATTAATAGCTATTCACAGGTCAACACAGTCAGACTGTTGCAGCAAAGTTGCCAGATCCTGCAATCACAACAAGAACAACTGTGTTTGCATGAACTTCCTTACTGCACAGCCTTGAAAACCCTCCATCCCTCTGGGTACCTGTGCCGAAAGTAGGCTTGCACTGCAGAACACTCTTGGTATTCAATTGTACCACCAACGCCATAAAGGAGCAAAGAACACTTCTTTCCTACTTGCCAACAAAGACACAACCATTCCCCAGTCATGGCATATAACCGCACATTTAACCCAGACTCCCTACCTGCGTACGTAGTGGCCTCTCATTCTAGTTTGGTCGGATTATAGAGCAACAAGAGCTGACCACTTGCAGTTTCGCAGAGCCAGAAAGGGTATGATTCACATCCCACTTGCACTCATGTCATGGGATATCACTGATCAGAAGCACAGAAAGGAGGCAAAACGTCACCAGTGCCAACATCTGGCCCAAGTCAACAACAACACCCGCGACCCTCTCAAGGCCAACAACAACACTCCCAGGCTCAGCAAGCTTTGCATAACCAGCAATACGCTAATAAACCTGCTCCCCCATTACCTGTGAACTACGATCCTCACGGAGGCCGCAGACTTTCGCCACAGATGCAGCCTCCTGCAAACTATGGATACAACACAACAGGCTCCCCCCCTCCAGGTCATGGTGTAGGATCTCCCCCGCCATCGAGTTATGGTAGACCACCTCCTGTGCAGACCAGACCTCCACAACAAGCAATTTCAAGACCACCTCCATCTCCCGCTCCACCAAATGGTGCTGATCCTACTCTCTGGCCGCTATTCAAAGCAGTTGACAAAGATGGTATGGAATTTAGCAATGTACATTTAAGATATTTACTAATGATTCTCCAGGCAGCGGACAGCTCACGGAACGAGAACTCGGTGCAGCGCTCGTTAACGGTGACTGGTCATCCTTCGATCCTCACACGGTCCGTATGATGATCCGAATGTTCGACAGCGATCGCTCAGGCTCTATTGGATTCGAGGAATTTTGTGGACTTTGGGGCTTCCTTGCAGCATGGCGAAACCTCTTCGATCGTTTTGATGCCGACCATAGTGGGAACATCAGTCTGAGCGAGTACACAAATGCATTGGTTGCTTTTGGATATAGGCTGAGCCCGCAATTTGTCGAGACGCTCTTCAAAACTTTCGATAAGAGAACTGAGGGAGCTATAAGTTTTGATCTCTTTGTGCAAAGCTGCATAAGCCTGAAAAGGATGACAGACGTATTTAAGAAGTATGATGATGATAGGGACGGTTTCATCACTTTATCTTTGTAAGATCGATACCCTGTTTCCCATTATTATTCCCAGATACCATACTAACTCATCGGCAGTGAGGATTTCCTAACAGAGATTATCAAACAAAGATAAGCGGGAATTTTCAAAGCTGGAATACGGTGGACCTTGCGACGGAGATTTCGGCGAATATTCAACCATAGGTTTTTATAGACAATTTGATGAGATACCCATAGCCATCCTCTTATCCATATCTGTTTCCTTCTCATATTTACTTTATGCAAGCACACTGTCTCCTTGGCCTTGAATGGTATCTGGAACCATGGCTGGTCACGTTCCAGCATATGTCGTATTTGGGCACGGGACCGCCTCAAAAGGTGGTGGCTTTGATAGAGCCACATCACAAGCAAGCTGAGTAGGTTGACTTATATTTACATTTACAATTTACAGTTTATAGATATATAGGAATTTTTCCAGCTTTTTTTCAGCTTTCGAAAAACTTTATTTATGCTTTGCAGAAATATGGTCGCTGGTCGCTGGTCTAGTATCTATTGAGTTGAGAGGCATTGTCAATTCGCTGATCCCGACTCCAATAGTTCAAACTATTCTTACTTCATCACCGACTCTCTCGCTTAATCAGAATTTACTCTAGGGCACCATTTCAACTACTTTTGAAGTCTACCATTGGCTCTTTTTGTGACACGGGCGTCCGCAGCCTTACCTCCTGAACGAGAAGCAAAGCTGAATAGCATCAGTATCCAATAGGATTTCTCGAATGAAAGTGATAGTGATAGAGACAAGAGCCGACAATAGCCCGAGTACGTGGTCTTAATCACGTCAGCCGTATGTGCCAAGTTACTTTGTTTGTAGCTGAAGATCAGCATGATGCCCCAGCCGCAATATAGTAGCCTCAGTCAAGCGCTGATGCCTTCCGCGGTAAACTTATGTGTATATCTGACCTACCTCCGTCTATAAAGCCGTGGGTTCTTTTGCTTTCCAATCCAATTGTTTCTTTTGACTTGTGCCTTTTAACCACCTCTTTCTGCAATTTCTTTTATACTTTTTAGAAAACAGACCCCCGTTAGGTTTCTCGCCTATTGCCCCTGACCATACTCCCAAGCCTCGTCTAGCTAACCATTCATTATGTCGGCCGAGCTCTCAAAGCACCTCAAAGAACTCCCCGAGCCTCCTAAAGAAAACTTAACTTCACACTTCATCCTCGGAGAAATAATCGATCACATCCACTTTCTGCAAGATGAATTCCCCCTCGTCAAAATACCTCTCCTCAGAGAACACCTCTGGTCCATCCGCAACAAGAGTGTCGATCCGGAAGACCATCTTCGAGGTTTCCTCAAAGTATTTGAACACACACCTGTGTTCAAAGATGCCTTTGAGCAGCTAGATGAAGGGATGAAGAGGCAGATGAAAGCATTCATGGCGGGTGGGAATGAGGGCCCTGTGATGGCGTCGGGACTTCATGGTGAAGAATTTCATTTACCCGCAAGCCCTCCAGTGAAACATCATTTCCAGGAAATTAGAGAGTTTGTTGAGAAGGTAGAAAATTTCTTTCATCCTGATCAGGATAAAAAGCAGATCAACGGGACCAATGGAGTAAAAGACGTTAAGGTAGAGCAAATCACAGCCGATGGTGGACTTCCGCAGATCTTCGAGAATACGGAGAAGACTAAGATTATGGAGGTGAGAGAATTTTTTTTACTGAGCTCCTTTTTACGCTTCAGAATCATATGGTTGCACTTTTGGGGATCTTAAATAGCTAACGAATCAGGTACACCAAGATAAACATTTCGAGAATTGGGGACAAAGTGTCTCCAATACTCCCCGCTGGACTTTCGTACCCAAGACAGTTCTTGGGCTACAGAATCTAGTGAAATGGGCCAAAGAAAAAGAATACCGAGTTCGCTGTTCCGGTTACAGACATTCATGGAGCTCTACTTTTTCAGAAGACAAACAAATCCTAGTGTCGCTGTTAAATTTAGAGGAGGTTAATAACCTTCCAGACCCAATGAGCATTTCACCTGAGAGTATCGACCCTAATAATGAGCTGAAGAGCATCCAGCTTGCAGCTCCCGATGGAGTCTCCGCTAGTGGTGCAGACAAAGCACTGGTTAGAGTTGGTGTAGCAGTTACAAATGAACAATTTCGACGATGGGCTGTGAAAAATGACAAATGGACTATGCCGGTGGATGTTATCCTTGTTGAGTAAGCTGCCTTCACGCTTAATTATCTTTAAGTTAGATGATCTGGCCTAAATACCTTACTGACAACTTTGCAGAGTCACATGGGGAGGCGTCAATGGCCCAATTTGCCATGGTGCAGGTCTCCGTCATAAAACAGTGAATGACTACGTCCGAGCTGTCGAGTATGTTGATGCTAACGGAGAGCACCGAACGATTTCCGACCCAGAACATCTGAAAGCGGCAGCAGGATGCTTCGGTCTTCTAGGTGTGGTGACACATATCACATTCGAACTGGACAAGATGCAGTATGCCGTCCTCAAACCAATCAAGCCAGATATCGGCCTCGCTATTCCACCACTCAAGCGCGATGACATCCCAGTCGCACTCCGAAGAACATTCACAGATGCTCAGTACCAAGAAGCTCTTGCAGATTTCGAGAATAGAGCCAACAACGATTACTATTCGGAATGGTTCTGGTTTACACGTTCTCAGCAGGCGTGGGTCAATACTTGGAACACTACTGATGACAAGACCGGTGTGGTAGAGTATCCTAGTCCATTTGGAACCTGGTTGCAGTGGGTTGAGGGATGGCTCGGGTCTGTTATTACCACAAACCCGATATTCAACGCTCTCCCTGGGCGCTGGCAAGCAGAAGTGCTTGGTACACTAGGCATGGTCAATCTACCACCCTTTGGCTTCTCTTCGTATGGACAGACCAAGATTGACGAAAATGATATTATCAAAACCGCTATTCCCAATGCTCTCCATTTCCGTAGAGGGGTATGATTCCCACTACCTCCCCACAGAGTGAATGAGCTAATTAACAATCCTAGATTCAAAACATGCGTTGCCGTGATCTCGAATTCCAGATCCCAATACACTCCCACCCAGATGACCCTTCCAAGCCTGATTACAGCAATGTGCAGAGAGCTTGGTGGGATATCATAAATCTCACATACGCATCCAGCGACTGTCCCATGCGACTCACCATGGAATTGCGTATCATGGGCGGATCCGATCTTCTCATGGCCCCTCAGCACGGCAATACTCACGGCACCGCCTCCATCGAAGTTCTCAGTATCCCTGACGCTGTTGCTGACTCCGAGTGGGAGCCTTTCTTGCAACAGGTCTCCGATCTGTGGATGAGCTACACTGATGCTCAGGGTGTAAAGTTGAACGTAAGACCGCACTGGGCGAAGGAGTGGGAGAAAATTAACATGCGGGGTAAACCCGCTCGAGAATATTTGAAGGAGGTTGCATATAAAGATGCAATTCCTGAATTTAGAAAGACGTTGAGCAAAATCGGGGAAGGACAAGGATGGGTATTAGAGGATTTGAAGAAGAGATTTTCAAATGAACTGTGGGATTATATGGTGTTTTCTGAGTAGTAAGCTGGAGTTGTATGATTTGAAGGAGGAGTCAGATAGAGCCTGGTTTGTTCTCTTGGGATTAATTATTTGTATCTTTATTTCCTACTGGGAGCAGGACACGCTCGGTAGAAATTCTTCGTTAGGCGCATGTTGGATAGATTTAGTTAGCTAGTGTTCACTCCTTCTAATTGGAAAAATGGTCAATGAACCAGTTTTTGTTTTCCTTGGTGCCAACGCTGCAACCCCTATTCTTGCTCTCGCTTAACCTACGTGTGGATCTATTGCGGGGAAAATCAATACTACCGAGATACGTTACATTCAAGTCGGGCCTATCACTTTCATTAGGTTGAAAAGAATCACACAGCGAGGGCAGGTGGACATGCATTTCATACGTAGAACCTGTTTACATAGAGTAGTGATCATCTGTGGCAGTTCCAGTAGCGTAACTTCCTAATCGAGTTACCTCGGCCAGCACTCTACCGGGTGACAACATAAAGGTGTAAAGCAAGTTATTAGAATGTGCTATGACTATCTTCCAGGTTCCTTCAACTCATAGCAATCAGACTCATTCTTAATATGAGCTCTCGTCTTTTTTGGGGTAGTAGGCAAATATCGCCGTTTCTAGCTTTGTTTGCCAGTCTTGTACTAACATTAAGCGTTGTTGTCAAGGCCAGACCAAATCTATCTATCAATAGCCGCGCAGACAACTCTTATACGCCAGTGGCTTACTTCATCGGAACTGCACCAACAATTGATGGACTTCTCCCATACTCAAAAACTCAGTTAACCCTAGATGCTTCAAAACCAGTTCTGACACTTGACTATGGAGCAGAAGTCGCTGGATTTCCTTTCTTGGAAATTTCATCTATTACTGAAGCCGGAACGCAGCTTAGTCTAAAATATTCCGAGCCCTATAATGGATTGGGTCTAGAATATTCTGATGGACCCTTCCTATTTTCAAGTGGGCTCGCGAACTCGTTTCGTACAGAGACGTTCAATATATCATCTCCTGGACTCAAAACTTCATTCTTCATTCAAGGTGGACAGCGATGGCAAACTATAACTCTTTTATCTAGTTCTTCTATTACTATCAGCAATGTAGGATTTCGGGCGTCTGTCGATATCATATCTAAGGATAGCCTTCCTGGGGCGTTTTCGGCTTCCAACTCGGTATACGATGATGTATGGGATATCGGTGCCAGGTCATTGCAAACTGCATGTGTCGAAGCCGATAGTCAACCTTCCACTTGGGAGATTTCTAGCGAAGGAGCACTCATCCGTGGTCAATACCCAGGCGTTTCTACCTTAGGTGCGAATTTTGAAAGCTACACAATGTCTTTCAAGACTAAAATCGTTACTGGTGGAACTGGATGGAGAGTAGCTGGTGGTGCAAACGGTGGATATGGACCATACTTTGTTTTGGTCTCAGAAGGACCTCATCTGCTGAGCACAAATCAGAAACTTCTACCACCAAATACCTTGGTAGCAGGTTATGGTTTCAGTATCATTAACCAACCTATTTTGCCCTCAGCTCCGCCTCAATATTTTGAGTTACCCGAGCCAATTTTGGAGAATGTGTGGTACGATATCACCACCTCAATAGGTGCAACTGGCTATAACGTTTCGATTAACGGCACAGTTAACGTATTCGTTCCCAACGCACCATTTAGTGGGTGGGTCAACTCAGGTTGGGGCTCTCCTGCTCTAACTAAAGGTACCTTTGGGTTTGGCCCATTCTTGGATCAATCTGCATGGTTTAAGGACGTGGTAGTCTTTGGGCAAGATGGAGCTACTCTCTACTCTAATTCTCTCACCACAGATGAAGTCTACGGAGAATATGGGATGGCACAAAACTCTCGCTCGGTCTGTTTGGATGGGTCCAAAAGAGACAGAATGAATTGGATTGGAGATTTCGTCCACACGGCACGAATGATTGCAAGTAGTACTGGCCGCTTTGATTTCATTCAGAGTGTAATCCAACTAGAATTTGATTGGCAGTTTCTTGATGGCCCGGCAGCTGGTCTAGTCCCTATCCAATCAGCTTTAGGAGCTGAAGAACGATACAAGAACTCCTACTACCCTTCTCAATTCAATCAGCAGGACTATTTTATCTTCTTCCTTGTCACACTAGGAGACTATTATATCTTAACATCCGACACGGACTTACTACGCAAGCATTGGACCGGCATGAAATTACTCGTTGAAACCATCGTCTCTCGATATCTAGACCCAGTCTCAGGTCTCATGGCAGCTAATGGCGCCTCCTGGTTTACAGCTCAAGGTACACAACATGCCACAGCTCCCACGGCTTTATTTGCTATTGCGCTAAACCAGCTTGTCTATGTTGCAGAAGCACTAGGTGACAGCATTACCGCAGGGAACTATAGAGATATTTCTGCAAATCTCAGTTCTTCAATCAACAAGCAACTATGGTCGCCCAGTTTAGGTGCTTACTCAATGTCTCTTGATCTCCGTGGAGACACCGCAATACTTGCTACTGCGTTCACTATACGAGCTGGAATATCCAACACGTCGCAAACAACCAGTGGACTCCAAAAATTAAGCGATCTATTCTATGAGATTGGCTACAAAGATTCCACTAGAATAGGTAACCGTGCTGATACACAACTCTCGCCAAATGTGCAAGGATTCCTTCTCGAGTCACTGTTCTTAGCTCATACTCGACTAAACGTTTCTTCCACTATTGTTGTTCCAATCCTCAGAAATATGTTGGAAGTCTTTTGGCCGCGCATGACCAATCAAAATGAGTTTTATACAGGTGCAACTTGGGAGTATCTGTACCCGAATGGAAGTCCTGGGATTGGTATCTTCACAAGTTTAAATCATCCGTGGGGGGGAGCTCCGACGTATATTTTGACAGATTATGTGCTTGGAGTTAGGAGGCAGCTGAATAAGGAGATTAATGCATATGAGTGGGTATTTGATCCAGTATGGGAGATCGTAGAGGGATTGGGCTTGACTTGGGTCAAGGGGAAGGTACCACTTTTTGGAGGCGGATGGATTGAAGCTAGTTGGTCTCTCGAAAATGGAACTGTAGATATGACTGCTGAAGTTAAAGAAGCGCCTGGAGTAACGGTGAAGATAAACAGAAGAGAATAGTTAAGCTAGAAAACTGTAACTCGAATGTAATAGACTTTCTAAACGTAATGATTCCATCTTATAAAGCCCAGTGATAGCGTCTTTTGGTCTATAGGAGCTCAAGAAATATTGTTGTGAGTGTTTTTGATATTTCAGGCTTCAGGAGAGCCATGTACAAACTCGCCATCACCAATACCATGTCTATGCCAGCAAAGCATCAGCTCATAGAGGCTTTTTATCAATATCAATATCTTGGCTTGAAAATATTATATGGTAGCTCATATTAGAGACCTGAGTTGGTCATAATTACGTCGCGGTAGCCCTCTTTGACCTTCCGAATTTCCAAGCCCAAAAGTGATTGATGAAGTGATGTCTCATTGTGCCCAATTCTTCATTTTTAGCCTTAAATCCGAGTGTTGCTTTATGTATTCAATATTAACATTAAACCAAGATATATAAGTATGCGGGTTATGGTAGAATAATGGGTGTGTAATACCCTCCAGCGTATTCCTACTATGATACTTCCAGGGGAAAATTGGGGCAGAACAAGCCCCTTACCTTAATCTAGAGCAGGGGTACGCTATTCCACCTCTCTTATTGGACTGACCAGTATAATGGTTCCTAGAACTATTGATATCTTCTATCATATCAAGTGAAAGTAGGATGATGAGAGAAATATTCAGATGGCACCTAGGACTAGTCATGCAACGCAATTAGATGTATCGTCATATTAATAATAGGAACGTGAGTAGAATCTCAACCAGTTTCTAAGCCCTTCTTTCAGAAGCCGTTTAATTATCAACTTTACAATTATTAGCTACAATCCAGATTCTGCGATATCCTTCGGATTTGGTAGCCTCCTATACCCTGGAGGCGGCTCTTTCATAGCTTGAAGCACTGGCGTGGGAAGAGAATTATTGTTCGTCCACTCCAACATTGCCTAGAAATCCTTACAAACATGCCTATTGAGAAAATCCGGGAAAGGTTGATTCCAACCCTCAACCCAGTTGAACGTAATCAAATCCGTACTTCCTCGACACTTCAATAATTGAGCCTGGCAAAATCCTAACTTATCGTTGACAGGGTTCAAGCGTGAGAGGGAAGCTAAAGCCATTCCCTTCTACCCATAGAGTTATTCTATCTGCAAAGCATGCTCCAGGTGAAGGACTACGGTTGGAGAGTACTTTTTCAAGGGGCTGATTGTCTGAGGTGGTGGGGTGGGGAGGGATTGCAGAATGTGAGCAGGAAATGAAAGCAGTGAAACTATGATCGTAGCTACGATAATGAAGCAAAATTCAGGCCTGGACTTTCGTGAAACAATCTTGAGCAATGAAACGAACAGATAAGATACCTAATGAAAACTATGTTAGTACAACTGTGCCTAACCTGTCGATATCTGTAAACAGAGCGTCGAGCCAGCTTGCGTTAAAAAACTTCGTCTGATTGTATAAACATTCGCAAGTAATTCTAGCAATTAAATACTATGTTTCCGTAAGCCATATGGCCTTGCCGTCGATTGGACCAAAATTCTTGTACCGTATATTGATGTACAACTTCTAGATATCGCCAAATGTTTCACCAGATTTTGTGCTGCTCCTGCTGCGTTTTGATTCTCGCTAAGCAAACTTCGGGGGTTAAGAGGGTAACTATAGAGTTATACACGGATGAAAACACTACATTTGGGAATAGTTGGCTTGTGCTATCATCCGCGAAGAGCACTAAGCAAACCGATACCTCCGGGAAGCAATGCGAAAACAATGCATGGAAATCCCGGCACCGATTTATTGTTAGTTCAACCGAATTCAACCTATTGAGCTATTTTCGGGCCTCAATACTCCAAGATCATAATAGAGTAAGGAAATCACCGCCGGGACACCGAATTCTTCAGCGTCAACCAATTTGAATACCGTAATAGAGTCATCGATGTTCTTTCCAAGTCTGAGATTCGACGAAAGCACAATGTCAACAAATTCCAAAGAGAACTTGCTTTCCACTACCCTAGATGATCTTGACCTTGCTTCTAATCCTGATCTAGAAATTGGAGAGACAAATCCAGCAAGAAAAGCAGGTTGTCTGACCCGTTTACGACATACTACCTTCAGATCCGCCATCTTTATTCTCATATTCACTGGAGCTGTAATGCTGCTGCATCAGGCCTGGACAAGAATCCATTCTACCAAACTAGCTTTCTTGCAACTGTGGCGAAACAGTCGGCGAAGCAATTTTTGCACGGATGCAAATATGACTCGCTGGCAGCGGCATGGCTCCCTGACTGGTGTCGAGACGACGAGCTCCTCGTTGAGTTTGAGACTCTTGGTCCCAACACAGACGGAAGCTGGGACTGTATGTCACGTCTTTTCCTTTTTACCTTGCCAACCTCATCGTAACAGGCACTAAAATTCCAGACGTTGAAAAGGATTACTGGCCAGCAATTTTTCCTTTCAGATTATGCCGGTCGAGACAAAAACCACACGCTAAGTTTGAAAGATGTTTCCATGCTTCCAGAAACTGGTGGCCACTTCTTTGCTACACATGAGTGGCATATTGTTCACTGTGCATTTTACGGGAGAAAGATGTTCCGGGCGAATGAAAAGAGCGTCACGATTGAGAAACGCTATGCTAAAATGATGCATTTGAATCAATGCCAGAAGAGGTTCCTGGATCGCTCGCCGCTGGATATGATGGCAGCGGAAGCGGGAGTTGCGCTGCATAGCGATTTGCTTGTTGTTTCGTCGCGGAATGGCCATCGGGGGAACGAGAAGTACAGTATGAAGGCGGTACTGCAGTCGGAGCTAAAAAGTGTTATAAAGGAGAAGGTTATTAGGCCTTTGCTACGAAGCCCAAATTCTCTAGAGCGTTATCTACAGTAAAGAATAATTAAGAAGGGGTCATCGCGATACGTTGTATGCCTTTCTTATACTTTCCTCCCATAAGCCGACAAATTTGCCGCATGACAGGCCATTGATCACTTCATGTATACTCGGTTTTATTTGCTTCTCAGATGATCATCAAAGCGCTTTCCTAAGTGTATCATACTTCATGCGATGGTCTGCCGGTAAACAAAAGAAAAGAAAAGGAAAAACGCCGTCTTATGCTCGCTTAACATTCGCTTAAACTCAGGGGCTGAAAGTGTATGTTCTGTGGTGTTTTGTTTTGGAACATTGCTACATTCATTTGAAGATACTAAAGCCGACAATGGGGCTGGAAGCAAGCTTTACTTTGAAAACCCCTAGTCTACGTGCTACTTAGCATGAAAGATGCTTGAATCTTCCGTCTATGTAAATCGAAGACCAGTAAAGCGGGGAAACAGGTAGGAGAGTTGTCGAGATGAGGGAACATGGTCGAGGATGGAGGGAAGCGACTTCAAAAACTCAAGTCGTACTAAATTAATTGGAGGAGCATAAGTATCATGTATCCCATCCTATTCTACTCCATTACCTAATTGCCCCCTTTAATTGTCTCTTTTAATTCTCGATCTTAGCCCAACGCCATACTCCACGCTTTATCGTTACACGCTAGATTTAACCAAGAATCTTCAATCCATTCTTCGTCTTGCTTCCTGGTTTCTGAACCCCAGCACCTGTCTTGTCCTTATTGTTATTTCCGCCCTTGCCCTTGTTCTTGTTCTTTCCGTGCCGGTTATCTCTCGGGGTAACTGCCTTGATCTCTGTTGTACTCCGTCTCACTAAAACTGGGTGACTGCCGATGTATTTTCCCTGCATTTCCCTAGCCGCCTGGAAATAATCATCTCCATCACTAAAGCTCACGAAACCATATGCTTTGCTTTTCGTGGTTCGCTTATCTCTGATCACTCTCGCCTTCTGCAGACTGGGCCATCTCGCAAACGCCTTGTGAAGAGATTCATCAGTAACTTCTCCAGCCAGATTACCAACAAACAAACGAAAGTGTGCAGGGTCCCATTCAAGTAACGTAGAGTCCGTCCACTGTGTGCCACCTCCGGTACGAACGACAGTCTTCTGGTTGGTCTTGGCGTCTGCGACAATCGACGCTACGCCAGTATCGTTGTGTGCGGCGGATGTCATGGCAGCTGAGTTCATTGAAGATCCTCCACCAAGCGGTGCAGCGTTAGCGCTTGTCGCCGCCCCAGAGCTTTCACCAGCAGGATATCGACGGACTGCTCCAGTATAGCCGCTCGCCGAGGAGGTTGCTTCCTTGCCAGCATATGCGGATTGCCACTGCGCGATCTGGGCTGCCATGTCTGGATCTTCTTCATAGGCGCGATTTGGGCCGGTACTTTGGGATGGTGGTGCAAAGGGGTTTCGGATTTGCGGTATGGCCCCGTATGCGGGTTCGGGCTGTTGCGAAGGGGTGGCATATCCGCTGTAGGCTGGCTGCTGGTATGGGGGTTGTTGATAGGAGTTATATGCTGGCTGCTGTGGTGCGGCTACTTGTCGAGGAGCAAAGCCGCCAAAGCCACCGTACGAGCCACCGCGAGCTGCATTGCCGCCGGCTGCATGAGGTTTGAAAGATTGCGGATTCGATGACGGAGGCGGTCGTGCGGGTAGAGAGGGATGTGGTGGTGGTGTTGCTTTATTGAGACCTGGAGGCGGAGGATAGGACATGATGAATTGCTATTCCTTGCTTGATGATTTGATGAACGTACCTCTTGCGCCTATGAACCTGTGAGGGGAGTCAAGTGCGACGTGCAATGGGCGCGACGGTGTCGCGCTGCAACAGTTCGATTGTGAGGTGAGATGGATAGACAACTTGGGAAGATGGGTGGAAGGGTGGATGGGTAGATGGGTAGACGAGGCTCTGGTTCTTTACATGCGTCGCACTGCCTGGGAAAAGAATTGACTTGGCGATGGAGAAGTCATGTGATATCAGAGGCCCGAACTTGGCGTTGAGTCTGGTTGTTGTCGAGTCGAATAGAATTAATTTTGCTGCCTGAATTTGTGCCTGAATTTGTGCCTGAAGCAAATCCGAAACTGCTTACCTCAGCTCGCTCAGGTTCCACCGCAGGCAGGCAAGGCAAGCCAGTCAAGCCAGTCAGGTGTCAGGTCAGGTGTCAGGCAGGGCTCGGATGTCGGATTTGTGATGGGGCTGGCTGGCTGGCTGGCTGGGCTGACTGGGCACTGGGCAGTCCTGTGCACTTGGCTTTGGGGGTTAGTGGTTAGTGGTTAGTGGTGGTGGGGTGATTGTAAAAAGATTTCGGGCCGGATGACGGAGGGGTCACGGAAATGGGAAATGGGAAGTGGGAAATGCCTGGAAAACCGAACCACCAGAGCTAGAGTGTAGAGTGGGGGGAGGGGAGGGAAGGAGAGGGAAAAGGGCTTGCTGCTACTGCTGGTGGCTAGAAGGGCCCTCGATTCAGAAGTCTGAATAATCACCAAGCATGAAATAACACGACACGACTGATTACAACAACGAACGAACGAAGCCAACTTTATCGACGTGGGGCGATGGACTATCACGGAAAAGACCAAGTTGGATCATCAAAATAGGAACAATGGTTTACGGTAAATCAGAAGAGGCTGAGAGAGATAGAAGAAGCCTCTCGGTTTTCCCGTTGATTCTCTACAGACAGACTACAGACAGACTACTGACAGTATTGAATCCAATGCCCGCTAGCAACCATCTCCGGCTTCTCCTACAGCAGTGTATGTATACCTGCCTACCTTGCAATATATGATACCCCATGTATACCTGTTGCAAACATGTATATATATATATATTTAAATCGCGCAATAAAATAGAACCGTACGGGTTCACCCGCAATATGGGATTGGGATTGGGATGAATTGTCTGGCGCGAGTAGTAGTAGTAGAAGTAGTAGTGAATGGGATATATTTTACTGTATAGCAGTAGCATCCTGTATCCTGTATCCTGTATCCTCTATTTATAACTTTACTATATTCTCCAGTATCTCATTATCTCATCATCTCACTATGCCATTATACCATTATACCATTATACCATTTGCTACTTACTGTACTTCACTCTCTTCTATTCTCCCCTCTCTCTTCCCGATATGCATAATGCCATCTAATAAGCAACACCCAAAACTCCGACTGTTCCGCAATTCCCAAGGTTTGAGTGGTTCGCTACCCAGCGCATTTACCTCCTTGCTGCCGTAGAGTACGTTGTCCTGGTGTTTTGGGTATCATTTCGGTTTTGGCTAAGAACTAGCCCCTCCTTCCGGAGGTACGGTCATAACACACTAATCCACCACCACCACCACCACCACCTCTGCAGAACTTCTCCCCTTCCATTATTCAACAACAACAAACCTTCCCTCTCCCCTCAAACCAACTCACGCTTTTCTGCCTCCCCTCAAAAACTTCACATTGTAAGCCAATCCTCTCGTCATATACCCCAACTGCTTGCTAACTAAACCTCGCAGTCCCAATATACTCATCCAACATGTCTGGTCCAGTGTAAGCAACCTCCCCTTGTCCTAGACGTTTTTACCCCTCCACCACCACCAGCACTACCACCACCACCATCTCGTTGGCGGCGTCAACAGAGCACAACGGATTGTTACGGGTCGATGATACCTCGCAGCTCACATTGGCTGCGAGGGATTGTCATTCAACTCCTTTTTCCCATATCCAGAATAATATATATTTCCTGACATTCTATATTTTCGCCTCAGTGAGCGTCTGGCGGGCATAAATCTCGGCGGGCCTCCCAGCCGGCAGTCACACATGAACCAGAAGTCCCAAAATACTGACAATGCTCCCAGTGGTGACTTCGGCCTCATCGGCCTGGCCGTTATGGGTCAAAACATCATCCTCAATGCCGCCGATCACGGCTTCACCGTCGTTGCCTTCAACCGTACCGTCTCAAAAGTTGACCACTTCCTCGCCAACGAGGCCAAGGGAAAGTCAATTGTTGGCGCACACTCCATCAAGGAATTCGTCGAGAAGCTCAAGACTCCCCGCCGTATGATGTTGCTCGTCATGGCCGGAAAGCCTGTTGACGACTTCATTGAGACCCTCCTTCCATTCTGTGAGAAGGGAGATATTATCATCGACGGTGGCAACTCCCATTTCCCAGATACCAACAGACGAACAAAATACTTGGCTGGAAAGGGAATCAGATTTGTCGGTAGTGGTGTCTCTGGAGGTGAAGAGGGTGCCCGATATGGTCCTTCTATCATGCCCGGTGGAAACGAGGAGGCCTGGCCATATATTAAGGATGTTTTCCAAAGCATCGCTGCCAAGAGTGACGGCGAGGCATGCTGTGAATGGGTCGGTGATGAGGGTGCTGGTCACTACGTAAAGATGGTGCACAACGGTATTGAGTATGGTGACATGCAACTTATTTGCGAAGTAAGCCGCCCTATTTCCAAGTGTGGTCCCAAGCTAACACACGCAGGCCTACGATATCATGAAGCGTGGTCTTGATATGTCTAATAAGGAAATCGGAGATGTTTTCACGGAATGGAACAAAGGTGTATTGGACTCGTTCCTGATCGAAATTACCCGGGATATCATGTACTTCAACGATGAAGACGGAACTCCTCTTGTAGAGAAGATCATGGATGCTGCTGGACAGAAGGGTACCGGAAAGTGGACCGCCATCAACGCCCTGGATCTCGGCATGCCAGTCACCTTGATCGCTGAAGCCGTTCTTTCTCGCTGCTTGTCATCTATTAAGGAGGAGCGTACCACTGCTTCTAAGAAGTTGCAATTTGTAGGCCGCTCGAACAAATTCGAGGGTAACAAGAAGCAATTCCTTGAGGATCTCGAGCAGGCTTTGTATGCTTCCAAGATCATCTCATATGCCCAAGGTTTCATGTTGATGCAAGAGGTAAGATCGCATATTCCCAAATTACAAGATTTCTATTAACATGTTTGTAGGCTGCCAAGGAGTACAAGTGGAAGCTCAACAAGCCATCCATCGCCCTCATGTGGCGTGGAGGCTGTATCATCCGCTCCGTCTTCCTCAAGGATATCACCGCCGCCTACCGCGCCGATGACAACCTCCAGAACCTCCTCTTCAACGACTTCTTCAACAAGGCAATCCACAAGGCCCAACCTGGATGGCGTGACGTTGTCGCCAAGGCAGCTCTCCTCGGTATCCCAACCCCAGCTTTCTCAACCGCTCTCTCCTGGTTCGATGGTTACCGCACTGAGGATCTTCCCGCCAACCTGCTCCAAGCCCAACGTGATTACTTCGGTGCCCACACCTTCCACATCAAGCCCAAGTTCGCAAACGAGAAGTACAAGGTCGGAGAGAACATCCACGTCAACTGGACCGGTCGTGGTGGAAACGTCTCTGCATCTACATACCAGGCATAGATAGAGAGTGTGGAGGCAGGACTGTATACGAGGTAAAAAAACTGACGGCGGACGGAACGCGCTGTACTTAGACTTTGCATGCAACGAGGATTGATGCATGCAATATTAACTACCAATTTGATTTTTCATGCCCAACCAATTTCCACAATTTTTGATAAATCTTCCTCCAGAGTCATAAAGCTTATCTATCGATCTATCCCGCAATGCCACACTTTTTCCCCCGAGCGTTGCTTCTCCTCGGGAGGCAGCGGAGAACCGCCATTGTCCTCTCCACATGCTATCCTGCCCTTTGCCGCGCCCCCCACCACCAACAACAACATCCTATGAGAACCCCCTGTTATTTTCTTTCTATATTCCGATTTTACGGACTTCGCAGTGTAAAAAAAGAAACCAAAATTTGCAAGTGACAACGGCGGCCTGAGTGAGTCGTTTCTATCTTGCGGTTGAAGAGGATAGATCATGCCATGTGTAGTTTTGGGAGCGAGTGATTGGTGGAGAACTGGGAGGGAGGGACGGACGGAGGGGAAAGAGGTAGGTAGGTAGGTGATCGATCCAAGCGAGAAAACTGATTGAAGTTTTTTTGCTAACTCTATTCTTAGAAATTCATAGCCATTTTTTCTCTGCTTTTCTTTGGATGTTTTGTCGTCGGTTTGTAGTATGTACTGTACTGTACTGTACTGTACAGTACAGTATAGCTAGAATTATTATTGTTATCTTATCTTGAGGGTCTAGTCTTGTGAAATGGGATAGAGTAAGCTTTGTTGACGGGTTTCTTGAGACGTTGGAAGGTTGGACATTGCCATTGCCATTGAGCTCATCATGCACCGTAGAGAGAGAAATGGGATGGTGTGAAGAAACATGCTAATACTTTGTGGTTTTCATTTGTAAAATAAAAAAGAATTTGTTATTCATACATCATTACGCGAAGTAGCAGTCCTTAACTGCAGTTGCCTTGTTTTTGACAATTGCACGCTTTTCTTTAGTAATCAAACAGACCATCTCCGTAGAGACAATACTTGGGTATCGTATAAAGCCACCAAAATGAAGCAACAATACAACGCCTAAATCCTAGCAAATGTACTCTAGCGAAAACGAGACACCAAACACTCTATACACCACCAACAATCTATCGCGGACTTCTTGTCAAGTCGCTGCGATATAGCCTACTGCAAATTGCAGGAGTGACTCCTAGATTTCAAGGTTTCTTCGGACTCAGTTTCGGCATTGGACGATGCGTCTGCTTGGTTCGCAAGTTCAAGTTCCTCAAAAACCCTGGCTACTTCAGCTCGCACCAACCGTTCTTGCTTCGGCATCATCTGTCCTTGTACTGCACTTCCAGAAATAACCTGTGTGTAATCCCGGCTCATATTGGTGAATACATCTTCTGCCTTAACAGACATGGCATCGTTGACGTCTTTACACATCGCAATAAGTCTCTGCTTGACTTGGTTGCAGCTGTCGGCAAACACGTCGAGATTGGATGCGACACCCCCCTCCATATGCCCTTTCATTCTCACGTACATTCCTCCCCCAGACTCTGCCGCACAAGTTTCATATGTTTGAAGGAGTCGCTCAGTCACAACAGGGACGAATTCTCTATTTGCTTCCTGCTGCAGATTACTGATGAGCTCCACCATCTGTGTAGCAAAGTTGGCAAAGATTGCTTCATATGTACGAAGTTGCTGTCCTAGCATAACCAACCCAGTAGCTCCCGCTCCTTGCTCCAGGCTACGGGCCACGATATCTTGGTGGAAAGATTTTAAAAGATTCTTGGACTTGCGCGTAAAGCTTTGAAGCACATGGGGTAATCTTTTTGTGAAAGCTTTTTCCCAGTGAGATGCCAAATGCTTGATGATAGGTGTGCAGAGCTGTAGGTTCAGATCATGAGGACCATTACCATTAGTAAATACACCGTTTCGTCGGACCAATGCTCTGTATGTACACCAATGAAAACCCCCTTCTTCCTTGTGATTACCCCAACGTTGGGCTGTGGGAATAGCGTTTGATACAGCGGCTTGAACTACCCTATCGAAGTTATCAAAGATATTATCGGTTAAGGTATCCACTAAGATGTAATGTCAGCAATTGTCACCCTGGATAAGATCATAATACTTGCTCATCTCACTGAGACAGCCTTTAACTGCAGCGTCTAGTGACCTATCTAATTGATTCAGTCGGGTTTTAAGAAACTTGTGCTCAATTTGTTGTTGTGCGTCGGATATGTTTAAGCCAGTCCCGTCATTCGAAGACCAGATGCTCAAAGAGTTTAGAAATTGCTGTACATTGGTTAGGAAACGATCACAATTCGATGCTCGAACGTCTTCCGTCAAGTTCTTGCAGTGCTTTTGAAGCTGAGGAATTTCCGTCTCCTCTAGAGCCCTAAATCCAGGCACTGTCGAGTCTCGTTGCAGTCGACCGGACATCTGCTGATAGGCACGGGAGCTGCAACAAAATACACGAAGCGACTGGGCTACCTTATCATAGTCTCTCTTATCTTCGGCAGGGTCAAAATTTTCCTCGTCTTCCTCCATAGCAGTCTCCTGGTCTAGCTCTTTGATTCCCGCAGCAAAATCTAGCTGAATAGCTCCTCTGGAATAATTGTTTCTGCCTTCTATACATACAGCGGTCATCCGGGTCTCGATCTTGGATCGTTCAGTTTGTAGAGCCTCGATCTCAGCGTTGATCTCTTTCATCTTCCTATCCAAGTCCGACCGCTCTTTTCTGGCACGCTTTTTATCCTCTTTGAGTGTTAACAAATGTTCATCAATTTTCTCTATAGTAAGTGCTTCTGCCTGTTCATCATCACCGGAGATGTCACTCTGAGAAGCATTGCCTTCAGAATCTGAATCGGAGTCACTCTTCGGTATGACATCTGAGTCATGGTATTCGTGCTTATCATCAAAGTCATCCTCATTAGAAGTGTAATTCTTGGTTTTCTTGGTGTTATTTCCCGGTTCCGTTGAATTTTCTGGTCGCTTTCGCTTTTTTGATTGTGCTTTCTTAAAAGGCGCAAAAACGGTTCCACCCTCATCGCACTCAACCTTGAGCTTATCCCATATATCTATCTCATCGTCGGCCTCATTCATCACCTCGAGGCATATGTCTTTATTGGCTTTGAACTCTTCTAAAGACTTTTTGCGATCCTTTATTTCTTGATCTATACTATCCACCTTAGCCCAATCAGCGGATGTCTCATCCTCGAGACCTAGTGAATCGGAAGCTTCCGTAACTGTTTCACTCGAATTAGTAATTGGTCGAGCATACAAAACTCTCCAGTTGGGGTTCTTTAGATCCAAAACTACTCACTGCTTATGTCATCGGTCTTAGAGCAGATGAACGTAATTCTGCTGAATTTTCCGTCATATTTTAGTTGTCGCTTGAAAGATTCTCCAAGTAGTGATTTTGCAGCTTTGTCATCCACAGCTCGGTTTATTGGGGCCACAATCCATAAACCAGTGCCTAAAATGATAGGAGTCAGCGTACTCTTCTTTATCAAGCGTTTGGAGCTGAGACGCAGTTCTCGAGCTTTGATTTGTGTACGAGATACCCTTTCGGGATGCATGATCATTCATAGAATACTCTGACATGTTAATATAAAATTTTCTCGTCTAGTAACTTACACTCCTTCATATATCCAGCAGCAACTGCAGCACGTGCTGCGTTGGAATCGTGAACACCAGGAAGATCCACAATGACTGCCCCAGTGGACAAAGCATCAGATTTTGTGTATATTCGGACCACTTTGATCAATGGCCAGAACTCCGTCTGTTTCTTCTCTGGCTTAGAGCCTTTCTCCTTTTTCTTGGTCGACTTTTCTTTGCTATCAACGAAATGTTGCAGATCCTTATAAAATGGCTCCAGGCGGAAGCTCTGAATTTTCCTAGTATTGCCTAGAACTCTCTTCACCTCGGGGTCGCTCATTAATTCGGCAACCGTAGCCTTTGCTAACATATCCTTTATGTACCGGGGATATACGGCTCTGCACTTCGCGTAAGCAACTCCAGCCTCAGACTAGAACCAGTTATCAGCAGAGTTCATAAGAAAGGGAGCAGAAATATCACTTTAAATTACTTACCTCGGGGTTTGTGCATTCTCGGGATATTTCGCCGCGGTCGTCTAAGAGCTATAAACGGAAATTAGCACATTTCTCAATTGTTTTCACGAGCTAAAAGCTAGTAACCTATTATGGTATAAAAGAGACCTACTTCGCTTAAGGAGGTTTTGAGGTCTTTCTCCCAGTCAGAAGGCTTGATGAACTCGATTTCGCCACGATATTTGGCATCTGGATCTGTGCTATGATTATAAGACATCTCGGTGACGACTGCTGTACATGCTCGCATGCAATTGGTTGGAACCAAGCGCTCTTCATCCAGCATTGCATTAATCACTGAAGACTTTCCTGCGCCTGTGTTTCCGACAACCCCTATGATAGTGGGCGTATCGGTCTTTTGTTCCCGTAATAGATCAAGATTCTGAAGAAAGTAGGCTGCATCCTGATTATCAGTTCCTTTTTCTAGTGGCGTCTTTAATATATCTAAGAAGTTCTTGTACTTCTTGACTTCAAGTTCTCTAAAGTGGACACAACATTAGCAATTGCCCAGGTGCAGATATTTTGCGTCAAAGCATAAGAGGCTTTTGAGCCGTAATACGACGCAGGTATATCACTTACAAGCGTTCCGGATTGCCTTCATCGATAACATTTTGAATGCTAGCCGATAGGGAAACACGTTCAACAAGAGCGGGTGGTGCTCCATCAGCCATTGAGATACCTTCTTCGTCAGACTCATGCTTTGCAGAAATATGGTCCACGTTATTGTAGCCACCATGTTCTTCTTTGACCTGATCATCGGATCCACTGTAGACAGGTGCCGCATTTAATTTGGGTGGTTCGTCTATTGGCTCGACCTTGGACTCAACTTTAATAGCTGGGAAAGTATGCATTTGCCTGTTAACTGGCTGCAGAGGCGCCCGAGTACTGGAGCCAGGAATAGGAGCGGAAGGCTCCATGTATGCGATATGTGCCGTGAGAACGATCAGGTTATCTCCTATGACATTCAATTGACTCAATGGAGTCGATTTAGCAACTATGGAACCTCCGAACTTGAAGGTAACATCCAAACCGACTTGCGTTCGCTCTATGTATGCTGATTGCAGCCTCTCTACAGAATATTTGGGTTTAGCTATGAACCAAAGGAAGTTTTCGCCAGTTAATTGTTCTTGGTGCTGAAGTATACCAACCACGAGCTTGCTTTGGATGGTTGAGGGCCGGTTGTGGCTCCCCAATGCAACTCTGTGGATAGCGCTTTGCGCAGTACTGCTCACTGATTCGAATAGTTAATAAATATTCCTTCGATACCTTGGAGTTATTGGTTAACCATACTTCCTTCTCGAGTAGATATAATATAAGGAAGACGCGAAGGAGAATTGAAATCAAACAAAATTGGGATTGGGGGAGACTCTTTTAGTAAGGTTTGCCTGTGACTTCAATCCCGAAATAGATCAGAGTTTCTTCATAGATTACCAGGAACCTATTGTTGGAGTGTAAGTTGTTGGCAAGCTCGAATCGTTGGGTTGCAAAGTGCGACGACGCGCCGGCCCACGGGTCACAAACGCGCCAAGGCCGTTAAATGGAGCCTGGTCATGTGGTGTATTCCGTCAACATCTTGCTTCACCCGACCAACAACATCTATCTACAGAACAGGACTCGTAAATAATTCCTAAATGTACGAAATGTACGAAACAGCTCAATATATCAGCTTCCGCAAAATGAGGAGCACTTCCTAGAATGATATAGATCATGATTTGGACGGTGATAAGCCTTTAAGGCAATAAAACAAACGAATGCTATCAGTTGGAGAATCTGGTTTACCTTCTCCAACCCATGGCTTCTCCTTTATTGTATTCCTAATTATGAAACAGTTGGGTTGCGGTTGGCTACTAAGTGGAAAGGCAAGCGAATAATTAACTGTTTCCACTTTACATGAATTTGGTATACTCCCAGCGGAATAAATATTTCACGGAGCACGGGTGTAATACAATACAGGCTTTGTAAAATGGTATTTTTCAAGCATAATATCATAGATAGATATCCTAAGTACAGTAAATTTGAATCTTGGCGACCTTCAACCACATATTCTACAATGAGTATGGTGGTCTTTGCCTCCAAGAGATCATGTGAAGTGACCAGCTTCTCCAAACTCTCTTTCTCATTCATTCGGGTATCATCAAAATGCAATCCTACCAAGCATCCCGTGCAAAACTATTGCTCATCCTCGATTTCCACCTCCAACGATCGATTATGAGCGCACCGAGTTCTTCTTTCTGAAGATTTTATCCCAGCCTCCAAAGAGCCAGTCGTTTGAATGTCTGCCCACGTAAGTGTGCACATTGGCTTTCCCTCTATCAAAATCCATACTTCTGCTCTTTTGATTCAATCCACGACCAGTTGAGGAGGTAGGTGACGATTGCTCAGATATGTCATTCGGTCGTCCTCTGGTAGTGGTAGGAGATATCCGACTTGGCTTCTCGATTAAATCGCTCAATGTCTCTCGAAAGGAGTTTCTACGACCCCGGGAAGGATACTGATGCGTTGATGGACGTTGAAGACCACGTCCATAGCGTGTGCGCGGGCCAATATCCCGTTGGCCAGCAACGTCATCCTCTGCTACGGCTTGCCGGTGAGGTATTAAGAGCTTTGCCAGTGGGTTTTTGGGGTGGTCTTTATCAGAGGACTTGGTAAATGACGAAGAGGTCGTCGCGGTCGAATTGGTAGGGCAGCAAGAGAAGGAAGTCAGTGAATCTACCGTCGAATCATGTTCGGTGTTGACGGTTGAAGCTGATTGGTTACGACGGAAGTCAGTATACAGAGTTCCAGACGTAGAGTTTGTTGATATGGAAGAGTGAGATTTATCCATCTGATTATGAGCTGATGTAGCGTGAGATGTCTGATATTATTTAAAATAGATGAGAATAGTCAAACAGTTTATATACTACTTCTTTTCATAAACTCTCGTAAGCCACGCGGCTTGAGTTCCGGGAGTCGGCACGGGTATGATGGAATACAAGAAGCTTGGCTGTATGTCACGATGCATGACTACTCAACTATTTCCTTAGCTGACGATGATTTGACCGCCAAGGGGTATTTCATTGGATGGAATCAATAAGATCAATTAAATAGAAGCTAATCTTGCTGGTGAATTGGTGGTAAGTTGGTTGCCTAGATACTTAAAAGGTCATGCAGTGAGGGAAAGCACTCGGTGAGGGCAGCTACTGGCTCTTGATGAATTAGTAGAGAAACTATTCGGAGTCTCCGAACCTTTTAAATTCATAAGTATCAAACATTAACACCGGCAAAGAGTAGAGCTCGTGTTCCTACACTCGGACATGTTCTGCCCTGAAAACAATCTCCAATTGAGCCCTTTTATTGTGCCAAATCGTCTATTCTCAAACGATGATTCGGAGCATTCTAGGAGTCAATGCTTGGAGATTTCCCGCTATCAAGGCTCACTCATTTTCATTTTATATATCAGAGTCTAAAACAATAGTCACAAAGAGATCTTATCCTCTTCCAAGATATCGTGTTCGAGGTAAAATGCACGTGACTTTCAGGAGACATATTTATCGGGTTACATCCATGCACTCCAAGGAAGTACGGAGAGGCACATGAGTTACCGGGCTTGGATTTGGTCGCCTGTTGGCTAGTTCGCTCACAGATTGAAGCTGGTCATGACCCTCTTCAAGAAGCCTGTGTTATGCATTGAATGACATCTATATTGCAGCTGTGGCTCATTTGGAGACAGTGTAGGTCATTGCCCCGAAATTGTGTTTCCTTGGAATGCTGATTAGGATTTTTCTAACATCGATTGTTAGTCTATCACTCATCACTCTTCACTAATCAACAAGTAAATCCACAATGCCAAGTTGTGGGACTTGTTCTGCCATACCCTGGAGTAATCTACCTTCCCTACCTTCATATTACTGGAATGGCGCTCCCGGATGGAAGTACATCCATCCATTCTACGAAAAAGAGCATCCTTCCGTAGACGATGTGCCGTCATATCCGTATCATCCTCATCTTGATAGTTTAAAAAGGTTCGCGATCCACTGTGAGATTTGTCAACTTGTTCTTGGGGCTGTTGAAAACGTGGTAAATGAGCTCGGAACTGCCACCGAGGAGAGGTGCAAAGCCCTAAATAGCTTTCCCAATGTCCTCAAATACTCTCTATCTTTGAGAAAACGGAGGCCTGATGTAGGAGGGAACGGGTTTTGGGTTTTTTCGAATAGTGACGATGCTCGAGTAATTTATCTTGTAGCCACTATTGGCTTCTGTACGGAGGAAGGAAGTAACAATGCAAACCAAATTCGAGGTCGACCAGTGGAGGTCTATTCAGGAAGCGATATCAGCATGGCCAGAGCTCTTAACTGGGTGGAAGAATGTAATGGTCACCAAGTTTGTGCTCGAACTATGCAGCGGTTGCCATCCCGATTGTTAGACGTCCGGAACGGAAGTATCAAGTTACGAGAGACCGACGGGCAAATTGGAACCTATATCACACTCAGTCATTGCTGGGGAACATTTAAGCAACCTACTACTACTCGAACCTCATTATCAGCTAGGGAGATGGGTATTGCCTTCGAAGAGCTACCGAAGACTTTTCAACACGCAGTCTTGGTTGTTCGAGCTTTGGGGGTTCAATATCTTTGGATCGATTCACTATGTATCTGCCAAGATGACGAAGAAGAATGGGAAAGAGAATCTAGCAGGATGTCTTCTGTCTACTTGAATGCGTATTTGACTATTGCCGCTACCACTGCTAAGGACAGCTCAGAAGGATTGTTTCGCAATAGGTCTCCACCCCAATATATCAAGATGGTGTACATATCCGAGAAGGGGACCAATTACCAGGTTTTAGCGTTTAAACTTCCTCTTCGCAAAGAAGCACTTCCTCATGAATACATAGATATGGAAGACGAGGCGTTATCACAGAGAGCATGGGCCTTGCAAGAGCGAGTATTGGCAAGCCGTACTTTGCATTTTGGGAAGCATCAAATGTATTTTGAGTGCAATGTGGGCTTTTCTGGAGAAAATTGCCTACGGCTCGACCACCGTTACAACAAAATTGAAGAACGTGCCAAAGATCAAGCTTCCCCGGACTGGGTCTCAGACGAAGATTATAAAAGGCTATTGGTCAACGAGTGGGCAAACCTGCTGTTATCTTATACGTCTCGAAAATTGACCCATGCCTCTGATAAACTTCCAGCGCTATCCGGTCTTGCTAAGGTCTATGAAGACAAATTTGAAGACAAATATCTTGTAGGTCTATGGCAGAATTCCCTTATCGACAACCTCCTCTGGCATACCTTTGGAAGGGGTGTGACGCGCACCACCAAGTATCGAGCACCATCTTGGTCGTGGGCGAACTGTGACGGGATGATAGTCTTTAATGGACCCATAGACAGACCCATGGGAATGGTAATTGATTATCAGGTTGATTACAAAGGTTTGAATACTTATGGAGAAGTCAAAGGTGGATCTATAAAGCTTCAAGCCCCGCTCATAGAACTCTTTATCAACGATGAAATCGATCCAGACAATACCGGGGCTCCATACTCCAGGCTACCCATGGTACGGACAAAAACTGGAGGACCAAGAGGCGCCCATTGTCATTTTGACTTTGAAATATTTGGTAAGACAATAGAAGAAATTAGTGCGTTCATTCAATCCTTTGCAGATACAAAGATTTATGGACTCGTTTTGGGCAATACGACAGTTGACCAGGAAACAATATACGAATCACTGGTAGTAACACCAACGGAAAGCCAGTCTTTTACTATGCGGCGTGTGGGGCTCCTCACTCAAAATGAGCTTGATATGGGTAGTCAACAAGCATTTCATCCTTCGTCCACTAGGCCGATCATCACGCTTGTGTGATATAGAGTTCTAGGTATTCCCAAAAGAAAAATACAGATTGCAAAAGTACAAGATCTGTGCATTATATACTTAATCTCCAGCGACTCGTGATGCTCCCAAACTCTGGACATTTATACTCCTTTAACCAAACATCCTTTGGCGTATTATATTGACGAACGTCGAGAAGCTTTGGTTTCATGTAACAGCAACGCGTTTTATATTTATTATAAGGTTTGATAATTCGTCAAGTTCCAAGAATACTACGACCATCGTCCACTCTCCGACTTTCTATCCACGAGACAGCCTCCGCTCTGTTCCTACACACTCGAGCCTGACCCGGCCCGGTAGCAGCTATTTCGGATTGCGCCCCTTCCAGGGTCATGTCCGCCATACAGAGGATCTGAAGTCTGAGATATTCAAAGCAGTGTATGGCATGGACGTCATTTCTCTCCCCCGAAAAGCCAAAGCGATTGTTCACGACCATTTGGTGGTAGGTGTCAACGCTGAAATACAAGCAATGCAGGGCATGAGTCCACGCGGCTTCATAGACATCGTTTACGATGGGCTGGCCTAGGAGGGGAAAGTCTTTGTAGTTTGGCAAAGAAACACTGCCGCTTCCAACTTTTGTTTGGGTTAGACATGACTGGTACTCTAGTAGGGCGACGATGGTGACTTACGGGGTAGCAGCATATCCCAATTCTTCCTGATATCCAACCTGTCTGCATCAGACGACATATTTGGCATGAACTTATCCGATTCGGTTGCGGATGTCGTATACTCATGAGATTCTAAAAAGCACAATCTTTTGTCAAACATAGCTCCAACACAATAGAGCCGGGGAACCACTCACTAGTCACATACAGCCCGTTAATATCACCACCAGTTTCTGTTCCCGGCCGTGTCGAATCCACAAATTGGATCTGGCCACCATTTCTCAAAAGCTGCAACACAATAATGCTCTGCAACACCACTATCGTACCCCATCGCAGCCACACCAGCGTTTTGGCACTTTCCTGTCGTCTTGCTCTCCTCTTCGGCCTGTCCAGGTCTCTTTTGGTCTTGGGTGGCCGTTCCAGAGACAAAGTACTTTCCGAATCTTCCTCGAAATCCGAGTTCACATTCCCCTTCTCCATAGTCGAGTAATTGATCTCCTCAAACGTTTTATTGACGTTGGCCATCACAACGATTTTATGTATCAAAACCCCCCGAAAAGAATAAAAAGAATAATAAGGATCCTGCCTGCCGAGAGGAATATATGTATTTTCTATTTTATTTTACTGAAAGTGAGGCAACCAGTGCTCCTTAAAATGAAACGGGTAAGTAGCGAAAAAAAAAAAAAAGAATAAATAAATAAACAACCGCCGCAGGTTTGAGAGTCTGACAACTGGGACGAATAAAAAAGAAGGAGAAATGAGGGAAAGGAAAGCGGCACTCACTCACTGTAAGTACTGTACTGTAACAGTACAGAAAGTACGTACTTGGTTCCGAAACTTGTTTCAAGGTCGGATGTTGCCAAGCCATCAGGATCGCTGAAACAAACCAAAGGTCCAAGCAACATGGAACTATTATGGGGACCATGACCTGATCTTCCTCGACATGAAACGAGATGCTGATTATGGGGATAGCATGATAGCATGATAGCATGATTGAAGGAAAGATGCGCCCATTGATAAGTTCGTACGGTTAAGTGTTGATGTAGACAATGTAGAAAATACGACGAAGGTAGTCTCCCAAAATACCTTCTGTAGTGCCCCTTTATCAACATGCCGGATCGCAAATTGATGCTCCAGAGGTTCGTCGTCGCCTATTCAGGACCAAAATGTAGTGGTCTGGTCGAATTTGTATTGGGAATTGGCTTGTACTGATCGAGGGATTTCGAAAAAGTAAATTCAGGAAGTGCAGTATTTCTTAATAGTTCCATCCTAGACTCACTACTATTCTCTTAGTGTCGAGCAGAGTGTCTAGGAATTAGTAATAGTTAACGCGGTAGGAGACAAGTATCTTAGAGGCATGGTTTTTGTTGGATTGATTCGCATCAAGATGCTCTACAAAACTCTTGTACAAATGCAACCGCATCGCCACGTTTTCGCGGCATGATAGAATCGTAATCCCGGTTCCTACCACCCAAGGATCTGGTCCTGATATTCCTCTCTTCCATCGTGTCTCATTGTTAAATACATCCAGACCGATGAAACCTGGTACAAAAATTGAGTTGGCTTCGCTCATTTGTGACAGATAGCCAGCTCAGAAAGAATTGAAAGAAACATATGATGTCCCGCTTGACCCGCTAAAACGCAAATGAGATAATCCCCTGAACGCCTCATCACTATCTTGTTCCAAGCTTTATTCCGAATCAAACCTTGTTCGTTGACCCTCCTATTACTCCGCCATATTCCTTCCAATGCTTTCGCAAAACGCCATTAATACATGGGACTTTTCTAAGTAATCCTCAATCCGTTGCTAAACGAGCAAAGTGTTTGCTCCAGATCCAACCGACCCTTTCGGTGGCATCGTCTTGATTTTTGGCTAGCCAAAGCTCGCCTTTTTCTCCAATAACATCAAAAATCTTATAAGGTTAGTATACCCGGCAAGGGAAGAGATTTTGATAACTTACTTCACCGGCCTGATACGTCAGATAAGGGTATCCGGCTTCTTTCTTGGTAGCACTGATGTTGAACTCAAATAGACTTGCCGCTAAATAGAGGACATTATAGCCAGTATGCATGTAGCGATCTCGAGATGAAGCCCGTGAAGATCGTGGACCATCTTCTGGACCATCAGGTAGTGGCATCGCCGAGTGAAAAACGCCGGAGTATGGTCTCACGGCTGATTGTAGTGGCCCATCGATATGGTAACCCGAATTGTGAGTAGAACCGGACTCCCGGCGATTTTGAGTATTATAGTCATTGCTAACTCGTGGCATACCATTGCCATTCTCCGATGTGAAGCTTCGTCCAGTGCTTGGTCTAGCGTAAAGTCCACCGTGTTGACGAGATCCAGACATCGACGTTGCATCAGGCGTTGCTGGAGAGGCAGATCCGTTACGCGAGTGACCTCTACCGAATGACTGATTTTGCATCGCAAATTGAGGGTTACCAGGTGTGGTTGAGACCATCGGGGAGAAAGTGAATTGACCGCTATAATCAGGCGTGGGAAGACTAGGAGACCTATCGCTACTGATGGACAGACCACGGGAACGACTTGATAAGTTGGATGGACGCCCTTTCCCGTCGTTCGTTGTAGATTGAGATGTACGGCTCTTCGTGCCACCGTCTGCGAACGTGCCATTGATGATACATAGGTCTTGAGCTCGAGCTTCGACGTACTTGTAATCACGCCTAAACATATCCATAAGATCTGGAAGATCCTTCGGAATTTGTCGTTCTTCCAGAACGACACGCACCTTTTCTTGCCATATCTGATACCACTGGGCCTGGATATTAACAAATTGAGCGGTGCAAATATCGCTTATCTTCTGTGTCAAAGTAGATAATTTAGGTAACTCCAACTTCAGTGTGTCGTTCAACGCCTCGTACTCAATCACCAACTGCTTCAGCTTTGTGTCAGCACTCTTACCTGCAGATTGGAGAAGCAGATATTTCTCGTAATCGAGGCGACGTTTGGCACGCTTTTTCATGGCTAGGCCGGGGGGCGAGTAAGTTGCAATGACCAATTCTAAGGGTTCAATCAAGGAGCTTCGTACAGCGGAGATCTATATCTCGTTAGGAAAATCCTAGTGAAGGGTAATTATAGGGGCACATACATGATCTTCTAATGCGACAGTACCCATATCTCTCATTGACATGTTAAATCGCACCCACTTGCTCTCGATTTCAGGAGAGGAGCTCGGGCCGCCACGCATTACAAGCTCCATTGATGATAGAAGTCTAAGGAAGTCATTCACATGAGAAGTGACGTTCCGGGTATAGAACTCAGCGTCGCGAAGAACAATCTGTAGCCTTAGATAGTCGTCGCTATATTTTTCATGCAGCTTGAGGTAAACAGGGTCATCGTTAGGCCGAGCGCCTGCGGCTTGTACCTTTTCTGCACGCCGACCAAATGCTTTGGCAAATCCAATGCGGACATCCGACTCTTTTCGTTTCCGGCCAACGATTTTGCCAACTAGCTCCACCCTCTTTTTCAGCTCATTGATAGTACTGAGCAGTGTCCCAATCGTTTCATTTGCAACTCGCAGTGCGTCGACATCAGGGTGATCGTCTGCTGTGTTTTTGATAATATCAGCAAGAAGCAGTTTGTATCTAGTGATGCGTTGAACCGGCTTTACCAATAAGGCGTCGAGATCCCAAGCCGCAGTTAAATCCTTGGCGACAGTATTGCATTCATTGAGCCAAACCTTAACTGCTGGATCCGCCTGCAAAACTGTTAAGCGGGAACTTGAAAGTTCCTGGTTCCGAAGGAAATCAGTGTAGATGGATTGCATCGTAGGGAGATAGTGAACAAATGTCGCCCCGATAGAGGTCCTGAAATCCTTTTGTACATCTGTTTCCTCCGCTAAGGTAGCTGCTACCGAGAGCCTATCTCCTGCAGCAGAAGAAGGGTCTGATGAAGCTGTTGTAATTGCCTTACTCTGTCTCGATCTATTGGATCTAGGAGAGTAAATACTAGACGCTCCATTCTTCAGAGCTTCAAGTAGTTGGGTATGGAACACTACAATATCCTTGGTGTTGCGAAAGATGGATTTAATATCATTCCCGTCCAGATTTGGACACGCCTCGGCCGTTCCTTTGTAGATCTCTTCCACAACGTTCATGTCCTTAACGTAAACCGACTCGGTATCGATGAGCTCCCTTATGATCATCATCCGTTGTTTGAGCTTTGACTTTGCTTTCTCAGCAGCAACTTTCTCCTCCTCCGTCGCAAATTCCTCCTTCGACTCAAATGGCTGACTGGCAGTGACGTCTTCTAATGATATCTGAGTACTCGACCTCGGCGTAGTGGACATAGAAGGCCGGAGTGAATACACGTCGTCGCTCGCACGTCGTGAATCCGCATTACGACTAGCATCATTCTGACTAGACTGATATATACTGGATGGTGGACGCCGATTGTTTAAGCTAAGAGGAGGCGTAGACCGCGTTGGATTAGCAAGTGGTGAGTCTTGAAGAGGAGGGGGCGGAGGAGCGTAATCTGGCCATGGTGTCGATCCGCCATTGGCAATATCGACGAGCGCTAGAGATGGGTCAGAGAACGCAATGCCAAAGCCATCTCCGGTAGAAACAGGTGGTAACTGATGCTTCCCAGGGCTTGCAGGTCTGGTGGCTTCCGAAGCAAAAAGGGGCAGCGGCTTTGCACCATGCAAGTCTGAAATAGGTGGTACTGGTGGATATTCAGAGTATCCATCGCGAGTGTCTACGGAGCAGTCTGTCCATGTGGATTGATGACTTGCCCGCATATGATAAGAAGGTCGGGACTCTTGATTTTGCTTATATCCAGTATTGTAGCTTTCAGGCTCACTTGAATTTGGGCCACCATAACCATCTGAGCTATCGTAGTCCATTTCGGTCACAGGAGTGCTTAAGTATTCATGGACATTATTCATGCCTAATGACCTAGAAGCTAGGGGGGTGTGACCAGCTTTTGGGAATCCATCAGATTCTGGAGTCCGAGTCCCCATCTGTTGATCATGCTCCCTAGCCATAGGAAACTCAGGGGGTGGATGAATCTGTGATGTTATAAAATCCATGGACTTAGAAGGTATTGGCACATTATGTTCATCTAAGTGGCCCGAACTTTCACCAGTACCAGACATAGAATCATTGGCATCTTCCATAGATCTATGTCGTCCACTTTCTGCAGTAGGTTTCCCCTTCGGACTAGGCGAGGTGAATCTGGCGGCAAATACTGGTAGTTGCTCATATTCCGAGTCTCGCTTAAAAGCTCCGGGAGGAGCTGGGTTGTTTGCAAAAGCATCATTTGTTGGTGTAGACTGCTGTGTTACTTCCTCCACAGGTGATGCATCAAGCATCATTTGGATGGTTCCATCCTCTACGCGCATAGAATTTCTCACTCCAAAGGTGGCCTGCTCAGGACTCAGCTGATCCCATTCAATTACCTGAGCAGAGAGTGGCCGAGAATTAAAGCGCATGTATGCAGGTTCTGTCTGAGGCTCATTGTCAAAGTCTGTAATACCTGTTGCATTAGATATAGCCGAAGCAGGCGCTTCATCATCATCAACAAAACTTCCAGGCATACCCAGCGTTGGGGAATCTACATCTGTTGCATCCTGGTGTTTTACAATTGCGAGTGGCTTTGTGGGCTGTACAAAGGACGTGGAGACATGCAACTGTGTTGGACTAGATGTTATTTCCGAGCCCACTAAGGGTGGTTCTCCGCTGGCTTGACCATCTCCGCTGGCTTGCTCCTGTTCCTTGTTGCGGTCACTCAGTCGCGCATTGAGTCGCGCCATGTTTGCTGCTCTCACTTCGTCCTGTTTGCTCTTCTGCATGGAATTTGTGTATGCCCTCTGTATCTTCTTCCGCGCCAGCCCGTAATCCACTGGCTTATCTTCAATTTCTCTTTCTTTTTGTTCATCAGATTTACCATTTCGGGTCACCCTCATGCCAGTACGGCTATGTTGGGGAGAACCAGATCGGTCAGTAAGTCGCTGTCGTGAGCTTGCAGTTGATGCAGAAGAGACTGGTTGGCGAGGACGCGAACTTCTTAGCGGAGGTGATGCCTTAGGGGGAGAAGAAATAACAGCAGTTAAGCTAGAATTGTTTCGAGGTCGTTCAGGGTCCCTCGCCTTGCCTCTCGAGTGCGTCGGTGTTGTTGTGCGGGAGCCAGGGGTTTGGGTGGTGTGGTTTACAGGAGGTGTAGAACGACCTGCTGGACTCCATGGCCCTTCTTCTGCCCTATGGAAGTTTCGTTTGGCTATGGTTTTAGATGCAAACGGGGAGTTTGAGCGACTTGACGATGTGGGACTGGATGAATCCCAAGAAGGCTTCTTTTTTACTGGTAGTCGGCTGGGAGGTTTCGGAGCTTTAGGCACATTGGCGGACGAGGAATTTGATGGTTGAATAAATGAGCTCACACCATTCATGGTATTTACTCTAGTATCAACGAAATCACTATGGTTCCGATTGTGACCTGGTGACCTTCTTGACTTGTTGGTATCAACATCCTCTAATGCGGGAGTGACACCTAGATACCATGCGGTAGGAGAAGACGGAGAAACATCTAGATTCGATTTGCTTCGCAAGTGCGACGCCCGGGGAGGATGTAGGCTTGATTCAGAAGTTCTGCGAGTTGCTGTATGAGGTATTCCATAGCCAATGTCTACATCGCCGTGCTCAGAAGTTAGGACTTCGCCAAATAACGGCCGATGCGCGGGAGTTTGTGGTGGAGGTTTGGGCGATGTGGGTGAGAGGTTGCTCATCGACTTGGAAGCTTGAGATATGTTTCCCGCTACAGCATTCCTTGGTCGAGTCGTCCGAGCTGCACCCGAGAGGGTGTTGTTTGAATGTTGGTCTTCTGGTGCAAATCTGGCGCGCTGCGTCGGCCTACTGTTTGATGGAGACTTTACGCCAGCTTCTCTCGTCAACACCCCCGCCTTTATTGCGGACATCGTCTCGCTGTCTTCTGTGGTACGGGCTTGGTAACCAATTCGCTCTTTCATGTAACCAGGACCACTCGTGCTACCCTCTCTTGTAACAACCCGTGGCACTGCCCTCCGGGTCGTGGAGGAGGGAGTCTGGAGTCTGGTATCAAACCGCCGTGTCATTTCCTTCACGCTGGGCTTCCCACTCAGGCCAGCAGTAGGTCCAGATTTGGGGGGTTCTAATCCAAAATGGTCGCCAATGGGCGCGGATGCAGACCGGTATGAGGGCGTGGTCCTCAAGCTGCTCCGCGCTGCAGATAATGGAGGGTGTTTGGCGGTTGTGCCATTGCCATTCGACCTCAACGACGAAGGCAAAGGCCGAGATTCGGAAGTCGTCGCTGTCATGCCGTTGGAAGCGATGTCCGTATGGCCCTTTGTTAAATGTTGTACCCCTCTGTACTCTCTGTAGAACTCGTCTGGATCTCCACCACCGCTCAACCCTCCGTGGAATCCATTCGCCGTCACCGCTTGGAGGTTCGCAGTGGTTAGGAAGGGAAGCTTCGGGGGCAATTCTGGAGATCTGGGCTGTGACTCTGGGAGGGCTGCGGACTCGTAGAGCTGGCGCGGTTGCGGTTGCGGTTGCGGTTGCTGGTGCGGGTGCGGGTGGTTTGGGAGTTGCTGCTGGTGATATTGCGGCTTTGGAGACTGAGTCGCAGAGCGCCTAGAATAAAAATTCTGGTCGGCGCTGATGTCCATCGTAGCTGCCCATCGATCAGGCTGCTTGTGGTGGTCGTGATGGATCCATGTACGAGTTTGAGGTCGTGGAATCTTTTGAGTGGTCGTGCGCTGTGATTCGTTGCTGGCGGTTTGAGAGAGGGATGATGAAAATGGGCTTGATTGGGGGTGTCCACAGTCCTGCCGTGGTTGGTGGGTTGCAGGGCAGCCAGTTGCAGCAACAGCAACAACAGCGACGACGAGTGTTTTACCGTTCGGCGAGGCTCATTGATTATGATTGCGAAGGTCGAGTTTGGATG
>Ga0247734_1000332_pt1 | contig 41875 bp, 47 predicted proteins | sample UWRJL103311B2_FD_180933 | JGI IMG/M metagenome (GOLD analysis project Ga0247734, IMG submission 180933) | Plant litter microbial communities from Arlington Agricultural Research Station in Wisconsin, United States - UWRJ-L103-311B-2 | ecosystem: Environmental > Terrestrial > Plant litter >...
GTAGAATTAGATATCAAAACAATTAGAAATCTGTAAAAACAATATAACTCTGCTTCTACGTCCGTCTTAACTCCATGCTACTGCTTGATTGAAATGGATTTTGTCAGCAGTTTAAGCCACCAATTGCTTTAAATTTTGTTTATATCCTGGCTCTCAATTGAGATAACCAATTTTTTTAAAATTGAATCAACTAGTTTCTTTCATCCCCAGCTGTTCAAGTCCTGTGTTTTGAGCTGCACCTTTGTCCTATGCACAGGGTTAGCCTACATATCTACTATGTGGACAAAAGATTTTCGAGATGTGCTCACTAGGAGAGATTGCGGCACATCTGAAGTTGTGGCGTGCATCGTGGAAGTAGCACCTCCTCCTCTCCAAAACTTTCCCGTCTTGCCCAAAAGGAAATCATCAACAACATCCTTCGCGTGGCTCCCTGTATCCTCACGTAAGTGGCCATCACCCCGATGAACACAATTAGCAATCAATGTTTCGATGGGTTTATAGAGCGAGTTTTCCGGAAGCTTCCAGTCTTCGAAGTATGTTTGACCGTTTGACTTGACTGCACCCGTCACTACTTGAACAACTTTCACGCCAAAGGTTTCGATTTACAAACGCAGTGTCTCGGCGATGAGCTCAAGCGGGTGTTGGTGAAGTAAATCCCCAATCGGGGGAGTGCATTTCTAGCTGGCTGGTTGGCTGACCTTGCTTACAGGTGTTGGTGGTGGAGGATTTTGTTAGCCACTATATATTGTTTTCCACGTGAGTGAGATTCAACACCAATTGATTGCAGAGACTACTCAATAAAGTGCCCTGTTGCAGCCAATTCAAACCATAGAATAGCAATAGCATATATACGAAGGATAAGCAGGGGCGCTAGCAAAGGGATAACGCTTATCCAGACAGATGGGCTCAGTAAACAAAAACCCGGGAGCTTGCGCCGGCAACTCCTAGTCATTCCTCCATCCAACCTTAACCAGGCAACACACAGCCTTTACTCGGTGAAATAGTCGATATCTAGTTAAGCAGACAGCTCATAAGGGGATCAAGTCTGCCCCCCAGCCAACTCCAAACGTACCAAATTTAATGTTTGGCTTGCTGGTGAGAGAAAAGAGGGCATAGCGAAGCAGCAGTTTTCGATACTTTTGTTAAGAGGAATCTAACAGGCAATTTGTGTAGTACTATAATTACGCTTTAACCTTTTAAGGTCTTACCAGATAAGAAATCAATACATGACTACCTGTTAAACTTCACAGACAAGTGCACTGACTAGCGAAGGAGATTTTTGGCAGATGTGAGCGATAGGAAACTGTGATCAAATATAACATCAGTGAAGCTTAAGTTGGTAAAAGTGATGAGAAATTTCTGTGTTCTGCGTAGTGTATTGCGATATTAATTACATTCAGTAGAGGTTGATTCCCCAGTGCCTGTTATAAGATCGACTCTATATCATTATAGTTTACTCCTCCTTAACACGAAACTCTACCATTCGTTGTGATTCAGTGCTGCCTGTAACATTTTTGAAGCGACTGCCATATCGGGCTACTATCTGGCGCACCATCTTCTCTGGGAACAAGTGGAGAGTAGCTGAGATATCGCCTCCATTGTTCTCTATTCCATTCATCACGCTCAGAGTAATTCTTTTCTGTAGAACTGTTTCTTCAACCGACTCATACGCGCGATCGATTACGTATCTTTTATCCTGGTAGCTTAGTCCGAAAAACATCGAGCGCCCCATAGTTAGTTCCATGACCGAGTTCTGAAGCTTTGGCATCCTCCACTTTTCTCCCAATAGCCAGAGGTCGACTAACTCCCTGACAGTCAGCTCAAGATCATCGGTCGGATGACACAACCTAGGAAGATTAAGATTAACAATTAGACTTCATGCTTGACGTGTGCAATTAGAATTTTAGAAAACTCACTGCTGTGTATATAACCAGTGCGATATCATCCCAAAGATCGATGGATTCACGTGGGGGAAATCCATCTCTCTTGTCTTCCCCTCAATGAACTCTCTCTTAAACGCGTGATCAAAATACTTCGAGTAGTGCGAGATGAATTCTTTGTGGATGACGAACTTCTCTTTAGAGGCGATAATCGTAACCACGGACTTGTCTTTCCTAGTAGGGTGATCAGTGACATACATGCATGTGTAGTGGTCATACATACGAGAGATGAGGTCGCTTGTTCTCACTCGCACCTGGTGTGTCTGATAGAGCTGACGAGACCATGTTTGGGTGTTGGTATTGCGTTTCATAAACTTAGAGACTTTAGACGTTGTATGTGTTGAGACACATTGGAGTCGATGAGGCCAGGATTCGTAAGGTTTGGAGTGCTAACGAATCTAGAGCCCCCAGAGACTCTGAGGAACTTTGGAGGCTGTTATTTGCTTTGGGTAATTGTGAAATTGGGGCTAGGTTTAAAAGATGTGGGATTCACTTGGCTTATAAAGTCACAGACTATCCTCTGAAAGCGAAGTGGTCCCCAGCTTTTTATTCAATTTGGTTTTCTTTGACAGAAAGAAATTTTCAATATTTACGCAAGAGCTGCAAGAATGACTTCACACTTAGAGAACAAGGCTGAGGAGTGTTGTGTAGGTCTCCAGTTCAATTTTTGCCCACTACCAACTGAGCTACAACCATTATTTTTGCTACTTGATTTAGTATTTATAGCATCATAGCGCTGGTGAAACCCACTTCATTCAAGAACCCACTCTCTGTTGAGAGAATCCAGCCACGAATATCTTTTAGAGAAGGTCTCTTCTAAATGAACTCTCAGAAATCAAAGCCGCACTTGGTGGCTAATGAGACCATTCTTGATGTCTGGGCAGGTTTGCATAAGATGTCCATAATTGGTCGTTCTTGGACAGGTACGTTAACAGCCTTGGTGGATTTCTTTGCCTGTGTTTGAGCGAGCCGTCTCTCTTCTCCCTCCAAAATATCAATGATATCAAATTGTGCAAGGGTGAATTGTTGCAACATACACAGAGGGAACCAACCGACAAAACCTCTGACTATTTTGCTGTCAGCCTTAGCATAATTAATCATTTTTCTAACAAAAAGAGGCTGCAACTCCGTGTGGACGACAGACTCGAATACCCTGCAACATGCAGCCTTCAGGGCGTTATCGGCCACAGTACAGAATAGAAGACTGTTCAATTGCGCAGCAACATGAGATTGGAGTTGAGGAATCCCCCATCGTTTGCTTAGGAACCATAACTCAGTGTAAACCAACAAATTCAATTGCTCTTCTTTATTGGTCTCATCAGTAATTTGCAAGCTGAGTCAAGTATTGGCTTTCTCCTGCTGAAATTCGCTAAACGTAGAGCTGTGGTGGGGATTCTTACTTCTGACAATAGAGCTAGTGAACAAAGACCCCAAAGATCTTTGATGTTACCTCCGGTAGTTTCATCTCTTGCGTCTCTCCTTCAAAGTGTCGACTATTGAAAGCCTTGTTGAAGAAGGACGAATAATGGCAGATAAGGCCTTTGTGGACAAAGTACTTCTCTCTAGTTGCGATGATTGAGACAACAGCTTGTGGCTTGCTACATACCTGTCAGGAGAATAGAGAAGGGAAACGGAAAGTTTTGCTGAGCTTACGAGACACCAGGAGGGCATTTCTTGGTAGTATCAAGGCTTGAGGGGCGTAGTTTGTTGACCGGAATATCAATTTTGAGATAGACCGTCTTAGAATTTAAGGCCACTATCACTAGTTACTCGTTATGGTGGCCAGAGGCAGAGGGATGATGCAACTGGCGAAAATGGCGATATTGATGAGGTTGAGGTCAATGGAAGAACTGCAATTGGATTAGCAATTCGGATTATTTCTTAATAAATAATAAATAAGGACAGCTAAAGATATTTACTTAAACTTTTTCTTTAGTGAATAGTTTCAAAGCGGTTTTCGGAACCAGAAAATTAAGCTATCAATCTCCGTTATTAGCAAAAGCGATTAAATTGGAATCTTTCCACTAATGGGAAAGTAGTTTCATATTCACCTAAGCGTGTATTAAAAACATTACACTTCAACATCATAGAAAGATTGAGGGTATCTATATGCAGAGAATGCATCTCAAGCCACATACACTACTACTACTACACCTGTTAACCCACTTTCCAGATCCCACATTCACTAATTAATAATAATGATTTCCCATCTCTAGCAGGTACCTACCTACACGTCCGTCCACGCAATTTCAGATCGAAAAAGCCTGCAGCAGCTTCGTGACTTCACAAAGCTACTTTTTTTGTTAGCTTTCCCAAAAATCACTTTACAGCAGATCTAGTTAGTTCCTTGCCCCTTTTTTGCATCCCAATATTCCACATACTGAAGATCCGTTTCTCTTACTTTCAAACCTCATTATTTGGAAAACCTCGTTAGCTAGAGAATAGTTGCTCTAACCTCCCCTAGAACTTGTCTATTCTGCATTCCATTCAAGCAATATAGATGCATTGTCTTAGTTCATAAAGATATACCGAATTTTTCCTCGATCATAGCCAAGAATCGTGTGCTCTGTAATTTCCGTTTGATTAGCATCCGTGCATATTGTTCGCATTCTCAGCCATAGCTCTTCTCACTCTCTCCACTTTCCTTACTCCGAACCAAGTATTCCCCCCTCAAAGAACGACGAAAAAAACGACGATCTAGTTTCATCACAAAAGAAAACCAAAAGCCCAATTGCATGTTGCAAATCCATGGTATTAGTATCGTATCGCTTATACTACAAAAAGAGCCTGCCTCTAAGCATTACCCCTCCGCGGGCCTTTCCAATCTCTAATCTTGACTTCCGCACTCGCTTTCGCCCGCTTATATTTCCCATACAGCACCACCGCATCCCTGACGACCACAAACATCATTCCACCTACGATAACCCTTCCCCACCTTTCCGCCAACAGCCCGCCCTGGGTAGCAGCCGCGTTTCTGCCCCAGAAAGGTCCAGTGGGCCTGCTTTTGCTCACCCACTTTGTGGGTAATACCACAGCCAGGACTCCCCCCACGGAAGCGGCGATGCTTGGGAAGAGGAGTGCACCAATAGCAGAACTGAGGATTCCCGCAGTGGGATAGTTCCGCCGTATTGGAGCGCCGACTGGATGGTCCGGGTGCGGATCCTGTTCGATTTCCAGCTCCAAGCCAAACGCCAAACCGTCATCCTCAGCCATTGCATCTCCATTGTTGTCATTCCCCGCTTGCTGTGGGTTTTGGTTCTCTGGGTCTTGGGGTAGTTCTTCTGCCTGTTCGGTGGTGGGACTTCGTACTGCGGCTTCCCACCGACGTTCATGGGGAGCTATGGTACTCTGATATAACTGGTTATAGATGAGGCGAAGGTATGGGAGGAGAGCGATGGTGGTGGCTGGGTTCGGGGGCCATGTATGTAGGTCGAATTTTCTGGTTTTATTAAAGACTGTGCGTGTTAGTTTGGATACGTGTTTGTAGATGGTGGATAAAATTCGAGTAGTTAAGTATGAGAAATATATTTGTGCAATGATATAGGATGGCAGACTCGAAAAAAGTCTCACACATTAGAGCACTTACTGAGATATACAGCCGGTATGATATCAATCATCGGATCTGCTAGCGAGGTTCTCGACAGAATGAGCGCGGGAGCAATCATCGGGAGGCCGAATACGACTTTCCAGTGTGCTCTTACCCTCTGCAAACTGTGTATGAGAACATTGTTTCCCACTATTCCCAGAGAACTGGATGCCTTTGGTGCGAGCAGCCTCAATGCCTCCTCTTTCCCAAACACAGTCATCATGGTATGTGTTCCATACAACAGGGAACCTCCATATAGGCACCAGACCAGCGACCCTATCGTAGCAGGTAGGACGCTTATTTTAAAAGCCAGTTCTACGCTGCTGAAGAACTCAGCCAAGAATCCCAAAGGCGGTCGATCAACCGTGATGACTGCAGCGCATATGGGGCATTTCACTTCTGCGAATGGTTCGCGGCGGCTTTTAATCCATTCTAGGAGGCAGTCGTTATGGGCAGTTGCTGAACAGGGACAGGGCGTGCGCCATTCTCGATGAGCATTTGAAGGCTCATCGTTCCACTCTTCTTGACATATCCAACATCTAGCTTCTAATTTATCTGGTGGAGGGCTGGGTGTACGGGAGCGTGTCGAGGAGTTGGAATCTTCTTGAGGGGACGCGGGAGTGAAGTCTATACGCGGGATCGCTACGGATTTGTTGATTAGCTGGTGACATCTAATTAAACCGTAGTGTGGAAGGGCAAGAACCGGCAGACACCATACCGTCTGTGTGTACGATTTGTGACGGATCACAGGCTGGAGGAGTGGTTGGACGATGAGGAGAAGCCATTTTACTGTTGGCTATGATAAAACCGTCCGTAGTCTACAGGCCAGAGAAATATTGTCAAGGTGCTATTGCATGACTAGGCACTATGCAGCTTCATGGGCCTCCTGAGGGAAGATGAAGTTGCAGTGTTTGCCCTTGTGTTGGCAGACAGGGGATTTAAGGCTGAAGATGACGATGTAATCATGAACCGAGGCGTGGTACTTCGTAGTTATCTCATAAATCAGACCCTCTTCGACTAAAACGCGTAAATCGCCCCACACCTGTGGGGCCACCTCACAACTAATACTCCATTAAACCTCTTAGAAGGTATGATAGATTTCGGGCGCGGTTTATATGGTAAGTTGGCTAATCTTTTTACTTTAGACTATAATGCTTCGCAAATAGCTTATATTAGTTCTTATATAAACAGCAGCTTAATTTTAAGCTTAATGTAATGTCCTTTACTAAAGGTATATCTTGTTAAGATACGAAATTCTGGTTGGCTGAGCTAGTGAGCTGCTTAATGCAGGAGATGTTGAGCTCACTATGGCTTAATGTAGTTAATGTGAATAGCTACCTACCCATACAGTCGTAGGGTCTCACCACCTCATCTCACTCCTCACTATGTCTACTTTTGACCTTGATTACGAAACTGCAACTGACGACGAAATAGCAGCCTACTGTTTAAATCCGAACGCTATATTTCTCGGTGAAACTTGTTATGATAAACAGGTAGTTAGATTATCTAACAAAACAATAGTTAAGTTTAGCATAAATATTAAGGAAGAGGAGGCGAAGGGTCAAAGGCGAGCTTACGGACTAATTGGTAATAATATCACTCGGATTTACGATATCACTTGTAAGTGCTAGTCTGTTGTTCTTGTTGAACTTTCCTCCTCAGCTTTCTAGCGGATCCATTCATAAATTAGACAATACAAACCGGGCCCTAGGCCTGAAGCACAAAGACAACGATCTTAGCGATGATTGATGGTTGATGACGGCGTTGAAAGCCAGTCCTAATTCCGAGGAGGTACATTTAGTCTCAAATTATACACGATTTGCCTAGAACCAATCATATTGGGGTTTGTTTTTAGGAACGCAACTAACTTGCTTTGCCCCGATTCCAAAGAGTCCAAGGTGCAGATAAACTAGAGCTAGCACCATGGAGGACCTCACGGGCGCGGATGTGTTAAAGAGCAGGTTACGGAGATATATTGCAGCAAGAGGGATATATATATGTTCCAGCGACACCTTCGTTCACAGTCAAATGGGACAAGTTGTCACTTTATTATGATACAGTTTGAATTATTAGAATAATAACAGGCAAACTTTTCCTCCGCTATCGTCACGTCGCCTGCGTCTTCAAGAGTCTGATGTTATAGTCTATGAGTTTCTGTTTTCTAGCTGTTCGTACAAAAGCACCTTATCACTCCCTTTGCAAACTTCAAAGCAAATATTACGCAAGAAGGTGATGCTGTTCTGTTTGAGGAACCGTTATTGTGCTATCTTGTAAACGTAGTCGGAGGGCGTTGGGCCGATTCTAAACCTATCTACGGCAATGTTTTTGTGTAACTGAGAAGGCAATGGTGTTTCAGCTTGATCTTTACACTCCAAAAGGCAATGTTATGCCGTCACTCACTATGATCAAAGCGTAGCTTGCTCTTGAGGTTTCGTGTCCTCCTCCCTGTGGTCACAATGCCACATCCATGGCATCAATGCAGCATTGGGAGATGTCTATTACTCCATGCTGCTATTGCGACCACAGGCAAGAAGTTTTGAGGCTGTTTTGCCCGGCAACAACTTGAAAGGGAGTGGCAGTTAAGAGGAGGTTTTGTCATCTTGCCATCATTTTCGTCTTTTATCTCTTCTTCTCGATCCTTAGCTTGTGGAAAGTCGACTTCTATTAATGTTATAGAACAGTTGAACGGGAGTGACATTTCTCTTTGCCGGAAGTATTGGTAGTTGGGGGGAGAAGCCGGTGCTTTGATTCATATTTATTTCTTTTGACAGGGTTTGTTGTATGTGTACGCTTTTACGAAAAGATACCTTGGTTGTTTCTTCTTTATACCTTGAGGCTACTTGTCTATTAATGATCATTTAAAATATACAGCATAGGGATAATGGCTTATCTTGGGAAAGAGGAGGGGTGAAAGAGGAAGCGCCATTGGACCACCTCCATACTTCCCTGCAAAAGAAGAAGGGCTAGTACTAGTGCCTATGCGCCAAGAAAAGGTATCCTGCCCTACCCGCCAGTACGTATATACTGAGCGCCTGTACTGTAGAAATGTGCCGTACCTTTCATATACGTTTGACAATAATGAATGACAAGGCCCATGCTCTACCTACAGTAAGTCAGTATTGTTTTCCCCTCCAGCCCTTCTTTGACCGGGCTGTGCTGACTTTTGTGTTTTACCTATTGGTTATATATAGTACAGTACGTACAGTACAGTACATGCAGTAAGTGGTACGAAGCAGAGCCTCAAGACAAGAAGGTCTCACAGACCGCTTTTTTCATTTGCTACGAAGCAGCTGAGCTCCATAAATAGGTAGCCAAGATACCATACTATACAGAGTACAGTGCCTTCGTTTCATCCCATTAAGCGCAAGACCTCCCTCTCTTAGCTACCCCCTGCTACTGTAACTTTAAGACTTACTTATACTTACCGAGAGGAAGAGCTCTAGATCTAGTGATATCGAGCCTCGCGAGTCGTAAGTAACGACTGGTGGAATTCTTTCTGTAACAACTGATACGATATCCGTGCAACCGCGTATACCACCTCGCCGCTCGTATATATGACATGCATGTCTTGGGACACTTAAGGGACGCTTGTCCTCTTGTCCTGTTGTCGCGAGATGCGAGGCAAGCAATCAAAAGCTCGGTCGGTAATTTTTGCGCGAGAGGCCTTAGATAGTAATGAGTATAAGCATAGAGAGCAAAGTACAATAGGTATATAAGGAGATGTATGTATAAGTAGAGGTACGGAGGATGCCAGTCGTCAGTGTAACGCCAAGCCGGTACCCACTTCTTTCTACTGCTCTTCTACTGCTCTTCTACTGCCCTTCTACTTCCCTTCTACTTAGTATAGCCAACTGTCCAAAGTACGGAGTACACTGGACAGTTACCAGACAGTTTTACTGTCAGGTATTATTGCTACGTTGATATATACTCCAGACTATACTACATTACACTATTACTTACAATGTACAGTACTGCATCGCATACCCACCTCCCTCTACAGTACTGTAGGCTATCACCCACGCCGCATCGCCGCATGTCATCCCCCCGGATCGATCCACCTTTCCACACCATCACTTCCCTGCCGTGCCAGTCTGCCTACTGTCAAATTTCAAGCGCCTTCACCTTCAAGAAAGATTCTTGCTACTTGCTCTCTTCTCCCCATTCCTCTCCTCCTCTCCTCCTCCTTCTTTCGCTCCTCCTGCCAAACTCTTTGTTGTATATACTATCCTGTACATATACTCCACTCGCATACGCGCACCTTATGTAGCCAGATGATGCCCCCTCGTCGCTTTATCCTCCTCGGCGTCTCTCTCACCATCTTGACCCTCTTCCTCCTTTCGACCCGCCGTGCCTCCCCCGACCAGCCGTACACGAATATTGTTCCCTCCGCCTCCGGCGTAAAGGCGAAAGTACCAGAAGTGCCAGAAGTGCCAAAAGTGCCAGAAATAAGAGGCTGCTCGCAAGATCTAGGCTGGTTGGAACCATATAAACTCACCTACCCAATACAATATGTTTCGCGCGACATCATCGCGCGCGTGCGCCCAGATCATGCACGACCTCAATTGACGGTGGTCGACAAGCCATTGTTCAACGGCTTTAAAACTGTGAATCTAAAAGAAAGGGGTGGGGTGAAGTTCGAGAGCTGTTTGCCACCATTGGAGCTGGAAGTCCCACACGGAGAACATGCGAAGGTTGATGCATCAAATATGATGTTCGGCATGCAAACGACGGTCAAGCGCTTGAACCAGACCATCAAACATCTTGCGCGCTGGCTGCCCAACACCAATGCGCGGCTCTTTGCAATCGTGAAAGAGTCTGACGGTATAGCAGCCAACAATACCGATCTGGCCGCCCTGGAGAGGAGCCTGAGAGATAAAGGAATACTCGCCTCGGTCATTCAACCAGTGCGACCCACCGATGCTTTCGCTCAACGCTACTTCAGTCTTTCGAATGTCATGTACGCTGCTAGAGACGACAAAACACAGTGGATAGTCCACATCGATGACGATACCTTCTTTCCTTCCATGTGGGATGTCCAAGAAGAGCTCAAGAAACACGATCACACAAAGCCGCTATACCTGGGGGGTCTGTCAGAAACCTGGTGGGCAGTAAATCGCTACGGTCTTATGGGTTTTGGCGGCGCAGGTCTGTTCTTGTCTGTACCCATGGTAGCAATAATGGACGAACATACAGAGGCGTGTAAAGATCACCTCGGCACTAACGCCGGCGACATCGCCGTGATGGACTGCATCTACGCACATTCTACCACAAAACTAACACCCATCCCATCGCTTCATCAACTTGATGTCCACGGTGACCTAAGCGGGTTCTTTGAATCCGGGCGCGATATGTTATCCCTCCACCATTGGAAGCTAGGACCACCTGAAAACACTCTAATACTCGAGATTGACAAAATGCACATGGTAGCTGATATTTGCGACTCATGTTTCCTGCAGCGCTGGCAGTTCCCGGACGATCTCGTCCTCTCCAATGGCTTTAGTATCGCTTCCTACCCACAAGGATCCCTCACTGGCAAGAAGCCAGGCGTTACGGGTCCGCTCATCGACGCAGTTTCCAAGACGGAAAAAATCAATCTCCTAGAAATGGAAGCTACTTGGAGGGATGAGACAACGAACTTCCTTCACTCTCTAGCTCCCACCAGAACGAAAATGAAGCTATCCGATAAAATAGGGTATAAGCTATTGGATAGCATGGTTGTGAAGGGTGAGGAGGTTGGTGCGCCAGGGCAAACGGTTGTCAGACAGGTTTATGTGAAAAGGGGGTCTACAGAGGGTGGGAGTGGGAAGGATACAGTGATGGTATTGAATTGGAGGAGCGGTGGGGTAGATCCGCCTTCTCCCAAGGTCAAGAAGATGCTAGAGAGGGTTAGAGGAAGGACGCCTACCGAGGATGGAATGGGAGGCTAAATAACTAATTCACAGCGGAACCAGGAAAGGATAATAGGAGCTGTATTAAAGACACAGAACGAACATACCTACGCGGATAGGAAAACGACAACGATATATGAGTACTCCCGCACAGGACTAGAGAGGTCCCACCTTGTATATACACACATATACCCGTACAAGCATTCAGATAGTTGTACCTGTACCTATTGAAGTCAACGACCCTTCTAGGAGAAGAGAGGGGATTAATAATGGACGATGGAAAAATCGTGTTTCCCTTGTATACCATAGCATAGGTCAAGGTTAGATAAGAAATGATAGCTCAAACTCAAAGTAAGAATGTTCTATTCTGACATGTTTTGATCAAACTACTAGCTTCTAGGTAAACGAAGATCTGAGAGTGTTTGAGTGACAGATGAGGCCTTGTCTTATGCTAACTACATCATGTAACCTTACACATCCCCAGAAATATTTAGCTCAGGCTGCAAAGTTTCCTTAGCGCTCGTGTATATAGCTTTTTAGCAGGGCTAATGAAGCTGGTCATGTGACACACCTACACATCTAGCCTACCTACCTAGGTTAGCAATGTACAAAACAGAGTCCGAACTCCAAAGAGAAAGTCAAACTTTGAAAATCCCTCGCTAGCCAAGATGTCCATTGAATTCACCCAAAAGCATATTCACCATGGCGCCTATTACCCCGAGCTTCCACCTCACATCCCACGCGTTCGTGTTGCCGATAGAGCTCGGGTACTCACTTTCCTTGAACAAACTCGTGCTGAGCAGGAATTATTCGAGAGTACCGAAATGTCAACTGTTGTTAACAACATGATGGACAATACAGTGCATGCTGCTCACTCCGAAGCTGATCAACCAAGCCGGCTCAAGGTCCCTGCTATCACAGATCTAGCTTCCCAAGTTGGAAACGCCATTGACGATAAGGATGTCTCTCTAGAGCCAGCAGAGACAGCACAATAGTAAGCATACATTCCCACAAAAAGGAAGATCTAACTAAAACGCATCTCCAGCCATCAAATTGTCCGCATCACCCTCAATCCTCTTGTTCAAAACAAGAAGGGTCGCGTCTTCATCATCTATCGCTCTAAGCTCTTCGCTGCCTCCGCTCGCTTTCAACAGATTGACAACGCTACAGACTTGCAACACTTGGTTCTCTCCGACGTCAATCCGCGCATCTTCGAGCTCTTCTTCAACTGGGTCAACACCGCGCAATTCAAACATACCAACGCTGCTTCCCCAACCATGCTGGAGCTTGCCGACCTCTGGAACCTCGGTGAGCGCTTCGAAGCCGCACGTCTCCAGAATCAGGTCATGGATCGCTTGTGCACGCTCCACAACGAGAAGCGCCTAGATGTCGAAGAGTTTGGGAAGTTTATGGAGTCTTTGCGCCTTGTTGATGTAGAGAATGGTCACTTGTCTCATTTCTTCAAGCTAGTGCTTAAGAAGTATCCGGATTGGAAGTTCTTTTGTGAGATGCTTAAGGGTGAGAATCCGCGTCGGAGACGGATGTGCTTGAATATGATCTGGGGTGATGGAAGTGGACGGGAATATTGGAAGATTTTTCCTGAGGCTCATGGATTGTATGTGAGAGAGCATATTGCGGATGACGAGGATCTCATTGAGCTATAGTCACGCAATCGGTATTAAGTTTGAGCTGAGCGTTTTGACGTACAGAAAGGCATATTGGTTGTTGGCATGAGTAGCTTTTCCTGCAAATAGTACTAAGTTGTTTGTATCTTCTCTCATAGGCAGAGCTTAGACTGATGGCCAGAAAGAGCGCACCTAATACATGCCTGTAACATGCTTGTATCAGGAGCAAATGCAACAGATACCATTTACTTCCAGTCCCTTATTTTTTTGCCGTTGATTTGCTTCCCTCCAGATCAGTAATCATAAGATACTTTCGCAACTCCTTAACACCACCTAGCAGCAATGACGGGAGATGGTACTTTAGCTCCAGCACATCATTCTGGAAAGCTGGCATCACATAATATCACGTCCTCCTAGCATCCAGAGCAATGCTAGATTTGCGATAGAGCGACCATTTTCTCTGTTGAGCCTCTATGAATATACCCACCCCACTAGTTCTTCGAAAGAAGATGGAGGTGTATTCTCTAGTCGCATGTACCCTGTGATAGCATCCTGATTATCTCCTCCTGTGAAGACATTCTTATTCTTCAAGTAGATAGAGTGGTAGGCGAGAAATGATTTATGGACTATGAAGGTTTGCTTGTTATGTTCGTTACCAACGATGAGAGAGGCTGTGTGTTAAGCTCTACTGGGAGATGGTTAGTAGAGCTTGAGTTTGGGAAGTGTGGAGTAGTACCGGGGGGACTTGCGCAAATTGAGGCTTCCTCATCGTCCGTGGGGAGTTGTGGGTGGTTGGGGCAGCCATAGTGTGCCAAACTCTTTTACAGCATGCCACAGATCAATACTTGAGCGGTAGGTTCCGGCAGATTTTTATTAAGACTTTGCTCGTGCGGTTGTGAGGCGTGGAAGGCTCGAATTTCCGTGTCCACTGTGGTGGGACTCTAGAAAGGTAGTCGCCGGTCGACTCACCACTACAGCAGCCATTTCCAAACCACGACCACAAACGGGACCCAAACTTTGGGAGCTCACGTTTGAGGATGTTTCTCTTTTACTATGATGACTGAAGCTGGACCTCTCTTCAGAAATATTATTTTCGAACCCTTAAGGACAATCTCTCAGTCTCAACTCAGCCTATGGGCAAACTTTTGCGTGTCGCCTTGCGGATAATTCTTGCATTGCTATCAATTGTTCATGAAATTGAAATGATGCGTTACTAAAATGCCAAACAAAAGCGACCAGGACTGCAATCGACAAAGAACAGGAGAGAACCAGGACGAACAGACGATGGTAAATAATAATTAATTGCTGTTTCAATATTCAGACTTTAAGGGGTATTACACAAACCAAGATTACCCAACAGATCCCCGGCCAAAACATCGATGCCTCCCGTGTCTCTATCCTCAATTCCAAATCCAAGAAACAAAATATCATCTATATACCCGTGATATCTCATGCCCTGAGATTTCCAGCTAATGGATGTAATGTACAGCATCTCCGTTTGGTCCCAATGTTGGAAATCCGCATCGGAGAGAAATTCCGGTTTCTGACCTTGGCCGGCTAATCCTCGACCATGAATCCAGATCGGCTTCGAAGAGATGCCGTGAATCTCAAAGGGCCCTTGCTGTTTGAAAACCATTACGTATGGTTCGTACACGCTATGAAGGCTCTCAAATGTTTTGTGCTGGAACATGGTAAAAAGGAACGTATTGGTATCATTGGGCGTACATGATGGATCAGCCCGCTTGCAAAGTGTGATGGAAAGCGAGTTCGTTGCTTGATGAATCGATTGCTTCGCCGGTGGAGCCGCAACTTTGGGCATGTATTTCTCGATACACCGGTCATCCGTGGGTGCGGCTGAGGCCAGATTGGGTCCGACCGAACCATCATTTTCCAGCTTAGAAAATGCACGTTTCGGCCATGTGTCGTAGTGAGCGTACATATTGTCGTCCTTATCCCAAAATAAGAAATAGTTCTTCTCGACATCTCCGTATGGCACCGGTCTCTGAATTTCTGTCGCGTGTCGGAACTTGCCCCGTTCAAAAGTTTCGAACCCCCAATCGACCAACAATCGGAAGTCGTGAATCCACTGCCCAAAGCAAGTGTACTGTGAGATCGAGCCATAAATTGCGTAAGGAGCCTTGGGTCCATGGAAAACTCTCGCGTCGTGTGGCCCAACACTCAATCCGAAATGCCCCAGACCATCTTTGCATTTATCCCCCTCGGTCACCGCGATGGGCAGGATCGATGGAGGCTTCAGACAGGTCAAAACACCCTTTTTGAATACGGCATTACAGGTCAATTCTACAAACCACACGGAATTGGGGATTTCAGCCCTTTTGTGCAGCTGGGCAACGACGATCCACGTGTCATTAAATATAGGATGTGGGATGATGTTTGGATTCATCGCCCTCTGGTCCCCAAAGTCGATCTGAAAGAATTTCTTATCTCTTGTCGACACCGAGAATATCTCATGATGTGTTTCCTGGATATTGTTGGAGTTTTGGAAGGAGAGCGTGTTGGAATGTCGTCCAAAGCCTCCTGGTGGGGCCCAGCTTGAATCGCGAAATGTGAACAGCAAGATGAGGATCAGGACTAGGGCAACGACATAACGGATATTGGGATACTGCAACATGTTGACAACATTACAACATGTACCCAGTTCCCTGACATACAGTCAATATATACAAATGCTGTGGGTTGTGGGTGGAGGATGATCTGGTCGTCGTCTCGTCTCCTGAATTAAATTTTTGTTCGCCACTTGGGAGTGACCCCTGATCTAGTCTGTTTTCATGCTGACATGGTATGGCCCCCTTATCCTTATGCTGGCATATGTCACCGAATATACACAGCCCGTGCTTACTCAACTAACAGAACTCCCCTTCTACTGTAAGGTAAGAAATGAAGATGTTGTCAATTCTCATAGCTTTATAACAAATTATTATACTACTATTACTTAGTAAGGTTTTCAAACCTTTGAAAAGAGCATCAGGCTTTATACTATTATACGAAGTAAACTGTTAATCATTTTAACATCCGTCACAACGGGCCGCAATGTGAAAACTCGGTTATATAAAAGTTACTATGAGCTTATAAAACACAATGATGACACGCACGAAACATGTTTCCACTTGAAGCAAATATGCCGCCAGTGCTGAAGAGAAGTTTCAAACAACATCGGGGAACTAGTAAAAGTAAAAAAGAAATTCCCCGTTGTCTACCGCTAGTTAATAAACCGTTGTGTTTGGTTAGAGCCATCTATTAGGCCCTGTGATACAACCGATGAGACAGCGGGGTAGGAGAACTGTACCACGGGATAAACCCTAAAGGAGATAAAAGATTCACACTGGGGCATTTGTTGTTTTATTAAAGCCTCATGAGGCTGAACGGGAATGCTTGATAAGGTACAAAGGTAAATCAAGCATTTACCATTCTCTTGGTATTTAAATTTACGATCAAAGCTGCTTCTTGTTAAGTTATTTCTGCGATTACTTATTCGTATAGTCATCATTTAATTATCGCAAAAGTCTCATCCCATGGCATAGAACCGTGCCGCATTGGCAACCACATGCTGCCGAGATTAGTGAGGTTGAGGTAAGAGTTCAGCCTTTCAGCCGTTCGCAACGCGGGGGAGGCTTCTGGGGCCTGTGGATCGTGCTCATCTCGGGTCGATATGGTCAGGGGTGTGGATAAGGAGGTACTTCCGTATACGAAGCAATTCCCAGTGGGTCGCCTCTTTCGCCATAAGTGCATTAACGACCCATTAGGAATTATCTGGGCCAGTACGAAAGGATTAAAATTATAATAAAAGATTTGTTTAATTTCCTCGGAGCGCATTTGCTAGGAATTATTTGGGCCAGTATGAAATTGTTAAAAACATACTAAAGCTTTCCTAAAAGCGTATGTATGACCCACCGGAAATTATTTGGGCCTATAGGAAAGTAGCTTTACATTTCATTTAATGTGCTCTGGACTCAATATCCACTATACTTGTTCCGTTGTCTGTTATTCATTAGTGTTATGTTATGTGATGCGATAAATATAGGGGATCACGCCTACAGGTGGTAGAAAATTGGTGACCTAACTTACTGAAAACCTAAACAGCTTTGAAACAAGGATTGAATGGCTCAAACCATATCTAGTTATTACAATTCGCGTAGTAAAGGCAATGTTTTAATAACATATATTACATCAACTATGTAAAACTACTGATTGCTAACAGTAATCTGCTGGAGCTACTTAACGGACAATCATTGCAGTCATAAAAAACAAGTATCATAAGATAACTTCTGACTTCTGGGACCTGAACTTCGATTTTGGCATGAAGGGAAAGGTCTATAACGCATTAGAAAAATAACGTCAGTGAATTCACCAGATAGTCCTACCAGGCTTCTCATTTATTTAAGTTCAGTCTTTCATCTCCAATCATGGCACCAACTGGTCCTATTATGGGCAGTCGGAGGAGCTACAACGAACATGAAGTTAAAAAGCAGCAGCATATATTACTACCACACTTAGTAACTTGGATGCTAACTTAGATCCAAAACACTGAACCCATTAAGAATAATGGAAGAAGAGGCGAACCTTTGCCCTTATCAAAGCAAGTCGGCATTGAGTCAGCACATGAATTGTATTTCAGTTTATATTTGTCCAATACTGCTTTATAGACCTTTTGCACACTCTTGTATTATGTCCAAGTCTTGAATAGGACCAAAAAGGGCTGGAGTTCAAACTTTACACACAATCGCGTGGACGGATTGACGTATCAATTTATTGAGAAAACGGTCGGAGCACCTGGGCGTATGAACAAAAATACGACAACAAGGACAACAAATTTGGTGATAGATACATTTCAGTATCAGCTCATATTGAAATAAGTACTAATATCTGGAAAAAGTGCTTAAGGCTTTGACCATCTCTCCCTTTCCCTCCATGATATATTAGACCGCTTCCTAGGCTTTACTCTCCCCCCTCAACCTGGAAAGACTTAATTGTTAATGAGATAGTAGCTGACCTTCTCAAAACCCCATTTTTCTAAACTTTTCCGACCCTCGTGGACAGCCTTCATCTCACAAACCAGATGATCTGTAAAGCCAGCAGGTAAATCCTGGATCAGCCATTCTGCAAGTTCCTTGAGCTCAAGCTTCCAACAGAATTTATGAACCAGAATTTCCTTCACCATGGTTCCGATGTCAGCTTCATACGCATGATTCAGCATGTCCCGAAGATGCTTCTCATTATTGGGTCCAAGTAGCACGAAGTATATCAACTTCATGACACAATTTTGGAAGCTCTCGGCCAGCAGGTAATCACCGAGAGTCCACAGCTTGGAGAGGAGTAGTAGATCGCTATCTGCTGGCTTCCATCCATCTGGCCCCTCATTAAAGATCATTTCTTGAGTACTTACCCAGTGGCTAAATCTCTCAAACACATCAGGCTCGACGTTTAGCAGCGCAACAGTTTGGGAGTCTCCTTCCTTGTAATCACTATTTAGGGAGGATCGGAAATAATCTGAGTATTGGCAGATGAGGCCTTTGGGGACGAGGTACTCAACTTGGTTTGGACCAACAATGACTTTGGCTGTCGCTAGTAGGTTCTTTGAAGATGGTGATCCGCAGGGGTTGGTGGAGGATTCCATCGTATCGGTGCTAGAGTGGTGCATTTACTATTTACTGTTGAGCGGTAGCAGGAATTGGCTGGCTACCGTTCAAATAGGCGAGATTTCGCTTCGTAGGATATCTGCACAAATTGGTGTAAGGAATAGAGAGAATTTGGGTTCGTGAGGCCGCGCTTTGCAGGATGAGTGCGCCTGTTTGCAGTGAATGCCTGATGAAGAGAGTAAGCTGGATTAGCTTCATCTATAAAGATATATGGACAACAATGTCGCGCCTGTTCAGTTCAACTGAACACTGTAACCTCTATAAGTTTTCCCGTATCCTGGGAACTGTTTGATTTAGCATAAATAGTAAAATTCTTTATTTGAAGGATCGCTATAACATTCATGATTCATTCTTGGCAGCATCGTTCGGAAACGCTTCAAACATCCAAGAATCAGCATACGAATGCACCTAACACATAGCATGATGACATAGTCTACAGAAGTATGGATATCGAAGAATAACCTATATGGAGATAAAAATCACTTATTCTTGATTGTCTTTTAACAATTTATATTAAGCGTGGCAAAATTAACTGATCACCTGATAAACGAAGTACGAAGTACGAAAAAGACCTCAAGTAACTGGCCATGCCTCTTCTGCATATCAGTATAACTAATTAGATTACCAAATATATTATAAATGTCCTATTACAATAGTCCAAAAGCTGCCAAACCGATGGACCCTATCATTAATTTCCAGAATACATACTTTTTAATCGCGGAAGCTTCAAATACGGGATTCGGTGTTTGCGTTCCGCCTGTGGAAGCGAGGGTAGTTGTTGCATTAATTACGACTGGAATGACTGTGCTGCTAGTGGGTTCTGTAGGCGCAGGATTTTCAGTGCTCTCTGCTGAAACATCAGGGCTAGTGGTGGAGGCATCGGAACTTTCTGTGCTCAAGGGAAGATCACTGGTAGTCGTATCACCCGAAGCTGTAGTTGTGACACCATCACTCGCTGGAAGAGGAATCACAGATACGGTAGACGTTTCTGTCGTTGCTGATTCTGAAGCAGCAGACGTTGGCGTGGCTGTCTGATCTGTGGAGGTCGTTGAGGAATTGGGTTCTGTAACAGCGCTTTCTGGGGTTACTGAGGATAGGATCTGTGAAGAGGTAGTTGTAGAAGGCAGAAGTCCACCATTATCAAAGGGGGTCTCTACTGTTGGAGTACCCGCAGTTGTCGAAAGGTCTGGTTGCTGTGGAAGGGCCGTTGGCGCACTCGCCGAAGTTGTGAAAGTATTTGATGTTGGAGCTGGTCCCGACGTGGAGGTCAATGTGTTACCAGATGTCGTTGATTCAGTAGGCCCAGATGTTGTTGTTGTGGTTGGGGAGCCTGTGAGATCCGTACCTGGATCTGGAGCTGCACCAATACATGTTAGCTGACATTGGGCCTCGCTCATAGGGAACGACGTACTCTCTGTTGATACCACCACAACCAATGTCGTGGGATCTAATAGGCCACCCCCAGTGGGCGTTTCTGTTGTAACAGCCAAAGCATTGAGTCTTTGGATTGAGGGACCAGCTGGGAGACAGTTTTCAATTCCAGGATACTGCGCACTGTAAAATTCATTGCCAGCCAAGTGATCAATAAGCTAAAATAAATAAGTCAATATGCGAACTTAGATATATCTGAAGGTCTTACCTGTTGCACTGGATACCCATAATTTTCAGCTCCATTTCCTTGTGCGCATGCTTCCGAAGGTCCAATTCTGAGGGCCGCTCGAGTAGGCACGTGAATGAAAGGGGTTGTCAGCGAGATCTCAACCACCTGAGCTTTGTTGTTTCCATGAAAGTACGCAGCTGCATTGGCATTGATGCCTGTAAAGGTTGGTACGCAAGCTGCCGGATCTGTTGGTGCTTTTGAGAAGCTAGATAACGTTCCACAAGCTACGTTGCCATTAGAATCTGTCACCGGTGGAGCAACGAAAACTTTTGCTGTTGAGTATGCCCAAAATCCAGTAGGCGACGCACTGCAATAATTAGTGACTGATGACATCAACTCTTTGGACAGTCTTACATTGTAAGTCCACCAGTCTTTGTCTCCACTGGTGTATCTAGAATTTCTGTCTTTTGTGGAATTGTAAAAGCCGGATTTGGGTAGAGAGCGACGGGATTCTCGTTCACCAAAGAACTTGTTGTGGCCACGATAGTTGATGTGGAATTGTCAATGACAGTGTATACATCCGTAACATATTCCACCCAGTAGACTTCGTGTGCCTCATCCTGGACTACAAAACAACAGGCTAAACTACGTTAGATTCTTAGACTATTCCAGCTTGATGGGCTTTCAGCTTACAATCCGCCCCATATGCGCTTCTTAGTAACGCTAGTGTAGCGACTCCAATGTATCGCAATAACATCTTCTGGTTTCAGACGTTTGGCCCCAAAAATGTCAGACTTTAGGCGCCAAGTGTCGAAAGATAACGAACGTGTAGGCGGTGCTCTACGAACGCATGACCGGAGGGCTGCAGAGTATATAAGCAAGCTGCCCACCTGTAAAACCTCCCACCTCCCCCGTACCGGAAAATTACATACTTGCGGCGCCTGCTTGTTGGACTTCTCGCCATGGTAACGGTCACATGTATCGCCAAGATAGAAGATGCATCGAGACCCAGACAACAATGACGATCGATACTACGAAAGAGGTAAGTCGTAAGCGGGAACGATATAATTCACCGCTGCTGGGCCGGTTCTGGGGAGGTTCGGAGAGAGCGTGTTGGTCTGTCAAAGGATCGAGCCTTGGGACCATATGTGATTTGAAGATTGCTGGTGATTCCAACCAGACATATGAAGGCTGCATAATTAGTGCTGATGGCGGATATACACAAGTGGTAGGTGGGGTTGGTGATCTTCAGAATTGGATGATATTATTGCAGGGTATAATTAATATCCTGGTGAAATGAAGCTCTGTGATACGATAATGGACAACACCTCTTCCACAATCCATGACAGACTATTGAATATTATACTATCATGGCTGGTACAGCCTCTTCGGCACACGGTGTAGTAGTTGGTGCTTACTACAAACCAACACACCTCGAGGTGAATAACCAATTGTAAGACTTCTGAGCCGACTTGTGCGTGTGGTGTGCCTGCCCATGAGTGGCTCGTGATGACGGGAATTCTATGTTAGTTTGATCCTTCGATTTGGAATGACCTTAATCAGTGATGCACCGCCGCTGTTTCCGCCAGAGTTCGCGTGTTGGTATCCATGAGTTGCAGCATATTGCTTCAACAGTTATCGTATCACTTTGTGACCCAAATCAACACGACGATGCGCTAAGGCGTATAGAAAATATGTTTCAATATTCTGCACTTTTGCTGTCTCAGCTGGTCTGGATCCTTTTGTGTACAACTACGTTGAGTGCGGTCGAAGAGAAAGTCTCTATCCCTGTTCCAATTGTCGTGGAGCCCAGTCAAAGTTGTATGTAATAGTGAAGAACTCCTTCCAACTTTAGTTCAAACCCCCAAAAGGCAAACTAACCATGTGCTACAGTTGATGGCAATGATGGTCCTTTCTCTTCCTTTAATATCACCGTCGGCACCCCACCTCAAACCCTGAAAGTGTTTATTTCAAATTCTGTTTGGCAAACACTAGTCGTCCTGAAGGAAGGTTGTGGTCCTGGTACACCACCAAACTGTGCAGCTTTGCGCGGCGGAGAATTCTCGATTGAGAAATCGACCTCTTGGCAAAACAATACGGCAGTTCTCAACAAAGATATCTATCCTTTAAAGGTGAACCCCCAACTTGGTTACAATGGGAAAGCTAAATTTGGATTTGACGATGTATCTTTGGGGGGATCAGCGGGTAGAGTCTTGAAAAATCAGACAGTTGGGGGATTTGCTGCTACGGATACTTATCTGGGCTTACTCGGCTTGGACCCTAGGTCAAGTAATTTCACAGACCAACCACCCATTCCAAGTTACTTGCAAACTCTCTGGGATCAGTCCCTTATACCAAGCTTATCTTGGGGATATACTGCGGGAAAACAATATCGTAAGAGAAAATATGACATTGAGTTATTCTCCGGCTGACATATCCAGATTCAAAGGACAAGGTGTTCGGATCATTAACTCTTGGAGGTTATGATAGATCCAGATTGGTGCATCATGACGGGTCATGGCCTATTGATGGATCAAATAATGCCCTTACAGTGCAGCTGCAATCCATATCTACAGAAATCAACGGTGGCCGTCGAGGGTTGTTGCCAACACCGATTGCCGCATCTTTGGACTCGTCGCTACCTTACATTTGGCTCCCGATAGAAGCATGTACACTGTTCGAACTCGCATTTGGTTTAAAATGGGATAATGCGTCGCAGTTGTATCTGGTGGATGACTCTATGCATCAGGCTCTGTTACAACAGAATGCCAACCTCACATTTAATTTGGGTGGTATGAGTGGAGGCTCGAGTACAAACGTTAACATAACCCTACCATACGCTGCATTCGACTTGACAGCCTCCGCCCCCTTAGTCGGCAATGCCACGAGATACTACCCATTAAAAAGAGCAGCCAACTCGACACAGTATGTCATTGGGCGATCTTTTTTTCAAGAAGCATTTGTTTTGGCCGATTATGAGAGGGGAAATTTCTCGGTATATCCTTGTAAATTGGAAGACAATAGCAAACGCGATATCGTAAGTGTGTTTTCCCGTAAGTATATACCAGAGGTGGGATCCGGGCCTTCAACTAGCAATGTAACAGCCAAACACTCGGGGGGTACATCAAAAGCTGGTCCTATTGCTGGTGGTGTTATTGGAGGCATCGCATTACTTGCCGCTCTCATCGCTGTTTTATTCTACTTCTGCTACATAAAGCCCAAGCGACGCCAGCAAGATTATTCTACACACGGCGAGAAGACAGAGATGCACGCTCCATTACCGGATAATCCTGCGCTTGCACTAGAAGACAATCCGCATTTAAACAAAGCTGAATTGGCCAACACACAAAGGATGTCCGGAGTGGCGGAACTCGAAGGTAGCGCAGGAGTACGCAGGATCTCTGAAATGCCCGTAAGAGAAGCAGCTGCTTGGGAGATGCGGGCGGTAGGCGAGCACAACATGCACGAGATGGCGACTCCAGAGGCGATAGCTGAGGCCACTGCAGCTACAGGAGAGTTCCCGTGGAGGACGAGCGAGACTCCAGAAGGAGCGCAGTCACCCAGTCCGTTACAGAGCCCTGGACTAATGAGTAGAGTTAGCCCTCTGAGTAGTCCCGGGTTACCTTCTCCTGTTCCAAGTCAGTCAACAATTGCTGGCTCACTACCTAGCCCAGTGCCTAGCCCACCCCCAGTGTTACAGCCACAACCGCAAAGAGTTGTGAGGAAAGCCTTAGATACGATTTCTTAAATATTTGTTGGAAACTCAATATAGAACAGTGTAGGAGTAAAGCTTAAAACATATGTATACATCTATTATTTGATTATATCAAGAAGTCCTCCATAACTTTCGCCATCCTTTTGATTCCTTCTTGCATCTCGACTTTCTAAAGGTTGACAAAAGCTTAGTGTTATATTGTGTGGAGCATAGTTGGGTCGGTGTTGGTAAGAACTTACGGTAGTTGTGGAAAATGCTAAGCGGAAATGTCCGATTCCAGCCTTCCCGTCTCTTGTTTTAGTTGTGATCTTGTCGCTTCCTTGCCAGGGCGTATAATATGAACCCGGAGTCAGTAGCACCTGTGTTATCAAATTAGGAATTATAATCTGCTCTGAGACTCGAATAAGTTAACTTACCAAGCTTTCTGCCATTTTAGCCCATATCTCATTGGCAAAGATTTGCTCTGGGTCTTCAATATCCTTCTGATTTTGTAGCTCTACGAATCTTGGGTATTGGGAGAAATAAAACCGTGCCCATATGAACATACCCCCAGTGGGAGGTACAAAACTGAAGACTGGGGTCGACTTTGATCGTTTGGAATACGCAACTAGTCCTTCACTTCCTGGTAATTTGGTTGAGTCGGCTGGTTGGATATCGAAGTTCTCCCCAAAAGCATCACATATCCAGTTTCTCCTAGTTTGATATTGATTCTTCAACGTCATTAGCCACTGTACATATCCCTTGATGCCCCATTTGTGTAACAAGGTATAAATAATAGCCTGAGACCAACCACTGGGAGCCTGTGTCTCGACTTCTGTGGCTCTTAGGAGTCGTTCCCAGAAGAGAGGATTCACCACAAAATAGCCGAGACGACAACCTGGTGCAAGAGTCTTGCTGAAGGTGTCAAGTCGGATTACTCGGCCCTGAGTGTCGTACTTAAGAAAGGATGGAGCGAGAGTGGAAAGAAAATCAGTTTCTCTTTTCTCTTCAACCACCTCAATATTTCCGTTAAAATAAGAAGAATATTGAAGGAACGAATATGGGTCATCTTCACATATAATTATGTCTAAAGTCACGTGAGCCTGAGTGTCAACAGTATGGGCAAGATGACTTACCATATTCGACACACAAGTCATATATCTCACTTCGACGCTGTCCTAGCATTGTTGAACCAGTTGGGTTAGACCCTACAGGGACGATATAGAGCCTATAAACATTTTAGTCTGGAACTTTGGGGGTAGTTTGCGGGAATACTAGTTGCTTACAAATGAGGTTGCGTTTTCGTAGGATGTGTCAATTTCCAGTTCTCAAGTATTTGTTTCAGATCGTCTGACCTCATACCTTCACTGTCCATTTTGACTGGCACTGCCTGACACCCCATTGGGACCCACAAAGCTTGTGATGAAGGGTATGTGTGCTCCTCACATAGAATTAAATCGCCAGGTTCACACAACATTCTTACAACCTTACACCATGCATCAGTATTCCCAGAATTTAGGAGAATCTCAAAATCGCCATAAGCCGGCCGAAATACAGTTTTGGTGAAATCATATACCCATTTCCGTAGGAGGGGATCGCCGGTTCCAGATCCTATCAATGTTAAGTTGGGATTTGCTTTTGTAAAATACCAGAAAGAAGCTTGTACCATACTGCAATGATGTTGCAAGACTCATAATATCGTCCAACTGGGTGTTTTTCTCTAAATGTATCTCATCGGTCTTAGCAAGACCGTGATGAACATTTTCTGGATCTAACACAATCGACTCAGGATATGTGTGAATAGTTGCCTTTTCAAAGGGAAATAATGATGGATGGGGAAGTCCTGAAATGTAATTCTCAGTATTTTGATTCCTCTCTTCATTTAAATTAAATATACTTACCTCCAGCCAGACTAATCATTCCTTCATAGCCCATAAATTTGATGATCTCTTTCAACGGGCTTGGATGTCTTGCTTTTGAATGAGCATTGAGATGGTGGCTTAGATCCACAGCCGTTGGACAGTTTACAGAGCCCATTTTGTGTGAGGTTTTTCAATTTGGCAATGGGTGAAGTAAGTTTTACTCAAGCACATAACTGATTGTCCCTTCTCATAAATGGGATTCATTTTGAGATTATTACATAAGCTTCGAAATGGCTCTCGGCTGTACCAGTTTGTTTATTTCAGCCACTGATTGGGGTGGGCCGGATCTCTTCCGGCCCACCTCTGTAGATTTAGTAATCTCACCTATCCCACCTATCCCATCCTATCTTTTCAATTCCTATCATCGGAGGAGCTACGGCCGTGTCAATGCGCGATGGAGAGAGATTCCCTCAAGTACTCTGATATGGTACTTAGACGGAGGTAGAAATATAGCCTTTGCCCGGGATACACTAGTGTAAACTAGTTGCAATCAAGTTGATCTTATATTTAAACAAGTTGTTAATAAGTAGTTGCTGTCCAGACCCAAGTCGGACTTTTATCGAACCTCATCTTTGTATTTACCTGGTTTCGGTGCCTAGAGTAGAGCCCCATATTCTCGACAACCATGCCAAACGAAGCAGTTGAGAAGGTGGTGGTCCAGTCCGGTGAGATCAGTAAATCCGAAAAGATCATCGCGGACTTATCTACAATGTCGATCCTGGAAGGCAAAATACTCGATGAGGATACTGCAGACATAATAAATGCCGAAAACGAGTACACAGAGGAGTATTATAAGAAACTGCTGCGAAGAATTGATCTATTCCTCCTTCCAGTCATGTGGGTAAGTTAAATGTTTATTACATGTATATTGTGCATCTCCTATGCTGCATCTGAGACTGATTATTTTTCCGAAATCTAAAGATTTGTTATGGCACGCAACAAGCCGACAAAACAGCCATCAGTACGCAGTCTATATTTGGCATAATCAAAGATACGAAAATGAAAGGGCAGGAATTTGCATGTAAGCATTGTATGCAGGTGGTGGAGAATTCATTATTGACATCAGCTAGGGCTGACAACGATATTTTACATCGCATACCTTGTCTGCGAGGCTCCAGCTAATTACTTAATCCAAAGAGTGAAAATTGGAACCTTCTTAGCAATAGTTATGTTCTTATGGGGTAAGTTTCTACTACTCTTTCTCATATATGATAGCTAATAATAGCAGGTATTGTGGTCCTTTGCACTGGATTCGCGGAAAATTGGACGACACTGATGGCTCTTCGAGCTCTCCAGGGAGCCTTGGAGTGTACAATCTCCCCTACCTTCCTGTTCATAACCGGAACTTGGTATACCTCTCGAGAGCATACAATGAGATCAATAGTTTGGGGCACTGCCAATGCTGGCATGAATATTATCAGTGGCTTGATAAATTATGGAATTGGGTCCCACGCCCAAAGGCACCCTGGTGGATTGGCAGCATGGAAAGGAATTTCTTATTTCTTGGGAACGCTCACCATCATTGATTCCATTCTCGTGTTCTTCTTCCTTGGAACTCCGCGGGAAGTCCGATGGTTGTCAGAGGATCAAAAACGGGCAGCAGCAGCTAGAGTTCTATCCAATCAAACCGGCTCTGACCGCAAGGACAGATCGAAATTCAGGTGGGATCAGGTCAGCAAAATAGCACCCCTCTGCATATTTTCCAAATAGACTAACACCACAAACTTTAGGCTCTAGAAACTTTCAAAGATCCTCAAACCTACTTCTTCTTTTTCGTGACAATAATCAATGCCCTTCCAAACGGAGCCAACACCACCTTTGGGAAGCTGGTATGGGTGTCTTTTGGCTTTTCTAGCTTGGATACTCTATTAAAAGGATCCGTTCCACAATATTGCTTCTCGATTGTCTGGTTCTTAATTGTGGGAATAACTACACTCAAGAAGCCCAATCTTAGATGTAAGATGTATCAATAAAAGTTACCACGCTCGAGATACTAATAGGCACAGTTCTTCTTATGATGGGATCACTTGTACCAGCTTTTGTTGGCATGCTTACTTTAGCACTGTTGCCAAGTAAAGGACTTATATGGACCAGATGGGCTATGTATATGATGACCGTGTTTGGACAATTACCAGGTCTACGTAAGCATTGGCATGAGCCATTTGTTTCAACCCCTATTAACATTATACTTAGTTATCTGGACATTTCTTCCTTCCAACGTAGCAGGCCGCACAAAGAAGTCCGTGACTGCGACGCTCCTGTTCATCGGATACTGTGTTGGTAATGCTGTCGGTGCACAAGTGATGCAGGCGAAAGATGCCCCACGATACATCAAGGGTATCACGGTATGTGCATCCATGTATGGATTGGAGTTCGTTAGTATGGGATTATGGAGAACATATTGTAAGTTAAACGATGGCTCAACAAGTGAGACGCTTGGGATTTCTGATTACTGACTATCAATGATTTAGACCTGTGGCAAAACAAAAGACGCGCTCGTATGATCGCTGAGTCTGGAATATCTGAGGAGGATGCAATGATTCAAGGACGGATAAATGCAGAGGCAGACATGACGGATTTTGATAACATTTACTTCAAATACCAAGTTTGAATGTGAATTTATTGATCCTGATTATATGTCTAGCAGTATATTCTGCGTTCTACGGAAACAATCCGTATTAAGTGGACACTAGCGGTTAAACTAGACTTTGATTGAACTCTTACAAACTCACGAAGCTTATTAACGTTCTTTTGATGGCCTCCTAAGCCTGTATTATGACATCTTGCTTTATGTTAGTGGCCATATCGAAAGCAAAGCTTGCCTGCTTTCGATTGGTAATTGAGACTCGGTGTGGTAGCAAATCAATCAAATTGTCAATTCGTAAACAAGTCGGTGTGATTTGATTCGATTCGATCCCGAATTCGGTTTTTTTGCTGCTCTTTGGCTGACTTATCTCTACCAGGAGCACCTGAAAGAATAATATTCATGAATGTGAGTTGCTTATGGCAAGGTGTATTCCAGTTTATAAAAGGGGTGTCTTCTCTTTCCAGTAAGCTAGCTCAAAGGAAGATAGACCCATAATAAGTAGTTTCAAAAGTTTATATATTTGGAAGAAAATGTTAGGATTCTAGTTTTAGTGGAGAAAATCATCTCACATTCCAATTAGTCAGAATATTTATTTCATAATATTTTGATGGCTTCATTTGATTTACTTTAAAAAGCCCAATTTGATTTGATTAATTACTAAAAGTTAAAACCAAACTTCTCGCAATTTTGAGACTTCACCGAAACATGGTAGAAGCTTCACTATTAAGTCACTGAGGAACATGATAACGTAGAATGCTTTACAGAAACTCGTAACTGGTAGATATATATATTTTGGAGTTCATTAGTCGTGCCTCGTCGAAGGAAGAAGAGATTTCAGCTTTTCCATCTCATTCACCATCCAGGATGAGATAGCCACGATATCGGCGCCACAATTCACGAATTCAAAGCCTTGCTTAGATCTTTGGGCAGCTAGGGTACGACATCAGTAGTTATTATTCTCCAGAATACATTTCATGGGACATAAGTATACTCACCAATCTCAGCATTGAGTGCAAAGTGGCCTGCAAACTTTCCAGCGTCCTTTGCGGCTTTCAAAATGCGTTTGGTTGCTTCCTGAACTTCAGGTATTGCTGCATGATCCAACGCAAAATAACCCATAGAGGACGCAAGATCATTTGGTCCTATGAAAAGCATGTCTGGCAAATTGGGGTTAACTTTTCATTCTCATCAAAGAAGGAAGCACATACCAATTCCATCTGTTGAAGCTATTTCTTCTACATTCGCTAACCCTTGCTGGCTTTCAATCTGTACGATTACAAGCACATTGTCATTAGCAGTTTCGAGATATCGTCGTCCATCCTGATTAAAATTATCCCCAGCGAACATGGCTCCACAACCCCGTCGTCCTTGAGGCCAGCGTTTACCTGGATACTTCATTCCTCTGACTACTGCTACAGCTTGCTCCTGATACAATTTAACACTCGTACAAATCATCAATATCCCCAAAACTGACCTTAGTTTCCACCATAGGAACCATAATTGCATGTGCGCCCGCATCCATTGCTCGTTTCATCATCCACTCTTCACTAGATGGTATCCTGACTATTGGCGATGCACCCTTTGAGGTTATTGCGCCAATTGCAAGGTACATCTCATTGTCGCTGATATTTCCATGCTCACAATCTATCAAAACCCACTTTGCAGTCCTTCGGTTAGTATTGACGTCCAGGAATATTGATACTCGAGGAAATCCGACGTACGTCTGCTCCTAAACCCGCAACGGTCTTTGCTAAGGTATAACCGGGAAACTCCATCCATTGCCCAACACTGGGACTTCCTCCAGCCTGCGCTCTCTGGAGAGTATGTAATAGACGAGTCTTTCCTGAATCATTCACGATCCCAGAGTGCCACGCCACTCCCGTTCCGTTTTGGTTATTGCTTTGGTAAGACATGTTAGACAGATTTCCAATCCTGAATGCTTTTTGATGAGCAGAAAAGTATAATTTCCGAGCCCTTCATGTCTTAACTCGATCAATGCTTGAAAGTTACTGCCATAATAGATCGGAAGAGATCCGGCAACTCATTTCTCGTGTCCTTCTCTGGAAGGTTCGCTCCCTTGGCAAAAATAAGCGAGCTTAAGGTGGGGTTTTCGGAGGTTGGACCGGGAGATAGGAGAAAGGTACTGTATTAGAATGGGGGTAAAGTACGCTCCGTAGGTACTGTCCACTAGATTAATCTAAACAAGTTTAGCTCTGTTACATACACGATATACGCTATCTCTTGTTCATCTTCAATCGAGATGGTTTTGAGTCAGGTCAAATTTTAGAAAGTGTATTGTTGATAAGCCGTTGGTTGATTACTGACACGGGGATTATCAATATCGATGAACTCTGATATGAATTACAGTGCCATACCATACACTGCAAAAGCGAGATGGCTATGCATTCTAAAAAGGTACGGTTCTGAAGCCATCCTGCTCCTCCGCCCAGATCAAAACCAATCTCCAAATAATTCTTCACCAGTGATATAGTCTGGTACTGAGTAGCCATTTAAAAATTCGGGAAATTTCCGTTTATTTGAATTTGATGCTTTGGAGTTGTTTAAAAGCTCTTCAAGAATATTGCGACTTCGTTTGGCGCCAATCCAGATATTCTCAAGCTTCGCGAGATATCGAATACACGCTTCAATCTCTTGCGTGATAGGATTTGTAAGAGACTCAGATGAGCGGAGCCTGTTTTCGTCAACTAAAGTTTATCTAGTGCAACAGATTCTTGTATTAGTAAGGATTTCTTACAGTATAACTCCAGATAATGCCAGATAGTTCGCGCAAAAAGCTAAATGATGAGATGGTGGGATTCGTTCACGCATTAATTCTGCGACTTGAATACAGCTTCGAGCTGCGTTCACACATCTAATATGGGAAGTGTTTTGGGTTCTGGTCTCCCAAGAGTCAGGTGTATCAGGTATCAATAATCTAAGCAGGTTAATTGCTTTCTCTATTACCTGCGAGGAAATAAACTACTTACCTATGAAGATTTATAGTGCATCCTGCATGTAGGATGTACGAGATGATACACATTGTCAAATGCGGACTTTCTGAATCATTATTGTTGACTGAAAACTTGATCGCATCTGGAACACTTTCAAGCCACTCTGAAAGCTCGGAATCTAGTTCTTTTATTGATTTTTGCAACTGTGTAGAATTCCTTTCTTGACGATTCTGGCACATACGAGAGATCCGCAGGGGGTTGACAGTGCGCGATATCTTACCAGCGATGCGACATAGTCGAGAGAATGCGAGAAAACCGGACATGCGGGACGCCTGAGAGAAAATATGTGTGCTGTTATGCGGAGATTCTTTGCAGTAAGCCTCGAGCCCAATGTCATCCATGTCAAGAGGCATCTCACAATCACAGTCATCGTCCTCAACCCCCATCGGTCTCCCAAGACATATTGAAAGGAGTCTGTCCAAGTCATATACGCTCCACCACACCCTACGACAAAGTTCTTCCTTCAATACCTCACCAGCACCTCTTGCAGGAGACCGGTGTAAACCAAGATCCTGCGCAGCTCGGATTGCTTGCCCTGCAAACTTCCAACTTTGAGCCAATGTGTTCCACCCTGCAGAGCACATTGACAACAACGCCAAGCACTGCACCTGTTCCATTGATCCTTCCCCTGTAGAGGCATAATGCAACGTTAGGGCGTTTTCATAGTATTGTAACCCCGAAAAACTTGTAGCGACGCCACTTTCTCTGGGAAGGAGTCCAGAAGCGCAAGCACATACGGCAAAGAATACCGACAGGAACCCAGAATCAATACTTGACCCCGAGCGATCATTTTGCAACAAAAAATAACGTTGCATGAAGTGTGGCTTATAGATGACTGGCATCGTAAAATGTAGTTGGTCAAAATATATGTTTACCAAGAGGTCAGAAACATATCTCGGGGGCCGAAGTAATTCTTCAGCTTTTGGAAGAGAAGGAAGGCGTGGGAATACGACACCGCGCCTGAAAAATGGCAGTTCAAGATTGCTAACGCTTTTCTCGCCGGTGTTAACTTCAGCAGGGCTATATGAAAGACTACTTGATGGAGTCAGGCTTTTTAAGGCTTCAATCATAATCATCGTGCTTGTACCTCCAACAAATCGAAGCTTGCCATAAGAGTCGGTAGTCATCACATGGTCAACCTTCTTCCATCCAACGTTGTCCAAGATGTCCTTTTCGACGAGATCAAACTCTCTTTCATCAGGCTTCTCGATGTGTTGTTGCTCCCCACTACTGCATTGGAAAGAATCAGGATCTATTTCGGGACTAGGCTGGCTCGCAACTCTAGTCACAACATGCGGGCTAGCATCTTTACTTAAAGGACCTCGAAGTAGACTTTGCGTTGAATCACGTGGTAGAATATCATCGAGGCTGGTCACAATACTATCCAGCCTGTCCACGAGCGTGCCCATTCGGTTGTGTTGCTGTTCCATTAACTGGTATCTCTTCTCCAATGTGGCCCCAGACCTATAATAACCAATAAATAAATATATATATATATCAGCTGAAGGTCACAGGTTTTCATACTGACGACTAGCAGAAGCGTTGTCATGGCTCTCCAAGTATACGCATTCTTGATTTCTGATCATACAGAGCCTGCAGGTGTCCTTGCCATCGCATTTACTCTAGCACGGCGAATTGATATCAGCTAATGATTTCCTTTTCAAGACCATGTATTAACGGCATTCAGAGATAATGTACCTTCTTCCTCCGACATTCAAGACAAGCCCTCCAGACCCTTGTTGGTTGTTCATCGCTTCGAGGAGAGTTGCCTGTAGCGGCAAAGGAGTTGTCCTCAGGCAAAATCCTTTCAGACATAATAAAACTGGCGCATGTCAATTGATAAATATCAAGTAACGAATCCCTGTAGTTGGCTCATAAAATGATTGCATTGTACAGCACAGTTGAAGACGCCAAATTTGTCGTTGATGTTGTTCCCCACCAATTTCGGCCATTCTAGTAGTGGTTCTAGTCCAAGAAATGCCTCCACTTTAAAGTTTGCGGACAATATAATCAAGTCTCCACCAAATGAGTCATGCATAATTGCAAGTGTTGTTACAGTTTCCTCCTCTTCCGCCCGCGAACAATATGCAGTAAAAACGAGTATTATTTTAGATATTTTTAGATATTTTTATATATTTCATACAAATATCCCAAGAATGATGTGTAGATAAGAATCTCCTTCATACAGTGAGACCAATTTCTTTCCACTTAAGTAGCATTTCCTCTGGAGTACCGGCCAGAACTTGGGACAAATTGACTCGTTCATCCTCCATCTTCCTGCCGATTTGCTGAATATAAAAGTGCGGGACCAACCCTCTCTTCTCTGCTAGGGCAAAGGTTCCTATTCCCACTGACGGAATACCAGAGCGGGAAGGACTACTTGAGTGAACATTTATGGGGGTGGATAAAAGTTCTCTGTTAGTTCTCTGCTATTGAATATGTAAACGAACATACAATTAGGAGCCAACAGGGCCGGCCGGAGCTGGTCCGATCTTAGGAATGTTGACTAGGCTCGGAAGAGATCCGGTACGTATCAACGGCAATTCAATGTCACGAAGCCTCCACTTATATGCTACTGATCAATCACCAGCCACACCTCCCCCTAATAGGTTGACTACATCGTACCGAAACACACCCCCCCATTCTTCGGGCGGATCATGCTTCATCTCAAGATTATGATATACGCTACGGGTGTTTTGAGTAAAAACCTACACAGTTTTGATAACTAGGGATTTGGGCAGTGATTTCATTGCAGTCCTATCAGCACTTACCTAACCAGCTTGATAACTTCAATCAATCGTCAATTGCCCTTGGTCCTCACACATATCTGCTCAAAAGCAAATCGCTAAGGAATCAATATGGGTAACACACTTTCTGCCTATAAAGAAACGCCATGTGAGGTAACCTTGCGAGGCGCTCCTGGTACTCTCCAAGGCCTCCAGTTTGATTCTAAATCCAGAAGATATGCTCGCGTGCCGTATGCACTTCCCCCAACCGGAGAACACAGATGGCGAAAACCTCGTCCTATTCCAGTATCAAACCTTCCACCAGGGGCCACCGGTCCAAGTCTCGATTGTAGAAAATTTGGCCCTGTATGCCCACAATGGCTGGGTTATACAAGTGTTGGTCATGCAGAAAAAGGTGTCGATGAAAAGAAACCTGACAAGGAATTGCCATTCGGATTTGACGAGGACTGTCTGAAGTTAAACATTTGGACACCCGTTGAAAGTGAAAATGATCCTGAGACCTCAACTAAACCATGGCCAGTCTTGTTCTGGCTTCATGGTGGTTGGTTCCAGATAGGCGACCCTTCTCAAGACCTCACTATGGATCCAACAGAATTGATATCAACTGGGAAGTTTAATGGAATTGTTGTCTCAGTTGGCTACAGATTAAATATATTCGGGTTTCTCGCCGGTGATGCTCTTTCAGAAGAAGAAGGGCAGGAGGGTGGTAATTACGGGCTTTGGGATATTAGGCTGGCGATGGAATGGGTTAAAGAAAACATTTCTGCATTTGGCGGAGATCCAAACAATATAACTCTAGCAGGTCGCAGCGCTGGAGCTTATGCCGTTCATGCAGAGGCGTTATACGATTTCGGGTTGCCTCAACGCTCCCCCAAAGACCAACTGTTTCACCGCATGGCCATGTTTTCAAACGCAATTCCGGCGCAGCCAAAGACGCTTCCAGATGTGCAACCACAATTTGATGAGGTTTGCCAATATTTTGGCATTCCTCTAGACTTATCTGGGTCATTAAAACTGAACAAGCTACGTCTCGTGAGTGCAACTGATCTAGTTGCTGGGATCAAGCATCTCAACTACCACACCTTCCGACCAGTCACAGATGGAAATTTCATCAAACCTGGGCTAATAGAATATCACAAAGATGGCAAGTTCGCGGAGGAGTTCAAAAAGCGCGGCTTAAAGCTACTAGTAGGTGAAATGCTCAATGAGGAGACTCTTTATGCAGCAACGAACCCACCGAAATCGCCAGATATAAAGAGCCTGGAATTACAGCTTGAAAATTATTACGCGCCAGATGTGGTGAAGAGAGTGGTAAAGTATTATGGTGTACCAAAAACTGTCAATATCGAAGATTGGACGCATCTTTTTGGGAGAATAGTCTCAGATGGACAAGTGAGGGCTCCAATTCGATCTCTGGTAGACAGTTTGATAAAGCATAACGTCGACATTGATGACATTTGGAGATATCGGATTTCTTACCGACTGTCATTCATCAACGAGAGCGTAGTCCCGAAATCTTTCGGAGTTGCACATGCAATGGACAAACCAATATGGAAGTAAGTCTATCCCATCAATTATTCTTTTAAGTTCGCCGCTTTGGCTAATACGCAAGAAGCTTCTCTATACAGCATGGTCCGTCCACCAAAGAGAGAAAGCTCATGGAAAACTGGGTTCAAGACTTGATAGCCTTTGTGTGGAATAATCCCAATTACGCGTATGGCACTAAGTCTTACATGGAATTTAAGGTGATGACTCCAGAAGCAACAATTGAAGTTCAGAGCGACGAGAGATGGCAAGAACTTGCATATTTGGGAGACATAATTTCGGGGAAGTCTTAAGACGACGTTTTTTTCACATTCGCTTCCAACGCGGTTAGTATCAAACCTCACGATATGTGTAAACTTGGATGGTAGAAAGTGTCTGATTCTTCTTCTCCAGACGGAGGTGCCTTGCTATATACTTGGGTGTCTAAACTAAGGGAAGGATCGATGGGATTCCTCACAGTTAGAAAGTATCGCCGGTCTGCTCAGGTGCTACTCACCATCGCCCTCTCCTCTGCTCTAGCTTGTTCAGTCACGTTCCTACTATCCCTCCTAGCGATCAATCATACTATGTTTACAATTCGCCACGCGAAAATTGTCAACTCTACACGACTATGTTCGGGTGGACTATGTCGGTTCCTTGGAGCCCAAATAGGATCCTCTCAAAAATACCTCTTTTTAGTCCCCAGATTCAAATTTTGTGACCATATTGATGGTTCTAATTCTTGGAGCATTAATATGTTTTGGAGACTTTGGACAAGTTAATGTAGATGGTATCATTGAATTTAAAAGAAGGATTTGAAATTGTATTAGTCGTCTCATCTAAATGAAAAGTGGAGGGGGCTGTGAACCATGATCACAAGTAGCGCGCTGCGATTTGCTCCACATTACCAAGCTGCGTACTATAACTTTTGCCGAGTTTATAGCCACCATGATTCATGTTGCGCAATAACCAAGCTTGGGTAAGGGGAGCTATCTATAAATAAAGGCGAGCTTAAACCCTGGAGAGGCGTTTATCCCAATAGCTACGAGTACACTGATTTTCAAACCTGCACCTTAACATCCTCTCAGTCTCTGGTTCTCCACTATTTCCAATACCGGTTGAAAGGGTTTGGTGTGAGCTTGTGGGAGTCATCGCCTGTTCTAGCGGCAAGAGCTCTGACTAGAGCATCTTGGGCAAGAAAAACAGTCTTGAATCCAAGTTTGTCCGCTTTTTGCAACATCTTCTCGGCCCACATATCTGCACTGAGAGAGAGCTTTCTCATAGTTGATCGGATAGTCTGCTGGACAAAGAGATTCATCTATTATGTCGGTCATTTCGCCAGGAATTGCAGCATCTTCCCTTTGCTGCAGAGAATTTTGTGAGACCGAATGATTTCCGCAACTGCTTGAGGACCATTGGAAGTGATGTGAACTAGACCTGCGGAAAAAACGACTAAGTTCGTAATTAGGTTCATTATTGTAATTGTATTAGCGGAACCAATCTTTGTAGATGCAACCAAAGACTTTAAAAGGGAGTTAATTATATCGCTGCCCTGACGGCGCCACGTAAAGAGCTGTAGCTTTATTGCAAAAGCGACTAAGTCTTCCATGGTCCTGGTAAAGAGTAGCTTCATCCAACTTAATTATATCACCAGCATACCATGCCGATTTCGTGTTCCCTCGAAAGTGCATCTCGTCAACAGTTTCCAATACTCTGCTAGTTAAGATTTGATCTCAAGTCTCAACTCTCTAGTGAGAGGCTCTTGCAGAGAAGTATCGACTTTATCCACTAGTGAAGACATATTGAGATAAAGCAACTTCAGACCTATAGGCGGAGTATTTGCAAACGAACTTTTTTTCAAATTTAATGTCGACTTGAATGATCGATCTGGAGTCTTTCTGAGAGGATGACAAGAGAATATATCCGGGTGTCTGGTAGGCAGGTCGTGAGATAAGAGATCGATGTTGTTGATTTCTCGCGTCAATATTTGATTTTATAGACGTCGGGTTTAAGTACACCTTGATGAGCGAGAAATAATAATGTCGAAACAGACGCTCCTCATGAATCTTAGATTACCAAAATTTGTAAATCAGATGTAATGACGCATCCAATAACAAGCTTTGAATCCTAATTCACTGGCGAAGTCCGGTAGATGGGAGCCATATAATTAAATTTATTAGAAACTTGAAAGTTGAAGTGATTTGCGAAATGTGTTCTAGTGAGAGGAACATATGTATTATCCAAAAGCTACAATTTACAGAGAACAGATTAAGTGTGCCATTGCAACCAATGATGAATATCTCCAATACTCGAATTATGTCTACTAGGTGAATTTTCTACTGCAATCCCTTGAACTCATGGATGAGCGTTCAATACCAGACAAAATTGAAGATACCAGCAAGATCTTACAAACTTTACTATACTTTAATTATATTACAGTCATAAGTCGGCAGCCGAGACTTAGTTAGTGATGCTTTTGTCCGCGGAGACATATTGAGCTTTCCCGTCGTATCTCCAACGAGAAAAGTGTGCCATGCCACCAGAAGGGCAATCCAGCTGGCCTTTCTTGCCGGCTCCATTACAGGTTGCATATGCGCCAACCAGACTCCCTACGAACGTGCCGTTACCACCACTTACAAGGCCAGCATATGCCGTACCAATCAATAGTTTATCTTTTGTATTGGTTGCTCTAATAGCTGAAAGATTATAATGCGTTGAGTTGGCTGTCTCGATTTGGAGTCGAATAGGATTGTTTTGCCAGTCTCTTGGAACTGGAACGATGCTGGGAGGAGGTGGAATTCCAGTTCCCTCAGCGCGGAAGCGGAAAGATAGCTGGGGGTCTTTTCCCTCATCTCCTTTGAGGAGCACAACGCCAAGATCTATATGATTCACTTGCGTAAGGAAAATTGTTACACCCGCTTCTTGGTCGACTACTTGAGGTTTGAAGGATAGATCAACACTAAAAGTGAAGAGCGTATCAGTTTGACGACGGCCAATAAACGCCAGCCCAAGCTGTCCACTCAACTCGTCGTTTGATAGCGGAGTACCTGTAAGGTTATTGCGACTTGGGACAACGCTTAAGCCTTGAGTGGTGACAGAGAATGTGTTTTCTCGAGGCACACGCCAATGTACCAGGTTCCTGGGAAGTACGCTTCCACTTCGGAAATCGTATACATCAGGGTCGGAGTTGAACGGGCCATCTCCTGGAAGATCACGGTTTTCTCGAGGCAAGGGCCATCCATTCATTTCCCCCCGAACAGGCGACAGGATGGGCCACTCTCCTTTATTCCACGTTGCTGGGAAAAGCACAGCTTCTCGACCCATTGGATAAACTTCATATTCCGGACCTGAACGTGTTGCAAGGGCTATTCCCCACCAATTACCTTGGACATCTTGAAATAGATCACCATGTCCAACGGTCTGGAAATACTCTTTTGTACCACGATTTGTGAGAATAGGATTATGCTCATATGCAGTGTATGGCCCGGTGACTTTTCGTGCTCGAGCAATGGTAATTGCATGATCAGTAGCAGTTCCTCCTTCAGCAATGAGTAGGTAATAATAACCATCTTTCTTGTAGATATGTGGTCCTTCTGGCCATACACCTCCTGTTCCATTCCACAAAGAGATCGGTGGTTGACTAAGTTGTCCTGTGCTCAGATTGACTTCTTGGAGAATAATGCCCTGCGTAGCGACATATACCTTTCCATCATCGTCCCAGAAAAGATCTGGGTCTATCTTTCCCGTTTGAAAAGTCACTGGGTCACTCCATGCTTTATCATTGAAAGGGTCTGTCGACTTGAAAATGACTCCAATAATTCCATCGGGCATGCCAAGATATTCACAAATCACATAGAATTCGCCACCATGGTAACGTAAGGTTGCCGCGAACATGCCTTCCTGTTGACGAGTTGTTTTCTGGCTAATGCCCGGGAGTTGTTTCTCGCGGTTCCATACATGGCTGACAAGCTTCCAGTTAACTAGATCTTTAGATGCATAGATAGGAAGTCCTGGGAAAGAAATGAACGTCGATGTCACGCAGAAAAAAGTGCCTTTGACTTGGATGCATGATGGATCAGAGTGCCACCCAGGCAACACTGGATTCAAGTAGGTGGAGTTTTTTGCTTGCAAAAGTGATGATGCTTTTGCGCAAGCAAAAATGGCCCAGAGTGTGACGAAGAGTTTCATTGGAAGTTGTCGAGTAGATTAATCGAGACTGTTCCAAACTATGAAGTAATTTTCATCTTAACTTCCATGTACTCAGTATTAAATACCAGTTCTCTCATCTTGGTTGGGAAGCTGATTCATGGAATTATTAACAAGAAGCGTTTAGTGAGTGGATTATCACTTTATCCGGCTCCGCTTCTCCGCATTTTTGTAGATCCGGGAGCGTTGGAATGGACTCTTCGGAACCACAGTATTTGCCCCTCTTTCGAAACGACAGTGGCTTCTGGCAGAAGTTGATTCAAACCACGGCATCGGTATATTACGATGATGTGTATGGTATAATTTGGATATTAAGCAGTCAGGGGTCTCTGGAACCTGAGGAAACATTCAGCCTAATTGGCCAAAATCCACACTTGCTGTACAGTACATTAAGATTTGATCCCTAGCGGATGGGTAGATTACCTTTTTTGAATCGGCTGTCCTTTCAATTTTCCATTGCAGGAACAACTTTCAAAATACTATGAAAACTTTTGTTGGAATAAATATAGGTCCCCAGACTGTAGGCGGGGGTCTCATTAACTCTTGTCTGCACAAATTCTATTACATCTGCTGTTTATTAGCTTCTAAGAAAAATGTTCTGTAGAATTTTTTGAATGCGAGCAACTGTTTGAATAGTGAAGTCGGAATGTCAGATCTTAGTATCTCCTTAACAATATGGTTACATATGCAGCTGGTTGCCAAATGCAATCTGTGGCGACATATGCCTTCTGGCGGCCCAATGGGCGTATGATGATCTTAGGTTATTGCTAGGATCGTCTCTTTAAACTTTTACCCCCTACCGCGATTGCATTTCACTTTATAACTCTTGTGAAGGTTATAAATTTAACCGTCGACATCGTATATCAAGAACACCATCCAGAAATTAATTGTCTATCAGATTGTGGCTTAGATTATATATTTCAAAAGTAAGCAGACTAGGTATCATTTGAGTCTATCGGAAAAATCACTGAGGGTTAATTCTGTCTTCTGGCAGAGGATTGCTAACAGGGTATAATACTGCTATCATAAACTTAGTTGACTTCCTTTCATTATCACTACTCTCTCATATCACTTTTCGTTCTGAGTCTTTTTTAGATAGCTTCATTACTGTCTTTGCGAACATTGGCCACTTCATCTTTTTAGGTTCATCCAATATCTTAACTTTATCGATGATATGAGTGACTTGAGATGATATCTTGTAGGTCCAACAACACGCTTTAAAACACACCACAGGGAGCTTCAAGAGTGCAGTGTTACTGTATTTGAGTCTCATTTGATTATGACCTATACATAAGGTATTCGTTCCTAAACATAGAATTTGTTTAACGACCGCGAGATCCTAGTGAGCTTCCTTTGTAAATCAAATTGTATAGTTAAGAAGTAATTTGCACCAAGGCCAAGTACCTAAGAGATCGCCATCTCGGTCCCAGTGGCCTTAATGTCTATCTTCTCGCTTGGTGGCTGGCTCCCTATGGCGGCACGAAAAAGGGGGACATAGTGAAGCAGTGCCTGCAAGCGGCTTGGGATAACGGTACCAACTTCTTCGACACTGCTGAGTGTTACGCAAATGGGGAGAGCGAGCGATCAATGGGGCTTGCTCTAAGATAACTCAACTGGCCTCGAGATGAATACGTTCTCAGTGCGAAGCTCTTCTTCGGAACTGGACGGGATGAACCCAATACCATAGGACTCAGTAAAAAGCATATTGTTGAGGGATTGAAAAGCAGCTTGGAAAGACTTGAAACACCTTATGTTGATATTGTTTTCGCTCACCAATTCGACACTGCTACGCCCATGAAGGAGATTGTTGAGGGTTTTACACAAGTGATTCGGCATTTGAATTTGGCATACTACTGGGGTACATCTTGGTGGACCGCCTCGCAAATCA
>Ga0247734_1000333_pt1 | contig 41653 bp, 36 predicted proteins | sample UWRJL103311B2_FD_180933 | JGI IMG/M metagenome (GOLD analysis project Ga0247734, IMG submission 180933) | Plant litter microbial communities from Arlington Agricultural Research Station in Wisconsin, United States - UWRJ-L103-311B-2 | ecosystem: Environmental > Terrestrial > Plant litter >...
CCAAAAATCTCTCTCTAGCTTTGGTATGGGCGGCCAGCCCGTACTTAATCCGCGGCGGAACGGTGATCTCGCAGCAGCAGTCGACGCAGCAGATGAATTCTTCGCAGGAGTAGGCAGCCAGGGGATGGCGAATATGGGAATAAATGGTGGAGATGACGGATTCGGGGGTAGCCCAACGGTAGGGAAGGGTGAGGGTGGTTATGTGGTTAATCAAAATGCTCCGCAGCAGTTCTATCAGCCTCATGCGGGTCAGGGTGGTAATGAAGACTTGCTTATGTTGTAGAGGTATATAATGAATATTTTATCAGGCAATCTAGAAAGATGAATTCTATTGAATGAGGACCTCGGGTTTTCAGCTATATGATAGCTATATAATGTGTTCCGATTAATGTGCCTGTTGGGAGCTGAGGTGAATGTAAGGGTTTTTACTCACGCAAGCTTTAGTAGCCGGCATTCGATCAGTGTTTAGACAAAATGCTCGCTACGATTTTGCTTCCTCAGATAGCTAGGATATAGATAGCATCATTTAGGACTTTGAAACTTAGAGTAAGGGTGAATTTAGTGTTACAACCCAGGGATGATTCCACAAGTGTGCACAAAAGGATTTAGCCCATGGTGTGGCTCGTGTGGTTAGTCAAATGAATGTCTCGTGGCTCTTCATTTAATCGCCGTAAATATATATCGATTGCTTCAATCTGTATCCAATGCTGTTATTCAATATGTTTCTCGCAGTATCATCACAACCATACTAGTGACTTCGAAACAGATCGAAAGTGAATTCACCTTCCTACATTCTACCCTTGCGATCTTCCATTGCAAATGCACGTGATGTGTATATTTGGCTAACCTTGCCCTATCTGTAATTGAGTTAAGCTCTCCCCAGATATACAATGACGCGAGAACACAACTTAACATTACAAAATAATTTTCAACAGATGGATTCACCATCCCCTTCCCTTTTACTCTACTCGCTTCAATTTTGCCCAGCGTTTGCACAACAGCAACATACGGGACAAGGTGATAAAGGAGTATTGAATAAAGTGGTGGAAGTGGAAGTGCGGAAATAGACGAGTATTATAGCCTATTCCCATTAAAGCTTACTCTCCTTGAGTTCCTGTTTTCCATGAACCTTCATTGATTGGGGGTTTTTAAGTCTTAGAGCACCCTCCTGAACACATGTCGCCACTAGTGCCCCATCCTGGCTCCAAATTCGCTGATCTATCAAGCATCTGCCATCTGCTGCCCATGTTATTCCTTTCTTTAAGAACAGCCAGGTATCAAGCTTAACCTGTGGGTCATGGAACCAGATAGTGTGGTTCAGTGTAGCCATGAAAGCTACGGCATGTTTTCCAATCGTTTGGGGGGCCATTGCAGGTACGCTGTTAAGAAACCATGCATCAGACATACAAGCGAGAACAGCCAGGTGGCTTGATTGAGAATCCGACATTGCTCCTCTACAGCGAGACCATAAATGTAGGGAGTTTGTTGGAGGGGAAGTCTTAGATGTAGATTCTAGCGGAAGCTCGTGCCAAGAAAATGGATCAACGTCTGCCTTTGTCGAGTTAGAGTCAAAAAAGGTGAGAAAGTCAGAAAGAACCTAGATATGTTTAGTTTTGAACAAGGCTTGAAAGCATGTTGCCTTAGTTACCATTCTTTCGGTCAGAGCGCTTTCATTTGTTGGTCGGACTTCCAAAATCGCTAGTCGTTCTTTTCCTACCGACGGGATTTCAAGTTGAAGCAATGAATTATTTACACTGCGGTCTCTAGTCGAGCAAAAGCTGCAGATGGCAATGAACAAAACCTTGTTATTTTGCTCTGCCTTTACTTCCCGAGATAGATATGAGCGTCTGTCGCTTAACCGCTTAACGTGGTAATGGAGAGGCTTGGATGTGTCGGTGACTGCCAGAAATGTACAAGTCATGGTATAGATAGCAAATTCATCCGGTATCGTTTGTGACACGGCGTGTACGGCCTGGCCGATCAGGATACCCCCAAACAACGCGTTTCCTAATTGCGGTGTCCATAGTGGGCTAATACAGGTGTTACAAAGAGGGGTTCAAAGCTTGTCAAATAACTTACTACGTATTGGTAAATAAATCTGGAATTTCGCCTTGAACTGGTGTTACTAGCAATGAATGCTCAATCGGAGCGCGCTTGAGGTCAACTTGTGGAGGGGGGTACAATGTGGTGCGGTGGAACGACATGACATGGAGCTAAACAAGTAATTTTGTGAATATCAATTTAAGAGTAGGAAGATATTATACCCAGTATACGATTAAATTGCATATGGTTTGATTCGTGGTTAAGAAGTACAGATCAAGAACGAGGCTGTGGTTGTAACGTACAGTATGTGTACTATTAAAACGAGCGGCTTTGATTGGCCATTACCGTAGCAGCTTGACTAATCATAATTGTAGAACTGTATTGGTACTTGGTGCTTACTCTACCTATGCGCTGCATAATATTCAGGTTTGATTTCTAGAAAGTGACCTATTGAAAAGCGTGCAAGTGCTGTTTAAACCGTTCTTATTATACTAAATTACTCAAATAATGTCGACGTTGCACGCGGAAAGATGGATTGCCTACCTGGTTCCTGACTACTAAATCACGCATACAACGGTATTGTTGAGATATGCTGATAAATAAACCATGTTTGGTGAAGCATGAGTCGAGTCGTAAAGCATGCATAGGAAAGTGGAGTGATATTTGGCATCCGATTTTATATCCTAGAGCAAACATTTTCCCATGTTTGGCGTATCCGAGCTAGCACGATCAACCCAGGGACCTTTATATTAACGAGCTCAAGTTGTATTCACATCTCGTAAACCTTGGAGATGCTAGAGCTAAAATCAACCACCTTTGGAGAGCAACTACGTAGAAAGCTGAGGAGCTGATCCATTGAGAAATCCAGAATATGCATGATTTGAGCTTGGGTAGCGAGGTATATTCTTAGTATTTCAATGGACCTTTCATAAAGCTGGATCGTTTCTAGAACTCGTAAATCAATATTTGGGTCAACCTGATATAACTTTTGCCACGAGAAAACTTATCACCCTATTGAAATAAAATCACGTGATTAGAGCCGACTACGTTTTGTGGGATCACCAAATATATTGTTTGGGAAATGTTGGATAGATTAGGAACTATTGTTTTATAATTTCTAACTAGTTGTGGGCTATTCAATATTATAGTCGTGGCGCTAGTAACAACTCATCCATATTCGTATTAAGGCACGGAGGCGTCGGCGTCCGAAAAGCTTTCAAAAACAAATCCTCAAGAGGAAGTCTTTTTAAAACAAAATGTCTTTTGAAATTTGCAGGTAATTAGCATTTCGCACGAATCTTATAAATCTATCCTTTTCCTTCCAATTTTTTCAAGTCACTTCACGCCCTTAGTGCCCGTTTGGCTTTTGCTTACGTGACTATCCGCCACCAATCGCTTAATCAGAGATCCATGCAATGAGGTTGGACGTCAAAGTGTGTAGATCTGGTTGCTTACTTGCTTAATCATTATATGAGCTGTCTTCTCTAGCCCCATACCACCAAATTCTTTCTTACTTTTAACCTTAGAGTCCGTGGAAATGGATACTTACACGGATTTTGATAAAGATACGATGAGAGCCACAAACAATTCACCTCCTTCAGACAAAGTTGCAAAGCCAACGAGGAGGAAGTTTGCCGTGCCTCCAGTGAAAGTTGCCTGTCTCGAATGGTAAGACTGAGTGGCAAACATTCAGATATGGCCTGAGGACTGATTTATGTATCTCTTTAGCCGAGCATCAAGAACTCGATGCGATGGCAAACCAGAATGCTCAAATGTAGGTTCATCATCTTATGACTCCACAGTAAAGTAACATATCAGTGTACAACGAAAGGCAAAGTTTGCGTCTACACGCAGAGCAAGAGAGGAGGTTCCAGAATACGGAAGCGACGAGTTTCGGCAACCGATATTGATGAAGTGAAGTCAAATGCTGAGTTCAATCAGTGTTCGCTTTCAATATTACCCGAATCAAATCAAGGTATATTAATTCTATCAAAATTTAGGCCCAATGCTCAATTCAAATTTAGTTTCGTTTGCTGAGCCCCTATCTCTGGTTGCTCCTGGTGGAGGACTAAAACAACTTGATTTGGCTTTTGACAACACAGATTTTATGTTTGACTCTATATTTTACACGCGTCAAGAAAGTAATGACAGCGGCTACGACACGTCAAACCATGCAACGACTTCCTCGGAATCAGATCAGTCGCACGCGTTTGTTCGAGTGTACTCTAGCGATGAGGACATGTGAGTTGAAAGTTTGAGCTTGTACCCAAGACCTACGAAACTAACCGCATGGCCAAAGCCTGGGTGCCTACTACACATACATTCATCCCTATTTTCCGGTCTTGCCACCCCCTGAGGTTCTTCAGGTGGCTGATAACCCTGAGAAGGGATGCCGAGTATCAGAGGATGCCATTTTCGGCAGCCAGAATTTTCCCGACTTTGAGCCATCGTCCCCCCTCTCTTTAGCAATCTCAGCAAATATCGCACTCATTCCCCATCCAGATGATCCGAATCCAGCCTCAACTGAGTCAGTCATGCAGCGGAGAGAGCAAGCTCAAGCCCTTGCTCAGTCAGCTTTTGAGAGCATCGAGATCGAATCAGAGCTACCAGACTCAACAACTCAGCCAGGAGATGCATTGAGTAGTGATCCGGTTTCTTTGACTAGGGCTCAATTTCATGCTCGGAATCCGCTTGAGAATGAAAGTGTTATCGCACTGTTGCTCCTCAGCACATATGAATACGCCCAGCGAGGTAATATCTCGAAGATGAGAAATCGTGCTGGACAGGCTCTAAATGCTGCAATGGGCCTAGGGCTCCATTCTAAAGGGAACGAGTTGGGATACTTCGCGGAGGCGAACCGGAGAGTTTGGTGGATGACTGTAAGTTCTAAGATTGAATTTGATTTGATTCAACAACTGAATTACTGAAGTATGTTACCGTTTGCCAAGGATCAATCCTAAGCAACTCCCAACCACCTATACTTCTCTATGACCCTCGATTCACAACTTCGATGCCCAATTTGTCAGCTGATAACGAGGTAATTGCTGGCACAATCTCAGGACATCTGGATATTAGCTAACACGTTTTGGCACAGGCGTGGACTATTTTCCTACAAGCACAAAGGTATGTCCTAAGTAAAGCTAGGTTCAAGTCGCTTCTGTACTCCAAATCCTTAGTCAGAAATATATTCAAAAGTGATCCTAATTTTATGCTACTGCAGAATCATTGTATCAGCCACACAATTTGTCATCGACCTCGACTTAACATTAAAAACAAATTCCAATACAGCCGCAATATGGCAACGCATGCTTGAACTAGAAAGCAATATCGAGCCACTAACTAATAAAGCAGACACCTGGCTGTTGAATTCGTTTCCTCCCGTGAAGCTCGACATGTCTGAACTTAAAGTCGCCCAAGCACTTCGCGGCATCGCACGCATCAAACTTAATAGTGCACGGATCAAAATCCATCGCTATTGTGCCTTTTCCGACTTGCCCGTCTTCACCAAGAAACACTGTGATCTGAAATCGATATCTGATACCCCAGTATCAGACCCCGCATCTCCCATGGCTCCGAATTGTGGCTGCAGTAGCACTTTTCATGAGCTTCCCAATGTCATGGACCTCACAATTACCCAATCCGCTCGTCCCGATTGCGGTATCCTCCCATTCTCCGCTAATTTCTCAGCAAAAGTCTGTCTAAAAGCTTCCTTCGCCATTGCTCAATCTTTCTCCTCCCTACCATTCCCGCAACCGCTCCGTGCAAGCGATCCGATCTCCTATTTCCCACCCGCAAAATCAAACACCTCCCCACGGATGATTCCGGTCTTTGCGTGTTGCGCCATGCAAGCGGCCTATGCCATGATCATGCTCTCCTACAAAACACATGCTATGGGGTTCTCGGCGAATGGCAAGGCAGCGACACAATTGCTGGGTCAATTGGAGAGCGGCCTGCAAATGGTTTTAAACGCACTAAAAAATTATTCCATGGCATATGAGGCAATAGGTGGTCAAAGAGGTATTCTGCCTTGTATTCGGTGCTCGACACAACTGCTAACAGGAATTTCAGATCAAGTTCAGATGGCTGCCGATTCGATGAACATGATGGAAAACAACACTATATTTGAAGAGCAGATTACCTTATGACAATGCTAGTAATTATGGCAATTAGATGTTTAATCATGACCACAGAAACGTGGTGTAGGATCCGAATTCGAATTCGTTTTGTATTTCTATGGAAGGCTAGGGTCGGAGCAATTGTTCGTTTGGGTGTGTTTATGCTTTTGGGTTCTGGGCCTGTCTGGATAGACACTTCGGCGACAGGCCACCTCTTTTTGAAGACTTTATTTTCAAGTTCCACTCCCTACTACTTACCACTGCTTTATACACATGTTTCCGCGAACTAATGTATTCTCTTTTATAGCAATAAAACCACTTTACTCTTAGCTCAAGTCATGCCTCTACAAACATGAGACTTTCGAATCCAACTATACTTCGTATGCTTGCCAATTTGGTGTGCTCTACATTCTGGTCTCCTGACGAAAGGCTTCTAGGCCCTCATATAACGCAGATTGCATCGCCGAGCCGTACTGGGCATTGAAGATGCACAGGTCCAATTACGTTGCGTCGAGCTTTCTTTGTGTGTCGGACTTTTGAACGAGCGAAGGCGTGGATGAGTGATGGTAAACAAAGTCTCTCTTTGAGGAACATAGATCGTAGACGGAAGACCATCGGCACACATGAAATGTTTTGTTGACTCGATTTAAACGTTCACGCTGTCAATAGGCTCCAAAGGACTAGTTGGGGACTGATGATGCGACCCTATGCAAGCTGGAATTCCATATCCTAATTGCCACAATTTGCCGGCCAGATGGTAGATAGATGTACCGAGAGCTTTCGAGGCATCAACAGGCTCGGGATTAGGCATAGAATAGAGCAAGTATGAGCCTCTTTGGATTGTTAAACATGGTCGACTTGGTTGGCTCTAAAACATGGAAGCACGTGCCATCAACGATAAACTGAAAAACAGCTTCCAGCAAGACGATCAATGTAATACCGTCCCGTACACTCTCTCATACGAGGCAACTAGCAGGTCGAGCTGCTTTGGCACCGGCGGCAGCGGTAGCTTCGGCGCTTCTTCGTCCGTATTCAAGTAAACTCAGGCTTGGTGTCTTGATCATGTACAGTAAGGCGAATATTTGGCACCATAACAGAAGAAAGCTCGGCCAGTCTATGCTACATTTAGTCGATTCCCAAAGGGCCATGAAACACGACGTCGTCGGCAGAGGATGTTGCAATGGGTCAAGCAAACATCTCCGCCAACCATCATCGACCGAAACCATCATTCGAGTTCGCGTTCTCAGACCTAGCTCATCACAGCTCACATGTTGGCGTCTATATCTTTTGCTGCTCCTTTTCATCGTTTCCCTTCTTCTTCTTCTCATCTCCATTCCCAGTCAACTTAACCCAAGGCCCATGAACCGCTCCCGTTCCAGCACCAACCAACAAGCCCAATCCTGTGGTTGGTATCCCCACAACTCCTCCGACCACAGCTCCAACCGTCGTCCCCAATCCTGCTGCAACACCACCTCCAATCCCCGCCCCGGAGGCACCTAATATGCTTCTCGTCAGCCTTGCTCTCACCGTAAAATACGTAAATACTTCAAGTTATATATAAGCAAAGCGGAAAATACCCAAAGGCTTGATCGACTCCCAACAGAAGCAGCTTCCACCTCTTTGCCTTTTTGATTTGTATATATATATATAAAAAGAAAAGGTGCAGGCTTCCTACTCACCGCCTTGCCAAACACCACTCTCCAGCCGCCTCACAATCTTCATCTCTCCCTTGGCCTTGCCCTCGAGCTTCTTCGCCTCTTCCAAGGCCAGAGCCTTCACTTCCACATCGTCGGTACTATCCGCTCTTTTATGTGCCTCCTCGGCTGCCTCCTGGGCTTCTTCTGCCGCCGCAAGACGTGTTGAGATGTCAGAAAGGAGCTTGTCTTTGGTGCTTTGGGGGGGTTCTTCCGGTTCTGCTTTGGGGGTGGGATTTGGGGGGGTTCCTGATGTGGGCGACATAGTTTGAGTTATATGAATGGAAGGAGGGTGCCTATCACGGTGCGTCAGAAATCTCTCCAATCTCTGGGAATTGTTGACGGTATGCCAGAAATTTGTTGATGGCATGCCCCAAAAGTTGGTGATGGGAAACATGACGTCGAGGTTTCACAAGATCCCTGCGTCAATCGTCATCCCCTCCCCTCCAATCCCTGTTCCCCTCGTTCTAAGCACTTGGTCGGCTCAACAATAGAGAGACTAAGAACATATCTCGAAAGCACAAGGAACCGCCGTTCACCAAAAGAGTACTTCACAGCAATAGTGGAAAGTAGGTGAAAAAGAGGTAGACTGTATACAGTTCAGGTAGAATCACTACATACCACCAATAACCAATTCTTACCCAGCCCAAAATCTTTCATTAGAGCACTTTTACTTTCTCCATCTCACTTCATACTTGTTCTTTGGTCTGAATAGTCCCTTTCTCAGCATTCTGAATGTCATTCTCGTTCGTCGAAGTTCCCATGCTCCGTTGCTTCGCCCTCTCAACAGCATCATGCCCAGCAACCTCATCAACATCCGAGTCTTCATCGGCAGCAAAACTTCGTCTCAAGTATTCTGGGCCGATGAACGTAAGGAATATTACATATGCATAAACACAGCCCATGAAGATGCACATAACTAGTCCATAATTGTAGTGCGCGACTGCCTTTCCAGTGGCTGACGGCTTCGCAGCAATAGGGAAACGAGAGCCAATGGTGGATTCGATTGTGCTTGATGCGGAGGAAGCTAAGTTTCCAAGCTGGTAAGAAGTGCCTACAACGAAAGTACGGAATGATCCAGGGGAGAGTTCCATAAGATGGATTGGGATGACACCCCATGCTCCTTGGACACAGAATTGCTCGAAGAAAGCGATTGCGATAACAGCTTTGGACGAGGTAAATGTATAGGGGTATAAAAGAGCACCACCGATGACACTAATGAAGATGATAGAAAATCGACGACCAAAGATCTGAGAGCAGTAGCCAACGACAGTTCCTCCAGTGATGGCACCGAGATTAGCGACAATCTGCACCACTGTAACGTCGTTCGGGTGGAAGTTGAACTGGTTTTTCAACATAGTTGGATAGAGATCCTGGGATCCATGTGACTAGTGGTTGTTAGAATTTTAGTAAAACGAAAAGGAGAAGGCTCACTCACCATGAAATTGAATCCGGCCATAAGAAGCACCAAGTAGATTAATATCAACCAATGCTTCTTCAGTGCCACTTTACCTTCGGCGATGAATGTTTTGCCGATATTTCCCTGCTCTTCTCTTACCGCCTCTCGCAACTTAAAGGCATCCGTCTCTGGCAAACATAGCCGGAAAATGATGATGAGAACCGGAGGACACGCTCCAAACCAGAATAGTGGTCGCCATCCGTGCGGGGTGGTGTTGACCAGTGCTCTAGAAAAGGCCGCAGCAAGCAAATATCCAAAGGCATAGCCTTGTTGCAGCATGCCAGATATCAACCCTCGGGCTTCTTCGGGGCAATCTTCTAGAGCTGTAGCGGCAGCATTACCGTAGAGACCCCCCATGGCAATTCCAAACAACGCACGACAGGCTAGGAATTGCTTATACGTGTTGCAAAACCCAGTTCCTAGCTCGAGGACGATGAACAGAAGGTTGTTGACAACAAAAGGCCATTTTCTCCCATACCGGTCTGCTGCTAGACCAAATGTAATCGAACCGACCGATCTCATCATCAAAACCAACGTGATTCCCCAGGTAATGTCCGTGGTTGTTTTGCCAAACTCTTCTGCTAGTGAATCCACTGTCAATCCCACAGTGAAGAAATCGAATGAATCCCATGTCCAGGCAGAGAAACCACAAAGGAAAAACAGCCATTGCTTTCCACTGAGTAATCCGAGTAATCTGAAGGGATTGGGAGCGCTATGCATGGGGGGTTTGAGGGTTGAGAGTCGCGTTTTCATATATTCTCCGGCACTCATCTCAGACGAGCTTTTTGTCCTCTCCAGCGAAGCACCCTGGCCTTCCTTGTGGTCATAGGCGACATTCTCTGCCATTGTGATGATTGTGAGATAGAAGGCTTCAGATATGCCAGTTGGGTATATGCTGGAGCTCAATCCCACTCGACGGAATCACTTGTCGACTTCACTTCTACCGACTGGATCGGTTAGATGGCTCAAACTATGGATTAAAGAATATATAGTAGGGGAATAAGGATATATGCGGTGCCTGTCTTTTCTTAGGATGGTGGAGAGAGTTAAAAATAGGGGCGAGGAGGAGGGGTGAGGGTGGGTGAGTGTGGGAGGAAGCTCACTTATGAGGTAACTTTACTTGTGAAGTAGTGCAGACCTACTATACTTGTCGAGCCCTCTCGCCAATACTTTAATGCCCGAGGAAGCAGCGATTCACGCACTACTACTCAACTGCATGAGCGGGTTGACGTAAAGTGGAGAGAAGGGGGAAGAAGGGGAGCATGGCAAGCATTATCTTGATGCCTCCTCCCCCCGCCTCGTAAGCAAGTGATGTGAAGTGATTTGAAGTGGAGTGAAGTGCAGTTTAGTGTAGTAAAGTGAACTGAAGTGAAAAAGAAAGGTAATATTATAAAGCATCGCATCTACATGAATGATATATATATATGATATGATGCTGTTCAACATCCCCAACCCATCACCATCAGTTAAACTTATTTGCCTCATCAACCTCCCCCGTACTGGTCGAGATCACCACCACCACCACCACCACCATCATCATCATCGCCCAGATGATCCTTTCTGCTTCCTTTCTATTCGTGAATCCAGCGGGGATCCCCGGGACACCTGCTGCCGTGTGTGCCGGGGGAAACGGTGGTTGGGGTTTGGGGTTGGCGCACGATTGGATCCCCGCAGCAGCTGGGATGATTAAGGTAGATTAAGTTTGCGTGAATAAGCTACTTAGTTTATCACTACTTACTAAGTAAGCATATGCTTTAAAGGACGAGAGTATAGTATAGTCAAGTACAGTACAGTAGTAAGTACAGTATGTACAGCACTTGAGATAGAGCAAAACACTTAGTTGTTAAGTAGGTTACGGTACTTACCCGTGCAGAGGACGAAAAGACTAACTTCAAGTAACTCACCGTATAGTACATCCAACATATCTGTTAATACGTTATACGTAGGATGTTACCTACATCAGCATAGCGGGGTTCGAGAGAAGAAGAATTTGAAGAAGATGAAGATGAAGAAACAAGCCTTCGCCCAGTAAGGGTGGCTGCGTCCTGCCGACTTGGACGCTTGCCGGGTCTCTTCCCTGCAGTTTTCCCCATCCCCCATCCCCCATCCATCCCTCCCCCGGTTATCTCTTTGGCTTCACACTTTTCTTTGGTTCGCTTTGGGGGTGGGTTTGGTCTTTGTTTGGTCATTCAACTTGCAGTACCCACAATACTCTGTAAGGAATGTAATGTAATGTAATGTAATGTAGTGTAATATAATCATCATGATTCGAGTCTTCCCGGTCTTTTCTCCCACCCACCCGCTGCTGGCGCACTCTCTTCGCATCGGGGAATACCTACGGTGATGAAGAAGAAAAGAAAACGGAGAGTGAGGAGAAGATCTTGCATACGGTAAGGCTAAACGAATGTAATGAGTGCATTCCATCCATCCATCCATACCATACCATACCAATTTATAAATTGTCGGTTTCTACCTTCCTACACATATCTACATATATCCATATATACATACCACCACACACCACATATATACTTACACCACACCACAAACATTTGAAAACACACATAGAAGAGCATTTTGGATCTGTTAGACCTGTAGAAATTGCCATGACTCGTCAAGGATCTCATGAGGGGGAAGAGAGTGCATCCCACATTACCCTGTATCCGATCTACCGTAACCCAGTCAGAAGTACCTCCGTAACGTTTAAGGTAGCAAGTAGTAGTAGTGCTGTACAGTAAGTACAATACAGTACAGTAGTATTAATAGTAGTAGTAATAGTAATAGTAGTCATAGTAAGGTCATAGTAAGTATTTGTTCTTATTATTTTACCTTTCCTGCTGTTGCACCGCCGGTGCTTGGCTGCAAGGCTTCAATTTGCTGGGCGCACCTCGGCGTTTCCCCCAATATATTACAGCACCACCAGACGCACCGTGCGAGATCCGCACTACTACAGTACAGTACAGTGCAGTAGAAATAAACCAGGCCAGGGCATACATACACCGGCACCACCACAGCATACAGTAACACCGAGCATTTCAGCCCAAAGGAACAAAAATACTCTACCAACATACTCCGTACAGTACTATTGCAATGGAAAGGTGGAGAAAATGGAGGGCATATGCTGACCGCCCCTTTTCCAGCGCCAAAGCAGAGCAGATAAGCAGATAAGCACAACAAATTCTACTGACAAGTGGGACAAAGTGGACTTGCATTTGTCGTACAGTAACTCGTAAAGGAGAATGGGGGTAATAATACAATAATCGGATATGAAGCGTACCCCTTCACTTACCACTGTGATACGTGATAACCACCGGGTGTACAGTAGGTCTAACTAACCCATGAACACAAGTAAGCAAAACCAAAATGTCAAGTGGTAAAGGGTCAGGGGCAAAAGGTAAAAGATTGAGATTGAGGCTGGGGGCTACAAGATACATCACACCGTTCTTTCATAGCAACACTCTAACAATGGGGGGGTTGGAGATATTCTTTCACTATGCATGTGGATTCAGGATTCCCCTCCCCCCATTCATGACTAACCCCATACGAGAAATTAGAAATAGAAAAGACGAAAGACGAAAGAAAAAAGAAAAAAGAAAAAAGAGACTGCTCTAGTTCAAAAAGCCTTAGATCATCACCAATCACCATTTCAAGTAAACTTGTTCCGGCAAAATTGCTAGTAATTATGTACCTATCTATATATAGCGTTGCATTTTCTATATAATCTCAGACGACAGTTAAGCCCACCAAAATCCACTTCCGTCTTTGGACCTGAGCAGTTACCGCTCCAACCTGAGCCGAGGATGAGTGTTCCTGAGTCCTACCTGAGCACTATATGTAGGGATTCTTTTGGGTACTCTGGCGGCCTATTTTGGCTCCCCTTTGACACCGGCACAGTTTCCTGGAGAAGCCAGCAAACAGGGAATTCGTTTTGGATGTCTTAGTCCTGCACGGATTCTCCCAGGAACCCAATTCGTATCCCACGATAAGCCTTATATGAATATGACTTAGTCACAACCCACCATATCAAAATTATCAAGATTTCGTGAATTCATAGCGGTCGTTCAACTAGCCTACAAGGCACAGGCAGGTCCTACAAAGCACTCTCAGCACAGCCCGTAACGTAGCTGGACGGCGTCACCTTTTTAGTTGGAAGGCTGCCGAATTTCGAAAACGGAGTTTATGTTGTATACGGACCACACAAAGTAATGTAGTGTAATCGTATATTTAATGGCATAATCCCAATATCTTCGTGAAGGTTGTTTGCTGGTTTTGGATTATAGCTGTTTTCACTTGAAGTACTCCAGATAAATTGCCGAGTTCCAAAAGCATAATGCCACCGCAGAAAATGTCTCATGGTTGTCCGCTGAGGTTATCAGGATCCAGCAGGCTATTATTAGTGATCTTCAGGCCCATTCAGCAACCAAAGACCAGATTAAAATAATCACGAGCGATCTAATGGAAGTTATAACGTTTGTGAGCTCAGAAATCAATACTATGTTAGCCATAGGGAAGTTCTCTATAGCCAACGATGACATTGCGAGTTTACGGGACGAGATCACGGTTGTCTATTATCGCTGCGCAGATTGAATGTCTCAACCATGATATGAGGGACCTCTGATCCGAAAAATTATTTGCCAGGTGTCGTCGTTACCATGTTAGATCGATTGGAGACTCTCAGGCGGATATAACAGTTCTGAAATCTACGACATTATATCGAATATCATTCATGCAAGAAAAATTGGACGAAATTTCCCAACAAATAGGGGAACAAGACCAACGGCCACATGGTATGTTTATACATAGGAACTAAGAAGATTGCTTCATACTAAATTTTGTTACCTACATAGTCATCGACGATGCAAGTCTTAGAATGGAATCAAATAGCTATGCTAATCACGATCGAAACGATTTTATTCCCTCGCCTAAAAGCAACCATGGCCAAGTGGAAAGTCTTATGCTAGCCAACAATGGCTTCCACACGCAAGATCTAGGGAATTACATCAGCAACGAAAATCAAAAGGAACGAAGCCGTGGACTAGAACGGCTCTATTGTTATGGGCCGTATTCATGCGAACCGGAGTCAACGCATCTACCTCAACAAGAAGGTCTCTCCCCACGAAGTAGGAAAAGGGGTAATGCAAGCGCCACCTTTAGATTTGAGCGACATAGAGAGTATATTCGCTGCGATGTCCTCTGCGGCCTTCTCTAGCTCATCAATATCAATATCCTCCACTAAATGTTACACACATGCGACCGACGAACTGGGGCACTTGCTGGTCCAAGATTCAGAGTTGCAGCCTCTTTTCCAGTAGGCCTTCCAAGGGCTTCCACACCAACGCTTCGAGCGCAATCTACTTCCTATTCTAAAAAGTCTCGCACTCAACCTACTAAAAGAATCCAACGACTCGCTGAAGATGATAGCAGCGAACCATGTTCGACATCGTGCACGTAACATCGTGCACCTTATTTGCAACCGTTCCAGTACCGATATTGACTCAGAAGAGATAGGAAGACAACACAAGGTAGCACTAATATAGTCTTGGCGTGCAGGTGTAGCTTCTTCTGTGCATTCAACCAACATTTCCAGTAGTAAGGAGAATAGTAAGATAGATAATTATAATGTAGCCCCAGGTCAAATTTGGGTAGTAGCAGAAATCTAGGATTGAGTCTAGAGCATTGGAAACTTTCCGGCAGAATCTAAGAGACTTTTATCACCAACTCCCCAATCAGGCATAGAAACGTAGCTGCCGAATATGCCTGAGCTGAAGGAACTGAATGAGCTATCTATAGCTTCATTATTGGTAAAACAGTCTTGTTCTACCAAGAGCACGCGGATGACCTGCCAGGGAATCCCCGTGCACCCGAGATCTGTGAGAATAGCTGTTAGGTGCGGCCACAAGCCACCAGGACAGAGAAATAGGGGTCTGGTTTTAGAGGATCCTGTGTGACTGGAATGCGGACATGGACAAAGCTGCAAAAGCTGGAGTGAGGCAGGCGGAGGAGGATTAGTTTCAGACTATTCTAGGATCTATGGGCTAGGAGTGGCCAGTATCGGACAGAAGCTGTGATATGATAGAGCCGGTGTATTGGAATAGTGAAACAAATTCCATCATAAGCGAACGGTCATCAACTCGGAGGGTTATCTGCTGAAATGGGAAGCTATTATACAGAAAAGAACGTCAGCCGATCCTATTTTAATCGGTTTGTGGTTGTAACAACTCTCTTTGCAGTTGAACGCAATAATCACCAAGCAGATTACATGTTAGTCAAATAAAGGTCAGAACAGAAATGCCGCACTCATGAAAAACTGGCAACGAGATGCAGCACAACATAATCTAATCCATCAAAGGTACTATGCTAATACGTGACTAGATCCATCAAGGTACATTTTCACTTACCCATTTCACCATCAAGGTCCTTTGCTAACAAAGACTAAATCATTATTATCACGTTTGAAATTATGGTAAGTAGTTATAGTAAGATTATACCAGCATAATAATGCGGCCTTATAATACAGTATATATGTAACAAGTAGTGGTGGGTCTATACTACAGAGTCCTTTAAAATAGTAAGGCTACTACTACCTTTCTTAACAAAGCACCATTTTTCTTAAGATAAAACATCTAAGATGAAATAAAACGGGACGCATATTAAATGACAGAAATATACATCACAAGAAATATTAATATTGGTCTCATTTATAAGACAAGGACCCCATTAATTACATGATTTAATAACCTAAAATTTAATTTAGGAAATATATACAAAGAACAGAGGAGCAAGGCATGTGTCAGAAATAACGACTATCCATCAAGGTAACTTAGCAAATTTGCGAATTCCATACTTAAGTTTAATCATTTTTTTCTATGCCGTGATCGATCTTGCTGAATCGTTTATCGTTGTTTGTCAAGTTTACGACTTGTCTGATTGCACTACAATGCCAGATATTCATTTCAAAAATCAAATTCACGATGTTATCATTATCGGAGCAGGACCATGCGGTCTCGCCGTGGCAACGCGTCTTCGTGAATCAACTCCGTCAGCACTCTTTACAGATGCTGAGCATCAGCGATATCACTGGATTCAGAGACATAAGCATCGTACGGCCGCGGTTCCGACTAAAGGAAGAGCGGTCAATGAAACGCGAAACAACCAGAAAAAGCCCATCCACCGATACTTGGAGAGCACAAGTGCTAAAAGAGCACAGAGCTCGATATTGGTCCTTGACTCCTTCTCAAATTCTTGGATGGCAAGATGGAAAGCTTTATTCTGCGCACTTGAGATCAAGCACTTGCGCAGTCCTTTATTTTTCCATCCTGATCCATCAGACCGCGATGGTTTGAAAGCTTGGGCTTACGCTCATGGCAGAGAGAAAGAATTAATTCAATTGAAAGGTGTTGTTGGCAAAGAATTGAGCAAACATCGGATGAAATCTAGGCGCAAGATGAGCAATATACAGAGACCAAGGTAAGCAGAATTGAGGTTTAAAATCAAAGGATACTATAGCCTCCGTGGACTAAGCAGATGTTTACAGTGGCAAACCCATTGATGAACGCGAGAAACAGGACTATTACACTCCGTCTGCGACACTGTTTGATGACTTCTGTGGGGATTGTGTCAAGAGATATAATCTGGACAATCTGATCCAGCAAACCACTGTGACTGCTATTAAATTTAGTAAAGACATCCACAATGTTCGGAGTAAAGGGTATTTTTCTATCGAAACATCCACAGGCGTAAAGTATGCCCATACTGTTGTGCTGGGCATTGGCGGCGGGCATCAGACAAGCCTACCCATCCAGGTAGAAGAGGAAGGCGGTGCGTGTCACAGCTCGAGCCTGCTCAAGCATGGTTTACTCGCTCCACACGTACGACACAAGATCAATGCTAATAAGGACACCACGGTGGCTGTAATTGGAGGGGGCCTGACCAGTGCCCAGATTGTCGACTTGTGTATTCGGAAAGGGGTGACTCAAGTTTTGCATATCATGCGTGGCCATTTCAAGGTCAAACACTTTGATCTAGACTTGTCCTGGGTTGCAAAGTACAAGAATTCTAATCTATCAGCATTTTGGATGGCTGATACAGACGAAGAAAGATTTGAAATAATTGGGGAAGCTCGAAACGGTGGCTCTATTACTCCGGCATACAAGAGTGTTCTTGAAGCTCATGAAAAGAGTGGCAGGATGCAAAGATATACACATACCCGAGTGGTAAGCCATGATTGGGACGTGCAAACCAAGACTTGGAAGCTTTTGACCCATCCACCGACTCCCAACTTGCCGATGATTGATTATATCTATTTCGCGACTGGTACCCGTGCAGACATAGAGAGTCTGCCTTTCCTTCAAGATATGAGGAAGAAATATCCTATTTCAACGGTTTCTGGCTTACCGTGCCTAACCGATGATTTGCAGTGGTCCAGCGATGTTCCGTTGTTTATCACAGGCAGATTCGCCGGCCTTAGACTTGGACCAGGTGCAGCAAACTTGGAAGGAGCAAGGGTTGGTGCGGAACGTGTCACCTGGAGATTACAGGAGATTTTGGATGAGATAAACGCGGAGGATTATGAACCTATAGAAGCTGACGAAGGTAAAAGGTTAATGGACTTACAGAAGAGGTCGGAAAGCGGCTGGACACACTTGAATATGTATGAAGCTTTACTACAGACTTAATATACACTTTAGCTTTGATATGCAACCACTATCTATCTAATAGCAGAATAAAGTTGAGTATGAGTAACTCTGTAGCCAGGCCACAACAATTAGATATGTGACCATACCGACCTAGGCGCACGGATATCTACTAGGCAACACCCCTTTGATATTTGACATGCAGTACAATAGCATAATACTGTCAGCCACCACAATTGCATTATCATTGTAGCAGTGCTAACAACCAAGTCCGCAGCTGGTTACACAGAATTGGTATAGAGAATATATGGAATGCAAAACGATAATAAATATTAGCCATACCGCTGCTTTATTTCATAGCTGATTGTTATTCCAACGAGGACAGAACCTCCTCATATACAGGATAGCTAGGTTTAAGACTGGAACTGGCGTTTTGGGGTTGGTGGTATTGTAATTTAGGTAGCCAAAAGCTAATTGATTTGTCTAATGAAGTTAAAGATGTCGTAACGATATCTGTAACCTAAGAGCGAGTCTTAGTAGCCATATTTTAATCTTTAATAACGCCTAAACTTTCTAAACTAAGGAAACTTTTAAAGACATTAGCCCGCTATTAGCAAATAGCCTACGACAATATATATAACAATGCGAAGTTAACAGTAAGAGCTTGATACGGCCGACCAGCATATAGGCTAGCCTACCATGCCGGATTAACCCGGCCATGGATGAATAGGAGTCAAGACAACAGGTCCGACCATTCACGAAAACCCCCTACGAACCTAGAGTTCAAACCCATGTTGAGTATTCTTATTCTTTGTGCTCAGCTTTGAAGAGCTTCTAATTGCGTCAATTCGGAATGAAATATCTTGTTTTGGAATGAATGTTAAGTTTCGCTACTTTCTCTATATACCTATCTATAAACACCAAAAACCAAATAGCAATGCCAACCTTCCCAATTCTTATCCCTCATGATGACCAAAAGTCTCAAACATAACTCCAACCGCCTGTGCATTCTCAAACCCATCTTCCACACCCCAGACCGCTCAATTCATCAGTATCTTAAGCTTTCCTAGCAGGCTCAAGAGTAAGAGCACAAAATATCTAGCCACCCAAGTTTGCAACATAAAGAATTGAATCTCCACTGCCTATCACCCTGTCATCACGCTATCCCCCTCACTTTCCACGCATTCATCATAATTATCCTCCCAGCTATGAATCTAACGTGGCTGGGGCGGAAATACGATCGGGGGCGGACCAACGCTAATAGCGCAGAGCTCCTTGTGTCCGCGCTCCTTAATTCAAGCATCGAGCCTGGCTTTCCAGTTGGCTTTGTCGTCACGCCTGTCCAAAGTAACAGCTGCGTCCGAATCCACCATTTCACCTTCTTCTCCATCGCTGTTCTCTTTCGTGCTCACGTCTGTTTCTGTCGTCTGGTCGATAGAGTCAACAGGGAGATCTAAGTCTGAACGCTTCTCGGCGGCTTCTAGATTCGCGTCGGGATATTCTATCTCGACTTCTCCTTCTTCTTCGTTGGCGTCGTCAGCTGCAGTAGTCGGGAGCGAGGAGGAGGAAGATTCTATCTCTCGTGGCTTGACGCAAACAATCATGTTGTTTTGGTATGAACAACGTGAATCCTCTGATTCCCTGGGGGTATTGAGATTTGTAGCCACATCGTCGTGTGCACTGTAAGGCAGACTGGAGACGGAAGAAATAAATGCGAAGGTGGTAATGAGGGAGGCAGTGGCTTTTGGGATACGCATTGTGACGCTGATTGATGATTCTGCTTTGTGATGTTAAAATATATCCCAAGGAGTATGTAGTGGTTTTTTCTCGGGAATTATTGTGATGATGGAAGTTAAATATGATGGTATGATGTCTAGCAAAACGGCAATACTTATAGTCGGGAGTCTAGTTGTTCACTGCTAAGTTGTTACTCTCGCGAAGGAGAGAGGCTACAATGTCAAGGAACATTCGGATTCATCGTATCAGTATTCCAATACAAACCTTCACGTTGAAGGGAAGATACTGTTGGATTTGATCAGAAATCACTGATCCTGTCATTGGTAACATTGTTGAATCAGTCATGTTCCTACCGAATTAGGGGGTCGGCTAGGTGAAAAGTTTTGACAGGTTGATGCCTCAAACAGCAAAACTAAGAGCACAAAATAAATAATCTCAAGCCACTTAGCTTCTTAGATGAAAAGAAATTGATTACGTGGCATCCTCGTGAGGAGTATGTTATTCCTTCGTAAGGAATGAACAATTGGACATTTGTCTTAGGCTGAGGTGAGATTGAAGGAGCTGACCCCCTCTCAGTGTGCATGTAAGCAAATGTGAGGATTTCATTCTTCCGAGAGCGATACAGATTAATTTAGAGGATGTCGATGGAAACTAGACGATTCAAAGTCGAAAGTACGGTTCGTGCTTGACGTTGACAGGGTCTAAACCTCAGCAAAGGCAAAGACACACATAAGCCATATTCCTCATGTTTGTCATCACATCCTTCTTTAATAAGAAGCGCAAACTAATCTATTAAGCGTCTATAGAATTCATACTCATGATCCATTTTTGTGTGTTTTTTGCTTCACCCTGCATTGATAAGCCTCATTCATACACCCACTCCTCTGGTCCGTTAAGTAGTAGCAGTTTGATACCGATTCTTACTTCTCTACCGAGGGGAGCGAGGGGAGCGAGATATTTGGGTACTAAATGGTGCAGTTTCTTCGGGCTCAAATACAGGAGATGATTGTCAACTGATCCTGGTGTCCTGCGAAGGCAGTAGAATAAGTGCTGTGTTGTCATGCCTTGGAAGCTGAAAATGTTAATCCACCTTCTCTCTTCACAACTCCAATCCACATAGAAGAATGATGGGATGGCTAAGATCATCAATTCTGGATTATTTCCTTGATGGAATAGTCGTTTATGTTAGCTAAGGGGAGACCAGCCATGCTTTGTTATAAGCATAGGGGCGATTACCTGATTCATGATACTCTGTGGTCATCCCTTGAGCTCTTGAGTGGGACAAATATTACTATTGATTGGCTGAATCTCAGTATGTCAATACCTGAGATATGAAGCCGTAAGCCTTCCTAAGACTCACTTGATATGAAGTTGCTTGTTCTGAAGGCAGTCGTCTAGCTAGCCTATATGTTCAAGCATGAAATAGCACAATGGCTAGAACTTTGAGTGTGTCAACTAGCTGGCAATTGTAGTCCTTGGAATATTCCAGTAGAGTTTATCATTAATGCAAGTAGATAGCTTTCCCCCATGGTTATAATCTCATAAAATAAACATCTTCGTTAGCCGCACTGAACATGCACTGATTTGAGTTAACGCCAAACTTGTTATTTATTCCAATATTCAAGATTGGGTGGGTTTTAAGCTAAAGTGCAGTGAGAGGAGAGAAATATCAGTGTCCTCACACAAATCGGCTTTTATCAAAGCAATTGATGTTTTTGCCCAAACTGAACAAACCAGTATTGTGACTTGAGTACAAGCAATAACCAGCAATAACTAAACATCATTGAAATGCTAGGGTTTATATATCTGCAACACAGCCTATTTGAAGTAATTATTGAAGAACTAATATAAATGACTAAACTACTAGATCTACCCAAGGATTCACATTTTGTCAAGCTATCAGAAACACTGAAACCCTCTGATATAAACCAAATATTTTTAGAGATACCACAAGGTAATTTTATGAGAGATACTGGACGAATAAAATTGGATTCTAGCATTGAAGGGAACATAATATAGTTGATAGTGAAGTTAAAGATAATAATCATAGAGGGGGGTTGAGGGGCTAACAATCCCACAATGCCAAGCAACTCAGCTAGCATCGTCACTGTGTGCGTCCAACACCTAACAACCAAATTACCTTCATCTCAACCAACACATTGAAACGCCATCGCAAATCAGGATGGCTTTTTTTCACCCCCGTTGCCTAGCATTGTTATTTGCGATTGCAATTGCTTGTGTTTATGCCGAAAAGAATGCTGCTTCAATTGCATCCATGAGCATCTCTGAAATTGAGGATAAGCTTCAGGTAAGTCGAGTGCCTTCACGCTGCTGGAGATGTTGCTGACCCCTTAAGGAATGCCCTCTTATTCAAGATCTCAATACCTACAAGCTTGCAACTTCTCCTCAAACATCGACCCTAACCTCGCGCATCTTCGCTATCCTGTTCCCCGGCTCACCAGCAGTGAACGCCCTCCTCGCGACCCTCTACATATCCGGACCTCCAAATTTCCTCCTCGCATTCTGCCCACCAAACATTGATCCCGCAAGCCTGTCCGTTATGGTTGCGTTCGCAGTTGGAGGTTTGCTCGGGGATACTTTGTTTCATCTGCTACCGGAAATATTTCTAGGGGAGGACAGTCCTGAGCATGTGCGCTTCGTCCTGGTCGAGCCAAATCGAAACCTTTTACTCGGAGTGGCAATCATGATTGGATTTGTGACTTTTGTAGCTATGGATAAAGGATTGAGAATTGCAACGGGTGGCCAGGGACACGACCATTCGCACAAAAGCGTGGAGGTCGTGAAGCCCAGCTCAACAACCAGTGCATTAGAAGACTCCCCAGCACGAAGCACTCGTTCTCGTAATAAAAAGACAGAGGGAAGTAAGGATTTGGTTGTCGTGAAAGAAGATAAAGAAAGGGATATCAACTCGAGCGTCAAATTAGCCGGGTACTTGAATCTCATGTGAGTAATGGCATTCAGGCTATTTGAGGCTTATAATTAACCAATTCTATTCAGTGCAGATTTCACCCATAATATCACCGACGGATGTAAGTATGATCTGAGAGCGAGGCACATTATATTCCAGTCTTCTCTGTGGAAAAGTCCCAGAATTCGTTTCACCCTGTTGGCGAAGAGCCTTTTATTTTACTAGACCCACCTAGCAGACCAAAGAAAATTTATAGGAGACTATAAAATTTTCTGCGCCATAATGGTAGATATCTTAAGAACAGTTACTGACACTATATTCTACAGTGGCAATGGCGTCGTCCTTCTATGCATCTCCCACAATCGGCGCTACCACAACCGTTGCCGTTTTCTTCCACGAGATTCCGCATGAAGTTGGCGATTTTGCGCTCCTGATCCAGTCGGGCTTTTCGAAAAGGAAGGCAATGGGGGCGCAATTTGTCACTGCCCTGGGGGCATTATTAGGTACTTTGATCGGAATTGCGGTGCAGGAATACGGTGGCGGTGCGGGTGGTGTTGAATCGGGAAGATATGCAGGACTAATGGGAACAAGCTTAACTTATGGAGATCTGCTGTTACCGTTTACCGCCGGGACGTTCCTCTACGTTGGAACTGTGGCAGTTATTCCTGAGCTTCTTGAAACGGGAAAGGACAAGTCTTTGGAGCTAAGGAAGACCGCACAACAGTTTGCGGCTATGGCTACTGGTGCAGGCATTATGCTTTAGTAAGTACCTGCTACATCCAATGCTGAATATCTACTGACTAGCTCACAGTATCTCTTGGTCGTAGGTGCGATATAAGAAGGGCATACTATGTAACGATGGCAGAGTGATGGCATCCATCTACTATACTTGTGTATGTCCCGTTATAGAATGGCTTATTAGACTTGGATATAGATTCTTTCACAGGTAGAAGAAAAGTTAAAAGTTCACAGTTGAGAACTACAGACCCGCTGCTTTGCGCATCGCATCAGGACTACTTTGGAATTCTCCACTTTTAGATAGTTCAAAAACTCCTGGTGCCTGAACCAAACATCTCAATACCGATCCTGTTCGAGAGTGAGACGCCTTTCTGTTTTATACCCTGCGGGTGCATAAAATAAACCATGTCCTTTAATACTTCAACAGCGACCAACACCGCTCAATGACACAAAGAACACTTGAGGTGAGAGCTAGGGCGCTGCCAAGCGTAGGCGTTCCAGAGACTGATTGCTTTCTCTCCTAATAATAAAACTAAAATTCCACATGAGGGATTTTTAGTAAATAGTATATTGAAACACTAAATCGCAAAGCAACAGTAAAATAAGCTCAGCATCGAGAATTGTCTATAATTTCTCTATAAAAAGAAATCAGCTGGAGAGTAGATATACCCCTGAGTTCTTGGCGCAGGCAACAAACAAATATGATCAAGTTCTTCTTGGAATGTCAGATTCCATTACCATACATGGGATATCTAGATTGAGCTGTGTTCAAATACAATTTAAAGCGCATGACATGTGTTCTAGACTTCCACAACCTCTGTAATGGACAAGTCATCGTATCAGGATATTAATTCTCAGGCACAAGGCAGCATAGATGTGCTGCTCCACTCTGAAAACGCAGATAGCCAGGCATCAACTACCTCTCACACCTTGGAGATGTCGAGCAACACTATACCTCGACAAGTTCTATCCAAAGAGCAATGGGAGGAACTACGTCCACTCATTTCCCGTTTGTATATCGACGAAAACAGAACATTCAAAGCGGTTGCCAGAGTATTACAGGAGTCGCACAATTTCGTACCAACGTGTGTATCTTTGTATTTCATGGATGTCCACAATAAGTTGTATGATTGTTGCTAATTTTAAGCAAGCAAACGCCAATTTACCAAAAGACTAGCCGAATGGGGTTTAAAAAAGAACTCCACTCAACTGGATAGACAAACCGTCATTCAACAGCTATCTTCAGCTAGGAAATCTCAATATGATATTGAAATAGACGGTAGAAAAGTGAGTCGCGCGAAGCTGACAAGATGGAAGAAGGAGGCAGCTATAGCTGCTACGGCCAAGCAAGAGGCTAGTCTGGGTAAGGTTTGCCCATTGTATGATCAAATCAAAAGTTTCCTGTATACATACTGACAAGATTGCATACAAGCAGTTCGCAAGGAAGCCAACTCATCATTCGCATGTAATTTTACGGAAAGTTCCGAAACTACTCACCCAAATTGGTTGGGATACCAGCAGTATGGTATGCAATACCAGACAGCTACTGGTGCCAACGATTGCAGCCAAGAATCTCTACTGGATTCTTGGCCATGGGCTTATGTTGATGTGCCCGGGAGCCCTAAACTTTCTAGACTTTTCGCGGCTCTGTCTTTACAATGCCCAGCTGAGGGGGATCCCTTAGATTTGTCTGACATGTCTGAAAAGGTCGAAAACTCAAATCCTAGACATTATATCTCGGGATCAGAGCTAGAAGCAATGTCACCTGGGAGCCGCCAAATCTCAAATCAGGCCATTTTTGGCGTCAGCATAGCAACTCCGAGCCCTTTCAATGAACTGTACCCGTTCCCACCTGCTGAGGATTCAAATTCGATATTTTCTGCTGCCGCAAAGAATCCTCAATATGTTATTAACATCAGCGTTTCCACCCATAATCACAAGTATTTGCAAGCACAAGTAGACCATTATGAAAAAATTATTCAACTTGAAAGGAACTTATCCGAAGACAATCCCAAGATCATCGATCTTAAAGAACGCTTAGGTGGGACCTATTTCGACCTTGGTAGATACGAAATTGCAGTCAACTGCTGGAGAGAAGTTGTAGTCGCTAGAGATCGATTTTACGGGCCTGGATCGTTACGATCTCTTGCGGCTTCCATCCAAATCATCAAGGGCTTATTTAACCTTGGGAAATGGGCAGAGGCTGAGGATATCCATCAGAAAATCTTTCCTATCGTACTTCAAAATGCTTCAACCGAATCAGTGTTAGTCTTAGAAACATTGTATACCCTTGCCTTGCTTCTAGGAGCAGCAGGACAAAACGAAGAAGCAAATAAGGTCTGGAGACAACAACTGCAGATAGGATTATCTAGCAGAGGACCCAAGCATCCTATGACTCTGAAAATCATGGATAGAATGAGTGACACCATCTCGCACTCGAATCTAAGGACTAAAAATCGATCCGCCCAGAAACAAGAGGCAGAAGTTGCTGAACACCTCCTGCGTGTATCTCTACAACTTCACCGAGAAGCAGAGCCTGGAACAGAGCCTATTGTGGGACAAAATCGCGTTGTCGAGAAATATATCATACGAAACATAACTCCAGTGGCAGATCTTGTACGGGTCCTGCGACAGACGTCCAAACATGATGAAAGTGCAAAGTTAGCACAGGGTGTTTTGGATCGGCTTCGTGCATTCTTAGGAGAGGAGCACCCAAGCACTTTGAACCTTGCGACTGAGTTAGGAATTACTCTTCGGGAGCAAGGCAAATTGGAGGAGAGTGAGACACTACTGGGAGAGACTTTGCAACTGAGATCGAAGGTATTGGGAGAAAGACATGTCGGCACTCTAGATAGTATGTATGAGTTTGCAATCACGTTGCAAGCCAGGAGTGATTTTCATGAATCAAGCAAGATACTCCGGGATTGCATGCGCATACGATTCGAGGACTGGGATCCAGCTGACGAATGCACGGTTCTGGTGTGTGAGGCTCTGTCTGAATGCTACGAACAGCAAGGCTACTACGAAGAGGCTTTGAGCATTTACCGAGATCTCATAGCGCGCATTAGAGGCATCAAAGGAGATAGTCATCCTGCTATCGCGGAGGTTGAGGAGATGATCCGAGATACCAATAACCGTTACCGAAACTTTCAGAAGTTGTGGGATGTTGACAGCATTTATACAGGGCCACTTTTAAAGATTTCGTCGCCAGCAGATGGTTGAACAGCATGAATTTTTATGCCAGTGACTCGGTCAAGGCTGTCAGTATCTAGATAGCCCTCATCTAGTACATAGATTTCAGTCGGCTACAGTTCACTATAGAATAATGTAGCAAACCAAGAATATTGGGCGACATTTGGAAGTCCAGTTGCACTCATTGAGCAAATTGATAGCGAGTTAAACTAAGGCTTGGTGTCTCACGTGGAGTCAGTAAATAAACATGTGTTGCAGTACAGCACTAGCCTGTTTCAGACCGAACTCTCAATACGGGATATCGGAAACTAGTAGCTATGAAAGGTCATAAAAAACCTGCGAGACAGGCGGATTGTTTCTATCTTGATTTGTTCTATTCTTTCCTATTTGGTTGGCAGGGGAGGGAATCTCGCCTAGCCCTGAATTTAAGCAGGAAATGATGATGCATTTGAAACATATAGAAGAGGAGAGGCGATGGATTAACTCATACGCGAGATAGTCTAGAGCGTAGAAACTTGTCTGACGACCTAATTAGTTGATCAAACTAGGTCTCAAAATCCCCGTTTTAGGTGGAAAAGTCTATTACTATTTCAATCTATCAACATACACATAGATTCGTGTTGGCGGTCCTATCTTGACGTCAAAGTTCAGACACAATAGCCTCACCAGCTTAACCTGACAACACTAGCACTTTGATTTTGCCCGTGTGCCCAATTTCTTTCGCATTATTGAACATTCCGAATGCAAACTATGAGAGACCTAGCCAATTCAAACGTTGTAGTTGCCTCAAATCCGAATACACTGATACTTAATAAACTACCCTTTTTACATGTTTAGTCTAATTAATTCCCAGGGTGATGCAACCATTAGCCGAATTCTCCTCATAGATCCCTCCGTAAACAATACCCTCATTAATCCCCTTCTCCTGGAAGCCTTGTTTCGTGATATCCGTCAAACCTTCACCGGTCGGCTTCTTCAACAAACCAAAGTGAAATTGCCCTCTTCCACTATTGTCGTTTGCAGTAATGGGCGAAACTGCGACGAGGTTCGATATGCCTTGAGAATAAAACACCTGGATTTTGCTTTCTCGAAATCAGCACCCAGACATGTTATGTAGCAGCTAAAATTCCAAAAACCTACTTCTCATCAAAATTAAGTGTGATGGCATAGTTATGCCACACATCCTTCGTAAAACGCGCTTCATGCAAAGTCGTCGGATTCCTTACGTTACTCTGGACAATCAAACGCTCCCCATCCACTGCATTTCCACCAATGATCTTTCCCGTCTTCAACGCAAACTGATTCGTGCTATAATCCGCAGTCTCAAGAAAAACGAGCTGGTATTCATGACTGTAATTCAATGGACGGGCTGAATCACGCATGAGAGAGAAATGTAAGGTCTTGATTCCAACTGTCGAAGGATCCGATCCCGTGTTTGACTTAGGGAGAAGCTCAGCACGTCGGAAGCCTGTTTGAGACTGGAAAATTGAGGCATCAGAAATAGTGATGCCGACAGCTGTGCTGATATTTTTGTCGAACTGCCGGTGGTTGGAAAATTAGGAAGATGAAAATGAGAAAGGAGTGGAGGGAATGTACAAGTGATGTAGGAAGTGTTGGGAGTTGTATGATTTGACTCCATGTTAGCCCTATAGTCAGTGTCAAAAGGGAAGTACAGCCAAAAAAATACTGTGACTTCTTACCTGCTCCTCGAACATAGTCTGTGTTGTAATTGCTAGCTGAGTTGTCAAAGGTAGCTGGCGTTGAGCCTTTTGGGACCCGGCCTTCAAATTGGTATGGACAACGTTGCGCAAAAGAGATCGCAAGCAGTGCCGCACCAACGAGAAGATGTTTGATGGCCATTGAATATCTATAGTTTTGATAGGAAAGATCAGGAGGGGATAACGAAAAAGAAAATTTAGTATTCGAATTTTATCAAATGACACTCTGTAGGAAGGAAGCTGGCTAATCTCCGGATCGACCGGATCGATTGAGACTATATTAGCCAAAAGCTATTAGCCTTCCGACATGAGTGGGAACCGTGAAGTATAAAAAACTACAATAAGCTCACACAACTTGAGAAGCTGAATATCTTATGGAGTTACATGTTATCAGTTCGCCGCACTCAATCACATGAGGGGATGAAGAATTGGTATTTTTATAGATACTGGTGCATTTGGACTGGCTACAACACAAATGAAAGAATACAGAAAGTTTAAGACTTGTAAAAGTTAATCATATATCTTCCATAGAACAGGAACGTGATATACATGTACTTCCTTCATCGCCTGAGTATAATTTTTAATGAAAAAATGGTCCAGGAGTTGTCATCACCAAAAAGATCTTAATGTAAATGATAGAGATGACGATCAAATGAAGACAATTAAGTAAAGAGGCATTTCTGTATCAAGCTCTGGCATCTTCCGTGGGCAAAGGCACTGATGTCTTATCAATACATTGCCAATACCACGCTGTTCAGCAGTCATTAGTAAAAGCCCATCTTTAAAGCATCTTTAGGAACTTACGGTTCTGCGAGTAGCAGGTTGCTGTCGCATCACGACATTTCTTACAGCCGGTATAGTCGGCACCACCGCCGCACGGGTAATATAGTGGTGCTGGGCAAGGAATTGTGGAAGTTGTTGTTGTGGGTTTCTTCGTGGTACTTGGTGGCCCAGCTGTGACTGTTTTGGTAATCGTGACAATTACTACAGAAGAACTCTTGCCTGTGGTTGTGGATTTCTTGGTTGTGGATTTCTTGGTCGTGGAAATGATTGTGCTTGTTTTGGTTACCTAGAAACCATAAATATGTGTTTGATTCGTTGGCCATTAAGGTCTTCCAAAATCTGATCTTCTCATATCTGTACTAGATTAGGTCCTACTTACAGTCACGTAAACTGTGGAAGTCGAACTGGGCTGCGGAGTCACAGTGACTATTTCGGTATTCGTACGTGTGATTACGATTTGAGGGCTCTGCATGCTGTTAAGATGTATTATATATATGATAGAATGGATTCTTACAGCTAAGATATAGCTCACTAGACCAAGGATCAATGATATTTTTGGGAAGAGCATTGTGCCGAGATATGTAGCTTTTTCAACAGTGTTTTAGACTCTATGAAACAATTTGTTTGATGAACAATTCCTACAAGTTAGAAGCTGGTGCCAGGAACTGCTCTTAATAAGAATGAGATGGATATCGCCTCTCGAGTGGGCACGCATGTTCAAATTGAGCATTGAGCTCAAATTAAGAGGCGTCGCTCGACCATGTTATCAATATACCGCTCTCGAGTCTCCAGCAGTAAACTCACTTAAAGTGTGTTGCAGCAAATGTAGATTGAAGACCTCAACACTTGATTCAGGATGCTGCAACAACACCGCGTTTAATCTCTTCGTCTGCAGAGCTAGTTTATCCTTGAAATGTGGAGAGGTACATTGATTCGTTGCTTCCGTACACCCGAGCATAAGCCCATCGCAGGGTCCCATGAGCTGAAGAACTCGCTTGTTAAGTTTTAATAAGTAAAATATAATAAGGAGAAGGCGCATCATTAGCAAGTAAACACATCTTGCTTTTTTGACATCCGAGCCCAACGCCACGGAAACACAGATTGCAAATCGCGGCATGAACCGAGCTGATAAGAATCAATCAATTGGATGAACGATCTGATAAACATAGCCTATAGTGTCTGTTATGCAAGAGGTCAGACGATAATAATATAGAAAGGAATGATATGTCTAATCAAATTGTGGGTAAACGAGTCTTCATACAGGAATAGAAGTTCAGTAGCTCAAAGTTTGGTACTCAATATAATTAGTGCGCTAAGGCGTACCAATTAATAATGGAAATATGCCTGGCTCTAACTTTAGCATTATATATAGCACTTGCATCGATGGTTCCGCAAAAAACGTCAACTTGGGAACGCTTCCGGATGTTTTTACGGATCGAATCGTGACGATGCAAACATTGAGGAGCTAGACACAACAAGATAAAAAAGCAAGACGCTCCAAGCTTATCAATGTATAAAACATATTAGGGATGAAGGGAAACTGAAGGCAAATGAAAATAGATATAGATCCACCGCAAAGTACGGAGGTTCAGCTTGGTGAGGTAATGGTCACCATGATCGGATAAATAAATAGCTTTTGCGGGCCGCCTCGCGGGCCGCGGGGTATTTTAACTCCCAGTTTCGTTGCCGACAGCCTCAGCATCACGTCGTTGACATCGGGTTGGCTTGCCCTCAACCTTCTTGTTCTCCTGCAACAATCAACCAGACAGCACCACACCGCCACCTCCTCCAACTGTAACCCCCCGGTCTTCAGATAATCAGAATTTCCTCAGCATTCCATCCACATACGCTACCCCGCCTCACCCACCATGGCCAACACGATTGATAATCCGGATGTCCCTAAAGGGCGAAAATCATTCGTACCTCTTGGTAATATCTAGGACCCTGCACTCTTCTAGCCACTGCTAAACAAAAATAGAAAATAACCCCGAAGTTATGACCGCTCTAGTTCACAAGCTAGGTCTCTCTCCGACACTTGCATTCCACGATGTTTGGAGTATTGATGACCCCGAAATGTTATCATTCGTTCCCCGCCCCGCCAACGCTCTTCTACTTGTCTTCCCAGTATCAAAATCATACGAAACATTTCGGATGCACGAAGATGCCGACAAGGATATTTATGAAGGAAAAGGTACCGAGGAGCCTATTATTTGGTATAAACAGACAATTAGGAATGCATGCGGTTTGATTGGCATCTTGCATGCTGTTAGCAACGGAAGCTCTAGGAGTTTCATTGGTACATTAGCGTTGGCGCCTTCGGAAATACATTGCTAACTCTCACCAGAATCAAATTCAGACCTTGACAAACTTCTAAAAGAAGCCATACCTCTCCCTCCTCTCGAACGAGCAGATGTCCTTTATAACTCACAAGCATTAGAAAAAGCTCATTCCGGTGCTGCTTCAGAAGGCCAAAGTCATGCGCCTGATGCTACAGATGATATAGACCTGCACTTCGTTTGCTTTGTGAAGGACGAGAAAGATATGTTGTGGGAGTTGGACGGACGGAGAAAAGGACCTCTGAGCAGAGGACAGTTGGCAGAAGATGAGGATGTCTTAAGCCAAAAAGCGCTGGACCTGGGGCCAAGAAAGTTTTTGGCAAGAGAAGCAGAGAATGGAGATGGAGAGTTGAGGTTCAGCTTGATTACTTTAGCCCCAAGCTTCGGATAATGTTTCGAGCTCTATGGAATACTGTACAACATAAATATATAGATAGCTTCTAGATAAACTTATAGCAGCCATGGTTCTCTGTCCTTTTTCTGCTGGCACAGCTGCTCTCAACTTCGAAAAAAAAATAGCTTATAATAAAAATTCCCATTCCCCTATTTTGCACTATTGTCTACAGCCTTCCTCACAAGGCTGACTAAAATAGAGCCGGCGCTAGCGGATATATGATCCACAAAGTATCGTACCACCTCAGATATGTTAAGCTCATGTTTAGACATCAAGACCATCCAGGTCAAAAGTATATATCAACTACATGCAGCGTACATGCAGATCATTTTCTCGCTCAAGGCTGCTCAAAATGGCTCTTCATCCACCCCAAAACACATCTAAGTTGATATGTATATTACCCCTCCTTCTACCCCGCCATCCATACGCTTACTCGAACTCCAGTTGCACCGGCAAATGACAAAACCAATTCTCAAGCTGAACAGTACAAAAAGGGAACACTCGAGAGAGAGCAACTAGGCCCTGACCCATTCAAGCAGTTCCACGAATGGTTCACCCATGCACAGTTTGCTACCCTCTTGTCTCTATTAAACTTCTTCTGAAAAGAACGCAGATCCAACAATGTCCATCAACCAGAGACCGTGTGCCTGTCCACCGCTTCTTTACCATCTGGAAGAGTCAGTGCACGAATGGTATACCTTAAAGAGTTAGATGATAAAGGCTTCGTTATATATAGCAACTTTGACACCTCAAAGAAAAGCAAAGACCTCGAAAGCAACAAATGGGCATCTCTCACTTTCTGGTGGCGAGAACTAGAGCGGCAGGTTCGTGTTGAGGGGCTTACAGAACGCCTGACACAAGAAGAGAGTCAGATTTATTTTGATACTAGAGTACGGGGATCAAGAATAGGTGCATGGGCGAGCAAGCAAAGCCAGATTTTGGGAGGGAGGGAGGAATTGGAAGGATGGGTGCAGGATGTGGAGACCAAGTTTGGGGAAGAGGAGAAGATTCCAGTGCCGGAATTTTGGGGCGGATTAAGGATTAAACCGGAGATGGTAGAGTTTTGGCAGGGTAGGGATAGTAGACTGCATGATCGCTTTCAGTACACGAAGATTGAGGGTGAGGGTAGGCAGTGGAAGATTGATAGACTGAGTCCATAAGGGTTAATAACAAAGATTTTTGGCCAGTTTAGGGTCTTAGATATAAATAAAGTTTATTGATTCAAGAGCATTATGGTAATAAATTGTCACGTTTATATAATTTTCAATAAAGTCCATTTCACAATAGAGAATCAAGTTGAGCATGGGCATTGCTATGTTATTGCCATCCACCTCCCCTTGATTTCTGAGTTTGCCGGGAATTGTTCCTGCTTTATCAATTAAGTCTTGTTAAAGGCGCCAAACGCTTCAAAGACTAACTTATTATTTATGTCAACTAAAGCTATGTGTGTAATAACATATTAGGAACCCAGCGACAATTTTGTGTACAGTTACACCTAGCTCAATAGCATCCTTTAGGGGAGTTGCTCACTAGCAGCTCCTACAATATCAAAACTCTCGGCAGGAGCTAATCTCTCTCCACTTAGGCCATCCGCCAGAGCCTGTTTACTGATTTCCGCATGATCGGTCAATATCTTATTCAGCCCATCCCTCTGCAGACATTTATCAAAACTGAAACTCCTCGCCGCTTCATCCAGCTGCTCCAATGTAAAATCTTTAAACAAGCTTGCAAACTCCAGAGCATGCGCCTGAGCCAAGAAAGTTTGCAAAGTTGATCGAACAATATGTCGTTCCGTAGCCCATGGTGTAGGATATGTGTCCCTGGCTTGAGGACAAACACTATCAATCCATCTAACCAGCGGATTTATAACGTCTTCAACCTCTTTGCTTGGATACTTTCCCCACGCGTCGAGTTGCAGTCTACGTTTCTTCTCTAGAAATGGCTGGATCGTCTTGTTCCAGAAGCCATCAGGATTCGTGTAAACCATACCTTGCACACCAATGTCTTTGTATAGCCAAATCGTCCATGGGATTTGGTATTTATCATAAATGGATAATTGGGCACCGAGCAAGCTGTAGCGCTCATGGTTGATTTCCTCCGCGTTGCTATCCATATTTGGATCAGAATACACAGGCCCAAATTCACCATTCCATGCAGGTATCTTATTGGTATGCTGGAATTGTGCTTTCCTCAAAAACTGACGCTCCAGTTTGACCTTCTGCTCCGCGGTACCCTTAAAGCGCTCTCCGGTGGGGAATCCCATCATAGTGTAATCATGCAATGCATAAACAGTATTTGGCAAAACGTTATCAAAGTGTTTCCATTCCATGGCAAATGTATTACCGTCCAGCCAAAGGATGTGATGGGGATCAATCTTTCGGACTGCAGATTCAAGTCGATTGTAAAATGCGGGGAGGCGATAGTGTTCTGGATCACACGGCTCGTTTATTGGGTTGAATCCTGCTACCCATTGGTTGTCTTTATAGTGCTTTGCTATTTCCTCCCAGAGCCAGATAGTGCGGTCTTGGTGGTCTTTGAAATCCCAGAATGCTGCATAGTTAGAAACATTGTCAGAATGCCAATCTGGATTTTGTCCGCCAGGCACGGTGTGCATATCCAGGATTGTGTATATGTTTTCTTTCGCACACTGATCATCGTTAGGAAGGAGTTAAGTTAGGGAAGCTTAATAGAACTCACTAGCTCAACAACTCGATCCAAGTGCTTAAACCCGCTTTCCTTCAGCACTCTTGGGTTCATATCATCTTCAAAATGTCGGTAGTTAAATGGCACGCGAATGCAATTGAGTCCCAGGCTCGCAAAGAACTTGGCATCTGCTTCGGTGAAGAAGTATTCAAGAAATTTGTCGAAGAAGAATTCTTGTTTCTCCTTCCCTAAAACCTGTAACATTGCCGCGCGATGCTGCGATTCGTGGCCTGGGTAGCCGGTTATGAAATTCTCCATGTTCATCCAGCCGCCGAGACCAGCACCACGGAGAAGAATGGCTTCACCATTTCCATCAACGACCTTGTCGCCCTCCGTACGTAGAAATCCTTGAGGCATAGTGGCGTCAAACTTGGAAGGAAAAAAGACAATTGAGGATTAGAAGCAAGAAGAGCGCCGCAGTTGGTAGGTAGGTAGGTAGGTTTGGCACGTTTATGTTTATGTTTATGGTCGGGAGGTGGAACGGGTAAGAAACGAGCAAGCAGTAAACGTCAAGTTAGAGAGACTGAGTGTGATTCAGAAAATATTGGGAAAAGAGCAACAGCTTCTACTTATTTATGACTTATGACTTATGATTCTATTTACTCTGTTGCCATGAGGTTATGACCATCACTAGGGGGGTAAATCGAGTATTCAGGCTGATTTGAAAGGAAGCTAGCTCTTAGCTCACCAGTAGGTGGCAGAGGAGGATGGCGACAGTGGGGTAGGAGGCACGATCGTGGAGGAGCAGGAGGGGCAGGAGGAGGGGAAGAGAAGACTGGGTTGCCGCCAAAGCCCGTCCTTGGCATCCTGAAGCCGAGCCCGAACGATCAGCTACTTATAATTACCTAGCTAGGATTCATATATTGTCGGATTGTGACTTTGTGTGGCTCTTCTTTCTTGGGTGGGTTTTGATATAAGGATTTGCTCCGCACATTAGAACCTCGGGTCTCGGAATTGGAGTATAAGGGTAAAGGGAAACGAAAGGTTATAACAGCTAAGCTCCTGGCATTAGAAACCTTGATTCTAGCTCATACTTCTTTTGTAAATATTACGATTTAAAACACTTTAGAAACCTTTTGGAAATTTAGAGATTAAAAGATTAAAAAGAACAAAAGTGACGTAAACATATTTCCCTTTTTTTCATGTTCTTTTTTTCTCTTTTTATATAGAACCCTTTTTAAAACGTTTAGAAAATACTTATGTAAACGTGATTTAAATAATCTCGGGTGGGCATACCTAAAAGTGGGGTTCTATAAAGCCTTCATAGATGGCCAGTGCGTGCCCACCTGAGCTGTTCGTCGATTTGCGACATGCAACAAATAAAGTCGGTTGGGTAGGAACAATTTGGGTCCCGCAATGTCGCCCAGCCTAGTTTGTGGCCGGTACCAAACATAAAGTAATTTCCTCTTTTAGTATTATGTTAAATAGGGACCACATAATTCTAAATCTTTAACATATATCTAATGTGCTACGGCGTCTAGGAATATTCGACAGGCGAGAGAGGGAAGATCACCAGATGAGTTTCTAAAAACAAATTCTATAAAGCAATTCTATAAAGCAATTGAGGATTGCTATTATCATCTAACAGATCTCCTTCTTTTTGCACACATGGGCGTGGTCATGGTTATAAAGAACAGATATACGGCACTTCACGAGGCAAGCCTATAAATAAATCCAGCTAGAGTATATGTGTATTTCACGAGTAGTTCAACAAGATAACAATCTTGATCTCAGTTTCTTCAGACCCTGTAAGTCTCCTTCTTTCGTCTCCAGAAGTTCCATCTCCACATACTCCGGTGTGCATCCACCGCCGAAATCAATCACTATCGCGTCCCCAGAATAATTAATCATGACATTATCGGGCTTCACATCCCCCCAAAAAATGCCATAATTATGTAATCTCTTGATCGTATCCTCAATCTGCTCCATCCATCGCAGTCTCTCTGCAGCCGAAGAGTCCAGCATTGCATCATGGAGTGTCTTTCCATCGATCCGCTCCAACAGCATACCCATTAGCAGAGACTCGTGCCCATCCCAGTGAACTAACCCCACGATTCGCGAAGTTCGGATGGCAAGATCGTGCACACAGAGCCTTTTCAGCTTTGCCAAAGTCTCCACTTCTCTCTGAAAACCATGTCGTTTATCGGCGGACTTGAAAAACAACTCGTCCGTGGAATCGACCCTTCGTACAATCTGCGGGACCTCACACATTATTTCCTCGATAGAGTCAAGGCCTGCTGCTCTGACTAATTTGGATGCTGCAACCAGAGGTACGGTCGGAAGTGCGGATCGAAGCACAACGCCATCCCTAGGTTCTTCGTGACTTGATGATAGTTGGCTTGCTGCGTTTTCAATAATGGCAACTTTCGGACTGGGGTCTCCAAAGATGTTCGGATCAAAAGCAAGCTCCTTTGCCTTTAGTACCCCGCCCTCGTTGAACAGCTCGAAAACAAATGTTTCTGGAGCATGATATTCCAGGAGGGTGGTTGGTCTAGAGACAGCTACCGGCACCAATTGCATAACCCGCTCATGGATGGGCCCGATAGCCCATGTCTCGAAGTCGCATAGGATATCTGGGTCGTCAAGATCATCCTTGAATGTGTAAAACTCATCGAGCAGGCCCGATTCCCCCTCTAGACGTTTAGCCGCGATTTCGATGATGAATCGTTTGTTGCGGCTCATAAATGTGTAGGAAATAGAGTCTTCTAGTGTTACCATGTCTCGCATAGAAAAAGAATACATTGACGGTGCGCTATTTGTCGCATCTAGAGTCTGGTCCATAGTATTTAGGAGGAAAGAGTACTGACTCGACCAAGAGTAATCTAAATGGATTTGAACGAGGATTCCGTAGCATCTAGAAAAGTGAGGCTTTGGTGCTTGCAGTAGTACAAATGAGAGGAGGCATACAGATGGGTAAGAGTTGAAATTTGAATAGGTAGTGTTATCGTGGCCAATTGTAGAGCATTATCGGATGACGGCTAATCGTTCGGCCTTAGGCAGGAATCACCCAATTACTTCGTAATTGGGTGAGGGTCAGCAATACGGGTCGATCAGCAATACGGGTCGATTTCATACAATTTCTCAACCTCTAAGAAAAACCAAGTAAATTGCAACAACTACTAATACAATTGTACTACAAATAGTACCAAATTCTTGCTCTAATCTTGCTCTACAATAGTTGCCAGCAACTGTCGTAGAACCTGTTTGTATTTCACCCTCCAAACTCTACTTAATCGTACATTCCTAGTATTTACTACCCTCTCTTCGTCAGCCTAATCAGCCTATATTTAACGTAAAGCTTGATGGCCATATATTTCCCCGTATTTCTAAACAACCTTTCTACCACTTGTAACAGATTCACGCTTTTTAGCAGCTAAATTAAGGTCAGAAACACGCTGGATAGAAAGAGCTCCCTTTAACATAGATCTTCGTGCAGCCCCTTCAACTTTTTGCTATATACGACGTACAGTAGGTGTAAGCGGTTCTCCTAACGTAATTAAAGCTTCAATACGACCTTCCAAATAGTCAATACCACGTTGCCTTGTACGAATTGTCAGTAGCGTAGGCCATTCAGGCCAATTATCTTATACAGGCGTAATAGGTAAAGTTACGAAGGCATCACTCTCGTCAGTATCAGACTCTATTATAGGAGCTTCAGGAGCTTCAGATTAAGCTTGAAATAGCTGTAATTTGTCATACGCAATAAAAGGATCAAAAGGTATTAATCCTACTTTTTTAAAGGCTAAAATCGCAAGCTTTTCATTCCTAAAGGTACAATCCCAGAAGGTTTGAAATAGCTGAAAAAAGAGCTCCTTATTGATCTCTAAAGCCCCCATAAAAACAGCCTCTCGAATTATATCCTTGAAATACTTCTTAAGGGTTTGAAATACTCCAATATCTAAGGGTTGTAATATATGAGTTAGATATAAAGGTAATAGAAATAGGCGTATATAATTTTGCCAACAAAAATCAACGAATTCTTAAGTAAGGTGCGAGCCATGACCATCAAATATCAATAGCCTATATTTCCCTACTTTTTGATCCTTTGTATAGAAATCAAAGTGCTCCAAGTATTTGAGTCCTAATCGATCGTTTAAGAATCCTATTTCGAAGCGAGCCCAGAGTATATTCGTATCCAGGTGATTATTAAAATGCTTTCATAAATGATAAGCTCCTTTAAAAATCAACATAGCAGGGACTTTCTTAGCCTTTGAATTCAAGGTTACTACTGCAGTTAGCAATTCTCTATTCTCAAGATCTAATATAAAGACTGCGTCGCAATCAATCGGTACAATAACCTTAGATCCCGAAACAACCCCCATTTGAAATCCAGTTTCGTCAAAATTATACTGGTCTTCCTCCTGTATACCCCAATAATCTACACACCTTTTATATTCCTTAAAATAAGCATCCAGATCTTCTTGTATATATGCTTCACAACGCTTTGCAGATAAGAGTTTAGATCGTAAGGTTTTCCAGTAATCTTTGTTACGCTCGACCCAGCAATAAGCCCACCTACAAGAAACAAACTCGTCCTTTCCCACATAGTACAACAACCGATTCCCAGCCTTTATTAACTCATTGATGTCTCCAGAAGTTCCAACATAATATAACAAAGTCATATAATCCTTAACTACAAAATCTTCAAATTCTGAAAGCTTTTTATTATGGCCGCCGCGTAAGGAAGAGGGGGGTCGGCCTGCAAGCCTAGCCTGTAAGGTCGAGTATAAAACGTTAAATTAACGTGATGCGACCTTGATTTTTGTACTAGGATTTTCAGTAATATAAGAAATTACACTTTGAATACGTGATTCAGCTTTATCACGTCGTGGAGGCATTATTGTAAAATTTAGAAATATCAAGGTTAAGAAATTGTATAAAATCGACCCGTATTGCTGATCGACCCGTATTGCTGACCCTCACCTAATTACGAAGTAATTAGGTGTGTGTGCCTAAGGCCGAACGATTAGAAGGGAACCCTTACAATACTACCCCACACGCGCCTAATATGCTCGTGCATATCATATACGTAAGTAATAACAGTACCTAAACTTTTCACATACATTCTAGCCCTTCTACATTATCCTACCAGAGTTTCCTAGTCAACCACGCCGCAGCTGAGAAGACTACGCTAACGAGGTGCGGGACAGCTTTAATCAGAATCCACGATTACCCCCTACAGTTTGGATACTGCTGAGCAGCTGTGGTGGATCCCCTCACAGCCCTGTTCCGCATTGGCCAAGTTACAAGCTGGACAGCATCTAAGCCATCTTGCAATCTGCTTCGTTGTTGCACCATTAGCGCCCCTTATAGCATGGCGCTCCAGAGACAGAGAGCCCGCAGACCTGGCCTGTACTGTTGCCTAGCAAGTCGTAGCAATAATAATTATACCTACTTATTAGGATTATCTCTTGTAACAGGTCTCTAAATACTTGCCAGAACAGTCGATTTGCAAGCTTCTTTCGTAAGTTTTATCCCAGTTAATCTTTCTATATAGCAGTACGAATACACCAGACATAGTTTTAAATTTGTCTAGTAACCACATGACAAAATAAGTCTGGCTATATAAGAGACACAGGTGGTCTAATACAAGGACTTTTTAGTATCAGGGTCTAACAAAAGTTTATATATTGTCTAAATCCTTACAGAGACATAACAACGTTCCGCAACCAAGCCAGTTATTCTTTTACCTCTTCTAATCAGTATACAGTTACTTAATTCTTACTACCACATTTAAGGCTGTTAGTGTGTCGTAGAAGGAGCTACCTAATATATAAAATCCGTCTTCTCGATTCAAGAAACCTTAAGCTAAGGGAGTTTACTCCTGAAGAGGTTCCTAATATATAAAATCCGTCTTCTCGATTCAAGAAACCTTAAGCTAAGGGAGTTTACTCCTGAAGAGGTTCCTCCTTATAGAATACTCTCACATACAGTATGTAACCTTGATTGCCTTTTCTCTCCTATTTCTCGCTTGCTTTATGCTAAATATAAAATATTCTAGTGGGGTAAAGTGGAAGTCTCCTTCCAGGAAATGCAACAATTAAATAACAATCTATAGAATAAGCCAGTATTGAGTAGAGTCGCTTACCTATTCCTTGCTCGTCTTATACTAAGTGCCAACTCTTCTAGGGCGGTAAAGACAAGATCTCTATCCAGGAATTACAATATATCAACGAACAGATACGGAACAAGGCAGGATATAGTAAAATCAAACGCTGCTGCGATGTTGCTGCCGACGATGAATTCGATTACGTATGGATTGATACCTGCTGTATCGACAAAACAAGTAGCTCAGAGCTTTCTGAAGCTATCAACTCCATGTTCAAATGGTACAAGCAGGCCGAGGTGTGCTATGCTTTCCTCTATGACGTGCCGTCCAGCTTGGACAATACTGCCTTCGGTATTGCTCTACGTAACAGCCGGTGGTTTACTAGAGGCTGGACTCTACAAGAGCTGATTGCTACAGCCTGTGTTATCTTCTTTGATAATTATTAGAAGGAGTTAGGCACGAGGTCTAGTCTTAGAGACCTAATCTGCGCAACTACTTTGATCCAGGTCGATGCCCTCCTGGGTCATAAGATCGAGAACTTTAGTGTTGCACAGAGGATGTCTTGGGCATCATCCAGAACGACGACTATAGACGAAGATATTGCTTATTGTCTAATGGGGATTTTTCAGGTTAACATGCCTCTACTGTATGGCGAGGGAGGCAATGCTTTTATAAGACTCCAGGAGGAAATTATAAGAAGATCTGACGATCATTCAATATTTGCTTGGCAAGGTTATCTGTCCTCTGGCATGCTGGCAAGCTCGCCGAAATCTTTCCAGGGCTCTACAGATATTGTCCGAGTCGACTCAATTCCCACGGAGCCCTTTGCGTTGACAAATAAGGGAGTAAACCTCAAACTACCTTTGAGACGAATCCCAGAAGAGGAAGAGCCAATCAAGTACGTTGCCAGCGCTTTTAGAAACGGCTTAGCGCCATGCGAAAAAGAAGAGCGAAAGCCTAATGATCATATCCCTATTCTTTACATGGCTATTTTAAATTGCCATCGGTTAGGAGAGCCAGAGAGTCTTATTTGCGTGTATCTTGAAAATATTTCTACGTTATCTGAAGCTGGTTTCGATGAGGCAAATGTGCCAAGTCTAGAAAAGAAAACTATGCGAAGACTGGATAAT
>Ga0247734_1000334_pt1 | contig 41589 bp, 39 predicted proteins | sample UWRJL103311B2_FD_180933 | JGI IMG/M metagenome (GOLD analysis project Ga0247734, IMG submission 180933) | Plant litter microbial communities from Arlington Agricultural Research Station in Wisconsin, United States - UWRJ-L103-311B-2 | ecosystem: Environmental > Terrestrial > Plant litter >...
TGCTCACTACAGGTATGTATTTTATTCGCGATATAAAAATTGCCCAATGACTAATAATAACTAAAGAATGCGATCGTGCCTTCACACGCTCAGATGCACTCGCCAAACATATGCGAACAGTCCACGACACTGAACCCCTTCGACCATCAGACCCTATTCCAAAAACACAAACCGCTAAGCAAAGGCTGAAATTCATGAATAAACAATCAACCTCACTAGCGGACGAGAATCAGCCGCTCAATGGTGTCTCAAATGGTACCGAGGTGCCTGAATGGACATCTTCGTTTCCAGGCGAGCTTGGTTTCACCGCCGAGGAAGAAGCGAGAGGTTCGAAGGAGTTATATCGACTGTTGCGAAGACAGGTGCACTGGGCAGAAGAAGAGGCTGTGTTGTTGAAGCAGCAATGCGAGGCTATAGAATCAGTGCGGTATCAGGAATGGGTTGAGAAAGAAGTATTACTGAATCAAGTTATCAGGACTGAGCTTAGCTGGAATCAACGGAAGCTAGAAGTTCTAGCTGGCACCGCCAATTTACCTAGTGGTGATGCGCTCAGAGCAGCAGCGGCGGCTGTAATATCACCGGAGAAGGACGCAATCCCCTTTGCAGCTGTCCCAAGCCAACCAGACCTTCCTGTACTGGATCACAGCCAACCATCTCCCTAGGATATTTAAGAATGATATGGCATCAGCAGTATGCTTTGTTTAGGCGAGCCTAAAGGGAAGAGAATCCACGGCTTTTATGGCTGTCCACCTCGCACAATCAGGATAAAATGAGGGAGTTTGGCTCATTTCCAGAAACGACGAGAAATCCAATACATCCAGGAGTAGACGAGTTTGGGATTTAACGAAAGAAAGACTTGCGATTTAGCGTTGGGTTTCAGCTTTGTACAGTAGCCGACAGTAATTGGGCTATTACTTATCTATGATTAATCATTTGTACTGTAGAGAGAAAAATAGTAATGACTGAGAGCATACTAGTTCACGTGTTCACTACATGTTACATTTCTGAGGAGTGTCCAGTGGAGGAAGTTTGCGGGAGGTGCTTTTGGGTAATATGGTGCTTTGGATAGTAATGCTATTATCAGTTAGTACCATACTACCACCTCCAACGCCCACGATGCAAAAGTAGTTGAGTACAAGCAACGCCCGCTAACTGTTGAACACTTTTAGTTACCGCTTCGTACCCCAATGCATCGAACCAGACAATACTGTCTATCCATTCCCCGTGTACCAATGCAATGCCCATCTCCTCTGTTTCACACCTCCTCTCACCGCTCACAACTCCTTCTTGCTGCTCTTGTTCTGTCTATCGGCTCTCTTCTGGTAGATACCAGCAGTGAAAGGATCTTCAAATCTTAAAGCAATGAGATAAACAATCAGCACCTCAGCAGTTAACAGTATCCCAGCAGGTTTGCCAAACAGTACTGCAGTTCCTAAGAAGCTCATCGTAGATCCATAGTACATTGGCGCATCCGTAACGCTGAATGGGAAGCCAGTCACCATATGGTCCATCAATATACCAAAATAATCACCCAAGTATGTGCCAGTAATTCCTAAAGCCCACATTGAAGAGAGGACGAGCACGTTTCCCGCACCAATGAGTGCATATGCGATATATGTTGCCAGTGTGGTTTCGAGCAGTGGGTGGGAGGGTTGAGCTCTGAGAGCACGCTCGTACAGGAAGTCACGAAAGATGCCTAGAGAGAAGATAGCGACTGCAAGTCCATAGCATCCATAAAGAGCGTTGCCGCCTGCAAGCTTGGTGAGCACTTTGTTGTGGTATTCTGTCGAGTATTAAGCTAGGTGGCTATGAGTGGGGTATGGTTGTAATACCTTGACGTGCAGCGATGCTGAGAAATATTAGAAACAGGCAAAATAATGAATGCAGGAGACTTACTTCCAGAAAATAGGATTGAAGGCAATTGAAGCAGCAGCAACTTCTTCGTGTTAGTTTTGGTAGGTATGGACGGAGCTTCATATTACCAGCGAGACTTTTCTGGTCAAAATCTATGAAACCTCTGCTAAACTCGAAAAAACTCGACATGTTGCTGGTATCTTGACTCGTAGCTTGTACACAATATTCTAGAATGCCGAAACAATTTTTTTCTTTTTACTTCTGCAGGGTTGAATAGGGGACAAGTCTTGTGTAGGTACGTTGGAGTTGGAAAGCTCGTGACAAAAGCTCCGGTACAACCCATGACCTCTTCTTGCTTCGCTAAACTTCAAGCGGGGCAAGCAGCAGCCATATTGTATTGTAGCTAGTGTAGGTACCTATCGATCAAATTAGCCTCAAAAGTCGCAAACGGTACGGAGGTACATCTATTTCGTAACCAGGAGTATATTACCTTAACTTACTTACATACATACATACATACATACACACATTCACACATACATACAGGCATACAGGCATACATGTCACAGCGCGGGAATAATGAATAAACCGTGAATACCAAAATAATATGCTATATAAGTGACGCGGGGATATTTCGTGGGCCACCATGGCCATTGGTATACCTAAACTCCTCCATATGCTGTGACTTCCCGCCCCGTAAATGATTACTATATACCAAACTGTTTACTGTCTTCTCGTTCTGGTCTTTTTAGCTTGCGTTTGGGGATCCTCTTCTTCCTCGTTCTCCCCCTTTTTGAGAGGTTCATCTAAGCCCCATTCATCTGGATCATACCAGTCTTCACCATCAGACATGTCACGATTGACCCCCACATGTGCTTCTGCCTTGGTCCATTTGTAAACCAAGTGACGGTAGCGTTCCGCTTTCAAAAGGCCTTCGTAGACCCTTTGTGCTCCCCGGCAAACCTCCTCTTGCTTCTGGATATACAATTGCAATAACCTTCTGGTCTCCTCGGCTTCCTGTTGAGGCAACCCCAAGTCACGGTCAGGATGTGAGCTTCTTGGCGCTAAGAAATAAGGGTGTATTGGGGGTTCATAGTTGGAGTCTGGAGTCATTGATCGGGTGCGGCTTGTGGCAGTATCCGTGACAGCCTGTGCTTGGGCTCGAGTACGCATGCGATGGGGAGCAGGAATATCTTCCTGCCCATCTATTCCACTAGCATCTCCCACTTCGTTGAGCTCCATGGAGTCTAAGGTTAAGGTTGCATCAGGGTCTATCAATTCGTCAACATCGGGTTTGGAGTTTCCATGTACTGCTGGTTCGGCCACAAGAGGCTGCCGAACTTCAGCGATATTCAGTTCTTTTCCTTGGCTACTCTGGTTGGTATTGGCTTCTTCCAATTCTATATCCATATTGGCATCTAGAGCTGTATCACTAGTGGTCTCTGCAGCCTCGATTGTCTCCTTATCTGCGCTTGGTAGGGAATCCGCAAGCCGAGGAACATTTATATGATCAATAGCATCTTCTGAGACTATAGTTCCAACAGATAGAAGATCTCCATCTTCTATCATGTTCATTTTCTGGATCCGGTTGTCTCGGTGCCTATCTCTTTCATTGGCAAAAAAAGTAAAATCGGTCTCGGTCTCAACACTCTCACAAGGTATCCAGGTATTGTCGCCGCTTAATCTTGTTAAAAGGTGCTTGATCCTCCACAGCGACGCTCTTTCTTTTTGAACCATCAAGCCCGCTTGTTTGGTAAGATCAGTAAGTGTTTTAGAAAGGAAAGGCTTCGAGAGGGTAGGATGATTTGGGAGGTCGGCAGCAGATGTCAGGGGCGCGAGAAGATCTGTGCAATTGTTAGATATAGTTCTATAGATGTTCTGCCGCCTCTGTTCAACTTGCATTCAATCTTTACGTCTGAGTAAGGGTCGAATTCTGCTGCTGAAACCACCGCAGCTTGCGCTCTCTCGTCATCGTCTTCGCTATCGACCTCATAACCCTCCTCGTCGACCAATGGTGGGTTTTGACTTATGATGTACCTGTCGAACCCAGCATGGTTGATTTTCTACGCAATAAATTAGCATCTGTAACAACCAACGTGCCCACCATGACCACTCTTTCGTACCCTTTTATAAACAGGCGGACCACTCGGCGGAGCTAGTTGGCCTTGATGAACATATCTTGCTTTCCTCTTTAGCTTGTTACCGCGATTTGTCAAGGCATCGATTGAGCTATCGGAGTCCGAATCTTGATAACGGGGTCAGCCAGGCTTTATCACTTATGAAAAAGTGCGGAACCATACCGTAGTCATTTCTTCTCACAGCTCTCTTCATGCCAGTGATAGTTTCCGCAAACATTGCAGCTTGAGACGCCATAGCGACGGAGTTGAGGATTGGGCTAAGAGAGGCAGGCGTTACTCAAAACGCGGCGTGGGCGGTATGTTTCGGTGAGCAATACATAGGTCGGATTGCTAAAAGACGTCACAAATGCTGAGGAAGCAGTGTAAATCTAAGAATAGCTCCAGTATCCGAAGGGGATAGTTTTTTTGGTGTCGCTATTTGAATGATAATATCAAGCATGAGTTTCGGAATTGAGTTTTAGTTGAGGTACCAGTGTTGTGGGTTTGCTCGACATGAGAGTGGTTAATGGTTAGAGTATGCGACCATGGCGAGGCTGATCCAAGGTTGACGCTAGTACGATGCCGCACGAGCGCACCCACATCATTACTCCTATGACAGGGGTTCAGTAACGGACAGAAGTTCGGACCTTTGGACTTTGATACTCACTTGCCGGTTCACAATAAGGAAGATAGCTACAAAGAAACTTACTGGGCAAATCGACATACAGCCTAGCAGTCTAACATGGAGCACACCATACCCTAAAATCTACCCTGCTCAGTCTCCAAGTCCAAACTTCATATCAAGAAGCTACTCTACAATCTGCCATCTACCTATGGATTCAGGATTGCAAAGCCATGGACGGGTATGAGCTAGCTTATGTGGCACATAATGTGCCATTCGTGGTAATAGCAGGACTGGAAACTTCTGCTAGCATTAGCAGTGATATTGATAGCCACGCCTTCCGAATAGCCTCCGACATCCCTTGTGTTGATACTGAAGATTCAAAGGTTCTTCTCAAACATTTCAAGGGCAGAGATGGGGACGGCCTTGCATGGAATGCTAAGGAATACAATGGGAGAAACAAATTCAAAATAATGACTATTAAAAGGGTATTTAAGCCAGCTGCAAATAGCTTTCTATCAGTGACTGAAACTCTGATAGGATTATGTTTTGCCGCCTCGAAGTGCACAATTACACGCGCCATCCGCAAGACTTCCTCAGTCTCGAGATCTTAGTCCCCTCCCTCGTCCTATTGCCCATTCGCCATTGTCGCCATTGACCCCAGATTCGGCGCTGTTCCCAGACGGTCTGATTCACCATGAATGGATTTCAAAACACCAAAATCTTGTCCCAAGCGCATTTGTAGCATTCTACGAGTTTACATCTGACCCAAAGCTATCAACTCTTCATGATAACCAATTAAAGACGGACATAAGCAATATCAAAAGCATATTGAGCAAGTCTGGGTACAAGACAAAGCTTGTCGTTGCATTACTTAGTGAAGGATCCATCATCAAATCTCCAGAAGTAGAAGATCGTCTTGCGAACATCCGCAAAGCTACGGGTCTTGATTCTAAGACTTCCTTCTTTTTCCTGCCACCTAGCAGCTCACTAGTAGAACTTGAGGCCTTCGTTGAAACCATCATTTCAACAATATATCCTCTATGCATAGAATACTACCGAGATCTGAGCAAGCACTCCCGGCGAAAGAGAAATAGAGGCATTATACCCCAGCCATCGTCTCCACCAACCTCAGGTAGGTCTCAGGTCTTATCAAGCCAGGGATGGAATGTACGGTACGACTTCAAGCTAGGTGTGTTTGCCGAGTTTCGACAAGAAATGGATGCTGCTGTTCGCTCATTTGAAAGCGGGTATGATACTTTACTAGCCGAGGTCATGGAAGCCATTCCTTCCTGGACTGTACGTTTCAATGAATCTCGCCTGCTTGCTGATATCTTTGCCATACGAACTATACGCTGTTTACTTTGGAACGGAAATTTCACTGGAGCTGTCCGTCGTTGGCAGTTACATCGAAATAGACTCCGTGTTTTCGTCGACCGAAAGGGGAAAGGATCATTAACATATGGTTGGGAAGCATGGGAGGCTAGATGGGCTACGGTTATGGCTGAGATCATACAGAAATCTGCGATCGAGTTTGCCACAGGGAATGAATCCTCATACCTTCCCCCAGAAAAAAGTATAGTCACTGGAGAACGTCTTGAACCTTGGGAATACATGCACCACCCGGGATATTGGTTTTGTTTGGCATCACAACACCTAACTAGCCGTCGCGCTCTCGCCTTTGCGATACCTGAGGAAGATAGATCTCCACAGAGTCAAAATTCGAAGAGTACGCAGTTGTATGATACTTATCTTTGTCCGCCACCTTATGAAGAGTATCCTCTCCCTGGAGAAAAGGGAGTAGACCACTCGTTACTCATAGTCAAGGCTTTAACAAACGCTATTCCTGAATTCAAAAAACATAACCAGCTCCGTCAGGTTCAAGAACTGTCTATCCAATCTGCAACCGAGAGCATTAGGCGAGAAGACTGGGATGCAGCTTTACGAATTCTTCGACCCTTGTGGCACAAGATGACTTATAGAAAAGAAGGTTGGTGGGGTGCTGTAGAAGAAGTAGGGTGGGCTCTCCGAAACAGCGCAGCTCATGCAGGAGATTCAATGAGTGTCGTTTCTGTAGACTGGGAACTACTCGACCGAAGTATGTCGCCGGATAAATTCCTATTCTGTTATGAGATATATACTAATTCTTCGCAAAGGCTTCGTTTATAGGCCACAGTGGCATTATGATCTAACCAAATCTCTAAATGGTATCGAGCTGAACAACAAGCCCAACATTGTTCTCCAGCATCAAGACGTCCATTCATTCCTGACAGCTACGTATGTCTTTGAGCATCCAGATGGTAAAGTTGGAGAGATGTGTTTGTCGCAACTAGCTGTATTTTCCAACGCAGTGGCAGCTTCAGTGCCTGTGACCATGTCGGAAATCAAAGTCAAGCTCGAGGGGAGTATGAAGGCAATAGTTATACGGCATGAAGACAGCAGTAACAGTAGTGGGAAATTCTCTTATAGTAGAGTCTCGCTAACTGATATATCAACCGAAGCTGGCAAGCCACTGCTTGGAGGTACAGCAGACCTTACATTTTCACCCGGCCAAACAAGAGTCTTTGAGTTCAACAATCTGCTGCGAGAGGCGGGTGAGGCTAGTGCCACGTCTGCGACATTTTCTATAGCTGCTGAGCTTTTTGATCTTGATTTTGTGCAAACGTTTGAGAGTCCTGTTACTCCAAGTATCTGGTGGTTGGCAACATCAATGAAGAAACAACTTGTGCGGGAGAAAGCCACTGCTATCACAATACTTCCAAAGCCTCCGAAGATGGAACTTCAACTCGCTGGCTTCCAAGATCAATACTACACCAATGAAAATCTGAAGCTACAACTTGATGTAGTCAATGGCGAGGAAGTCGACTCGGTTGCTACTATAGATATTTGGTTGCTTGGGGAATCTGTACCATCTCTAACTCTGAAATTACTCTCTCAAGGTGATGATGGATCAGATAATCAGAGTGAGGGTAACAGCCCATCTGGATTCAGAATTGGTACAATTGGAAGTGCAGAATCAACTAGTATTCAGATACTCATTCCGCCAATTCAGGTCCCAGCAATCTATGACTTAACAATGAAAGTCTCTTACTCCCTAGTTTCAGATATGGAGACTCCGATCTTCAAGTCGTCAGCAATTCGTCTGACAATAATCAACCCTTTCGAAGCGAACTACGATTTCTCACCTTTGATTCATCCTGAACCATGGCCTAGTTTCTTCAGTCATGACGAGTGTGGCGAGGATGAACATACCATCAAGCCTCATGGACTATCACAAAGATGGTGTCTTACTAGCCGCTACTTCTCCTTCGCAACGGAAGATCTCATTGTCGAGGATCTTGATGTTGATGTTATTGGTACTAATGGTGGGATACAATGCTCATCCCACAAGCCAGTCTTTCCCAAAGGTGGTATTCTAGTTAGCCCCAAGAACCTAGATGAAGCCAAGTTCGAGATATTGACGCAAAAAGTGTCACTCGATGATAGAGGGACTGCTACATTAGATGTATCTCTGGCAATCAAATGGCGCCGTCAGGAATATGGTTCAGCTATCAATACTACAGTACTTGCTGTACCCAGATTACTAGTATCAAACAGCGAACCCAGAGTACTTTCCGCTGTATCTTACTCAGCGGAAGTGCCATTCATGATCCATTTTGAGGTCACCATCGAAAACCCTTCAAATCATTTCTTGACTTTTGGTGTTCAATTTGAGCCAAGTGAAAGATTCGCCTTCTCAGGAGTCAAAGCTTCAACTCTACAGCTTGTTCCACTTTCCCGACGTACCATGACATTCCGGCTTGTACCATTTACTCGTGGAGACTGGATTGGGCCAGTTCGGTGCGTTATTAGAGACAGGTACTTTCAGAAGATCCTCAAGATTGCACCGACAGAGGGTGTGAGAATAGATAAGGAAGGAATTTTTGTTTGGGCCCCTCCACTAGAATCAGAGGATTCATTGTAACACCAGAAGAACAGAATGAAGTTGATGTGAATTGCCATTTTTGGTAATTATATGCTATCCTCATATTTACATACGGTCGAAATGACCCGTGATTTAGTTCAACCTCTCTCATAATTTTCCTTTTGGTGCTTTAAGAGGTCCTCCAATACGCTTCTTCCACTCTTCGGACATGGTTGACTTGGAAGCAAGACTTCTTTTCGTCCACTCTTGATAACTTTCTCTTTCCTTAGCAAATCTCTGCACCTCTCTCCCCAGCCAATTTCCAGCCTCTTCAGCACATTTACCAGGGGCTTCCATTGCAACCAAATGCCCCAAACCCTCCATCAAAATCTCTTTGACCCTACCTGCTTTCGCGCCTCCACTCCCTCCAACCCCCATGCCAGTGGTTTCCATTTTCTGGTTTCGAAACCGAGGTGGAGACATGTTACTAGTCTCACCAAACAGATATAATACAGAAGGTCGTAGTTCCCCTAGTCTAACCAAAGTGTTTGGTGGCTCTGGCCTATAGAGTGGATACTTAATCGGATTGTCCATACACATATCAGGAACCAAATCCCGATTTAACAATGTATTACCGTCCTCAGACAAACCGTCCCAACTTGGTCGCATGAAAGTAAAGCACTCTTGGTGTTTTGTGGTTGTCAACGTGACGCCACTCTTGTCTGGATACAAAGGAGATGGGGTATCCCTGAGTCCGAACTGTAGCCACCGGTCTAAAACCCGCGGATCCCAGGACTGATAATATTTCTGTTTCCGCATCGCGTCTTCAGCTTCTGCCCTGGATGGCCAGAAATCTCGACGGAAGGTAGATAGCCGAACGGGATTAGGTCCTGTGGGTGATGACGCATACTCTTGGATGACAGGATCCAGGAGAACAAGGGTAGAAAGTAGCCTTGGATGCATAAGGGCGACATTCACAAGGGAATTGGCCCCAAAAGAGTGCCCAATTCCAACGATGGGTGTGGGCATTTCTGACCGGAATTGATTTATCATATGGAGGACGTCTCTCGCATGATCCATCCATGAAGCTTGAAATTTTTAGAGATTGATTTTATATAGAGGGATGCATAGCTACTTACGGTCATCACCTAGAACGTTTTCGTTCAGAACACCACTGGCTCCTTGTTGTGCAACATCTGCTATCCAAATGCTGCGTATTCTGAAACCCTTCGTTTTGGAAACAGAATAAAGTTCTTCCCACAACGGTTCGTACATTTCCTGTAAAGTCTCAGTGATCTCTACCCATCTTGAAGGACGGTACAAAGCACTTACCTTCGCAAATCCATTGGCATGGGCACCAATAATTGTCAAGTCCCCTACTTCTGGATGCTGGTTGTCAAGCGGGATATATTGCTTTATCGACAATTGCAATACATCTTCTTGGGAATGCGCTGTTGCTCGAGCATACTCTCGAATATGCTGACACTCGACGGTGTGCTCTTTTATCTCGAAAACTGAAGATGGCATGGTTACGGGAAACGAAAGGATGGCCGATGGATGTATCAAAGAGGAGTGATCAAAATGAGCAAGAAATATATACAGATGCACAAAAATGGTCGTCTATACTTGTACTCAATGAAACCAACTGACGTATTGTATCGTCTTTACTTTTCAAAAAGACGAACGAAGTGTAGAAAAAAATCTATGTACAACTTAGAAAACAATAGGTTTGTTGCACATTTAGGGAAGCTGGCGTGGCCGGTTAAGTTCAACGGATATGGGCAGACGGGAGACGGGGTAGGAAGTACGTGCCGCGCGTATTGTGGTAGTAGCTCAAGAGCCGAGGCATCTATCAACTCGAGTGAAATCGCAGTCTAGGCAAAATATTGAAAATAAACTACTCTAAATATCCCAGACCTACTGCTTACAAGTATGCCAAATAAAAAGACTAGAATTGAAGTATTAAGCTGCAAGCCCTATTTATCTTCGGCTTGCTTGACCAAACTGGTGAAAGGTCAATTTTAATTATGTAATCAGATCATGTCACGTGGGTGGCATTCACTTATCGCGAAACGCGTCGGCGAAGCGCGTGTGAACGACTTCTTCGATGAACTTGATGTTGACCGCAACAACTACGGAAAGCTCAGCTTTACACTTTTCTCCTTCAAATACATCGTAGCTGCTACTCATGCAGACTTTATTGGTTACTTGATTACCTATAAAAATGGCTCCATCGGAGGTCTTTGCGCAATGCCAATTTATTATCCTCCACGATAATCATCTTCTCAGGTCTCGGGCAATAGAAGTAGGCATATTCATGTTTGGTCTATCCTATACTAATGTGAGGTTTAGGTCCAACGGACGATCGAGGATAGCGGAGGAACGGCAAAAATTCTTGCTGTTGGAGACATTATCGATTTTGAGGGGGACGGTGTCACTCATATCATATCTGAAACCAGCGATTTTCCTCAATATTCCGAAGCAGACATAGACCGCATGTTGACTGTCGTCACACCTGCGTGGATTAGCATATCTCTCGCCAGGAGTAAACTACAACCTCACCGGCCCTATACTCCTGATCCCAACAAATTCTTCTCAAATGTGATAGTTAGCTGTGCTGATATTCCAAATGGTGACAAGGAAGCCATTATCGGTGCAGTACTTGCTTTCGGTGGTGCGGAGAGCAATACTGTTACGAGGATGACTACTCATATATGTGCTCTTACAATGGATCATCCGAAAGTCCAGGCCATAATGCAAAAAGGGCTTGGGAAAATGAAGATAGTACTACCACACTGGTAAGTAGGTGTCCAGTGTCCGGAGGCTGATATCTAATAATTTCTAGGTTTGACGATTGCTTGAAACTTGGACTGCGTATAGATGATGCGCCATATCTACTCCCAGATCCTGAAATATTTCGCAAGAACCCAGATGATGATTTGCCTATTCCAGAAGCAGACCATATGGAAGGCGCCACTGGTTCCCTGCCCACGAACCTCCAAGTCCCTGTGAACTCATCAGGGCTGCGCCGCTCGACTATCTTCGCGAATCAAGTAGTTATGATCTCTTACGATCTTGAGATAAACGACCGTACGCGCAACATTATTAACAGTCTCATCGAGGGTGGCGGAGGTGCCGTCACAACATCTGTGAAAGATGCCGACATCTATGTCTGCCAGTCGCGGGTAGGAGACGATTATACTTTTGCTTCAAGGGCTGGAAAGGTTGTAGGGAATCTCTCGTGGCTATATCATCTCATTACGCAAAACGAGTGGACATCTCCATATAAGAAGCTCTTACACTATCCTCTTCCAAAGGAGCCCTTACCAGGTTTTAAGGATCTCCGCATTACTTTGTCAAATTATGCAGGCGACGCACGGGTCTATTTAGAAAACTTGATCCAAGCTTCTGGAGCAGAATACACGAAGAACATGAAGGCAGACAACACGCACCTTGTAACGGCTCGTAATAACAGTGAAAAATGCGACGCTGCTAAAGAATGGGGCATTGAAATGGTCAATCATCTTTGGATCGAGGAGAGTTATGCAAAATGCGAGGCACAAAAATTGACAGATCCCCGCTATACGCATTTCCCCCCTCGAACAAATCTAGGAGAGGTAATTGGGCAAACACAACTCGATCCAAAGCTTCTCGCGCGGATATACTTCCCAGGAGGTCCTATCCGGGGTTCGAAAGCCAATCCGAAGAAGAGACAAGTTATGAATGAGAAGGATCAGAATGCCGAAGACGTGGTTATGAGTGGATTGAACGACGAAGAACCTCAGAACGAACCATCAATCGCCAAACCCATGAAGCCAATAGCCAAATCTAAATCTAAGTCAAGAGCTTCGTCAAGTTCAGTTTCCACTCCAATAGCCAGCCGGCGAATTAGTGCTGGTAAAGAAAATGACACGCCGTCTTCAACACGCAGTGCCAAGGATAAGGCCATTAGCAATATCCACGCTCTGGCTCCCGACTTGGCTTTATATGAAAAGGAAAAGCATCGAAAGGGGCCAGTTTGGGGTGGATCAAGAGCAGCGAATAGAATTGAAAATGAGCACTCACTGGAGCGCAGTAGCAGTCCAGTGGGCGACGACGCCGATTGTGTAGATGAACGCCCGAAGCCGAAAAGAGTGAAGCAATCTAAGGTTCCGCCAGCTGAGATACGCCTGTTGCTCACCGCTTACAAAGAATGGCTAGATGCTCCCGGAAAGGAAGAAGCTGAAAAGGTATGTTTTGGATAGATTGATTAGCTGGGTATGAACTGACAGTTAAGCAGAAAAAATTGAGGGAGCTCGGAATATTAGTAGTTCAAGACCCTACGAAGTGTACGCATCTAGCTGCTCCTTCCATGGTTAGAACCAAGAAGTTTCTTTGCGCTCTTGCTAGTGGACCAACCATTGTCGCGGCAGATTTCATCGGTTACTGCATCAAGCATGGAGAAGTTCCAGACCCAGAAAAGTTTCCCTTAAAAGATTCCGAGAACGAAAAGCGATTTGGAGTGAAACTGAAGGATGCTCTTATCAGAGCGAAAGCAAACAAGCGGAGTCTTCTCCGCCGAGTTCCGGTTTATTGCACTCCGGAAGTTCCAATGGAGGACACTTATAAGGATATTGTAGAATCCAACGGTGGCACGTTCTTCATATACCGTGCTAGGGGTGGGGCCACTATCAAGCCCACAACCGCTGAAGAGGATGATGGCCCTCCAGAGCCTGTCTATTTGCTCAGTGGAACACGACCCGAGGAGCGAAAGCTTTGGCCCAAGTTCATAGAAATGGCAAAAGCTGGTAATATGATACCTCGGATCGTGAGAACTGATTGGCTTTTGGATGTAGCTATGTCTCAACAGTTGAAGTGGAATGAAAGCTACCTCTTGGGCGATTCATGATAGGCCTATTAAGTTGTGACGTGCGTTGGAGAAAGTCAGGTGTGTTTAGATTAGCGGTATGCTTGATTTCTTAAGGGTACTTGGGGCGTTGAGGCTGTGTCTATACCCGGTATTGGAGATCTTGGTAGCAATAATAAATAACGCTTGCCCATGAAGTCCGTCCCCCTGCTAACGCATACCAAACACTTGAATATCTCTATATATCTCTTGCCCTTAATAGAACTTTACACCTTGCTGGTCATCTTGTCCGAAAACCTGCGCTTTTCCTCTCTTCACCAAAATCGCCAAAGCCTTTTGTAGCAGCTCAGGGTCCATGCCATGGAATTCTATGACTTATTAGTTGGTTTCCGTATACAATCTTATATAAAGCCACATACCCTGCGACAACGTAGCTTCACTTTCCGTCAACTCATATAACGTCAAGACAGTATTCTTCTGTGCTGTCTCATCTACCCACTCCGCAATAGCACCCGCCCACTCCTCTGGATTTCTCCACCATATCCATGCCACGTTTCTTTCCCCATCCTTATTCCCAATCCACTCTGCCCTCCCATCTTTCCGCATAAATTCTACCATTTCTCGCGCATCATTTAAAGAAAGCCGCCTGTTGAGAGAGGAGTTGTGGAAGAGGTCGGTGGAAATAGCATCGATGAGTGAGAGTTTCCATATACGGTTGTGCCGGCAGTATAACAGGATGAGGGAGGCCCATTTTTGGCATTGGGCGTGGAAGGTTGTGAGGTTGGTTTGGCGGGTGAAGAAAGGTGGGAAGTCGTATTCTCGAGGGAAGGTGAAGGTGGAGGGGTTTGAGGTTGTGGTTGTTGTTGTTGTTGTAGTTGTAGTTGTAGTTTGAGGGGTCAGTGTCCTATCATTACTCGATGGGGCGGAAGAGGATGTGTATGTACTTGTCATTTTGACGATTATTCCGCCAACTTCCAAATATATTATTAATGTAGCTAGATGGGTGAGATGGAGGGGTTGTTGTCGAGAGCTTCAGCCTTGTGCGCTGTTCATGCGAGGCTGCGATCCTCCTTTTTGCCGAATCCCTCTTTTCTATGATTACTGTACATGATCTTCCCTTACGTCAACACATATTCCATCAATACTTACTAAGCAGACTGACCATAGAGCCTAACCGGTGACCTCCGGGGTTTGCACTGCTATATTACTAGATAAAATTGGTTAGAAGCAAGTTGATCCCTCATGAATAATGAAGGTCGTTATCCATGTCAATTTATATTGCCCAATTGGAGCTGGGGCTATTCCGAAATTTCGCAAGCTTGGGAAGAGTTATACAATACAACTGGAGCTTGAGTATTAAACATCATAAGCAGTTTTTCCGAATTGCGAAGAGAATGGGGTGCTCTGGATCGCAGCACAAATTAGTTCGAATTCATACATAAGGATATCATGATAATCACATTTATCCTTACACTTCCTAATCAGACATCCAAATCAGGAAATGTGTTGAGCACAATTACTTGGTGTGGAGAATAACGCTGACAAATTGTATCGGGGAATGAAAAGATTGATAACGCTTTTCCGCTAAAGGAGGTAATAAGGGCCATCGGATATGTAACCATGCAGAACTTCTATATTACAACGTAACTAGAACAAATTTCTCCTCGGAACTGAATAAAAATCTACGCAATATTTTAATATATAATAGACACATAGTCATTCGTCAGAAATTGGTTTTCTCATCAGACTCGAAGACTAGCCACGAAATCGTTATTCAAACACAGTAAACAAGCTCCACGATGAGCAACCCAGCAATAGAAAACTATGGCTGGACAGCTGTCCCAAGACAAGTCTCAACACTTCTTTCCCAGTCGGCAGCTTCTGGACCTGCCAAACCCATCGCTTTATCATCAATCCCTCTCCCAGATTCTACTCTAGCGACCGAAGTCCAGGAATATGCTAAAAGAGAACTTCCTGTTGAGACGTACAATCACTCAATGAGGGTTTTCTACTATGGGAAAGCGATACTCTCACACGCCTTTCCTTCCTGGGAATCGTCCACGTTCTCGGAAACTTACTTCCTGGCCTGCTTACTGCACGATATTGGGACCACCGATAAGTTCATAGCGGCCACGCTTATGTCGTTCGAATTCTATGGCGGTATTGTTGTTCTCGACCTTCTAAAATCTTTGGGAGCACCAATCGAGCAGGCTGAGAATGTTGCTGAAGCTGTAATCCGGCACCAGGATCTCGGTGACACTGGTACCATAACCAAAATTGGAGCATTGATCCAATTAGCTACCATATTTGATAATATGGGTGGACAAAAAGACCTTATTGCGAAGGAAAGCATCGAGAGTGTTGTAGTGGCTTATCCAAGGAAGAAATGGAGTAGTTGTTTCGCGAAAACGATAAGGAAGGAAATTGGTCTGAAGCCGTGGGCCCATACGACGCATCTTGGGGAGGATGACTTCCCTGAGGGAGTTTTGGGCAATGAATTGATGGCCCCTTACGATGATTTGGAATAGAGGTCTAGTTTTTGGGGTGGAAAGGGTCCGATACCCTGAAAACAATGGACAAAATGCAGAAACACGCGACAAATCTATCTTTTATAGATTCATAAGTTGTACACTAAATAAATTTATTGAAAACGCCTCAAAAATCCCCAAAGTTTCCAATAGAAAACGACTGTACATAGGAGAATTCAATGAATGGCGTAATCCGAGTTGTTTCGTGGATATCGTGGCTGCATAAAGCGTGTATCATAGAGTAAAAGGAAAGACAGCTTTACTACATGAATTCAAACAAACATTACTATGCCTTTAGCTCTATCTCCATGCATCTAGTGCACATGACAACAGTATCTTGCCCAGCCTTTTTGGGGAAGAATGACCCATCCGGAAAATCACCTTTGCATGTCACGCAACGAAAACATTTATCATGCCACTCTCCTCCCAAGGCTTGAATAGCCTCGCCAATGACTGGGAGTTTGCAGTTTTTGCATTTAGGTGCTCGGCGTTCTGTGCGCTGCGTCTGGCATTGTAAACACCATGCGTAGCCGTCCTTCTCAATATGGCTCATGCCTTTCTCGAAAGGATCACCGCATTCGGCACAAAAGAAGTGGCCGAAATGCCAGTGTTCGCCAAGTGCGATCATGTGCTCCCCAAGAATTGAGGTCTTGCAGTGCTTGCACTTGGGAGCGTACAATTCATGCCAATCGAGATGACAAAAGTAACGGAGACGGGAATCGCCATCATCAGCATATGTCATGCCTTCGATTTCTGGTAGTGGCTCTCCATGAGCACGGCGATCGATTCGATCTAGGCGTTCGACACGCTTTGTTGGAGGTTCTTCAAATACTTCAAGTGCTTCGAGGCCAGTGCCGCAAGTAAAACAAATGAAGCATTGGGGATGATATTTTTCTGGAGCTCCTCGGAGGCCAACTACACGTCCTTCGATAGGTAATTGGCATTGGTGACAGGTTGCAGTAGCTCTTTTACCAGCTGTCGACCAATGACCTCGAGGGAGCGGAGACGTTGCATGATGTCTTGGAGATGGTCGGCTAGCAGCTGTTTTAGGATCTGGTAGCGGTCTCGTTGATCTAGGCATGGTAGGCACGGAACCATTGGTAGTGATAGGTGCGGAAACAGAGATTTTGGGTGCATTAGGGGAAGTGATTGAAGGGATAACTGAGGTTGGTTCTGGAAAGTTGATTACAGGAACTGATGGCTTTGAATCTGGAAAATTGATAGTAGGGACTGCTGGTGTCGAGACAGAAATTGAGATAGTAGGAGCAATTGATGGTGCTGAGTTTACTTGGATTGAGGGAGTGTGAGGAAATTGAATGGTCGGGATAGAGGGTGTGACAGTCTTCGAATCTGGTCGAGGAGAAATGTTCTGCCTCTGTTGTTGGCTTTTGAACGGTGACTGTCTTCGCTCTTCTGGCTTTATATCAGCCTCGCTCGGCTTCCAATTTGTATCAAAGCTTACAATTGGCCTGCCCGGTTTATCACTAACAGCTGTGGGGGTAGGCAGTTTGGGGCTTCTATCTTTCAGACGCATGCTTGTAGCTTGCCGAATCTCATCACTTCTGATCTCTAACCCATCTTTCATCGGAATTTCTGGAGCTGGAGTTTCTGCAGTTTTGGTTGGAGAGGCTGAATTTGCTGTATATGCTGGGTTTCTTGATTGAGAAGGAGGGTTTCGATGAATCTCAGCTCTGTATAGCTTCTTGGTTGGTTCCGCTGGAGTGCTAGCGGAGCGGCCAACATCTTGTGCAAATTGAACTCGGTTCAATGGGTCGCGTGGTTTGATGCGAAGAGGTGCTGGCATGTCTTGGATCGTAGTTGAACGACCACGGTCTGCAGACTCTTCTTCTGCCTCCTCCCATATTTGCTCTCCTGTGAATGGTCCAGTAACTTCACCACTGATATTCCTTCTAGCACTGCTTCTCCTTCGTTGAGATCCTTGTGGTCTATTATTTTTAGTCATACTACCGTATGACTTCTGGCTTGGCCGTGGAGCAAAGTCTCTAGAGGAATCCATTGAGGAGCGAATCTCATTAAGTGGAATAGAAGTTTGATCCCTTCGGGATCCTTCAGATGATCCACTCGAAACTCTACTCTGCGAGGCCATCTCTCCGTTGCTGATGGAGCCACTAGAGACGGTGCGTTTCATGTCACGTCCAAGACCAGTAGTCACGCCAGTCCCAGTATATGGCCCAGCACTTTGTGTCCTTGCGTGCTGGTAACTATTCTTTCTGAGATGGTCCTTGTAACCGTAAGGTATGTTTGGGTTAACAGGCGGTGCAGGATTTTGGTGTTGCCAAACCAATTCTGAAGCTTCGTCTTGTGCTGCGTTAAACAGTATTTCCTCCTCTTCCTGCTTCTTCAAGTCCATGTCCTCCATCGCGTCACGCAGAGATACAGCTTCCTCCTTCTCCATCCACCTTTGCCCTCGTTCAATGTAGGAACCACTGGGAACAACCTCGGATGGCTTGAGAAGTGGTCGTTTTGGTGAGGATTCTCTTGTAGGTTGCCGAACAAGTGCTCTACCAGTCATTGAGGTTACTGAAGAATAGTTCGATAGAGACGATTGCACCCGCCGGTGTGACATCACACTTCCTGAGCGTGGAGCATAGTCTGAGGTTGGGGTCGGTACTGTCTCGTCTTGGATGGGAGATTGGGTTTCCCGTACAGATTCGCGGCGACTTGAAGATTGGGTCTGAGGTTGTGGCCTCGCACCGCTTGGGCGTGCAGTACGATTGTTTCGAAGGTCTGCAAGATAGTTGGCTAGAGAACATGTTAGACTATTCAGAAATCTATCGTTCAACCTTCGGTGGAATCAAACGTGCGGCTTACCAAACTGATCGTTTGACATATAAGTTGGTCCAGGAGGAGTAACTTTGCGACTCCGGTCTTGAGACCTTCCTCGGAGCGGCATTATGTTTGACAGACAGGGCAACACCCAAACCGAATTAAAAGCCAAGTGATATTCGATTCGTAGTCTTTCTTGGTGCGTTGTATTTTAGTAGCAAGATTGCGTTGGTACAGTTTGTGGTAGTGTATGTTGCAGTTATTCTTTTGAGAAGAGAATGAGGCTGTGTATGTGTATTACGAGGAAAAGTGTTAGTTTGTATGAAGTAGTGATATCTGATAGAATTATAGGTAAACAGAGCAACGGATGGGTGAGTCAGTGTCACTTCGTTAGGGCATTATGTCTCGCATTGTCGCAAAAATGAACTGAGTTTGTTTACGTTGACCAGGGCAGGGGTGGCACGGCAACAGAATCCAGTTGGTCGTGTTTCTTCACCCTATTTTCGAGAGAAGATTGACAATTATATTGATGATATGTAGCATTGGAGCCATCAAACCAAACACCAAAAGACATGGCCGGGAAAAATTCATACCGCAAATCGTGACTTCATGTTGTGTTTAGAGTCCTCACCGCAAAGAAATCACTTTGTCACGTTGCCACGTGATGATATATTTATTTAGAAGCTCGTGGGTCCGTTCACGATACTTCCAAGAGTACTCCACTACTACGACTCTACCAGTCCCGATCTCTACTTATTTGACAACGGATTCACAGGCTCAGGGCAAGCGAAATCCATGATCATCCCTTGCAGCGGTGTAGTCTAGCCCATCCACCACGAAACCAGACCATACTTCTCAGAGGATATTGGGAACAAACACTGTTATTCACTGACAGACTGGTTCCGTGATCGATACCAGCCCAACCCCAACTCAGTACACCACTGAGATAGCCGAGCTCATATCCGGCCTTGTCTTTATGACCGTGTACTCCGTATGGGTATCCGTTCTGGTCAGGGAAGGTCCCGCTATACCTTTGAGTATTTTGCATCTATTGCGCGGGTCTGCCCGTCCCTTACGAGCTGCACGAGAACCAGCATATGTACCTACATCGTCAACTTGTGTGCGAAGCAGTGAGCCCAACTCATATAGCCTTCCTTCCAACATGGAAAACCTTTTAGGGTATATCGATCTTGTGGAAGACCGGCACGTTATTGGCGTTTCAGTTCGCATTATTATTCCCGGCGGAGCTAAAGAGTTGGAATGACTAAAGAAAAGCAAAGGTGGGGACACTTCTTTAGATTGACATACTCTACATTCTACTTCAACAGTTTCCTTCTTTCATTGATATTTTAATGCAACTGTCTTACATCACCTGAGATTTGTATTTGTTAGATCTAATTATTTGCTTGATCAAAATCTCGCTGTTCCCTATCCCCCTGGACTGTGCTTGGCAACAGACGGAAGAATAGCTCGAATAGGTCCTTCATTTTTCGCCACGAAAAAGGTGCATGTCATGAGCGTCGAAAGACTACCTCCTGTTGAAGATGAAGGCCATATTTCTGGGTTAGAGGCCTCCAACGTATCTGAAAAAAGCACTGCACTGGAACCACCAGAACGGGGGTCGACGGAAGCGATAAAATCATCTGATGTGCCTCCAGATGGGGGCTATGGTTGGGTCTGCGTTGCAAGCGTCTTCATAATAAATTTTCACACGTGGGGACTGAATAGTGTTAGTTCATTCCTTCTATAAATTCACGAAGTAAGTACTAAAGATATTGTAGTCTTATGGAGTATTTCTCTCCCATTACCTTACGTTTAACACCTATCCTGGTGCGACGCCTCTCCAATATGCTTTCATCGGAGGACTATCCATATCCATGGCCTTGATCGTTTCTCCAGTGGCAACTATATGTTGTCGTAAGTATGGAACTCAAGCTGCACTCAGCGTTGGAATTGTATTTGAAACTGCTGGGCTCTTGGGAGCCTCGTGGTCAACAAAAATTTGGCAACTCTTTCTCTCGCAAGGGCTTGCATTTGGGTTTGGAATGGGCTTCATGTTTGTATCCTCTGTTGGTGTAGTTCCGCAATGGTACGTTTGATATTACTGCATTTTAAATTCTCAAAAGATAATTATCTGGATTGTTGGGAATGCTTGGCGAGACCAATATACTGCTATTGTACATAGGCCTCGGTATTTTGCTCTCAAGATGATCCTCTACGATGCCTTGCAATCTGACTCTTTCGGAGTTCTCACAGTCCTAGGAGCATTAATCCTTAAGCTAACCATTATACAGGTTTTTGAAAAAGAGATCATTTGCAAATAGCATAGGAACTGCTGGAAGTGGCATGGGTGGTTTGACATACTCTTTGGCTTCTGGCCAAATGATACAAACGCTTGGTCTAGGCTGGGCTTTCAGAATATTAGCTATTGTTTCCTGTGTGATGAATGTCTTCTCGATGATCGTCATCCGTGACAGGAATAAGGCTGTTGGTGCTATCCAGAACGGCTTCGATTTTCGACTCTTTAAGCGTGTAGAATTTCTGCTTTTACTAGGCTGGGGAGTTTTTAGCATGCTAGGCTACGTAGTTTTACTATTCTCATTGCCTAACTATGCCAGAAGCGTAGGCTTGACGGCCAAACAAGGCTCGGTAGTTGGAGCTTTACTAAATTTAGGTCAAGGTATGTCTAGAAAATATGACATGAATCTCTTACTTCACTAATCACCAACTAGGGGTTGGAAGGCCTTTCATCGGCTACTTCAGCGATGCGGCTGGTCGTATCAACATTGCAGGTGGCTGTACATTTCTCGCTGGTTTTCTTTGTCTCGTGGTTTGGATATTCGCAAAAAGCTATGGGGTTCTTATATTCTTTGCAATTATTGGAGGAACGGTGGCAGGAACTTTTTGGACAGTAATCGGGCCCGTTGGAGCAGAAGTTGTTGGGGTTCAAATACTACCTTCAGCACTTTCGATTGTTTGGATTGTTTTAGTCTTGCCAACGACATTCTCAGAGCCTATCGGCCTTCAATTGAGGCGGGACAGTGGGAATATATATCTTGATGCCCAGCTCTTTGCCGGATTTATGTATTTGGGAGGTGCTGTATGCATGTGGTTTTTAAGAGCATGGAAAATTTCCGAATTGGAGAAACACGCGAGCTCTCGGGAACAAAGAGATCAGCAAATACGAGACGATGATGAAGTTAGGAAACAACAGCCCAACTTCAAGAAGCAAACTAGTAGAACTGCAAGTGTAAGAACTGCGACAAGAGGACTCTGGTCGTGGCAACGTGTGTGAGCTCATAGGTTCCTCAATCGTGGGAAAAGGCGTGCAATGTGTAGATCTCAAAATATAACGCGATGGAATGGGGTTGGATTTGGTCCTCCCCATGGTCTTCCACGGTACTCATCCATATATAGCTAGCATGTTTTCGTAGTGCGCTCAATTTCAAGGAACAAATACATTGAATAGAAAATCGGATTGCAAGTCTGGCTTCAACATAGAAGCAGTACATTTAAGTAGATTCCAAACAATATATTTACTATCCTCAAAGATGCCGAAATACAATAAACATGAATATAATCCCCAGCTTATTTTACATTACTCATTCTTAAAATCGTTATATAAAGAGCACTACCTTCATCAAATCTTTTCCCAAACTCTGAAACGCCAAAGCTGATGCAAATCGACCGTTGGATATCTTCAAGCACAATGTGCTGTCGAGATTTCAGAGCAACATCCTATACAATTTGCCTCGCAATACCCAATGCCATTGCCCCAGCAGCGAAACATCCCATAGTCGCCCTCGGCCTCGCAGCAGCACCTGTGGCTCCCCCGTTTGAGAATGATCCTCCTCCAAACACCGCACAGCTATCGGATGCAATACTATAGCAAGCTTGTCCGCTCAAACTGCTGCAAATGCTCGTAGCGCTGGCTGCACCAACAGCAACCACAGTCGGAGCTACCGTAACTCCACCTCCACCTGGCGCTATAACTGTAACTCCAAAGGCGTTTCCTGCCAAATTAGCAGTACACGCCGCATAGTTGGTTTGACAAGCATTATAGGCTGAGTTACAGTCCGCGCTGTTCGCATATGTGGTTGGAATGTACGGAAATGGGAAGTAGGTGTTTGCTACATAGCTCACAGAAGCACCACTCGTGATTGTAGCTAAAGGATTCGCAGTTGTAGTAGCCGGATTTGAAGTTGTTGTGGCGGAGAGTGACGGTACTGTTGTAGATCCTCCAAGCACAGCCCCCCCTTGTGTTGTCGTCGTCCCCAATGCACGAGTGACTGAGCCAGTACATGTCGCTCCTTCCAGACAGCATGCTACGTTGTTCGACTTATCCATCGTACAATAGGAACCAACTGTACAGCATGCGCCACCCATATTCTTCGCAAGCGTAGTACAGGAGTTGAAGTTGACGGGGCAATTTCCATCCCGTTTGTGAAGCTCATGGCCCACCGAGGTTTCGTTCGCAACTTGGGTTTCGTAAAAGTCCGCGAAAATAGAGGGGATTTGTATTGCAGAGGCGGGTAGGAGGAAAAGCGGTATTAAAAGTTGGGAGCGCATTGTCTAGAAAAAGAATGAGCTGCGTTCTCTGGAATGGTGAGGAGGGTCTGGACCGCTTATCGGCTTATTGACTTTCTGATAAATGGAGATCCCACCAGAAGTCTAAATTTGACCCTATGAGCTTGTAAGTTTATGATATTACAGAAATAAGGCTCTGGGTAACTTTCAGACGATGTTTCTCCTTCCAATTGATGAGAGAGCAAGTTTTTGAGTGGGAAGGTGGGGAGATTTCGATAACCCTCGAATCCTGTTGTCTGACGATGCAAGCCTGTCTTGGTCGCCAATGGCAACCGCAAAATCAATAACCCCTGATCTAAGCGAACCGATCCACTACATACCTGAATGGTTTGCTGCGCAATGCTCTACCTGGAAGCTAGTCCATTGACTCAGACTGTGTAAATCAATAGGAGGCTATAATATCATACAATATGCACCCCCGAAACACCATTCAACCGTTAATTCAAACACTATGAATCCACTTCAACAATACTTTGTTAGCAACATCTTTAGTGCGGCGTTTAGAGAATGAAAATCACTATAGACTACGAAAACTTAGGTCGCAGTGGAAATATATATGAATATCCCAAGCCATGGTAAGATCACCAATGGTGATGTGCCGCAAAAACTTGGTTGTAGCGAAATATGAGCTTTCATTGCTTGGGCAGCTAATAAGAACAAATATTTTCCCAGCGTTCTCACATAACTGGAGGAGTAACTCAGACCTTTAGAAATAACGAGGTCTTCCCAGCCTCACTACAATACTGTGTAGTAGTGCCTACAGCTGTCGGCCATAACAAAACACTCTATTCTATCTGTAAGCTATATGAGGTGTTAATGGGAAACGAAACCGGACAAGCATGGTAGACGCAGGCTTATTTCGTGGTTATGTGAGAATTTTAGACTTCCGTTGCCAGGCCTAACTTATCGTGTAACGATTTAGTGACATATCTCATTCTCTACTTTTTCTATTTTCACTTCCCTTGCAGGAACTAGCTTGAGAGCCTCACGTTATGGAACATCGTAGATCGTGAGTGACGCGAGGACATCCCCTCATATGAAGCATATTGGGGACGAGACCCCAGGATGAAGAGAGAACAAATGTTAAAACAACCAAAAATACCGAGTTGAACAAGAACATGGATGACAGAAAACAAGTTCAGTATTTGCATATCGCGCATTTCTAACACGCCTTTAGAGAGACTGTAATTTGCTGTATAAACTTTTGCTACTCACTGCATCCAGTAAATATATTCTGGGGTACTTGCTATTCTCGGAAATTCTTCTTAGCCAAGATTTGCCGTAGCATAGATGCTATGTGTAAGACCATAGCATACAGCCAAGAGATATTCTCCCATAAGAGAATTGAGGTGGGCGGCATGCATGTTTAAATCCTTTTACTGTAACCCTTGACAAATCAGCTAGCTAGTGTTACTTCAAGGGAGTGAAACTTCTAAATTTATCTAGCTTATTAGCAAGCTCAACCACGAAAATACGAGATACTTTCTTGAAGTTTCTTACTTATAACGATACGGGATAAAATAAACACGAATTTGAAAACCAGATTGGTGCTTTTACAGTTGTTATGTTTATATCAAGTTTAGCTGTTTCTTATGTTCATTAAGTTAAAATGCAAAGAAACTTTTGCAAGTCAGTCAAACTTAATAGGAGGATTAAATTTATGCATAGAAGTAAGCCAGAGGATACAACCTATTACTAGTATCTAAATCGACACGAGCTTCAAAGAAATGGGAGGACTAGAAGGCATATGAAAATCTCAAGCAATATGTTATAATGTGCGATTGGACTTAACATAAACGTGGATTTCAGAAACAATAAATAAGACATTTTCATTCAATGCACTAAATCCCTCGCTATCGCAAAATGCTTTCCTTTTTCAGCGAAATGTTCCTTTCAGTGTGACAGAATGACCTGTTAGCAAGCTGAATTTCAATTTTTGGGCGTTTGGATTTGGCGAAAATAGTTCCTTCGGCTTCACATAAGGAGTAGCCTAACAATTTAAGTTGCACTTGGGATGCTTTTAAATTCCATATTCAACTAGGTTGTTTTGTTTTGCTGGGCACAATAGACTGACATGTCACAACCAATTGACTGGCTGTTAAATCTAGCTAACATGTTTCGTTCAGGTTTACAATACTACTATACTAACGTGATGGTTCATTCTAGGAATTCCTAAGCTAAGCTCTATTGTCTTCTTCGGATTGAGAGAATGAATGACCCAAGGAATCATATCCAGGAATAGCAATCTCTGGTATTTCGTACCGTTGAATTATTCACATTAGGCTTGATTTCACAAAACAAGCCTATTCTGGATGTATTGGTCACTGATTAAACTCTCTATTAAAATACATAAATATTATAATCCTTTCTCCTCTTCATCAGATTGACTTATCAATCGAGTTACTATGGAGAGCTCAGCATCATACCTTAGCATTACTTGTGTGAAAATTCACCGGCATATTCTGTTTTGGCAAGCGCATCAGCTTGGACTTTCCAGATTGGGTGTCCTAATCTACGAATTGTGGTCAGTTGTGGATTCTTTAATCTTTAGTTGCGAGCGATGTTTCTTACTGGCTCAATTGCTTGCCAAAATTCAATATCAAGTCCAAAACTTCCTGGAATATTGACTCAGTAAGCTTATCTCACATGTAACCTTGACTCATACATACAGACTCATCCTCCCCATCAACATATTGTCCAGTTCCGTTTTCCCCGCCGAATGTAGCCTCATACCAGTCATCCTGACAACGCTTGAGAAAGGTCCTAAAATCAACAGACAATGTGTTGATGTTGCGAGCAATCGTATAGAAAGACGAACGTGATGCATGCTTTTTCTCTGGCTTGAAGACACAGATATTGGCGAACTTGCTGAGTGAATACACAATCCTGGCAGGAGTCCAGGAATCAAGCTTGTGCTGCAAGAGGATGATCGTACCTCCGTGGACGATTCGAGACATCGCAAGGGTCAACTGAGCGGTAACAAGTCTCATACGTTCAGTCTCTCTATTATGGCGGTGAATCGGACGTTCATGAGCTATTTCGGGTAAGTAAATGCTACAAACCTTTCCTTTGAAGAGAGGCAACTTACTTCTCAAAACGATTCCATCACAAAAGATGAGGTGAAAGGAGTGAAACTTATAGGGCTTTTCAATCAAAAAGCTGAGATATTCGGGATGACTCTTAGGAATTTCCTTGCCTGCGGCAAGTTCTCGGAGCATAGTAACATCAATGGATCTACAGCCTCTGAGTTGACTGCTTGAGACTAGAACTTCATGACCTCCCTTTTGTTTTGGAAGTGTAATACCATAGAACTCCCCTTTCGGGTTCTTCTCCATTGCGACGTCTGTAAAACCTCCTGGAGCCATGCTGCAACGATAAATGTTGGTTACTCGCTAAAGTTTGTTATGAAGAACTTACCAAATGTCCAACACCTTGATCTTCCCCACGAAGCCTGGTCGTAGAGCATAGGTTTTAGTATGCATCTCTTTCGCAATCTCCTTCATCATGTTGTAGAAATACCGCTCATCATTTAGTACGGCATTATCAGCACTAAGGCGTCGATGTCCATTAGCCAGTTTTCGTAGAATCTAAAGCCTATGGTTCCATTACACTTGACGTTGAGCCTGGAAAAAGGCATCGCCTTTCTCCTTATTCTCAAACCATCCTCTGATCCTGTGCTCCATCAATCTTACAAATTCGGGTTCCTTGCCGTAGAGATATGCTTTGATATACCTGTTTACGGATAGTTAAGCGACGGTTGAGGATGCTAAATTGCTATGGGCACATACTTTGTGGATTGAGGGATTTTAGTTTCCAAAGCCTCATCATGTAAGTTGATGGAGGCTATGATTGACTGAAGGGATTTTTTGAGTAAGTCGGCTTCGTCGAATGCGAGTAGAACGCTGCCTGTTGGAAGTCCGATGTTTCCATGGGTGGATTGGTTCTTTCCGCGGTTCTTTCGATCTTGGTCGCTTTTTTCTACCAAAGTCATCTTACTACTGTCTGGTGGAGCATTTTCCTTCAAGTTTAGGGCAGCGAATTGGGAAAGACCTAATGGAGTACTATACCCTACAGGTTAGCGTTGCGCAGAGGAGCGCGAACATGTCTAAAATCAAAATAGAGATAACAACGGAACGGATACATACGCGCTACTACTGTTTGAGGCTGCCATATTGACCAGTGGCTAACTTAGGACGTGTTGGTGTGATGCGTTAGAATGGTGTTGTGCTGTTGGAGTTGATTGTGGGTGGATGGGATCAAACAATTTCTAGAAAGAAGAAGGCGAGCAAGGTCAGGATTCACTTCAAGTGCTTCCATGGTGATGAGATAATAAGTCAAAGCTTCTTCAGCCTTGTCTATGGTGTATTGAGTCCGAAGAACCAACTGTTTATGCAGTCTAGTGGATGGTTTATTGAAGTGACCGAAATTGTAGATCACCATTCTTGCCGAGATAGAAGCCAGTAAATCCCGAAGCATGCAGCTTAGATAGAACCAGATTAATTAACTTTTAGTGACTAGTTGTTAATCATAGCAATATCACAAGAGCTTTCCAAGTCTCTCCTTCTCCTTACTGGGGAATCTACTGGCTGATTCTCATCAGTCACCACGCAGAATCATCATTTTGCTTGAGTAAAAGTGTTTCATTCTAGAGTCAAAGTAACAGATGTAGAAGTGCGTATAGGAAGGAAGAAAGCGCTAGAAGGTCCCAATGTACTTTCCCAATATAACAACAAAGGGTGAAGGAAGTAGTCTTACATAGAGCAAACCTTTAAATGCTTTGTAGGGGGTTATGCGGAAGCACGCTTTATATATGCATTACAATTCATATCTGTACTGTATTTGAAGCACTTGCTTACCATGAGATATGCTGTCTACTAAGGGACAAACATCAAAACCCAAACCAACATAATTTATGGGGAGTTTTGAAAGGCGAACCGTCAACAGTAGAATGATCCATAGTTCTTGAGAATGATGAATTGATGAGCACGCGTCCAATTGGAATTAATAACAGGGGAAACAAAAGCAGAGTCTCCTCTCTGTGTATTGGAGACGAAAGTAAGAACAAGACATATCAAAAGAGACATCGGGGGAAGGAGAGTTACTGGCACTTCAAGAAACGGTAATTGGCCGGTTTAAGGTTCACCAGTCCGTCATTACCCTTAACCACAACTCATGGAAATAGAGCCAGTTACGATTTCCTAATGGTCCTTCGAGAGAATAACTTTAAAGAACAGCTACTAGACTGAAAGAAAAAAAAACAGAATATATAAACTTTATCAACTTGCACTAGCTACAAATGTTTCATATCTGACACACGGCTAGGATACAATCTCTCAATTAAGATATCAAAAATAAAAGTAAAGCACAATAAGCTAGTAGCGCATTCACTAAAAGTATCCCCCTACTTTCTATTTTGATACCAAAAAGGGCAAAAAATAATAATGGTTTTCAAGGAATGTCCTCGGAGACTAATTATTGTCAGATTATGAAATTGAAATGCTTTAGCAGTGAAAACTTACGACTCGAACTCTCGACCTTTGGATTACACCAGAGTGAACTCTAGATCATATAGATGTATATGAGACCAACGCTCTAACCAACTGAGCCACGAAGACTGTGTATTTTGTTGCAGGGCATTTCTGGCGGAAGATATATAGTAGTCCGTCGGTGGAGGGGGGTGTTCAAGATATTATTGGGTTAAATGAAAAAGGAAAAAGCCCTAATGTGTGGTGTGGTCCCGCTAACGTACGAGAATGGGGGGTTTGAGTGGCTCCAGAAGTTCTCACGTGAAGCAACGTCTCTAAATAAATAGGAGACGAAATGGGCAAATATGGGTGAGGTGCTTTAGGACTAATAAGGCATCTTTGGATTCGAGAGGATTTTACAGTGACCAGACAACAATTACATGTCCACATATATGTCCCAATCTAACGAAGACATTTTCACATTCACCTATAGGAGACCGAGCATCGAGTTTATCACTGAATTCTTTGCTATGGTACAATGCAGCAAGATTTTTCTCCTTCTATGTTGTTGAACACCGAAAACCTCCCATGTTCGGTAAAGTACCGCGTTGCAAACCCACAGCGAGCAGACCTGCTTTTGGAAGACGGAAAGAAAACCATTAAATGCGTGAGAATGTATGTCCGGTCAGGTCATGGCCTTAAAACGAAAATCATTACGCCTGCTGGGCAATAAAAACGAGCCTGTCTGGGACTTTTGGTGTGCGTGCAAAAAAGGGGGCCGGCGAGGCCAGCAACAATATTAACAGGTAACAAACACAACGGGCGATGTAGAAGTAACGCTGTGGTCGTGCTCCTCCATTACTTTACCGAATGGAAAGAATGAATAGTCGTACGAAGGTGCAAGCAGAGATCTCCAATCTTCTGTCTGATATCGAACGTCGAGTAAAGATCATAAATCAGAACTCGTAAATACAGTAACGTAAGGGCCCAAGCAATGTTGCGATACGGGACTGAGCAAGAACGAACATTGCGGACATCCAGAAGAAGCAAACTAGAGTCCATAGATCGGGACATCAACCAAGAATAGGATATTGGGTGGTCTCAGAAAATCTTGAGGATGGCAATGATTCGTCATAGAAACCCAAACTCCAGTAAATTGAAACGAAAGGCAAGCCTAGCGGATCTATGATTCGAGTTCCTTCTTTAATTCTGGGTCGATGAGACTGTCAATCTTCTTTCTGCTCTTAATATCAAGAGCACCATTTCTCCATGCAGCTCGGAGTGCCTTAAAGGCAAGTCGGTCTTCCGGCTTCGTTGCAGTAACTTGCTCATCTCTCACCAGTTGAACATAATCTTCTGCAATCGCATCCGGGATGACCTTCTTGCCCACAGTAAGAGTCTGATTATAGTAATCAACTAGACTTTTGGTCCCCTCAGGGAAGTTGTTCGCTGCATCCTCATAGGCATACTTGCGGAAATCGGCGTACATTTTTGGGTTAAAGTTCCTGATCAGAAAGTGGGACCAAAAATCGTAGAGAGCTCTCATCTCAACGTGAACAGAACCGGTATTATTGGGAAGCTCCCGACTCTTGAGTGCCTTTGCGAGAACGGTAGGATATGGCTCGGTGTGAGCATCAGACAGAGAATCCGCATCAGCATGCCCTTTTACCCACATCACTGGTGGCCCATTGTCGAGGTTCGCTCTTGTTGGAGAAAGGGGACTGAACGGGCTTCTCGAGCGCTGTGCATCAGTGGAGGAGCTGTTTCAGGGTTAGTGACTGGAAGGGAATCATGGGAGTAGGAAGCCATACGTTTCTGCCACGTGCGACCCATTGGTGCGACCATGACGTTCGTTAAGCTCCTCAGCAACCGCATTTCCATCTATTGAACCGTGAGAGAATGTTCTTGAAGATGCACTGTGGAATGGGGCTCCCGGCTTCGAGTTACTGGTGTCTTTTGGGGACCTAAAAACAAGCCGTAACTGGTGCACGTTTTCGTCGGAGAATAGAGTTTCCCGGTGCATTTGGTCATCAACAGGAGCCGGCACAGAAGTAGAATGGTTCCCGTTGGATAGAGGAAGGGCAGGTACTCCATTTGGAGTCTGGGGGTTTGCCAACCCGGCGGGAGTGAAGTCCGCAGCGCCGCCTGTTAGCTGGATTGGCGAGTCTTGGAAGCTATTGCCATTTATAGCACGATGACTTTGTAAGCCATTAGGTACCGTGCCATTAGGAAAGAATTGTTGTTGTGGGATCATGTGATGACCATAATGTAACTTATCTCTTGGATCTTGACGGATGTGCTGAGCAGGCCCTTCGTTTCTCACAGTCTCATCTCTCTCGTTCATCTCTAAAACCCATTGCTCCCAGCCGTCCCCTCTTCGTACACGATCGACATTATCTTCTCCAACAATGATATCAATAATAGGCGAGTCGTAACAAGCAATTCTTAAAATATCGAGCTCATGAGTAAACTGTTGACTCTGGAAGAGTTGCTGCAAGCGTTTGAATCCAGCAATGAATTTCAGGAATACAAAGCCCTGAGAATCCATATGCTTTCTCAAATAGACATCCTTACAGAGATTGTCAATCGAGAAGTAATACTCTAACTGCATCTTTACAATCGTGATTATCTGGTAAACCTCCTGGTTAGTACCATATGGTACTGCGCTCATTGTTTGCATAGATGGCTGATAGTCATATATTGAATTAGGCATTTGCAATGGTGCAAGCTGGGGCCCGCCGTTACGTCCAAATGGAGGAAATATAGCGGCATTAGGAATCGATTGTGACCGGGAACCACCTCGACCTCGGGAAGGAGTTTGTGTATACTGGTTATTAAATGGAGCCTGTTGAACACCCGGGCTATACGGGTTTGAGTTTTGACGACCGGAGTAACCATTTGGAACTTGAGGTCCATGACCATTGGTAAATGCATGCTGAGCTGGCTGTGGTTGTCCATTTGGGAATCCATTATGTCCACCGCGACCACGGAAGCCCCCACGACCACGGTCTCCACGGCCTTCAGCTCTTTCACGAGCTTGGCTGCTCTCCTTGCCTCCATTTGATGCATCTTTCGACTGCTCTGAGTCGCGGAAACCGGACTCACCCTTTCGCTCTGTAGCATTCAATGCCGAGGTACCATCTTTCGAGGCAGTTCTCGTATGCTCCTGCTTCTGGCCCTTGGTGTTATCCGACGCAAGGTCAGATGTCTGTCGAGACTCGGTACTATAGTTCGAATCATTCTTGGTAGGTTGGCTTGCCTGTCCGGCTTTTGGCTTCTCAAAATTTGACCCTGCCAATGGTTTCCCTTGAGCTTGGGTATCACTTGAGGTTCGTTTTGTTGGGGGAAGCGAACTTGATCGGGCTCCTGTTGAGGAGCCTCTTCTACGAGTTTCAGATTCTCCAGAACCGTTGGTTGCAGCCGATGAAGCATTGAACGCCTTGTCTCCACCGTTCGAGGCATGACTTCCTCTACCGGTCGATTCCCTACCAGCAGTACGGGCCCCTCCACGACCTCTTCCACCTCTGGACGGTGGCAGCTGAGTGTTCCATGTAACGGAGGGAACGTATGGCACTGCAACCCACTTCTCCTTTGGCCGGCTTTTGTGGGAAGTCGGTTCATCCTTTGCCTCCTTCTCAGATCTCTCTTTTTCTTGAGCTTTACGCTTCTCCTCTTCTAGAGCAGTCTCCGGCGTCGGCCATGATATCGGGTCTTCGACAGGGGGTGGCAGTGGACTTGATATTGGCTTTTCGTTCTCCTTTTCACTCGACCTGCTACCACGAGGGCCGGCTCTCTTGTTCGACGCATCTTCTCTTGGCTTGACTGCTCCCTCGGTTGTTTTCTTCTGACCCTTATTGGAGCCTGACGAGTCCTTTGCCGTACCACTCTGTGATTGAGATTTCTCTCCATCATCGCCTCCGCTAGCTTTGCCCTTTCTCTTCATCTCAGCCGGTTTTCCAACAGTCTCCTTCGGTGTTTGTATATCACTCAAGCTCTGTGGGCTCTGACTTGAAATTGGACTAGGCTTCACCTTTTGTGCCTGTTGCTCTTTCCGTTGCTGCCAAATATTCACTGCCGGTGGGGGAGCCGCAACAAGAAGTTTCCTTTCTGCTTCTTCTCTCTCTTTCTCGGCTTCCTTCTCGGCCTCCTTCTCGGCCTCCTTCTCAGCAGCCTTTTGTTTCTTACCTTTCTTGTTCCGTCGGTTGTCAGCGCCTTCAGCATGTTTATCTGATCCATTTCCAGTATGTCCATTACGTTCCCAGGCTAACTCAGTAGGTGCCACAGTTGGTAAAGCAAGTTCATCTTCCTTAGGAAGGGTTGCTGTAGAAGCTGTCCCAAAACTTGGTGAAGCCGGTAAGGAATTTACCAAAGTTGTGGATTTCGATTCAGGTTCCGAACCCAAGGTAATTAGATCCGCATTTGTGACAGGCTCCATTGTTCCGTTCACACTCTTGTCGCCGCTCTCCGAGCTCGTAGCTGCTCCATTGACTGAAGCTGAGGGTGTGTTACTCACGGAACCGGCTTCCTTAGCCGGTGTACTAATGCCAGATGTTGCTTGACTCTGAAGGACGGAAGGGCTTCCAGAGACAGATTTGTGTCCCTTTGCGGCTTGCGCGTATGAGAATGTGGGTGGGGTAGGGGCGGCCATGGCGGGCGACCCAGATGTGGTGGCAGAAGACATACTGACTGACCTCTGCTTGCACCTGATGTGCTGATTAAGATGCTTTTCGAATATGTTCCGGCAAGGTAGGAGGGCCGAGGCCTTCTTGTTCCTTGGGCAATACCGGGAGGGTGAAAGATATCACCTCCAGTATTGGATGTCCGGAGAGGTGTAGTCAACCTCCCCGCACGAAAAAAAACTCGGCGGAAGAGTACTGGTATTCCTTCGCAGTTATGGGGGGCTTGAAAACGCGATGTTGCAAGCTGAGGGACGTTGAGGAAGAACAACGTTCTCAGCCTTTGAGTGAATAGAACCGTGTATCAGTGAATCGCACGCACACTTGTGAAGAACACAATCTCTTTCGAGAGCTCTCGTATTTATTCGGTTGATATCAAGTACTGGTTGGTGACACGGTACGTGTTGTAGATAGAGGAAGTAATTCGCGTATGGCGAAACAAGGGAAACCGTTTAATGACGCACTTTGTGCTGGCAGAAATGCGAAGGACCCGAATAGTTTTCGAAAACCGTGAAGCACTGCTGAGTGTTAACTGAATGGTTCCACGGACAGATGACTGTGTCGTGGGTGCAAAATCAGATTTCGACTGCTTAGGTGAAGATGTGGGTTGCGCAAAAATTCGCGGAGGAAGAAGAATTCCAACCCAAATTTCTGAGGCACGAGAAGTTTGTTACCGACCTTTTTGAAAAGCGCTAGCAAGCCAGTTGAAACTCAAATAGCTCTTTACTATCCAGTTGAGGTTCAAATAAAGTCACTACGACTCCCTCCAAAAGGCTCGAGACTGTAGCTGAGGCAACCCTTTGACCACCAAGGAAACCGAGTCTGTTGGTGCGAAATCAACTTGGAGGAGGGGTAAATAGTAAAGACCGTCGACCGCAAGACAAACTCGACGGAGGAGGAATTATTTCAAGGTCGGGTTGAAATGGCGAGATAATCACAATTCCAGGTTGGACGTGGTGGGCAGAATCGGAAATTCAATGGCTCAAATTTTACAAAGCACACTAGGACCAGCGCTTGCCGAGCGAGCTCCCAGGTCCCCCAAAGGATAATAAATCGGACTGCCTAATCCCCAAGACCGTCCGGTACGGTATTCCCGGAAGGTCACTCGGTGGTAACACACACCAACAAAATATACTATGTATGCTGGGCGTATAGGCACAATTAAATATAGTATAAAAAATAGAGCAGAAAGAGATCAGAGTAGATATATGTTCTTTTTCCCTTTTTTGATTCCTTTGTTAGGTAGACTTGCTTGTTGGTGTACCGTACGACCGCCGGCTAGGCCACATACATACACTCACATACTCACACACACTCTCTCTCTCTAAGCTCTGGGAAAGGCGGAGGCGCCGGCAGACGGGTAGCCAACCCAAATCTCCATACGTCCTTTGGGTAGAGAAGAAGAAGACACCGCATGGGCTCCCTTGGAACATGATATATCTCAACACGGTAGGCGGTTTGGGTCATGGAGATGGAGTGGGTTGTGATCCCGGAACAGGAGGGAAGAGTTCTGCACAAGAGTGACTTTCTGCCCTGTGAGTTCTGCCACGGCACGGGTTTCTCGCGGGAGATGCCTGCCTGCCTGCCAGCAATACCTACTGTGACTTCCAAATCAACCCATGTAACATGTAACAATCTACTCTGATGGAAGTCCTTCCGGTGCGTCAACAATAAGCAATTGCCTAAAGTGTTATTGCGTGGGCAGCATGGTGCTATTTTTATATACCATCCCACCCCCTATCCACATCCATATCCACGTATGCTACACAAGTGATATATTCCATGCTGAAGCTGCCCGTTCCACGGAGTAAATGTACCTGATTGAGCTCAACGCTGCTTGGTTTGAGCGGGGTCATATCATGAAATCAGGGTAACAAGAAACCGCCTTCCCAACCTTCCCAAGGATAATATCTCAACCCCTCAAGATTCCTTGTTATAGGGTCTACGTAGCCATTCTTTGGGGGGACTTCTACTAACCTGAGAGGTGGAAATTGAGAGTGCTTCTTGCGTCGATATTATCAGATCAAGAGTACCCTACCGTATGATCTGGGTTATAGACTGCCATAGGGGCGGTTTCATTGTATCATGGCCCTCGTTCACGTGAAAGCGTGTTTGAAACCGAATCCCCAAGTCCTTGAAACCGTAGATACCAAAGGATTGGATTGAATCTGGAGAAATCTCTCCAACTTCGTTTGCACTATATTATCTTTTGAATGTCAAGACTAGCTTCTAGGTATATATCTCCGCCACACTAGACCTCAAGTCGAACTTTTGCGTCTCAGTAACATTTTATTTACTATATAACACACGGCACACTTAGAATGTAATGAGTCTCAGAATAAGGAATCCGATCTGAAGAGTCTCACAGTAGGTGGCCGGAAGGAACGACCAAGCAGTTATATGAGAGTGGAGTTCCTAAGCTGTCTAAACTTTTTTATTGTTGCCGAGGAGGTACAAGTGTTAGCCCGCTCTCTGTGAATGATTCCAGCAGACTCTGTGGTACAGCCAGATCTTGGAAATGTAGAGAGTGTTGGGGAAAACATTGCCGAAGTCCACGGAGCACCATTCGATCGGACGTGAGACTGAAGTGCGGGTTTTCCCCCACGACTGACGGATGAATCTATCCCTCACAGGCTCTGACACAATGAGACTAAAACGACAAGAATAGCTCATGGCGGTGTTTATAAGATACATAGTAAAAGTGATCCTTATATACGACAAATTGTTCCACAAGTGAGAAAGAGAATATCTAAAGCAATTTAGACCATTCTTTCCACGTAATGAATTACCTGCATGTGTCGGCGGTATTATGTTTACAATCATTTTCATACTATTCTACACCCTGCACATGTACTTTTGTCCTCTGAGCTTGATTATGGAACAGTAGACTTCGAAGTCCGCGTTGTCTTAAGCTCACATCATGTATTAGTTCGTTTTTCCGACTATTTCCTCTTCGCCTGACGGGTATTCGGTTTATTCAACGGCCATTACCATAGACTACAGGCTTATGCTACTATCAGTACATCCATGAAACACAATTTAATTTGGCGACGAAACCGCCATCATATTACCCAGTCATCCAAGCGGCTGCTCGTTGAGCACCAAAAGTCGAAGCAATGCGAAGGCCGCTCGAGCCCATAGGAAAATAGCTGACTAGATACCATATCAAGCAGGCTATTTGGATAAGACAAGCGATCAGAGTAAGGACGGTACTTCTAAGCTAAACAAAATGTTAGGTGAGTTAGGCGAGCGAGGTGGTACGTCGATAAAGAGGAAGGGGGGCTTACACCGAGACTGAAATACAATGTGAGTGCAATAGATCCAAAATATGCTCCCGTAAAGGGAAGACGAGGTCCCGACAGAAGATGTCTGGCATAGGTCACGGGGCCCATCATGACTGCCCACGAGGCAAGGAATAGTGTCGAACCCAAGGACCATCTGTGTATCACGCGGATCGGGTTAGCATTTGTAGACTATAATTTTGATTCAACAGGGTCGGATGCTGCGTAAAGCGATGATGTAATGTTGCTTCTCAACTTGCGTTTGAAGAGTGAGAACCATGGACGGATAGCTGCAGTAGCAAGTGCTTTTAGTAGATCAATGTCTCAGCCGGTATTGGATCGAGCCGTATCCATGATTCCAACCTAGAGGAAATAGAATTCTACACTTACAGAATCGCAAATTTTTGAGGCCGGGCCATCATTATGGGCCATAATGCGAAAACAAGAACAAAGCATGCCAGTGCCCCGATGTTACAACCGCTGAAAATCAAAATTCGGTCCCAACGACTTACTACCAGAGAGATGAAAGTCAGCCTCTTAGCTCATAACAGGTAACACGAATGAGGTTCAGCCACTGCATCTGCCTAGGTACGTCGAACATGGCTCGAATATGGCTGACGCAGGCACAGTGGAACATGAAGAAAAAAACGCCGAAATGTTGACTCACAGGCAAAGAACGCTTCCTCTTCTTCACGTCGAGTACGCGCAGGCAACGGGGCTCCGGCACCTTCGGTGGTAGGTAGTCTCACATAGCCATCGCCGAAAGGGTTCAGAGACTTGATCGAAGATAAGAGCCCGGTCTGCTGAGAGGTGTTGACGGGCATATCCGGTTCGCGCCGTGACCACCCCAGGTTATTCATCGAGTCTCTAAAGGATGAAGACGCCATGATATGTAATAGGACTCGGTAGTTGGGGGTTTAAGGTTGTTTGAACCTTGTTCATGCAGTTGATGCAGACTTAAGAATCCTCCGTCTGGGGGAGACAGATCGGTCGAAATGCTCGCGAAATGCAGGCGAAATGCAGGTCGAGGATGTTATGCGTTGATCTACTCCAAAGGAAAGAAAGCGACTGGTCTCAGTATGTAGAGCTTGAGGTGTGTCCAATGACCCGAAGCAGACCAGGGGTATGTTGGTGGAGTCGGTCGATATCTTGTCTTGAGATTTGGCTTGTGATCTACTGTAGGATAAATGAGTAACTTGCAAGGCTCGACGGTTAGTGCTTTCGGTGAGATGGTGGGTGTGTGCGTGGAATGATAAGAAGGCAGAATGATTGGCAATGGTGTGCCTTAGTTTGCGATGCTTTCGAGAGGCTAGAGAGATGGCGGGCGGAGGGAGATGGAGGTGTAGAGCTGTTCGACGAGTGTTTACGAGGTCTTTGCTATACGTTAGCGGGCTATGACAGAGCAGCTAGCGATGAAACGTACATGGAAGCTGGAACGGTAGTGGTTGTAAAGGAGGGGGCGGGGGTGTGGTGCTTGTGGTGCTTGTGGTGCTAGAAGATGGTATGGTGAAGGGAGAGGGGGTGTTCGACTTTATGGTTATGATGATTGATATCTTGGGTGTGTAGTGATTGCCTGGTTGTCGTCGTCGTCCTTTGGGAGGTAGGGGTATTCTTTGGGTTTAGCGTGGACCTCTAGCGGGGCTGGTGATCTGTATGCCAGAGCGCCACAAGTACAACATTTACAGTAACTAAGCTCGCTCGGCTTTCCAAGTACAGGACGACAATACTGCAAGGAGTCGTAGTACCGCCACGTTCCATTTAACAGCGGCAGTACCGTAGGCGGGAGTAACCTCGAGAGGGCCGATGCGTTGATCTCCAGAGCGGATACATAGATCTCCCCAAGCAGACAAGCCCGGTGAGTGGTCCGAAAGAGTTCCATACTCACTCACTCACTCACTCACTCACTCACTCACTCTGTAGGGAAACAATCGTGATCTACGAAAGCAGATCAAATCAGCATCGATTTGTTTCCTATTCCAGCAGTAGACGGTGGCGGCTCGAACTCTGAGTCAGAGACTTCGTACTGATAGACAGGATCAAAGGTTCCGGATGAGACATCTGCTAATCATTTCTAATCGCATAGAAAAACACATGTAAGGACAGTATCTCTCTTTCTCTTAGCACAGCCTATTTTTAAAATCTGCTTCGTTGACCGCGGCACAGATTCTTGTTTTTACGTATCGATGCTGCCTCCATTATTTCACATTCTTGAAATATCGAGGGATAAGGGAAGAAGCGCAATGTTTACAGAGCTGAGGTAGGTGGGTGAAGCTGGTCAATATCCTTAGCTAATATTGAAGTTTTACTATGACGTTTGATACTCTCTACCAGTGAATCTATCATAACAATGCCTTTCACGCTATTGAAGCGCACCTGATGATTGGGATTATAAACCAGATACGATACATCCACCACGCATTGTTTGCCTCTTAACTACAATATGGACTTGGATTTCTGAGAAATATATGCATGGCTGACCTGCTAGGTGGATCTCGGCTACCTCTTTGTTTAAGGTGTGTGATATGAGACCGGAGAATACAAGATGATACTTTATTGAGGAACCTATTATGACTAGGAGACAAGAAGAATACCAGATGATTGCGAACCATCCAGGCCGCATGAGTCGTGAAACCCATGCAGCGAGTTGCTTCATGGATCAGCCACACCACCCTCGCTCCAATCATTATCTTGGAATGGTCTCGGTGTGCCTCATCTATTCCCATTCCTACTCACCTTCACCACCTTCACCTTCGTCCACCCCTCCCACGGCACTCCGCCCATTTTCCCATGTATTAGTCATCTCGGTGCTAGAACAAGTAGACCCGGAAAACACTCAGACAGTACCATGCCAAAGCCATGCTATCCCATCTTAATCTGAGACCTTGGGATCAGAAATAGAGACCGGCATCCAAGTCAAGTAGTAGTAGTAGTCGATATGATATAGATCAGGAGGAGGATGTATCAGAAGGCAGTGTGGCTGGCTCCCTTTCGCTTTTCGTCTGCCTATGCTCGAGCTATGCACGTCAACCTTATAAAAACCTCCCCTCGCACAAGTGAAAGCTGGGATCTGATCCGACTCCCCAACTCAAAACGGTGCTCTATCCAAATCTCAGATCTCGCTGTTGTGTTCCCATCCACCGCACAGGGATCACCAGTTGCCGTTACTCCTACCCTTCACGGCAGTCATAACTAGCGAGAAGTAAACTTAGGACTTTCTTAAGTTGTTCCCTTACAATACCGAAACATTCCCTCCCAAAACACCGCTCTTCCTATCCCATCCGACATATATTTGCCATACATACATACATACCCAGGCGATAGACAAGAGTCAGCAAGCTACAAGCAGACAAGCAAGCAAGAGTCAGCAAGAGTTTCTGCCTCCCTGGCCCCTCCTGGGTCCGACAACCCTCGTCGCAACGTAGCGTCGCTTGTCAAGTTTGATATTGGCATCCGCTGTGAAGATCATCCGAAGCTCCGCAATCATCGATCCCCTTCAAATCAGTTTATTAAAATAAGTAGGGGAGCAGTCGACGGCGGGTCTGAAAGAGGAAAGCTGTCAGAAGGAAGGGAAGGGAAGCATCCGTCGCCTAAACGCAGCAAGCTTCGTTATTTACAGCACAGCAGCCCCAAAGGATTGATTGTTCCGTCGTCTTAGATCCTCTGCAGCAATCCACTGCCTCGAAAGGTTTGAGGCCGCGAGTTGATTGATCGATTTCCAAGGAAACACTATATCGTTGGGGCCGAGAACAAGCCTGGCGCCAATAGATCCTGCACGCTTTTTCTTATCAATATATTGCACGGCGAGAGTCTTACAGTAATTCGCGCTCGGCTGTTTTTATTTCTCGGGCGCCGCGCCAGAGCCAGGGGAAAATTATTGTCAACAGCTCCCGCCGAAGGAAGTTGGACAAGCTGGAAGTTGGCAAAGTTGGGTCTTTGCTTTACCCCGCGAATCGGCCCAGAATAACTCGGCCGCATGCAACTCGGATCTCTCCAAGAACCCATATATTATCTTCTCCACGATCGGATTGCGGCCCAGTGTATGCCTAGGGAGCATCCATACCGTACATCTATCTACACACATACAGCTTCAAACGGACACCACCACAGCAGCACGGCAACAGCACTCCCTCGCGCACTGGTGCTTTTGTGTTCATCTCGCGATCCCCCACCGCTCTTGGAGTTGGCTTCATCCTCAATATCAACACCAACATCATCATCATCACCGATCGTCCCGAGCAATACAACAAGGTGCATTCGTCAAGGATCCTTTTGCACTCCAGACAGACTTTCTCGGTTGGCCGTGATTTGTTACTAGCTGTACTACTTCCACTACTACAGTATTGTACTGTAAGCGACTTCGCGCGGTATCCACACCCAAAAGCCTCATCCTGCGGTGTGATTGGCGCTCACTACCCCACCCCGCCCATCATCCAACCCATCATCATCTTCATCCTCATCTTCATCTTCATCTTCTGGATCTTAGTCCTCCTCCGTCCACCCCCTCGCTTTACTCCGTCGCTCTTGAGCGCTTGTCCTCTTCTAGCTCCGAGCAGCCTTCCATCCCGCTCCCTCTTCATCCTCCTCCAATCACTTCATCCTCGTACGGCTCTGACTTGTGTGGGCGAGCTTCCAAAACACCAGAACCAATACCAAAATCGATCTACTACTCCAAGTACTCTCTCTACTCATCCTGATCCTTTGCCTGGCGATACAGAGCAACATACCGCAGCGCAGCGCAACGCACCGCAAACCACCCCTCTCTCTGCCAGCAATCAAACTGCCAGCAACGCCATCATCAATTCCACCGCACAGCCATACTGACCGCCCCCCGAGAGGCAAGCCTTACCGACAAGTGTTAACACCAAAGTTTCCCGACTCCTGTCTGACCTCCTTCAATCCATCCTTCACTTTCGTCACACCAT
>Ga0247734_1000335_pt1 | contig 41512 bp, 39 predicted proteins | sample UWRJL103311B2_FD_180933 | JGI IMG/M metagenome (GOLD analysis project Ga0247734, IMG submission 180933) | Plant litter microbial communities from Arlington Agricultural Research Station in Wisconsin, United States - UWRJ-L103-311B-2 | ecosystem: Environmental > Terrestrial > Plant litter >...
AAACCGTGAGAACTACATCCACAGAATCGGTCGTGGAGGTCGATTCGGACGTAAGGGTGTTGCTATCAACTTCGTTACCGCCGATGATGTCCGCATGATGAGAGAAATCGAACAATTCTACAGCACTCAAATTGAGGAGATGCCAATGAACGTCGCCGATCTCATCTAAGCGTCATCTCTTGCATTATACCTGGTAATTTCACAGCAGTCGGCAATTAGGTGCTCGTAATAGAGCACATCTGTCTAGGCTGTGATTGGGAGAGTGGCTGGGTCCGCCGGCGCTCGAGGACAAAGGGTAATTGGTGGCATAAAAGTTGCTGCATCAGGGCTTTGCGGCTCTAGATTTTTTGCGTACGCCGTCAGGCATTTTCCAACTTACAGAGTTGGGCGGTGCATGTGCTTTTTCGATTTTCTGTCTTTGTATCTAGGGATTCTGGTCTTCAAGCAGCTTACTATCATGGGAGTCCAGTTCTCAGGCGTGGCTCAACTGATAGATGCTGCCATTTTCGTAGATCATCATGCAAAATGGAAAGAAAAACTTCAAACATTCATTCAGAGTGAACTCTTTTTTCTTCTCTGCCTTTTTGGTATCCTCTCCTTCCTTTGCAGGTTTCGCTGTTTTTTAATGCTTCCTAGGCGGGTCAATAGACGTTCCTTCTCCTTTTGAATCGCTTGGCATCCGATGTCCACTACAACCTCGAACTTCAATAACTAAAGCACTATAAGTTCATCACTTACCTACTTCAACATCTTTTTTCGTATTCCCCAGCCAGGTAGATACTACTCACAGTGTACATTCATCAACACCTACTTATTAATTCCAGTTATTAGACCTGTACAAAACCACAAGCCCTCGCCTCAATCCGATATCAGCCTTTAGGCCATGGAAGCAAGTAAGCAACCTAGCAAACCTTCAAGCAACCAGATCAGAGAAGGACTAGATACATTGTGGAAGTTCCAGCTTCGTAAGGAAAATGCAGCGCTGTTGGAAAAACTAGAGGAGAACGCCAAAGCCATCGAAGCATGCAGGTCTGAGAATATGAGGCACTTCCAGAACTTACACGAGCGAATCGCTTTCATCGAGACAACCATTGCTAATATCGAGACCACGGAAGAGAAGGCATCGCAAGCTAGGGAGCTGCATACTCAGGAGGTCGAAGCTCTGAAAAAGACATTAGAAAATCTCATCCAGGATGGCATTCCAGACGGTAAGCAAACATCTTGTATTGTACGTTATCAAAGACTAATAATTCATAGTAGCCAAAGTTGATCCACGACAACAGAACCACAAAGAGGCTGCAACCTCGTCTCCTGGTAACATCGAACCCCATGTTCACAGCGCCATATCTGAGCATAGTCAAGCACATATTTCTTCCTCTGACCTAGCTCCCATTTGTCACCTAACCTCATCCTTGGGTGTGTTATCTAAGATACCAACAAATCAAGTGGATATGTCCTCGAAAACCACAGACCCCATCCCTGTCTTAGCAACAACCATCGAGTCCAATGCTGCTACACATATAAATGCTTCCCGCAAGCTAATAACTGCTCGTAGGAATGTACCGCAAAATACTCCAGCCACAAGAAGTACTCTATCCAATGTTCCTACCGGTCTACAAAACAAAACTTCAGACTTTCCTCGACTTGTTCAAGGGGGCGCTTCTTCAATGAAAGCATATCATACATCTGCCTCTAAGGCGTTTGCGAACCTCGCATTGGACAAGAGCGGAGAAATTGAATTTGTGGCACGGTTCGTTAAGGGTATACATACTGCGTCCAACCGTAAACTGTTGATCAAGCAGCTAGAAAAGACGAATCCTTCATTCACTGAGTCTGGAGAACAGCAGATTCTTTGTGAATGGAGCGAAGTCGCGGAAGCTTTGAAAAGCTTAGGGCTAACTGAACCCGAGGAAGTATCTGGCGCCCCACCAGCTAAGAAAAAGCGAAGGGTCCTGATCCCACCTGAGATGATAAAAGACGGGATGATAAGAGAGTTTTCAAAATAGTGAAACATGATCTTTCTAGCTGTAGGTTTGCTATCACCTAGAAGATACATACTGGTTAATAACATTCATCAGACTCTGTGGCTCTAGGACTATGCAAACTTTCTATCCTCTACCCATGATGCTAAGCTTGGGGCCAGTAATTCTGGGTGCAGAGCTTTGCAGAAAGGCTGTAGCAATGTATTCAAGAAGGACGTTCTGTATTTTGCTGTTCGTAACCTCCACATGTGTGTGGAACGTCATTGTTTCTTATTATATAACGTATGATTCTTTGTTCTACATTTCACATGGGTAGATTATCTAGCTTTGCACTTTCCGTTCCTTCATATGCATGAGATAAGGGCAGGTGGAAAATAACACAATGCTTCTTACAAGAATATATGCTGCACCATAGACGCATTTTCATCATACTGGTCCAAATAAGAACTAACTTAACATATGGTAATGTTATTACTCCGATATAGTGTTAAAAACTTGGAGATGCTGGTATCAGCTTATCGAATATATTTGGATTCAGATTGGATGTTGGAAGAACTAACCAGTAGTTGAAAAAACGTGAATGGGAGTAAATTCGTGATAACTGTTTGCACATTGTCATCACAAGTGTTGATGAACGATAGATAATAATGGCGATTCTAGATAGGTGTACACGTTTAATTATCTCTTACAGCCCATCTGCCGGTAGGGTATCGATAACGCCGTTGACAATATCAATCAACTCGTCCACATCCGGCCGATGTGCAGGCTCTACAGCCAAGCACTTCCTTACAACATCACGAATGCCATCGCTAATATCACTATCTTCGCTCTGACCGGTCTGGTTGGTGGCTTTCTTTTTGCCCCCAGCCCCCTCGTCTGGAAACCTCCAATCTCCACCTAAAATACACATACTTAAACTTCCTCCAGTCTCGTCACTCCTCATCTCGAAAGGTGACTTTCCGACAAGACAAGCGTATAATGTACAACCCAAGGACCAGATGTCAACTTTGGTATCAACCACGCTCCCGGTTTTGACATCGAATAGTTCGGGAGCTCTGTATGGCATGGTGGAATGCTCTGCTGCTTGGTCCTGGACTGCTATTCCCAGAGACCGGGATGTGATAGGTGTTGGTGAAGGTGCTAAGGATCCGAGATCCATGAGTATAGGTTGCTCGCCATCATCATCAATCATAATGTTACCTGCAATAGGTTGGATTAGCAATCCTCATAAAATCAGAAGAACTACCCACCAGGCTTGATATCTCTATGCGCATATGCCCGAATTTCACCAGGCGCAATACCCTCTTGACTTATTGTAACTTCACCTTCCATTAAAGGCTCCTGTTGTTCACTATCTGAGTCCTCATCTCTTACATTATTCTTTCCTCTGCGGTGCCCCGTTTCGTGTGCTAACTCTTGGTCCGCCCTCGAGGCCTCTCCGCGAATCTTCTTCGCCTTCTTAACACTGTTGGCTCCCCCGTTTCCGCCTCCGCCTCCAACTTTGTAATTGTGCATTGCCTTCAATGCTTTGCAAACTCCCAAGAACAGCACCATAAGCTGCCTTTCTGGGAATTTCGTACCATTGACTAAATTCGCATTGATTATGTCTTGCAGATTTCCTCTTCGGTAATATGGTAGTAGAATATACACCGTCTTTGCTCCAGGGTCGGATCGATCTGCCGCTACGGAATAATCAATGCTGTGGATGATGTTGGGATTCGGGGTAAAGAGCGCATAAGCCTCAACCTCCTTCATAGCATGTGCCACAGACTCCTCTCCAAATGGACATCGTATCTTCTTGAGCGCATATAGAGCTTCGCTACTAGTGTCTTGCACTAGGTATACGTAGGAAAAGCCTCCCTATGTTTATTGTCAGCATACTGGGTATTGTCAGGTGTCGGATCCTGTAGCATACCTCTCCAAGCAATCGCTGAATCTTGAAGCTTCTGCTGTTGATTTTCAGATTGGGCGAGCCGGGGAAACAACTCATACAATTGGTCAACGTATAAACGAGATCGAGAAAATGGGCCATGGTGACGAAGCTTCAAGATGGCTGATCTTGACAACTGTTTTCCGGGGTCAGGTGCAGGGAGGCTTGGAGGATGGCTCACTTGGGGGAGCTGTTGGAGAGGAAGGGACAATTTTGGTAGAAAGCAGTATATTGTAGTAGTATATAGGAGGATATAGCAGTAGCAATGAATCAAAATTAGGATACGCTGTATTGTGCTGCTGTTGCCGTTGTTGCTGCAATAAATAGGTGGATCCTCCACATCCACACAGCTGACTGTACAGTACAAAAGGTACCAGGGGTGTATATATGTATTATTACTATTATTGCTATACGGACGGTCCGTACCCCGTCCTGTTCCACCATACAATTTATTGGCGATATTATTTCTTGTAATTTATTATATCGGTTGCGGTAGGAACAATCCAATAATAAAAGTTTGAGTAAGTGACTATTTTTGTATTATTTATCAATCTCCAACTCAGGGCTAACAATAGGACTGGAGTGCGTACTTTTCCTAGGGGCACCGTCAACTCGCGCGTGCTCATGGTGCATGGTTCACCTTCCGTTCTCAGAACCATTTGCAATTCTTCACGGCTACTACGGCTCCCATTTGGATCAAGTGCAGTTCGCGGGGAAAGTCATCGCCCCTTGCTCAGCTACCGTTCTTTTCACCACACACTCTCTACACTTGCATCTTCAACAGCAAAATCCCAGCCACCAAGCATGACGGTTAGAGCCAGCAAGTTCACGCCAGAAGTACTTCTCTCGGCACCCCGCCGTTCGGCTGCCATCCCGAGTCCAGATGGAAAGCTTGCAGCCTTCACTGTATCGACATACTCATTTCAATCGCACTCGAAGGCTTCAGAAATTAGGATCCTAGACATTAAGACCGGGCAATCCAAAGTTTTAGTGAGTGACTCAAATGCTAGTGAACCGACATGGCTTGGAGAGAAGAATGAGATTCTATGGTTGAAGGCTGGGGATAAAGGAACAACAAGCCTTCTTCTTGCAAACGTCGACAGCTTGGACACTGAGTATGTTATATTTCCCATGCCACTCAAGTACGATGAGTGTTGGAAATAGAAGTGAACTCATATTAGACCAATTTTATAATCTATGGCATCTAACTATTATACTTATGTTCTACTCAACAAACCACTGATAATTGATAGTCCAGAAACGGTTGCGACCTTCGATGGTTCCGTCTCTAACCTCAAAGTTGCTCATCTTGATTCGGAAACCATAGCTCTTGTTGTTACAGCCCTGGCTACTCCTTCCGGTGATCTCTTCAACTCAGAGAAAGCCACTAATTCCCAATCGACTGGTAAAGTCTATACCAGCCTCTTTGTCAGGCATTGGGATGCCTATGTATCGGAAAACAAAAACGCCATTTGGTACACAACACTCAAAAAGCCTAGCAAGAATTTAAAGACATATGTAAACAGTCCTCTGAGAAATGCCTTTAAGGGCCACTCCTTTGCCATCGAATCGCCAGTTCCTCCTTTCGGGGGTGCTGGTGACTTCGATATCAGCAAGAATGGACTTGTTTTCGTTGCAAAGGACCCCAAGATCAACCCTGCAAACTACACCAAGACTGATCTCTACTACATCCCACTCAAATTCACTGAGTCCCAGGCTCCATCTCCGCAACTCATCAAGACCGGGAACTTAAAAGGCTACAGTAGTAACCCAGTATTCTCGCCAGACGCCAAGTCAGTCGTGTTCACAAGGATGAAAAGCATGCAATATGAAAGTGACAAGCCAAGACTCCTAGTAGTCCCTGATATCACAGATCTTAGCAATACCCAAGAGTTCTACGAGACTGAAGATGGTGAAGGAGGCTGTAAGCAGACCCTGGTCCTTCATGAAATTCAGTTGCGACTGCTCTGAAATGAATGATTTTGGCTTCTAGTTGACTAATATTGCTATATAGGGGACCTGAGACCAAATGAGGTCGTCTTCAGCAAAGATGGCAAACAACTATATGTTACAGCAGAAGAGAATGGTCGTGGAAAGCTATTCACTCTGCCAGCATCACCTCGTTACGCAACAGAGCTTCCAACCTCATTGGTGAATGATGGAAGCATCTCAGCTGTGAAGGTTCTACCTAGTGGTGAGCTTTTCATCAGCAGCAGTTCATTAGTGGACAACAGTATGTGCTTCCGCTTCCTTGTTCAGGATATTCCCACAATAAATTTCTCGATTCTACATTGCTAGCTAGCGATAAAATGTTTTACAACTGTTCTTTATCCATCAGCTAATCCCGTGATGGGCAGGTATATATTCAGTCTTAGATCCCTCGAATCCGACAAAAATGTCAACCGTATCATCGGTTTCTAAGGGAGGGAAGACATTTGGGTTGTCTCAGGAGCAAGTCAAAGAATTTTGGTTCGAAGGTGCTGAAGGCGTTAGTGTGCATGCATGTGAGTAGTTTGGCAGGCTTTTCCTTTTCGACTTGTGACTTTGGATACATTATTGTATTCCAGTCTTGGCAACGAAGTCTTTTCTAACCTCACATAGGGATTATTGTACCATCTAATTTTGATAAATCTAAGAAGTACCCTCTTGCTTATCTTGTCCATGGTGGTGTAAGGGTGAAGAATTCCATGAATTGACACTCAGCTGACATTATCTAGCCACAGGGAGCATGGAACGAATCATGGTCGACTCGGTGGAATCCAGCAGTTTTTGCAGAACAAGGTTATGTCGTCATCACACCAAATGTTACTGGCAGTACAGGATACGGGATGGCATTCCAGGTACGCATAGCCCCTTCTCGGAATAGTCCTGATTCGTAATGGTCGTTAAAGGCGTTTCGAGCCAGAGGCTACTGAACTGCTTGAACTTGTTTCTTGGAAAATTGGCAAGCAACGATACTAATGACATATACAGAATGGTATCAAAAATAGCTGGGGAGGGCGACCATATATCGACCTTGTCAAAGGATTCGAGTATATTGAGGCAAATATTCCATATATTGATACCTCTCGGGCCGTAGCAGCAGGTGCTAGTTATGGTAAGTTCTTTCCATGCACTCTAAAGTCTACCAGCTTGCAGTATTGTTATGTCGAAGGTATTAATACGAACATCATAGGTGGCTATATGATGAACTGGATCCAAGGAAACCCGCTGGGCCGCAAATTCAAGGCCTTAGTTACCCACGACGGCGTCTTCAGCACCTTGAACCAATACTCGTCCGAGGAGCTGTTCTTCCCACATCACGACTTTGGCGGGACACTATTTGTAAGACCGTACCCCCAGAGTTGAGTGTAAGTACACTAAACGTTTGCAGGAGAACAGAAAAGGCTACGAGAAGTGGGACCCAGCCCAGCATATCCAGAACTGGGCGACTCCTCATCTGATTATACACAATGAGCTGGATTACAGACTACCAGTCACAGAGGGTCTATCCGCTTTTAATGTACTGCAACTAAAGGGTGTTGATAGTCGATTTCTCACATTTCCAGATGAAAATCATGTAAGTGTATGCACACGTCGTGATGAGTGGTACTAATTATCTCCAGTGGGTTTTGAAGCCAGAGAACTCGTTAGTGTGGCATCAAGAAGTATTGGGGTGGTTAAACAAGTATAGTGGTATTACAGCAGAGCAGGAGGCGCAAGAAGAGATTGGCGTAGGAGTTACAAATCTAGATATCCATATTTTATAGCTGTTTTAGCTATGGGAAGATGAAAATAATGGAACCTACATTTATACAATCAGGAGAACTAACCTGTGACAAGGTTAACGTCTACTATCGTTCGCTATATCCTAAAATGGTAGGACAAAAGCCAGAAACAAGGGACGATTATTGCCATCGGCGTGGAGCTATTTCAGCCTGGATGGTTAACAGAATAATATGATATGTGAGGGCCACGGCAATGGTAAGCCACTATTCTTGAAAACTTGGCAGCCGTGATATACATTCGTATGCAGAACTTTTTGCTTTAGTTAAGCAGAATCAGATCACTTTGACCGAACTTTACCATCTGGCGCTTATCACCTCGCAGAACCCATTAAATGGGCAACTAGAATAGAAAAAGGGTACTACAGGAGAATAGCTGGGAGCGATTTGTAGATTTCGATTAAATGGCCGCCCTGGGTGGGAGCCACCAAACCTGCAGTTCCTCAATATATGCCATTTACTTCAATGCGGCATAACAAGGGCAGCATCACATGTGCGAAGCAGGTAGACTAAATTTTAAGAGTTCAATTTCATCCACTCTTCACCATAGTATCTTCCACCTTCACTAGTGCGACCTACACATACTGTTACTTTGCGTAACTAAGCGATGGGCAAGAATAAAGGCAATTACAAGCTATCATTGCCAACGCCAAAGAAAGAAAATTCGTCAATCATCAAGCCATGCTGGCAAAACAGATCTCTCGGGATTTCCACCTTACTTTCCCCATATGTTTTTCTATCAAAACACAGAATGAAACGACCAGCGCCACTCCCGATCTTGTCACAGCGGGAGTGAGGCTCACCATCATCCCTTCATAATACAAGTGTCATTTTCATCAAAGCAGTTGCAGCGTATTTTTTTTCATCAGCCTTTTCAATAAGAGGTGTCTGTCAAATCAACACACTGCACATTTTCCTTCAGTCCATGTAGAAATCGCCTTTCAGAATACGCTCTTGGAACGCATCGGGCTTCTGCCGTTGTGGTCTAGCTACAGCAGGGGTTGGAGAAGCGGTGGGAGGCTTTGGCATCTCACTGACGCTCATAGCCCTCTCACCGGACTTCATAGCCGATGAGAAATTGGGTCGTTGGGACTGGGAGACACTGCTCTGTGCACGGGATCTAAGTTGCTCAGACAGGTTGAAGCCGCCTTCACCTGGACGAGCGGATGGAAAGTCAGATGTAGTTCTGGGCTTTGATTGCGTGCTTGCCTGTGCTTTTGGGGAAATATCTCCTTTGGATCTAGGACCCGCTGGAATTGTAGGTAAAGAAGATGAAGTGGTATATGAGGGAGTTCTACCGGAAGTTCCTGGGCTACCACCATTGTTTGTCCGAGCTCGAAGAGCTTGTGCACCAAATGACATGCGACGAGCAAATGGTGTGGTGGGGTTGCTACGTCCAGGGCCATCATCGTCATCGATGGCACTCTCGTCGATTGAATCTGAACGGTCAGTCGAGACACTGCTTCGCCGACCACCAAATGCAAAAGAGGCGGTTTGTGTTGGGGATGTGCCGGATAATCCCAGGGTAGAAATCGACATTCTTCGACGCTGGTCTTGACCTGCAGCAGTGGTAATTGGGCCTGGAAATGGTGCAGTCGGGGCACCAGCTGTACTATTGGATCGAGCGAAGATGGAGTTGAACGTCTGGGTGGTGAAAGAGCCACGACGAGCTCGACCGGAAGACTCGGCAGATTCGGAAGAGTTGTTTTCGTTGTTGGACATCTTGAAAGAAAAAGCCGAAGGAACTGAAGTTGGGAGGCGTTTGCAGATGGGCGTAGAGGTGATGAGTGTTGTTATAGTGTGAGAGACTCCTCAACGGGCTGGCGATCGGATATTCCTGCTCCTGCTCTCAGTTTCAAAAGCCAAGCGAGCCGGTTGCTTGGTTTATGACGACAAGCTTTTGGATTCTTTCTTATCCAACGATTTGACTCGTGGAGGGAAAAGTAGAGTTTGGCTACGAGAGCTACCTTAGTCAGGTGCGGTATAGTGTGGTGTGGTTGTGGTTGTGTTGTGGTGTGGTCTGGTATGGTACGGTATGGGAAGCCAGACGGGAAGCGGTTCGATTCGTTCTTTGTTGCGGGGTTATGATTGTGATTTGTGTGGTTATGATTGAGTTGTGGATATTGAATCGGGTCGTGTAACTGGCGAACTGGCGAGGGGCTTCGTGTTCTTATTCTTGTTCTTGTGTAAAAGGGACCAAGCTTAGGAGTGTGCGGAGGTAGAGGGGAGAATGGAGAGTCAACACCAGGCAGAGAGGTGAGAGGTCGGTCAATTAGTCTCGGTCTGCGGAGGTTGAAGTTGAGGTTGAAGGTGATGGTGAAAATCAATAGGGGGGGCAGATAGATGATGGGATAAAGTGGAAAGAGAAGGAGGAGGTGGTGGTACTGTATGTAGTGTAGGGAGGGCGATAGACAGAGAGGTAAGGTCAGGTAGATGAGGTGTGAATGAGGAGTCTCGGGAGTCAAGGGCAAGTGGCCAGCTTCCTTGTCTTCCTTGCTCTGGAGGAGGGGAAGAAAGGGAGCTTGTGGAAAGGGTCCGCTTTATATGTTCATTAGTAGCCAATCCTACGTTAAGTCCTCATTTTAGTGTGAAGCTAAGAGTGTGGGGTAATCTTGCCAAGCCGATCGCTTGGATTGGAGGGAAAAGGGGTTGAAGTAATAAACAATAAGAATGTGTCGGACACTGATCCGTGATGCTTCACATTTGACTTGACTTTATCATGTCGATCTGACATAATAGGGACTGGCTTCCGGCTAAATCTAAATCCAAATCCAAATCCACACTCCCCATACTGGTCGACATTTGCCCATATTTCCCTTCGCTCCAACTTCATTCCTCCCCAACAATATTTGGAACAGAATAATCCGCACCGTCTTTTGGGGTTCGTCTTGCAGCATCAAAATCTGTAGAAGTAGAAATATGTGCAATTTTGTTTTCTCGATTTGAAAAGCTAATTCGGTCGTGCTATGGTGTCAAGTAATTAGTAATACATAAACTAGAATGAGGTTAACATACCGATTATGGACGGTTCAGCTATACTGCGTAGCGTGGTTATATTTCTGGTTAACCAAAGTTGGTTTCAAACTAAATGCAATGTATAGCAGTGATATCTTTCCATCGATCAGTCCTTAGCCTGTTATATTCTGAGCAACTCAGTCAGGGCCAGCGACTTGAGTCAACCGAGCTTTACAAGCAGTATACCAAGGAAGATGGCCAGAGAATTAGTAACAGCGTGACCCAATAGGATGGAAAACAATAAGGAACTTTAATAATGTTGCCAATACGGAAATATAGTGAAGAAGAATGAGACTTTGCCATGACGAGTGTGGTAATATACAACATCATCTGTAGTATGAGTTACTCCTTGGTATCCTCTTACAGGAAATCGTTAATTGGATACTATGCTATGGCGCTATATTTACAATGAGGGGATGTTCCTTGGTAAATGAGTAAGGGTCTTTGGATTTCCTGTAGTCTGGTCCGGAAAAAGAGGGAAGCTATGGTTGAGATGCAATCACTAGTGCCTGAGGGCAAAACACTACCCATATATTTGTCTCCATAGCAGATAACACAACCACCCCGTCTTTGCATGGAAACGACGTTCTATTTAAAGTCCTAAATTGACAGCCCTCCTTCCTACAACTCAACTATAAAAACCACTAGTGTTGATATTAATTCAATATAGGTTAATGTGAAATTCAAGTGGAGATATAGATACACTAAACGGTGGTCACACAGGGGGGTTTAGACTTGACGAAACCTTCACTGTCTGACCTTGATGGATAGTGGGTCGCAAATTGTTTCCGGAATTTTTCTACGATTCTCTTTTTAAGTGTTCGACAGCCATAGGCAAAGCAGAGACTATGGCCATCAAAGCGGCGACTGTGATAACGCGACTGAATTGCATATTAGTATGGATGTAATGAAGCTAGGGAAGTTTTGGGTATTGTATTGTTAAATAAACTGCTCCTTGTTGCCTCACGTTTGTTTCTCGCAATTGGGTGTTCATGTATCGGATATGGCCTGATACACCGCATAGGAGCACCTGTGTAAGAATAGGACGCTGAATACTTACAACTTTGGTACGACAAGACGAGACGAGCCCGACTATACGACATCCCTCCAGTATTTTGGTGTTGATTTGAGGCCATATCAGATGACTAGGTCAGATGAGGTGAGGTACTCAGACCACCTTGGGCTCGATGGAGAAGGAAACCCATCTCATGAGTTTGCTCACCCCATAGTGGCACAGTATTCTAAACTCGATATATGGCGTGACTCAATGTCTGAAACCTTAACACTCGAGTATCAGGCTGTTTGCAAATACAGATGTTTATGAAGTAACATGGGAGTCCGCGGCAAAGGGTGTTTATAAGGTAGAGGTTGAGATAATACGAGGCAAGGTATCCAGAAGCTACCTCGATATATAGATATGTCGCAGGATGGTTACAGAACACATATGCTCTTGTTGTGCTGACATCTACGTATACGGTTATATTAAAGCAATAACGAGCTTCTAAAGGCAGACCCCTGACATGATCTGTATTTAAAAAATATAAAAAGTTACAATCAGATTGATTCTAATTCGACAACAGAGTATAACAATTCTCAAATCTCAATATGTAAAACCTAGATAGAAGATGCCTGCTAAATAAGAAATTAACATGTCTGCTACAGACAGAAGCTAAGGTAATCAAATAGTTTTTAGATAAGAAGGGGAAGTATTAGGAGTTTTCAAATACTATAAAGAAGAGAAAATGTGTTAGATAGCTTCTGTTAGCACTATATCTTACTATGTTCCTGGCTTATACTCTTTTCGTTTTTATAAACAGCTTCTTAAAAACTACGCTGAGTAAATAGCCCGGCATATACCCTTAGTATTAGACATTACGATATAAAGTCTTATATAATAAAAAGTGTCTTGAATTCTTAAAACTGTCTAAGGTCTGTTCTTTAAGTAGTTATCTAACTTAGGAAGTAACGTCTAAGTCTTATTATCTAGCCCTTTCTCGATTGTTTATAATTAAATAGAGCTGGATATCTAATATACGCTTAACTAACGTTAATAACTCTTACCTTTCCTCTCCCCCTTATATCTTAATTTAATTCAAAGAGTTTACAAAACTATAACAAAATACGCTAAAAGATTTAAGCTAGGTGTAAAGGTGATTGATTAGAATAGTACCTACATTGCTCCTAAAGGAGTAGTAATGCCCTGCTGATGCAATGCTCTCCCGAGCCCCATATGCACCATCTACTTACTCACTATCGCTGCTACTGCTATCCAAGTCTCCGCCAATTGTTGATATTCCCACGGCTATAATCCTTTCTCGATTTCGTTGACTCAACGCTCCCCGAAGCCTAATATCTAGTCGGGATAAATTCGGAGTGTCGAGGTTCTGTCCTAGTAGCATCTCACTTGTAGAGTTGCTGTTTGAAATTCTTGTAAGTCCGTCTACTAGTAAATCTAATATTCGAAGAGAGCTATAGGAAGTTCCAAACTTCAATGTTAATACGCTTCTGTCAAAGTTTCCTACTTTATATATATTCTGACATGTGTTCATTTAAGAGGTTTATAAATTGAGGCAAATGTCTAGCAGCAATAATTGTAGGAAACAGGCGCAAGTCCAATGCTTTAGTTGGCGCAGATTTGTGTAGAATAGGCTGTGCAATCTTTCGGAAGGGTGAATATAATTCTCCTCGATCGATATATCTTCCCATTGCTATGCTATTCGAGACTGTTGACTCGCTAAGATTGTCTTCGGCCTGGAAGCTCTTAGAACCCTTGTGACGCGGAGAAGCATTTGTTCCCATAGATGTTGAACCAGACCGACTTTCTGATAAATTGGCATTACATGTTCGTACCCTAATATTCCTAGGGGGGCCAAATACTGTAGATGGATCTATAAATGGTCCTGTAGATCTGGAGACTTGCATATCTAGTACTGGCGGAAGACTTAGTCGGATCTTGAGGGTGAAAGGGAGGCCTTTGAAAGCGATTGTCTCTAAGGGGCAATAACACATGGGCATAGTCTTGCGGCACTCATTTAGCAGCGTCGCATTGAAACGTTCTGGCATGACAATAATAAAAGCATTTCGAGAATAGAAGTATTCTAAGCTTTCTCTAGAGATAGACTTTGAAACTCTAAATAATACTATTTCAAATTTAAGACCCCACTTAAGTAGATCCCAAGCAGAACCTGTGTCGCTTTTGACATAAGCGACATTCTGGTCAAGAAGGATATAAGAGTATATCTCATGTCGGATATCGATTGGAATAGAATCAAATGTTGGAGGCATGATTAATTTGATGATGAGAAATAGAAAGTGTGTTGCGTGTTCGCTTGACTCTCGAGATAAGCGTTGTGGCCTCAGGCACCATATACTAGACTAGCATTACAGTATATAGCATCACGAGAAACTTCTTCTCCTTAGCCTACACTGAAAACTTCTAGATTGAAGACCCCCCTCTTTATAGACTGTGGAAATTAAACATCCTGTCAACTCTTTTATGTCTAACCCAGGATCAATAAACTAATAGTTTGTGACCACTATCGAATCCATATTGTTTTACACTTTTTAGTATTTTCCTTCGTCGAAAGACTAGAATAAAATATATGTGAACGATTTCATTACTAGAAGACCTGAATAAATGAAAGAGGTAATTCAGAGAGCTAATTCTGTAATTCTCATAAGCTTGTCAGCTGTAACAAGGTTCGTAGGGCTTGGCTGCTACTGGGTGGTTACACCTTGAGAAGGCTACCAGTTATATTCTTGATGATATCTTGTGATACAGGTCGCAGGCTGTTGCCTAGATCTGTGTCTGAAGGTAATTCTTCAGGTGGAAAGAGTCGCCATCGACAACGCAACTATTCCCGCCATCAGGATGGTAAGTGTTCCCTTTACAAGTGGCACATTTTTTGTAGCTCCGAATTTCACTGGTTATTGTAAAACAGTGTTTTTATATTGAGTTTGAGCATACATATTCTGAGTGCAGGCTTCATGATGCTGGATTTAAAGTTACAGTAGCGCCAGACTTGAATTCATACGCAAGTTTGTTGGGAAACATTACTAATATTTTCAAAAATGAGGAGAAAGAAGCTAGAAAAACACATTCTGTCGTTCCAGAATCACATGATTCTGATGCTAACATTGATGTCATATCCCAGAGTACCATTCTCCAGTGCACCATGGCGGCCAATAATCCTGCACAGCAACACGTACCTATTTAGCGAAGAACGTGCGATGGAATATCGAAAGTTTATTACGGTGAGTATGGAGACAATGAGGACGACCGCTTATTCCGGAGTGAATTACGGGGAGTTTTTCCACGTTGTGAAGTAGCCGAGCGTGTGCTGCTGTCGTACAGGGACAAGGAGAATTTGTCTGGAGAAATAAGCCCAAAAGTTACGGCAGCGAAAGAGGCAATATCACAGGCTACGTTCCAGACTCGGATAGTTGTAAGCTTCTCGTGAGTCAAAAAGGTCTCAACCTTACCTTCTTTAGCCATGCCGAAAACGCCCCCAAGAAGGTGTCATTTAAGAATCCAGCATACTTCCAACACGAAAAAAGGAAGAAAAAAAGATCAGAAATTATGCATTTTGCCACAGCACCGATGCATTGGACCCTCTACCCACAAATACCGAACGCACTAGATCCTCCATTCCCTCTGGATCCATGCGTACATCCTCCAGATTAATCCAAAGGACGAACTCGGACCGAGAATTTGATACACTTTCGACCGCGAATTCATTTATAGGTGATTGTATTACCAAATCTGGAACTGCCGCTACAACTGTCTCTGGACCGATCCTGGAGCCTAAACAATTTATTCGGGGGTGGAACTGTGCGCCTATGGATGAATCATTTGTGGAAAATACTTACGATGATGCAATGACGACGGCCACAGACAATGTAACTAACAGTATCCCACCAGATACTAAAGAATCTTGAATTTCTGCCTTGACTAGTGGATTATGTCAGAACCTGAAACAAGCCACAATTGCTTAAGAGGATTCCATCGATGTTTTGATCAGGAGTTTGCCAAGCTATCTCAAGGAACTCACCATTCAGTTGAGGAAAGTATTCGAAAGTGAAGAGAACAAACTAGCGACAGAGTTTGTCTGCCACAATAGAGGGTTTTTTATCTCTACAATAAGAAATAGTTTGTGTCTTTCTACCTCTGACGTACCGCTATGACAGACTCATCACTCGGGCGGTTGAGGCTAAACTAAAATCCCTCCGGTCTAATCTAGGTGCGCTGGAGTTGGATAGCACTGTACTTTCTGTATACGACAAGGCATCATCCTAGAACGCTGAGAATTCGGAGGCTCCTCCTGTTCAGGGCCCGATTAGTGACGATCCATCTGATATCAATTCCGAGACTGGATTCAACTATACTGATGCTCTTAGGTTTCTTATGGGCGGCCAAAAATTTAAGGAACTGCAGAGTAAGATTCAGATGACGTTACTTTTTAACAGCTAGAGCTGGCACAATGGCGGACAAGATAAACTGGCAAATCTGTACTTGCTTGCTTAGAATAGCAGGGAAAGATGAGCTTTCTGATATTCATGAGATTGAATTTCAGAATACTTGGAATCCAGCGACCTTTTTAAAAGAGCAAAAACATGACGATAGTCCCTATGATCAACTAGGAGATGTAATCGCCATTACGGAAACAAATATCAATACGCAAGCGACAATCTGTGCTCAGTTCATGTATCAGACGTGGCCGCTGACTGGATTAGAACTGTTGGAGGCAGTCCAATATTCTCTTAATGTCAGTCATGGAGGCGTCTACAACTGTTAGTTCACTTTGAATTCTACTTACTTGGCACACAACTTACTGATAATCTATCAAGGCAACATGTCGGGTGGTAGCTATCTCCAAGTTCGATACAGAAAATCATTTACATCTGTCGTTGCCAAAGGAACAAAAGATTCACTGGCAGAAGTTGGAGAGCAACTTTCATGGCTTGGGGCAGCTTGCCGACAATCATCCCACCAGGAGATGATTTCGTACTGCACACCCGTTTGTGTGCCCGTCGAGGTACCCGGAGTTAGTAGCATCCCATGTTTTAGGGTAAGATTTGAAGAAACAGACCTTGCTCAGTCAGACAGTGGAACAAAGCCCAACGGAACTTGTTGGCATTCCCTATTCCGGAATCCAGTAATTGTCAGGGGATACCCTATCCTCGCCAGGCACCCAGAAGAGACAGGGCTAGAAAGCCCCTTGAATATGATGGCCAGTCTTGCAAACGTTATATATGCTACAGAATTTGAAGGTGAAGTCCTAATCAAAGGCATATCCAGTATTCTTGTTCCGACACAGCGAATTCAAAACTCGATCCTTTGGCATTTTATGTATAAAGAAGATGGCACCTATATGCCATATCCTTCAGCAAGGGAACATGGTCGTTGCTCAAACTTCGATGGCTCAGATGCTGTTGACCTTTCTTGTCTAGGAAGTTCGAGACACTTTGTTGGTTGGACTTCTTCGTCTGTATTAAGAGCGGGTAATCAATTTCTTCCAAGTCAGATCACATATCCCAGGCTGACCAACCGACTTTGGGCACGAAAGATGTCAGATATGATGAGATTGAATATTCAGGCAATTTAGCTAAAGCAGGCTGCGCTCTGAAGCAAATCTCAATTTCTGCAGGCCATCATGTTGTTGGCGGTATGGTATTTACAAGAGGCAATAAAGACTATCCACTGTGGGTGACTAGTGCTAGTACCTATAGTCAAATTCTTCAGAAAGCAGAAAACATGTACGTTATTCTGTATGATACTGTAGAGCGTCGGGCGTGGTTCCTGGATGGGGCAAGCGCGTTACTGCACCTCACTTGCGCTCAGCTCCAGGCCAAACCTTACTGCAATACACGGTTGTTTAAGCTTGATCAGTTCATATATGCGGATTCTTCAATTGGTGGTGCAAAATCTGCATTGGAAAATCCGAAGAATAAAGAACTTAAAGTGGAAGAGGGAGACTCTGTGTGTCGTATTGAGACAAAAGTAGACTTGGAAAATGGCACCGAAATTGAGAAGAGGGAACAAATTACGGAGAGGAGGCCTTGGTTTTATAAAAACCTTGTGGAGCAGACATGGACTGTTCTGGAACAAATGTATGCCTACCAGCAAAACTTGTTGAACGTTCCGGCGATAGGCATTCGATTTACTAGCCGAGACCAGCTTGAGGGATATAGATTTATGGATATTGTGGACAGCAAACTCCGAATCCGACCTCGCATGGCATACTTGGAGCTAAGCGGGAGAGGTTGGGTTGACTTCACTAGGAATATCGGTGCAATTGCGCTCTTTGGTCAAGGTTTTGGCCATCTTATTGAACCGAGACCAGAAGTGCATGGCCTCTGCAAACTCTGGAAGCATGTTCCTTTTGGTAAAGACTATTTGGTGGCGAAAATAGATATCCTGCAAAATATTTGCAAAGAAGAGGGAGAGATCGAAAGTACACCATTACAACTTGCTCCAGGTATATACTGGCATAAGGCTCATCAACTATTTGAGCCGTGTGTCTGTCCAACGAATAGTGCTTGTGATATAGTTCAAGTGCTTCTCCCGCAAGCCTGGGGAAAGAATTATCATCCAGATCCTTTTAAACAGCTGGATGGAGCTGTTATCTTTGGAAAGAGCAAGTGCTGGTTCTGATCATGGCCAGAGTGGGGTAACCCAGTCCAAGAAGATATACTAAGCGACGACCTATTGAACGTGGAAATCCAGAGTGAGGTACAAGCAACCAAGTCCAACTCGAGCACAGCGGCCTTCTCACGTAATGCCGTATTTTCTACCGCTAGCAACGACTCTTGGGCTCCTCAAACCAGTCTAGCATCTCCAAATACAAATGTGTCTGAATCACAAATCTCCTATGAGCAAACAATACCTGTATCGACTGGTTCAATTAAAGTAGCTCAAAACACAGTGTCAACAAGCAATCACCTCGCCAAGGGACCTAAAGGGTGGGGATCAAAATCAGAAATATGTGTCTAGACTTAAGGGGGTATTTCATCTCAGAAAAAAACGTGATATCGGACAACGGAACGTCAATCATCAGACCTCCCAATAGGCTGTCTACCTTCCTAACACGGATATTTGGCGTGCTTGCAAGTTGAAAGCACTCGAGCAGTACTAGAAACTGTTTCAAAACGTAGGAACCAATGGTAACTAAATCCATCAATATATATGAATTCTATCAGACCTCACGATGGGAAATTTGTAAGTGTAAAAAGTGTCTGATTCTTCTCTGGACTTTCTGGCCGTCTTAAGTATGTATCTAAGTGTGTGTCTTGGAAGGGACGACTGAGTCCTATCAAATTCCCATGTACAGATGAACGACGATTTGTTAAACACGATTTTGTTAAATGGAGAAATTTGTCTGGCAAATCACGAGCATAGTTAGAGTAGGAGCCATGAGCCATGAGCCATGAGCCATGAGCCATGAGCCATGAGCCATGAGCCATGAGCCATGAGTATATTAATAGTCCTGGACATGGCCTTGTTGACCTTGGGATCTTTTGGGTTGTCATTCTCCGGGCTTACATTGATCATTGGGATGCAAAGCATCAGCAACTTTGTTGCGCACCAACTTGAAAGTCTCACTGATCTCATGTTTAAAGCAATACCAAATATCCCAGATCAGATCTCCAGCAGCCTCTAAATCATCTCTTGTAGTAGGAGCGATTGTTGACGTAACCAAAACTCCTGCCACTCTAGCTAATGAAGAGTCATTGTTCGAGAGCATGCTGTGAGCGCAGTTTTAATTAGATAACGCAAGCTTTATTTAGCTTCAGTGTGCTCTTGTCAAGACTACCAATTAAAAGTGACTCCTCGTATTTAGTCGTAGCTGAGTGAAAATCGAAAGTACCCTTAATTTCCACCAACTTAGCTAGAACCTCGTGTGAAGGATCAACAATTCTTGAGCCAAACTCCAAGTCACATCCAGCTGAGTCTTTGACCATCTCGAAATCATGGTATGAAGTCCGATATCTTGAGTTGGAGTAGTTAAGGTGGGCTCTTCCAAGTCATTAGACGATACCTGGTAGCTAGATTGAGCCAATGCTCTATGTCTGACTGTCGGGAACCCTACTTCACGATCGAGGGGAGTTTCCTCAAAGTAAGAAGCTAGGTCTTGTATTCAGTGTAGTCTAAGGAGGGGAATACTCGTAATGCTATATACTGTAATACTAGTCTAGTGTCCGTGCCTGAGGCCATAACATTGCCATTACATATAGCCTGTTGGGCAACGGATGAAACGATGAACGCACTTTTTTATTATTAATTGTGAGCAACTGAGTCTTGGTTTAGGAGTGCCATTCTAGTTGTGTTGTGTATGGCTTGACTTCAAAGGCTTTGTGTGCGCTGAGGCACTTTGCCATATTTATCACCTTGAGCTAGGAGAGAGGGTCCAAATTGCTTCCTGCATGGTTTTAAAGACTGGAGGGTGGATGTTATTTCAGAGATTTTATTTTTTCGTTCAAAAGTACTCTGTAAAAGAAGATGACGTGTTTTTAAACAAAAGGTAAATCCGATGCAATTATAGCTGGATTTTTATTCCCTTCTCACCCTTTGGATGGCTTTCTTTATCAATACAGGTAGAACACAACATCACACATACGACCATAGACTGAGGAGAATTGGGCATCCCGTCCGCTCTGCCATACACAAGCCTCAGATCGGTAGACTAGTAGTTGGGTGGGTGACCACCAGCGAATCCCTACTGTTGTATGTTTTTTGCCCCTCTCTTTCTAATTTCTTTTTTTTCCCCAAGTGGTCAAGTAAAGGACTGTGCCAGCACGAGCATTACATACTACGCACGCCCTTGCTGTATGTAAAGGGTGGAGGAAGCTAAGTATCTATTATGGAACACCGCTGGCATGTATGTACTGTATAATCATGACGGCTCTCGCTGTTAGCATGCCAATCACCACCACCTGCACTTTGCTTCCTCCTCCCCCATGCTGTTGTTCCCTGTTGTGCACCAAGCCTGTTCGGGATTCTCATCAAATGTAATGGTAATGATCGACGTGTTGGGAGAAGTTACTGTATTCTTAATAAGGAAGGCTCGAGGTATGAACATTCACTAAACCAATCCCATCATCGTACCCATCTATCACAGAGCAAATGAGATAGTCCGGTCCCACGGTTATTGAGTTCTTTTTTATTTGCTCTTGGCCCAATCATTGCAATTATTTGGTGATTTGAACATGCTGCCTAATAAGCAAACCGCTGAAAGCTGACTGGACTTTTGTTCTCGTTCAGAACAGTCTTCCCAATTCGAATATCAAAGATTTGTACTATATATTCATATCTGGAATAGTGTCCGTCATTGCCATCCTGGAATAAATTAAAACTGGTAGAATGAAATCAACCTTTTTACTTCAGACGAACATATGAAGTTACTGCACGAGCAGCTTCTTGGTACCGTACATACATTTCTTATTTTAATATAAGTACAATAGAATTTCTTATTTTAATATAAGTACAATAGAATTTCAAAACATTACCTATGAAGGTCCGCAGCAACGAATACTGTAAGCATATGAAGCAACGAATACTGTAAGCATATGATACAACAAATCAGCGGTCTTTGGTAGGGAGCTGATAGAGGAATATTATAATTACTACTAGTACTGTTACCAAACAAATTAGAACACTCTTTAAAGGTCCCCTTTTCTATCGGAGATTACTAAAATTCAACTATCAACAAACTCATTTAGTAGGAAAATATAGCTCTACTAGTCTACATATATCTGCAGAGAAATATTTTTGTGCTTTTCAGACCATACGTTTTCCACTAGCTGTAATTGGTTTGAGTTAAATACATATTCTTCTCACCTCTGCCAGGTAGATAAGTATTGTTAGCCTAGATAACGTGAGATATAAGCTACGAAGTATTTAACCCCGTTGTTTTCTTCGGCGAAATGTCGGCGGCATGCATGTTGGATTGTTGGTCACAACAAGGGGTTGGTTACAGTGCATCAAAAGCTTTGATCCTTTAATAAAGTTTACCACAAGGCCACCTTTTTATCTTTGTTTTAACTGCTAGTTATTCTTGGTCTCTTTTCCAGAGAACGAAAATCATGCACAACCTTTTACATTAGATAATTCTCATGTAAGCTCCGAAACCAACTGTTCCCCTAGAATATCCTGGACAATCAACGACCCTTTCCCCCAATTTATTTTTCCTTGGTTTTCCATCGCTATGGTCACCAATCCACAGAGAACAGTACCCTTATCATCAGGGTTCCATATGCCTCTCATCGGCCTTGGAACATCCGTAAGCCGTATACTAGTGCTCTTTATATATGCTTGCTGCTGAAATACCCTCCTAGTTCTCCACTACAGATCTAGCTCCTGATCCAACCGAAGTCGAGAATGCAGTAAAACTTGCACTTCAAATTGGATATCGTCACATTGATTGTGCTCCGGTATACGAGAACGAGGAAGCAGTCGGTCGAGGAATTAAAGCAGCAGGCGTTCCACGAGAAGAATTATTTGTGCGTGAACTTTCCCCAGCATGCTTATTTTCATTCAAAGCATGAAATAATGTTCATATGGATAGATCACGAGTAAGCTCTGGAACACGGAGCATGACCCAAAAGATGTAGAGCCTGCTCTCGCCAAAACTCTGAAAGACCTTGGCACAGATTACATAGATCTTTATCTGGTAAGAGCCAAGAAACAGAGTTCTCTCGAGCAAAGACGAAGGTCTGACATACGGGGGAGTAGATTCACTGGCCGGATTCATGGCGCAAGCAAACGCCTTACACGTTTTCTCCAGAGGATGAGAACGGGGACCCGCTCACAATTGATATACCAATTGCTTCAACATGGCGGGCAATGGAAGAACTTGTCAGAGCAAGGAAAGCAAGAAGTATTGGCATTAGTAATTTTAGCCATGCCCAAATTGAAGAATTGCTGTCCAAGTAACCAGCCCCGGTATCTTCCTTTCGGATATTCACACGCATAGCTAATAGTACTTACTAGGGCAAATATAGCCCCAGCTGTGTTACAAATACCAGCAACCCCATATCGCCCAAAGAAAGATAGACTAGATTGGTGTCTTGACAAAGTAAGTAGTTTATAACCTCCCACCCTATTACTTACCTCCGTCCTCATTCATCGATATCCTGACAAACAGTAGAATATTCATGTTACAGCATGGGGTCCCTTGACTATTGATAGGGCCACACAATTCAATGTCACAAACGACCCTACTGCTCAGAAAATCGCCAGATCCATTAATATCACGCCAGCACAGCTTGTATTAAGCTGGGCTATTCAAAGGGGCACAAGCGTGATTCCTAAGAGTTCGAACGAGCAGAGGCTCAGGGATAATTTTCAAAGTTTGTTATTCTACTTTACTCTCAAGTAATCTTCTTTTACTAATACCATCTGCTATTAGTATTTAAACTTTCACCTGAAATTTTGCTAGAAGTTGATAAGTTAGAAATAACGATTGTGTAGCCTCTTAATCCATCAGAACAGGCACTGGTTATTATATACTATAAATTCACACATCAGTAAACAGTAATTATTGAAATTATAGTTTAGTTAGGTGCTATAAGTGGTTATGAGACGTAGAATTACTCATTTACGCTTTGTTTTTTAAAGGTTACTTAAAACTGATAATATTTGACTATTTACTAGTTTGAAGCACCTTCCGAGGAAGACAACTTAGGATTACTAAGTAGTGATGCTCTTGAGCACTTAATAATAACACATAATAGTGGCATTCAAGACTTCAGAACAATGGTATTATACCCGGCGGTCGAGTGGCTTAAGTAAGGCAAGTATCATATTGACATTGGACATAATTCTCCCTGATAAATGCCCTATAACAAGATTTCTATTATAAGTAGCTGAATATATTTCCCGATATTCGGAAGGCAGCCAAATAACATTTGTATTAATAGCCTTCTGTTATCTAATGTTTTAATACTTGTAAGGTTGGGAAAAGCTCGCCGTCGGGAGAGTAGGCCATGGAATCAATTAAGCTATTATGTCCCTCGAGTGTCTGCAGCGATGCTCCTATAGCCATATCCCAGAGCCGTACTATATAATTATTAGAGCCTGATACGACCTGCTTGCCGTCGGGGGAGAAGGCTATAGAACTAACCCCGCCAGTATGGCCTATAAGCGTCTGCAGCGATACTTTTATAGCCGTGTCCCAGAGCCGTACTATCTGATCATAAGAGCTAAATATGACCTGTTTGCCGTCAGGGGAGAAAGCTACAAAGCTGACCCCGCTAATATAGCCTATGAGCGTCTGCAGCAATGCTCCTGTAGCCGTATCCCAAAGCCGTATTATCTGATTATAAGAGCCAGACACAACCTGTTTGCCGTTGGGGGAGAAGGCTATAAAGCTAACTTTATTAGTATAGCCTATAAGTATCTGCAGCGATACTCTTATAGCTATATCCTAGAGCTGTATTATCTGATTATAAGAGCTAGATATAACCTGCTTGCCGTCGGGGGGGAAGGCTATAGAGCTGACGTCGCCACACTAACTATACTGATCCTAATTTGTAATAACAGGCTTATGGCCCTCTATATAAAACAATAGTAAAATTAATATTTGAGATTTTAATATTTTTATATAATAGATATAGTCCTATAGTTTAAAATATATATTAAAATATTATTAATATTTATTTTATTTCTATTACCTTTTTAAAAAGTTTAAACTTATTCCTAAATAATATTTTTATTATTTTATTTATTATTTAATTTCTTATTAATATATATTATAAGTTAATTTATTTATTAATAAATTTTCTTACGAATAAAATAATATTAAATAGCAATATATTTTATATAAATATAAAATTAAGGATTTTAAATTAATATAATAATCTGTTAAGAATACGATATTATATCACGTGATCTCTACAGTCTGTAGTAGGAGGTCTGGCTGGAAAAACAGCCAGCTAACTAAAACAGCCTTATATCAAAGCAGCCTGTTAACTAAGCAGAATTATTTATATAGTCCCTAAATTTCGTAGTTAAATTTTAATTTTTTAGTTCTAATATAATAATTTTCCAAATACTAATTTCTGTTTTTATATTAAGTATAATTTTAATAAGTTATAAGCCCTGATTTAGTAATAGGTATTTGTTAAATATCCTACTTAATTATAAATTTAATTAAAATATAATATATTTCTAATTAATTTATAAAATATAGTCTATTTAACCAGCTATTAAAAATAGTTTAAATATATTAAAAAATAAATGTTTAAAATATAATTATCGCAATCGCTTAATTAATTCCTAAATATAATATAAAGTCGAAATATAGTAAAAGTTGATTAATAGCTTAATATAGATATTATATTAAAATATAATATCATATTTATCTTAATTAATATATAGATATAGTTATTTATTTAATTTTTGTTAAAGTTGTAATTATAGGGGCCATAGGTAAAATGTATAGCAATAATTATATTAAGAACTAGGTTAAAGAACTATTTATAAAAGAAAGTTAATATTTATCATGTAAAAGTTGAATAAAATCACTTATCATAACCTAAATAAGTACAGAGAATACGCTGGTAGACTTAAGCGAAAGAAAACTGACCGCTTTAAGAAAAAGAATCACATTAATAGCCGTACCTAGACGAGTATCGTATATAGCAGGCGACGTTTAGTAGGGAGAAGCGGTTTGGCGTTGGAAATATAGAGGATTTCGTGTATAGGCAATATTCTAATTCTTGATAGGCATTTATTTATTCGACACTGTAGCCTCGCGTCTTAATATGCGTGATATATATTGCATTGCAGAAATATATCAATTACGCAATTCAAATCACAGAAGGTCTATCGTGAATCTTTCTCTTTAGCTTTAATGCTATAAGCTCCACCTATACTCTCTTAGTAAAAGTCGTAATACTGCCACAGGAGTAGAACGCCGACTCTTTCAAGGCCTCACTTAAGTTCTATGAATGGACTTTTATAGACTATTGCAGCCTAGTGCTAAATGAACGAGCCTGATCAGAAAACTTCTAAGACTTTGGGATAGGGGCACGTCGTTCATTCCGATGACTTTCTTAGGAGCCTAGGCCGGCCTTATAGAAAATAGAAAAAGTATACCAAATTGATAGGTAGAAGATTAGAGGTAAAAACAGGATAACATGTACAAATATAACATGAGCAACTATATAAAGATGAGCGAGCTATCGTGTTATAAGCCTGTTTCAATGTCTTAACACTGGACTTATTTCAGATATAGCTTTAATATGCAGTTTACTTGATACAGTATGTTTCTTTTCAATTGGATTTTGAATCTATATGAGGTTCAGTTTAATACTAATATATCAAAAATCCTCTTGTGTTAAGTATTTCAAGCAAGGTCTATTATATCTTCACCTGTTTGATGTCTCCATTCTAGGCCGTCGCACTTAATCTGACATCTGTTTCTCTCGTATCAATTTAGTTGAGTTTTAGCAAAACATGGGCAAGCCCAGACAAAGTTCTTACAGAATATAAAAATTTAATTTTTCAAAATACTTAGAGCTCTTTCAATTTATAAGTCGGTCTATCAGGACGCTTCTGAGTGAAGGTAGGACGAGAGAGAAAGACAGAAAGTTGTGAATAGTTTAATTTTAATCACTCGTCTTAGATAAAGAGAGCGGCCAAGTAATCCTCTTGCTCCTTTCATATATTTTGACGTCAATGCGCAGGCCGTTTGTGTTAAGAACGGTGCAGGCCACGCCGTCGGCCAAGGCTAGAGGAAATGCGCCATGAACACAAGTGCGATGTTCTTGTCAATACCACGCACCTTGTCGTGGTAAATAAATGCACACAAAACGATCATAAACTACCAAGTTACTGGGTGTAACGTCGACGTCCCCTTCCAGAACCCCTAAAAATTTCGTATAATCTCGGGATACTGCCAATAGAGCCCAAAACTAAAACTACACCTGTGAAGAGGATCAAAACGCTAAATCTAGTACCGTAATTTCTCGCCCATCCCGTTGGTTCTACGGTCTCGCCTTTATCAATCAATATTCCACTGATCGGACCACTTGCTATGCTCCCAATACCTCTCGCCGCAGCCGCGAAACCCCATAGCACTGTCAAATCAGAGCGCGGGCTCCGTTTTTGAACTTCTAGACCTATACCGACCCAGGTTGAACTCCACCCTCCTGCAAAAATGCCGTAGAGCAGAGCAAATACACACAATTCGCCAAAGTTGTGGGAGAAACCCCAAGCGAAGAAAACAGCACTAGCGGCACCAAGGGATAGACATAAGAGGCAGATCGATACGTGGTACCTATCTACCAGGTAACCTGTCAATATTGCACCAAATACACAGGCACCATTGTATATGGACACAGCGGTAGCTGAGCCAAGAGGTGAAGCACCGAATTCTTGCGCAAATGCTATGTTTCGGAGTTAGCAAAAGCCTGACCCTGTTTTTACATGCTGGAAATGTCTGAAGCCTGGGCAAGCCAAAGAACTCACTGGGGAGGTAAATGCCTGGTAAGAAATTCCCAAGGGCCTGGAGAATATTGCCAGCCTGCAAGAGTGCGAACATTGGCGTTCTGATGAAATTGAAGGAACCAGAACTCGCACCATGACCGACCTGAGGTGCAATACGTTCGCGGAGGAAATAGATGGCGGGGACAGAGAGGATGGCAACCGTGATACACCAGCCAATAAGCATGGTTCGTTGTCCGTATTTCTCAAGCCCCCAAGTCATAAGAACTCTGTCACCAAAGCAGTTAGACCACCACTAGACAACGCATCTGACAGTATGGGTGTTGACAAACGGGATGATAACGCCCCCCAAACCAGCGCCACTCTCTTGGATACCAAACGCGAGACCCTTTCTTTCAAGAAACCATTCATTGAGATATTGGATAGCCACCGTGTTCACGGCACCTGCCCCTAGTCCATAGAGGATGCCTTGTGTAAGTAGAAGATGCCACACATGGGAAGCAAATGCCGAGGCAAGCAGGCTGCAACAGACAGTTACCGTTCCGACAATAAGTGCCACCCTCCGGTATGACTGATACTGCTGCAGTATGATGAAGAATATTGGAGAAGTTAGATAAAGTATACCCTGTTTAGATTTGGTGTGAGAAAGGTATGAAGCAAATCGTCATTGCAGCACTTACAAGCGTGGTGGTGCCAACCGCCGGCAGACCTTGGGGATGTTCGCTGAACGGGAGGTGGGTGGAATAGTAGGCTTGAAAAACCCCGTAGGAAAAAGGAAACCCTAATATCACCAAGAGTTGAGTACATGCTCGGGGGGAGCGCTAGTGCTAGCCGGCTGCTCATTACTCACCCCATGTTAGAGCAATCATCAAAAAACAACCAACCCAGAGAAAGAGCCATGCCTCTCTGCCATGATCAGGCCGAGGGTAAGCATGGACAGGCCCAATTCCTTGATGGGTTTCGAGGATGTCCAGTTCGACCGGCGATGATGAGCTAGGTCGATCGCGTGGCGTGTCATTGACTGGCTCCATGATTGTGAAAGAAGAAGAACTACCAGGCAACTGATGCAGCTGCCACTTAATGTCAAGCACAGTCACGTCTATACTGACTTAAGAAGCGGGATATCTGATGAGCATTGTGGTATCCAGCGCAGGCTATATACCCAAAGTAGTCTTCTATTCACGCGTGGTCCCTTGCCACCTGCAGCCGGCCCCACCATCCGATAGCTGCGCCAATCCGTTTATGTTATGCATTTGGCGGCTTGGCTTACCCGGTACCCCGCGGCCCACGCCCTTGCACTGATCTTCCACTTTGGCGACATCTTCTGACTAATTTAAACCAGGGGATATCTTCAGTAGCAGCGTATATTTATGAGATGTTGGTTTATAATAGTCAAAAGCGTGGAGGTAATTATTAAGATAGGCTCCGTGATTTGCCGGCTTGGCTTACCCGGTACCCCGCGGCCCACGCCGGTGGGTAGCCCTCGGGGCTGTTTTTTCGCCCCACCTGTCACGACCTGCACGTGAAGGCACCTTCCTCCGTACGGGCACCTACCTGGTTGTAGGCACCTTGGTACGAAAGGCACCTTTTACAAGAAAGGCACCCCCGGTTCTTGTAGTACCGTTAGCGGTTACCCGTATTTGGATTTATTGTATAATCTAAGTACTGAGGTTTAGAACCCCAGAACTGAAGGGGCTCGGCTCTGAGGCTCTCTTAGAACTGACCCCTGGCAAGTCACGTGATAGACCCCAGGACCTTGGGATCTTAAAGAGAAAAGGGACCCCGGGATCCCAGGACCTAGCCTTGGCACGAAAGGTTCTATATAAGTAGAATAGTTTTATTAGATAGGAGCTTCGTGCTCAAAACATTATAGTTAGTAATATAGATTGTTTACTTAGTAACGACTTCAATTCTATTTGAAGACCCCGGATTCTAGTTAACTACTTCTCCCGCAATACCAACCCGACAACCCTTTAGCCCTACCAGGTAGGATATTAGGATCGTTATATATAAATTAATATTTATAAGGTAAATTTTTGATATAATAATAACTAGTTACTAATTAGTCAGAATATATATAATATCTATAGCAAGATTTTGTCTAATATTACAAATTTACAAAAAGAAATCTAGATAAATGAATAAAAAGCTAATAATAACCGGTTGCTAACTAGTTATTAGCCAGACGAGATCCACCTGCCTTTTTCTGCCTTAAAAATGAAAAAAAAAGGGTTTTTATAGGGCGAAAAAACAGCCCCGAGCACTATACTCCCGGCCCACGCCCTTGCATTGATCTTCCACTTCGGCGACATCTCCTGACTAATTTGAACCAGGGGATACCTTTAGCAGCAGCATATACCTATGAGATGTTGGTTTATGATGGTCAGAAGCGTGGAGGTGATTATTAAGATGGGCTCCGTGATTTGCCGGCTTGGACCACCCTAGACGACCAATATCTCAATACCAACAACTTCACGAAGGACCAAGTAGGGGACTGGATACTGGATATCGCCAGAGCAGTCGTTGTGGGGTATTGTCTGAACAGTCACTTACTTCGCGAGATGTCACCTCCTACGTTCATTCCTGTCCCTGCCATGCAGTCATACTCTTTGCAGCTTTGGCTAACAATTGTTAAAGAGGATCTGGCTGATCGGTTTGTTCGCGACTCGATTCCAAATGGTACAACCCTTCCACTAGGGTGCATCTCTGAGCAAACGTGGTACCATCATAATAGAGGTAATAGTGTCTGGCCAGCGAGATGCACTGCCAAGTTTGTCGGTGGTCACAACATGTGTGCTTGGTTCGCCAGTACGAACTGAGGATACGATTGACTCCCATATGCAAATGCCGGATCATGCGCACATACTTATCAAGATATCATATGTGCATGTAAGTGACAGTATGAGGTTTCTGCATGACGAAGTTCAAGAGGAATCACGTAATAGTTCCTAGTCTAGGTCGATGGCAGCCCATGACAGGACCCAAGAACAGAATCCGAGGGGCCAAATCTACAATAGGATAACAAGCATATAGGTAACTGATGTCCACAGACACAAAAGGTTGGTGAGCATATTGATAATCATCGGTATTCGGTTTCTAATCAATTCCTCTTGAAACATAACTTCGCCTGTAGAGTCCGTCAAGAAAGCCGGGAAAAAATGATAGCAACCCAAACAGTGAGTCTCTCCCTATGGTCATCTAAAGACATGATCTTTCTTAATACTAACCTGGAAGATGGCGACGATTTTCTCTGGGACAGAACTCCGACCACGTCAGGTGCATCACATTGCAGAGCCACATTCCATGAACGAAGGTTTCATGGAAGCCATACGACAAGACCTGCTCCTTGCAGACAATACGTCTCGAAAGCTGCCCTCGGCCCTCATGTACGACAGCATTGGCCTGAGCATCTGGAGTAAGCTTGTCAAACTGCCTGACTACTATATTCCCAAGGCAGAGATCGATGCACTAGAACAATGGGGAGACGCTATAGTCCTTGAGATAGGCGAAGGCAAGGCGCTGATCGACCTCGGAAGCGGGTATGAAACTTCCATCCTCGTGTATCCTGATGGGCAAAACAATTATTAACATACATGTCTTAGCGATATTTCCAAAGTTATTGGTCTGCTTAGCCTTTTTGAAAAGCGTGAATGCCCAGTCTACTACTTTGCCCTTGATCTTGATGCTAAAAAGTTACAAAAAAGCATGGACAACATCCCACAGTCCTGGCAGCATGTCAAGCCATTCGCTATCTGTGGGAATTTTGATCACGGGAGGGTCTGGTCACAGCAGCTGACGATCCCTAAAGTGTTTCTTTCCTTTGGGGCTACTGTAGCCAACGACCTTCCGATTCTGATGTCTCAGGAGCTGGCACAGTGGGCGTCTGCAATGGGCCCTAGGGACAAAATGCTCATGGGCTTGGATGCCAACAAGGCAGAAGACCAAGTTTTAGCTGCTTACAACGACAACCAGAATCTCTGGTACGAGTTCATTCGGAACGGCTTCCAGCACTCCAATCAAATCATGGGCATCGATTGGTACCGTCCTGAAGACTGGATGATTTCTGGTACTATCGGCTACAACCCTTTTCGGCACCAATTCGTTGCCAAAGCTCTCCGCCCCATATACTGTGAATCTTTGGGGCTCAGCATACCAATAGGAGGCTTTGTAACTACTCTTCCCAGTTATAAATACCAACCGCACGAGATGGTAGAGCAGTTTCGAGTAGCGGGTCTGGATGTTACAGCCATGTGGAAGGCTCAAAAAGCTCCAGTCTGTAAGTGTCAACCATCACGCCTCGCCGAGTTCCAATTAACGAGACATCAGATCAATACCTGCTTGCCAAATCTACCGCATAGTTAGCTGGGGACTATTCATCAATGGGAATGTCTATTGACTATCTTAATCGTTGCTTTTGATTCAACCTCATGGCATTGCTCCGGTCAAACAATATCACTTCCTGTACTAGAAATCATGTCATTCTGCCACTAACCACCTATATATAGCACTTAACGTGTTTGATAAGGGCTTCAGGAATCGTTGTTTTAATATTAACAACTACCAAAGCATTTGAAATAGAATTGATTTATTAGAATTGATATATACAGTTTTCTTTTAATTAATAATGGATTCTCATTTGTTGAAATTTCTCTATATTGGTAATATTGATTTTATAGATTTTTCAATAATTTCTTATTAAAATAGCTCTTTTTGATAGTTATTTATTTTTGAACTCGACAGATTCCAATTCCAATTTCATAGTTACATTTACAAATAGGTGTTAATTAAAATACCCAATTGGATTGATATTTATCAGGTTCAAATTATTATTATAGATGATTTTGGCAGTAAAGATAAGTGGGTGGGTTACTTGAACGGGTGGATTGCTTGGTAGAAACGTTAGCAGCAATGGTCAAAAAGACACACGTCAGGCATGTTGGATATTGAACAGGTGATGGGCTGTGAAGAAATTCATTAGATAGAAGCAGGGAGAGAAGAACTGCACATCAGCGACAGCTGCCCTTTGGGGTTAGCTTAGGCCTATCGCAGAAATCGCTGTGCCAGGGTATTTATGGGCGGTTGCGGGCTGCGGGTTGCGGGCCCCGGGCCTCGTCACAACTTGGCGGCGAGGAGGGCAAAACCAGAGTCCCAATAATGGTGCAGAAGAGAGACACCCTTTGACGGTATGATTCATGATTCGCAGGTGTGCTGTTTCTTGTTTGAGTGAGTCTGTTGGGAAAGTCTAGATGAACAGCTTTGCGAAATCGGGGACTCTGGTCTAGCCCGTCCATGTTGATATATGTCTGAAACTCAAAGGCTATTACCAAACGACATGCCTTCCCCAACTTTGTTTCAGAGCGCTGACCTTTCTCGGAGGATGTTGTCGACGACCTATACCAAGACCGCCACCATCTCTCTTCACATAATTGACTATTACAGCTCCAAAGTCTATACAACAACCTCACCCATCACCGGCTATGTCTCTATCAACACAGCGAAAGATACCAACTTCGACACCCTTCATGTCGAACTTCTGGGCGTCGCTAGGACGCGCGTGGATGGCGTCCGCTCACCAACAAAAATTTATCAAACCTTCCTGAAATTAAGCATGCCCATCAGAGAGTCGTCGTATCCAGATAACCACATCTTCGAGGCTGGTCATTCATACACTATCCCGTTTCACTTTGTCATACCAAACCACCTTATAATCAATGCCTGCAACCACTCAACCTTCACTGGTGCTATCATTGATGAGCATCTATGTCTTCCTCCAAGCACAGGTATATGGGATAGAGACGACCTATCGCCCAACATGGCACAAGTCGAGTATAGCATCACCAGCCGCGTCATTCGCGACCACCAAGTGAGCGGCAAGCAAACTCCAATCATGAAGGCCGTTCAATGCATTCATGTCCTCCCAGCCTTTGCCGAGCAACCTCCTCTCAATATCACCAAGACTGACAGGCTATACACCATGTCAAAGACTACGACGCTGAGAAAGCACGCCTTGTCCTCGAAATTGGGCACACTAAAAGTTTCCGCAACGCAACCAGCCGCAGTTATGATCAGTGCCGATGGTCACGCAGCATCTACCACGAGCACGCTGCTGGACTTGACATATGAACCCGTGAGCAATCAAGCTGCACAGCCCAGACTGACGGAAGTTTCTTGCAAGCTCGTAACAAAAACCTTCTACAGCGCTGAGGGTATTGCCACGCTACCAAATCTTGGAGATTGGGTGGGACCATATGGCGCTGAGGGCCAGGGGTCATACGCCAACAACACTCGGCTGTCCTCCATGCCAGTCTGCAACTTCCAATGGCGGCACAATTCAACACCGCAGGGTCTAGATAATTCTGAGTATGCGAGTAACATAGGCACGGACTTGGAGAATTGCGGAGGCAGTGGCACGGGTCTGCGGAGGGTATGGGACAATGCACCACCAGTCTATTATACTGGCAATTTACAGATACCCATCAAGCTGCCCGTGGACAAGAAAATGTTCCTTCCTACCTTTCACTGCTGTATTGCCTCGCGAGTATACATCCTGTCATTAACAGTGTCGGTCGCGGTCGCGAGGTCCAGCTCAACAGTGACTCTTCAAGTACCACTACAAGTCGGAGTTGTCTTGAGCACAGAAAATGAAGACAGAACGGAACCACCAAGCTTCGAGGTAACAAGTGAAGAGGCAGTGGCCGGTTCTGATCCGGGGCCTAGAACGCTTCAGATTCCCGAAGACGAGTTTGACCACGATGCATTACCTGCCTATCGGGATGTGGTTCTATGACGCATGGCTGCTTACTGAACGGTATGGTAACACATATAGGTAGCTATATACTGAGTGGTGCCAACCCGTGACTTGTGCCAAGCCATCGGATCGTGACATTTAACTGGCCTTTAATATAAAGTAAGAGGAAGCAGAGCCTTGAGAAGAGTAAAGATTAGTTTATATAAGATTTGACTAGTTAATAAGAATTGATATCTTTGAATACTATATCACTCTGCCTTTGAAACCTTATAGTCTTTAAATAGAATTAAAGTTATTACTAAGTAAACAATCTATATTACTAATTATAAATATTTAAGCATAAAGCTCTTATCTAATAAAACTATTCTACTTATATAGGGCTATTTATACCAAGGCGAGATTCTAGAGTCCTAGGGTCCTTTTCCTCTTTAGAATCTTAAGATTCTAAAGCTAAAGTCTATTATATAACTATGCTTAATTATTACTTTGCTAATTCTAGCTTTAAGCTCTTAGATCTCTATAGCTTTAGAAAGCTCTTAATGTTCAAAGCTAGATTATAATACTATCCCTTTCTTAATTTAGTATATCTTTATATTTAAATATATAAATTTAGATTTTAATTAAAATTAATATTCTTCTTTTTATTATAATTACTTCTTTAAAATAAAAAGATAATTTATCTAAAAGTAATAAGTTTCTAATAATAAAGAAGAAGTAGTAACAATTATAGCTTACTTTTAAAATTAAAGAAATAAATATTAAAATAAAACTATATATATATTATATAAGAAAAGAAAGAAGATATATTTTCTTATTAGAAAGATTTAATAGATATTTAGAATATATATAAATAAATAAGTCTTCTTATAATATAAAATTACTTTTAAAAGCTACTTAGAATTTCAAGATACCTAAAATAAGTAATTAAGAGTCTCTAAATTAGTAAGTTAAGTAACTAGATAATAAAAAAGAGATAGCTACTTAAATAGTAATTTCTATAATAGCTAAATAGTAAAAAGCTATATAGAAATAATAAAAAGTAATAGTAAAAATAATATACTTATAAAAATAAAAGATTTTCTTAAAAAGTTAAAAGAAAATAATAATATTAAGAGATTTATAATATCTTAATAAGCTTAATACTTTAAAGAAGAAGAAGAAGTTAAAATAAGAAGAAGTTAAAATAAGAAAAAGTAAAATATAAAGAATTATATATTATTAATTTAATAAATTCTAATAAAGGGTCTAATTATAGCGGCCCTTCTTTTAATTTATTACTCTTATTATAATAAAAGTAATAAGTAATAATAAATTTTATTAATAAAACTCTTCTAATATCCTAGAGTAATTAAAGTTTAATTTTAATTCTTAAATATTCTTAAAGTTTAAATAACTTTTTTACTTAATTAAATATTTAACTTTATATTACTAATATATTTATAATATAAGATTTTTTTAACTTTATATTTAATATTAAAATTTAAAGATTTAATCTTTATAATTAAAGTAGATAATACTTCTAAAAGCACTTTCTTAAATAAAAATATATAAAATATTAAATAGATATTTATTATTTCTATTATTAATTTATAAATAAAATAATATTAATAACTTTCTTTTAATATTTAGTAATTATATAATAATAATTTTAATCTTTAATATAAAGAGCTTATTTTAATTTAATAATACTTCTTTAGAAAGTTTATATTATAAAATTACTTTCTTAGTAAATATATAAGCAAGTTACTTTATTATACTTAATTTATAATATAATAAATCCAACTACGGGTAACCGATAACGGTACTAAGAGAATTCGAAGTGCCCTTCCTACCGAAGGTGCCTACAAACAAGTAGGTGCCCGTATGAGAGAAGGTGCCTTCTCGTGCGGGTCGTGACAGTTAGGCGTATTTTCGAAGAGAATTATAGCTTAGTATAAGAAAGGTATTAGGTTATAGGACTAAAAAGTTGAGAATTGTAAATCGGTTTCGTGGACCTCTTTGTAGGGCAAACAGTATCGCCAATGCAAACATCGATCGAAAATTATAGAGTAGGGGTATCGAGTATTCTGGTTTTCTATTAGGATAAATCGAAATTCAGGTTACTAGCCGGTGCAGTTCTGCGGCGCGACGCTTTGGTTAATATTTGGTTATATAGCATTTCTTTGCAGAAACTGTTGGTAGCAATCTCAAGGGCACAGGGCAAGGACTTTCTTTTCTTCTTTCCCCCGCTCAATTTTACATGCTGTGTGAGTCTAAGACTATAGTAGCATGGTAGAAGTTTCCCTCTTTCATAATCTTAAAACATAAAACTAATTGGTCATTTACTAAAAGGAAGTACATGTACTAATTCTAATCGTCTAATCTTTAATAAGCTGTAACTTCCGAAAAATTACAACTGTGTCCTCGCGTGGTATAACAGATGATCTCCAAATCATATATCGTTTAGCAGAAGGATCTAGCATCTTACATTCCCAATTTTCAAGAATAGTAACCAGGGTAAGGTTCAATATCAAGGAAGCGTAGAATCGACCGGGACTGTTCATTGAGTAGTACATTTAGCGTATGCAAAGCATTTTATCCTGCATTCATCCACACTTACCAAACGGGTTTTCCTTGGGCCCAGATTGGCTAGTCAATGTTGGTAGTGGTCAGCATAGATAGAGTCTTGTCCGGCACTGTCCTGGTTCGCTGCACCAGGCAAAGCATCTTACCGGCATCATAACAACTCGAGCGGACCGACTCCTTGATAAAGCTATTAAGAAGGGGGAGTCTTTTCTCCACATCTAATAAAGCTGTAACATTTTATACGTGGGCTATTTGGAGCTCTATACCCTGATGATCCCAAGGAGCTCCCCTACTGGATTCCTAGTAAGTTGAATGCCCTTTTACCATGAACATTAATAACCAATAGTTGACAAAGTCTTGGGTACGTATAAAATATTAGCCATGTCTAGGTAGGAAACTAATAATACACAGGACATCTCCGCCCCCTTTTCTACGACTCCAATGCTTTGCTTTCCAAAATCAGGCAAGGACATTCTATCACTAATAAAGCCTGGAACTGACGAGTTAGCAGGTTATACTTAGGCGATACCAGGGAGCTATTCGCTCTCACTATCGCGGGGGCTACAACCTACGTTATCATGAAGTCCAGTGATGTGGCCGAAGCGTATCAAAATACTACTACTTTGTCTTTCGTCGAGTTTGTCATTGCCATGATACACGTTATAGGAAATATAGATTAATGTGTACAGGCTATGTTCTTTTATAATACCAACCCGACAACCTTTTAGCATTACACGGTAGGATATTAGAATCGTTATAGTACTCTCTACGTTAATTATTAATTTCGTATTAGGCTTAGATAACATTTACAGCACTGCCTTCTTCTATTTCTCTTATTATTATATTAGACTAAGTAATATCTATTATATTCTTAAAATTATCTAAATATCTTATATAAGGTACGCTAGTTGTAAAGATTATAAATCTAGCCTTAGCAACAGGCTTTTTCAATTACTGTTTTATATTCTTAGTACTATATTTAAGTCTTTTATATAGTAGTTCTCTTAACTAACAAAAGCCTGATACCTTCCTCTTATACTAGTTACGCTTAAGTAGATCGTAGTTATTGAAAAACCCCTTTCGGATTTTAATAACGGCTAATAAGATAGCTTTTAGGGAAAGAGAAATTTGAGAACAAGGGTCTTGAGAGATAAAATAGATAAGGTGAGTAGAGCTGAGGATAAAAGCGAAGACGTTGCTTTTCGCTACCTGTGGCCCTACAGACAGAGCTAGCTACTTCCTGTCATGCTATAAAAAACAATAAGGATGCTCAAACTAAGTAACAGAAGCTGAATAACATTAAAAATTGCTATTTATTAATTGGCGGCAGCTTAGCAGAATGTTATGCAGACGAATAAAGACGGAGTCCAACGTTCCGGAGCCCGGAGCAAGATTAAGGGGGTACGGGCCAAGACTAGATAGAGTGTAAACATCCGAAACCCCTCTTTTTAAGTTTTTATTAGCCTACCTGTATATTATAACAAGGGGGGATTCAATCTTTTATGCATTATAGTCTAGTGCTTAAGACGCTAACAATTTATAAATCCCCCTTAGCGTTCGGCAATTATTTTACCTCCCCACATCCGGCCCGACCCGTATAAACGTACATAAAATTACTTGTAGTTGTCTCTAAGCAGCCATTGGCACAAAACATACGACGTCGAATAAAAAGATGTATAAAGTTGTCCGGCTTGAATCAGACCCGTTTCCGGCTGCAGAAAGTACTCTATAAGACAGGATTAGCACGTAGAATGACGTACGAAATCCAGTTGCATTAGGTATTGCAACCCCTCCTTCAAGGAGCTCAGCTATTTTGCCACACTACTTTTGATCTTGTCGAATCACCTACTCTAGTATTATGGATATTTACTATGTGTGTCTTAGCTCGACAGCAGAATAATTACCCGTGCAGGGGCATAGGTGGTGCAAGAATTATGGCAACACCCTTTCGTACTTCTGTACGTACGTATGAAACGCATCTTTGGTATTATTTTACTTTCATTGGCCCTCGTTCACGGCGGACCATAATGATTCCCGACTCCGTCCTAGGTTTATGGTAGTAGAGTGGGATGTGGTGATTTGGGGTTTACTTTCGTAGGTTACCAGCCCAGGTTAGTCGGCGGGCGCGTTCGCATAGCACACAAAAATGAAAGAGGGTGTGAAGACCCTTAAGTGTTCTACATATAAAAGGCTTCTGGCTCTTCGGACTTGACTTATATCACCTTCAGGACACTCTTCATCACATTGAGATTTCTGTGTTCATAAGCAGCTCTGCCAGCATCTCTCCTTCTGTTCTATTATAAGTTCCTTCCTATCAACGATGTGGACCTTAGAGTCTTTTGGTCTTCTGCTGCTATGGGGTAGCGCTGCGGTAAGTGGATAGGAACTACTATACTCTAGAGAATTTTGTTGCAAATAAGGCGAACTGACAAATATATGATAATTTATAGAGTATCTTGTACTGCCTTGCTACAATGGCCTACCGCATTTGGCTTCACCCATTGTCAAAAGTCCCCGGACCACCAATATATGCAGCCACTGATTTCTTCAATCAATGGTCTAGCAACGTCAAAGGGACCTTTCCACGCCAAGTCACTGATCTGCATCGGCAATATGGGTCGATTGTTCGTGTCGGACCTAACCGAGTCGCCGTTGATGGCAGTATCGGCTATCCTGAAGTTTATGCGCTCCGGACCAAAAGCAAACTAGAATTTCCGAAAGTCAATAACTATATCTCTCCGAAAGTTTCATTAACCATCCTGGGATCCAGCAACGAAGATCATCGTCGTCTGAGGCGGCAGTTAGGCTATGCATTCAGCGAGACGGCTCTGCGCGAACAGGGGGGCATCATCTCGCAGTATGTTGACATGTTAATAGAGCAGTTGTCACTGCGATCTCAGACAGGAGAAGCTGTAGATATCGTTAAATGGCTGAACTATACTATGTTCGATATCATTAGTGACCTAACTTTCGCCGAGTCCTTCAATAGTCTGAGTTCTGGCAACGAGCATCCCTATTTACAAAACCATTTTGCAGGAGTCATCGGTAATGGGTACCAACGCTTCCTAACTTCCTACCCGTACCTCAAGGCACTTTTCTACTTGATTATTGGTCCCCAAGAACTCAAGGATGCACTTAAATATAGCGAGGAAAATTTCCATATTGGCGAACAGAAACGTCAAACACGAATGCAACTGGGCCCTGAACCAGCAGATGGCCGTCGAGATTTTATGACCTACATGATGAGGAAAACTAGCGATGGCAGTGAGGGCATGTCAGAATCTGAAATCAGATATAACTCGCCGCTGTTGATAGCAGCAGGTAGCGAGACCACGGCATCTGCGCTGTCCTTCTTCTTTTTCATTGCAGGGTCAAATGTCGCACAAAAGAAAATTGTCACGGAGGAGATCCGTAGCGCCTTCACTGATGAAGCGCAGATCAAAGTTACTAGCACTGGCCAGCTTGTATACCTCCAGGCTTGCATAGAGGAGACGTTGCGAATGTTCCCACCTGCAGCAGAGACTCCGCCTCGTGTCTCACCCGGAGTAGAGGTTGATGGCCAATACCTGCCAGCCGGAGTAAGTGCGATCATGGTTCTGTTCCCTATTGTTCACCGCTTTACTGACCTCACCGGTGATAGACTATAATCCACGTGTACCCGTGGGCAACATTTCGCAACCCTAAGAACTTCGTTGACCCTGACTCGTTCAGGCCGGAGCGTTGGCTTTCCCCGTCTCACCCGTGCTATGATACACGCTACGCAAATGACAACCGAGCTTGCGTGAAGCCCTTCAGCCACGGGCCTCGCGACTGCATTGGGAAGAATCTGGCATACACAGAGATGCGCTTAACCATCTCCCGTCTCTTACACCGGTTCGATTTCGAGCTCCTTCCCGGTCAAGAAAAGTGGCATGAGATCCAAAATGCCTACTTGATTTGGAATAAGAGCCCGTTAAAGGTACATTTTCTGCAGAGAAGAGCGTGAATAGTAGTAAATAGCCTATACATAACTCGTTGTTAGGAATTATAAGAGGTCATAGGTTGCAGCTGAGCCTGAATAGACATGTGGTATACGTGAGGATTGTTAGTAACAGAAGTATAAGCCTGGAATGGGTATTCTATTAATACGAAAATAATCTATAATCTCTAATTACATCGCCAGAAGACCTACTAATATACCCCTTCGTTCCCCCTGAGCTATTCAAATTATAGAAGGTATTTCCGAGCTCTGAAACTTCTTACTCAAATCAAATAAGGGTAGAAAACCTCATAGTAGAGCAGCAGTAAGGTTTATTTATAATGCGCACGCTATTACTAATAATAAGACCTTTAGCTCACATCGCTTTTATATCTTCTAGTACGAAATTAACTCTTTTAGCAAATAAAATAATAGTAGACAGTAACAATTCAGTTCTCTTTAGAGTAGAGAAGGTTTTTTTGTTTAAAAAGAATTAGAATTATATCTTAATACTAGTATAACACTAAGTCTAGTAACAAATATAAGTTAGAATTAAACATAAGTACCAAGTATTTAGTAAACCTCGGGTTAAAACAGATAGACTTATATATAAGGCTCTTTATTCTCGGCTAGTTGAAATAAGAGGTTTTCTAAAGTTCGGAAAGGCCTTTTAAAGGTAGACTAGCTTAGGAAGAGCATATTAAAAGGGGCTTGCGACTATACTACTTACTAGTACTACTAGTAAGAGTAATATAATCGACTTGTAAGAAGTAATTACAGAAGGGTAGTAAGGGCGATTAGTCCCTAAGAGAATACTAGAAGACTTAGAATAGGTGTTTGAATTAGCTTGATTATCTCAAAGTAGAGAGAATTAGTTCTATATATATAAGTAAGAGAGTACTAGGGTATCTTGGGATATTTAAATTATTTTAAAAATTCTAACTAACTAAAGGCTATATTGTTGGATGGGAATACTACTTGACTTATATTACTAGTAGTAATAATATTACTAGTAATAGAATCGGGCAGTAGGAGGTATTGCAGAAGGGTAGTAAGGGCGATTATTCCCTAAGAGAATACTAGAAGACTTGGAAAGAGTGTTT